>Ga0315278_10004243_pt1 | contig 12911 bp, 12 predicted proteins | sample YL17G06_0_MG_FD_203880 | JGI IMG/M metagenome (GOLD analysis project Ga0315278, IMG submission 203880) | Sediment microbial communities from Yellowstone Lake, YNP, Wyoming, USA - YL17G06_0 | ecosystem: Environmental > Aquatic > Freshwater > Lake > Sediment | place: USA: Wyoming | collected...
CCAGACGGCGGAGACGGTGCTCGGCCAGTGGCGGCCGGAGGACGTCGCGACATAGTTGCTCCAGACGCGCCCGATCGTTCGCACCCACCCACACGTTCGCGTGCAGATCGAACCCGTCGAGGTGCGCGTGGCGTGGGGAACCCTGAGGTGGCGGCTTGGATTATTGCAATTTTCGGTTTTCACGTTCGTTTTTTTCTCACACACCCTCGGGTTCGTCGGACGATAGTTCTCAAGGCCGGTAATCCGGCAACTGGCGGGACGGGAAGATGGCAAGCAATGACACGGCGCCCAAGGCAAAAAACGCGATCTTGAGCGCGCGGAGGCGGGCATCCTCATTGATGCGCATCGCCTCGGTGACTTGTTCGGGCGTAGCGGTGGTGCTCTTCAGACGTTCTTCCAGCCGGGCGTTGCTCAGGAAGTTGATGCTGTCGAGATCTACCTGCTCCTTCAACTCGGAGGTGATGACCGGATTCGCCGTCAGGCTGCTCATGACCCCGGCGCTCAACACGCCCACCACGAGCGTGCCCATGACGGCGGTGCCGACCGAAGCGGCCAGGTTTCCGGCCGTGCCCCGGAGCGCGCCAACGTCGGCCGCCAGTTCCTTGGGCGAGGAGGTGACGAGCACGTTGAAGAGGAGCGTCACGAGCGCGCCCTGACCGATGCCGAAGGCGACGAGGCCGAGTAGCACTGGGAAGGTGCTCCAGTTATTACTGATGACGAAGGCCAGCCAGAAAGCTCCGGTGGCCACCAGGGTAAAGGAGTAACTGGCAATCTGGCGGGGGGTAAGTCGCTTGTAGAGTTTGACGATCAGAATCGCGGTGAAGAAGACCGATAAGTTGAAGGGCATCATCGCCAGCGCGGTCTGGAAGGCATCGCGGCCCTGGACGATCTGGATGTAAAGCGGGACCGAGAAGTTGGTCGCCGCCTCCATTCCCACGATGAGGAACATCATGAGAACCGTGGCCCGCTCCTTGGCGGATTCCACCACCTCGAGCGCGAAGAGCGGCATCTTGTTATCGGCTTGGCGTTTCCGCGTCCAGACGAGGAACGCCGAACCCAGGATCAGGCCGACGACGATCATGATCGGCGCGGGCGAAATACCGAGAATGTCGAAAGGAGCCGCAGGTCGCGCCAAAAACAGCCCGAAGCTCCGGAGGTTATTGAAGCCGAAGCTCAGGAGGATTACTGCCGACGAGACAAGAAGCACTCCAAAGATGTCAATCTTCACCTCGGGCCGGCTCACCGATGGCTTGAGCTTGAAGCTCAGAATCAGGATGGCGAGGGCGTGAACGATGAGGAGACCGAAGGCAACGCGCCAACTAACAAACCGCTCCAAAGTACCAATGATCAGAAATGCCAGCACCCCGGCCATCGCCCGCGCCGAACCGAGCCAACCGAGCGCCTTGGCCTGCTGCCCGCCCCGGAAATGGTTGGCAATGAGCACGACCAGCGTGGGCACCAAAGCCGCTCCCGACAGCCCGGCCAGAGCCTGGGCCCCGAGCATCACCGAAGCAGTCGGACTGATCACCATGAGGATCAACGCGACGAGAAAGAGCGAGACCGCTCCTTGAAAGAAAAGCTTCGAGCCAAAACGCTGGCCGAGCTTGGCTCCGAGCATGATGAAGCCGGAGACCCCGAGCGAATACATGACGATCGCCGTGCCCACGGTGGTGGGCGGCACGTTGAAGTCGTGGACCATCCCACCCATCGAGATCGGCAGGGCGGCAACGTTGAAAGACATCAGCGCCTGACCCATGGCGATGACGATCATCGGCAGCCATGGATCCTGCGTTTCTCTGTCAATACCGGTGTTGGATACGGTTGTTGTGCTCATAGTGTAGGCTTTCTTCGGATTTCGTTAGTGGTGTGACAGCTGATGGAACGCACCGGGCGCGAGTCCGCTCATCTTTCGGGCTGTGAGACAAACAGATCCATGCCCAGTTGTTGCGACAGGAATTTAGCCACGAGTTGCCCCTTAACGCTATTACCGGCGCTGTCGAGGGGCGCGGCAAACGTCCCGAGCCCGCCCTTGCCCGGGGACACCGTGACAATCCCCCCGCCGATGCCGCTCTTCCCCGGCAATCCGATGTCGAAAAGCCAGTCGCCCGAGGTTTCGTACAAACCGGCAGTGGTCATCACGGCCAGCGCGTAATGGCAGATGGCCGCGTCCACCACGCGCTCCTTGGTGATCGGATTGACTCCGCCGTCGGCCAGCGTGGCACCCATGACAGCCAGGTCCCTGGCACTCACATTCAGGGCGCACTGCTTGGTGTAAAGATCAACCGCCTCGGCTGGGTCGATATAGATGCGACCATAACTCTGGAGCATGCGCGCAATGCCCTGGTTGCGGAAATTCGTTTCCGAAGCGGAGATATACACCTCTTCGTTTAGGGGCAGTGTCCGGCCAGCGAACCGCGACAATCCTTCGTGGATGAACTTCCATTTGGCCTCAAAGGTGTCTCCCGGCACCAGGCTGGTCGTCGCAATCGCCCCCGAGTTCACCATCGGATTCGTCTGGCCACCCGGCCCGCGTTCGATGCCCTCGAGTGAGTTGAACGCCCGCCCCGTGGCATTGACGCCAATTTTCTGGCGGACCTCCTCCACTCCCAGGACCTGAGAGACAAGGGCGAAAATGAACGGCTTGGAGACGCTCATGATTGTGAACTCGTAGTCCGCGTCCCCGGCCGCGTAAACATTGCCGCTGGTTCCGACCATGCAGATCCCAAACAGATCGCTCGGCACCCGCGCCATCGCCGGATAGACCTGCGAGTTTGCCCCCTCCGTGTTGGATTTGAAACGCTCGTGAGCCTCGGCGACGAGCGCCGTTACCAGGTCGGCTGGAGGTAAATGGCCGGTGGAAATGTATGGTGCAGCGGGCAATGCGGTCGACATAGAGTTTTCCTTTGTCAGCGTCGTTCAAAATCTCAAACGCCACTTCCGGCGTCAAGACGAAACGGGTTCGGAGTAGTTCCCGTTGCGGATTCCAGTAACTAACTTCATGCGTTCGCCGGCTTGCGAGCCGAGAATCCGAGAGCCAGCAGGGAGGTGCCGTTAAAGAGGAGGCTGATGCCAAAAAACAGGCCCAAGATTGCGGCGCTGCCTGATGGCCAGCGGTTGTAAACCATTATCCCGAGGATGATCGAGATCGGGCCGCTGAACAACATCCAACCCCAGCCCGGAGTGCCCCGCATTCTGAAAGCGGTTACCGACGTGGAAATTCCCTCAGCGACCAGGTAGACCGCGAAGATGAGCGTGATTATGGCCACGCTGGAGGGCAGGCAATTGAGAAGCAGGACACCAGCCGCAATCCGAATGAGGCCCAACAGAGCTTCCATTACGCGGTGGCCCTGGTGTTTTCCGACGATGGCAAGAACCAGCGAGATCACGCCGCTCACCAGAGCGAACAGCCCAAGAAACCGTGCGACCACCAACGAAAACAACAGAGGGGAGCCCATCGCGGAGAAGCCGACAAGAATCGAGAGGATGCCACCGATGATTAGCCAGCCGCGGCTTTTCGAGAGGCCGTTCGTAGCGGAGGATGAGGAAGATATATTTGCCATAGACTGCGGTATATATCGTATGGCCGGGGATGGCAATAGGTTTTTTTACGGGACCCTTTAAGATACCCCGGGCGTTTGGCTGGGAGAGAGGAAGGGGTGAGCGTAGATAACATAAAACCCATTCTCAGACAGGGCCCGCCTCGCCCGCGGGTCTTCCCTCGGGACCTGCCTGGTCACAGCGCGAAGGGAGACTGCTCTATTCCCATTGACCCGGGCCGGGCGGGGGACACTCGCGCCTGGCTGGCGCGCAAGCGGCGGAGAAGCGCTGCGCCGACGTCCCGACCCGAGAGACTGGCCCGGGGCCGCAGCACGTGAGACACTACCCGAGGATCCGAGGAACGCATGACGCGCGAGACCGGAGGTGAAACCGCAGCGCCATGACGACGAGCACGGAGCATCACTACATTGTCCGCGACGACAACATCCTCAGCGGTGAGCCCACCATCGTAGGAACACGCGTCCCTGTGCGCGCGGTCGTGGAGCTCTGGCGCCTTGGCGTCGCCCCCGAGGAGATTCCCACCCACCTGTCCCATCTCACGCTCGCCCAGGTGTTCGACGCACTGAGCTACTACGCGGACCACCAGGCCGAGATCCAGCAGTACAGCGACCGGAATCACGTCCCGGACGATATCGCGCACCCGCTCTCTCGTCCGGATGCCTAGCCGACCGGCAGCCCTCTATTGCGACGAGGATGTTTCCGTGGTGCTCGCAGCGATGCTGCGCGCCCGCGGCTTCCCGGTAACGACAGCTCGGGATGCCGGGCATTTGGGGCATGTCGATTTGTATCAATTGCAGGTTGCTGCAGACGCAGACCGGATCCTCCTCACGCACAACCGCGCGGACTTCGAGCGTTTACATCGCCAGTGGATTGAGTCCGGTCGACGGCACGCGGGTATCATCATCGCCCGGCGTCGTCTTCCGGGCGAGCTGACCGTGCGGCTTGGGCGCCTCCTCGGCCGGCTCAGCGCGGACGACTTCACCAACCAGCTCTTCTACGCCTGAGGTCGATGCGGGGCCGACTTCTCTGGCAGGGCGAAGATCTCCGCGTGTGGCACATGCCTACCTAACCGGTCTGGTAAGAGTGCCCAACTCGGCACAGATCGGATCCGGCCGCGCACTCTGCGCGGCGCTAGGTTCGACCGCCTGCGGCGGACAGGCGAGCCCCCTGTAAATGCGCATCGTAATGTGGCGGGAGGATAGTCAACATTAGCCCCCTCCGGCACCGCCCGCCCCCCGCGTGGCCCCCGGCCCCCTGACATAATCGCCCATTCTCAGACAGGGCCCGCCTCGCCCGCGGGTCTTCCCTCGGGACCTGCCTGGTCACAGCACCCGAACCAGGTCGGTATCGGCGGGTCGGCGAGGATCGCTCGGTCAGGGTCCGACGAGGTGGTCCAGGTCGGGGTGCTCACACCCGGAACGCTGGCGACGGGCTTGGCGCTCAAGACTGCGGTCGAAGCCGCCGTCGGACTGGCCAGGACGTTCCGGCTGATCTACCCGGAACGATGTCGGATCGTCGGCCTCAATGGCGACATCGACCGCCTCATTCGCCACTTGCAGAGGGTATTCCCAAGGCGCGCGGAGATACTCCGCGCGAAGCGTTGACGTCGTTGCGGGGCCGGTGATCGACTTGCTGAAGGGGTGTCGACCACCTGGCCTTGTATGGCAACGCGGGGGGCCGCTAGGGTGTCCGCCCCTGACCAAGGCAAGGACGATACCTACGATGTCGTTGAACATCTGGCTCGGCTCATGGCGGGCGATTGCTGACGGGATCACTACTTCGGCATGCTGACCGCCGTATCGATGCCAGCGGCACCGATCATGACCAAGAATGGCTTGTCGTCGCTGGCTACCTTGTCCAGTGCCGGGGAATGGAGCCAGTTCTCGCGCGATTGGCTTGCGCGGCTTCACCCAGAGACAATGTTTCACGCTTCGGAGTACCGCAACAAAATGGGAGGCGCATACGAAACCAGCCCGCGATCATCTCGTTCGCATTGCAGCGGCCAGAGCGACGGCAGGGGATCCAGGCGGTGGCGTGGCGCTAGCAGGAGACCTCAGGCAGACGCGGTTGCTGCGTAGGCGACCAGCAGCCCGATCTGGGTGAATGCTTGGGTGAACTCGGGCGTAGTCTCGAGCTCGGGATCTTGGGCCAGCTCCGCGAGTTGATCGAAAGTCTCCTCACCCAACTCGACCTCGGCGATCTGGTCGCCACTCGGGAAGACCGCCGCGCGCCAGTTGACGGTCGTCAGCGGACGAACGCGCCAGCGCAATACCTCCTCGGGGGCCGAAGCCGCGATCATCCGGTCGACGTCGGCGAGGAGGGCAGGCAGATCGAACCGCGCGTGGAGTAGGAAGACGCCCTCGGCAAACCGGCCGCATCGTGGCACAAGCGACCGCCACCCCCGAGCGACGCGGCGGCTGTGCCACGCTGCCCATTCGTATTCGAGAACGTTGACAATCCAGCCGTTGTCACCAGGCCAGGAATACGCCGAAGCGCAGCGGAGCACCTCGGGGCCGAGAATGTAGCCGTCAAACAGCTCGTAGACCGCATCGGTGGGCGCCGGCGCGTCGAGATAGTTGGCCAGTAGGCATTCTACGAAGGCCAGCCCCCCGAAAGCGGACATCAGGTGGTGCCCCCGAGGGAACACCTCCTTCATCGACCGGCAGACGGAAGCGATTCGGTAGTAGGCCGCCTCTTCGACGCCCGGGAATTGCGCGGGCGTGAAGCGCTCGAGCCGGTCGACATCCGGGAAGCGCGCGCGTACGGCGGCCTGGGGATCGCGCAGGAATGCGCGGCGAAAGTCGGCATTCCAGACCAGCTCCTGGACAACGAAATAGTCACGCCGTAGCACAGAGATTCCTTCGCTTCGACCTCCGCACCAGCTCGTGCGCCTGCCGCACGTGGACCGTGACGATGTTGTGAGCGTAGTCAACATTAGCCCCCTCCGGCACCGCCCGCCCCCCGCGTGGCCCCCGGCCCCCTGACATAATCGCCCATACTCAGACGCTGGCCGCTCAGGAGCCGATGCCACAGCTCAGCTCCGTTCCAGGTGGACAGCGTAGATCACGATCTTGCCCTGGGGCTCGCTGTAGACCAGCTCGAGCCACGGTACGTAGACCTCCTGGGTCATGAGCGGGATCAGGGGCTTGGCGAACCGCTTCCCCCACCGATCGAGGACGATATAGTCGGGTGGATTCGTGCTCAGGACGATCTTGAGCTCCTCGATAGAGCTCGCGCCGGGCATCCCGCGCCACTTCAATCCGCTCAGATACGCGATCTGGGCCCGGAGCGACATGACGGTGGCGCCCGGGGGGGCGACGCTGGCCAGTTGACGGGCCGCCGGCAAGAGCTCGAGGGGCTGGCGCCCGAGGGTGACGCGCACCACCCACACGGTCACGACAATCGTGGGGATGAGGATCCAGAGAAACACGACGGCCACGACGACCCTCGCCGCCACCGGCGATCCGAAGGTGCGCCCGACCCACCGGGCGATCTCGAACAGCGCATACATCGCGAAGCCACTGTGGCAGACGAGCATGAAGAAGAAGTAGCGCGGCTCCCAATGGGTGAGCGACATGAAGAGGAGAAACGACAGCCAGGCGACCAGCATGAGGAGCACGGGTCTCGTTCGCTGCCGGGCCAGGCCCAGGACTATCCCCAGGACGGCGAGTGGGCCCACCGGCAGGAGCGCCAGGCTCGAGCCGAGGGACTGCGACAGGATGTACGGCACTTGGCGGATGTACCGCCACGCGAACCGGCCCGGGTTACGGAAGACGACGTCGAGCAGCGAGGTGAAAGGCCGACCGCCGGCCTCGTTTAGCTTGAGCGCGAGGGCGACATCCTCGAAGTTCCTGCTGTAGAAGGGCGATCCGTAGTGGGTGTAGTTCACCCACCACCACGGCGCCGCGGTCAAGGCGAAGCTCCCGAGGAAGAGTCCGACCAGCCTCGCGCGGGAGGCAAGGGTGCCCTCCCTCGAGATCACCGCGACCAGGCCGGGCACGAGGAGGAACAAGGCGTTGTACCGCAGGAGATAGGCGATGCTACACACGACGCCGGCGAGGACGGCAGAGGGCCATCCGGCCCGCCGCTCGTCCGTGATGACGAGAAGGGCGACCACACACACGCACACGAAGGGGATGTCGGTCATCGCGTTGAACGAGTACCGGTTCCATGGCTTGGACAGCAAGATGATCGGGATGGCGAGGAGGGCAGGGGCGGCACCGAACAGTCGTCGAAACAGAAAGAAGGACAGCCATCCGGTGAGGCCGGCGGCGAGCAGGGACATCCACTTGGCGGTGGTGAAGTGGTCCCCGGTGAGAGGCGAGAGCAGGATCAGCAGCACCGGATAGCCGGGCGGATTGAAGTCGTTGCTCGGGAACTCGCCCCGGGCGATCAGATCCGCGTCCGGCGCGTAGCGCACGTAGAAGTCCGAGAAGGCTCCCACCACGTTCAGGTGGGCAGGATAGGCGAGGGCCAGGACGTAGACGGCGCAGATCGCGAATGCGATCAGCCCCGCTCGCTCCGAGAGCAGGCGCGCCCATAGTAGAGCCAGAGAGCGGACAGTCAAGGATGGTGTCTCCTAGAAGATCGTGTAGATGAAGGGAGCGATGGCGGTACCGGACAGCACGACCAGCAACCCGACGAGCAGGAGGACGATCAGCAACGGCAAGAGCCACCACTTCTTGTTGTGACGCAGCAGGTCCCAGCACTCGCGCAGGAGGCCGCTGCCCGCGTCCCCCGCCGCTTTCTCGAACTCGTTCTTGGGCGAGTCGGTCATGGGCTCAGAACTGCTTGAAGTACCGGCGCGGGTCGGTGACTTGGGGCCGGACCTGCCAGTAGCTCGTGGCGGCCCGCGGCCGCTTGAGAGCGAGCGCGTCCCGGCCGATGACGCGGAACACGAGGGCGAGCGGCGTGAAGAGCCCGTAGTACACCAGAGCGAGGAGCGTGTGGGAGACCAGCCATCCGATGGGGAAGGCGAGGACCATCCAGCCCACGAAGACCGGGCGCAGCGCCTGCGGCCGTATCAGGCCGAGCGGGCCGAGCGACAGCGCGAGCGCCGCGCACACCGCGGCCACCGCCCTTCGCCCGTGTCCCAGCCCTTGCCACGCGGCGAGGCCGAGAAAGAACAGGATCCAGAGACCGGCGAATTGCCGGAGCCGGCTCGGCGGCGGATCCCGGGGAATGTCGGACCATTGCATCACGCGGGCTCAGTCGCGCTCGAAGCGGGCGAGGTATTGCTCGCGCTCCTCGGCGCTGGCCACCGCCGCCGCCGAGTCCTTGACCAGCACGAAATCCTCGAGCACCAGCGCGTCGATGCCCGTGGCGCGATAGCAGCGATAGGCCTCGGCGGGCGTGCACACGATCGGCTCCCCGCGCACGTTGAAGCTCGTGTTGACGAGGACCGGACAGCCCGTGAGCTCGTGGAAGGTCTCGAGCAGGCGGTGAAAGCGCGGGTGCCGGTCGACATCGACCGTCTGCACGCGGGCGCTCCAGTCGACGTGGGTCACCGCCGGGATGGTCGAGCGCACGACGTTGACGCGCGCGCGCAGGTCGGGGTCTTCCTGCATCGTGCGCAGGGCCTCCGGCGCGATGGGCACGCGGTTCCCTTCTCGCACGGGGGCGACGAGGAGCATGTAGGGACTCTCCTCGCCTGGACGCAGGCCGAACCACTCGGCGGCGTGCTCGGCGAGCACGACGGGCGCGAAGGGCCGGAAGCTCTCGCGGAACTTGATCTTCAGATTCATGTCGGCCTGCATGGCGGGCCGGCGCGGATCGCCCAGGATGCTGCGCGCCCCGAGGGCGCGCGGGCCGAACTCCATGCGGCCGTGGAACCAGCCGACGATCTTGCCCTCGGCGAGGAGCTCCGCCACCCGGCGCAGGAGCTTCGATTCGTCCTCGAACCGCTCGGGCGACTCCCCGACGCCGGACAGGAAGCGGTCGATCTCGCTGCTCGAGAAGCGCGGCCCGAGGAGGCTCGCGCGCTGGCGGTCCCGGGGCGCGGCCGGGCGCGGCCGGTCGAGGAGCTGGTGCCAGACGAACAGGGCGGCGCCCAGCGAGCCGCCGGCGTCCCCCGCGGCGGGTTGGATCCAGATTCCGTCGAAGGGGCCCTCGCGTAGCAACCGGCCGTTGGCTACGCAGTTCAAGGCCACGCCGCCGGCCATCACCAGGTGCTTCTGGCCCGTCTCGGCGTGCACGTGCCGGCCCATCCGCAACATCGCCTCCTCGGTCACGGCCTGGATGCTCGCCGCCAGGTCCATGTGGCGCTGCTCGAGCGGAGACTCCGGGTCGCGCGGCGCCCCCCCGAACAGCGCGTGGAAGCGCGGTCCCGTCATGGTGAGCCCCTGGCAGTAGCGGAAGTACTCCATGTCGAGCCAGAGGCTGCCGTCCGGCTTGAGGTCGACGAGGTGCTCGCAGATCGCGTCGCGGTAGACGGGGCGACCGTAGGGGGCCAGTCCCATCAGCTTGTACTCGCCGCTGTTGACCTTGAAGCCACAGTAGTAGGTGAAGGCCGAGTACAGGAGCCCGAGCGAGTGGGGAAACTGCAGATGGTGAGTGAGCTGCAGCCGATTCCCGGACCCGGAGCCGTAGGCGGCGGTGCTCCACTCCCCAACCCCATCCAGGGTCAAGATCGCCGCTTCTTCGAAGGGGCTGGGGAAGAAGGCGCTCGCCGCGTGGCTCTCGTGGTGATCGGTGAACACGATGGGCACCCGGGCGGCCTCCGGCAGGGACCGGCGCAGCAGCCGTCGCATGTCGACCTTGTCCTTCAGCCAGACCGGCATGGCCCTCGCGAAGCTCGGGAATCCGCGCGGGGCGAAGGCCAGGTAGGTCTCGAGCAGCCGGTCGAACTTCGAGAGGGGCTTGTCGTAGAAGGCAAGGTAGTCCAGCCGGTCGGCGGCGATCCCGGCCTCGGCCAGGCAGTACTCGACGGCGCGGGCGGGAAAGGCCGCGTCGTGTTTCTTGCGCGTGAACCGCTCTTCCTGCGCGGCCGCGACGACCTCACCGTCGACGACGAGGGACGCCGCGCTATCGTGATAGAATGCCGACACACCGAGAATTGCTGTCACTCACAAGCTCCCTTGCGGCACGTCGCCGCACCGTCTCTGACCTCGACCAGACTACTCTAACCCAGCGATCCGGGCGAGACGACACTCCGCGCGCCGAGCTCCCAGACTCCATCGCCATGCTCGCCTCCTCGCCATGAGTCAAGCGCCACCCGGTTCCCGCGTCCCCGCGCCCGATCTCCCGCTCCTGGGCGCGCTCTACCTCGTCGAGATCTCCGCGCTGTTCCTCGTGGTCGTCGCCGGCAAATCGACCGCCCGCTCGCTGCTCGGCTCGCTCCTCGAGCCCTGGGGCGTTGTCCTCGTCGCCGCTTCTCTGGCCTTCCTCGTGGGCGCCGCCGTCGTCGTCCGCCGATATCGGACGCGGGGGCACCGCGTCCCCCGCCAGTTTGGGCTCACCGTGCTGCTCAACCTCATCCCTCTCCTCGCCTTCCTCGCGGTCGGGGAGGTGGCCGTGCGCGCCCTCTCACACCCGAGCCCGCGCGGACCCATGTTCAGGAACATGGCGCTGCTGCCGTGGGCGTGGTCGGATGTCCTCGCCCACAACCGGGCGCTGCTGGAGCAGAGCTCGCTCAAGGGCTCCTACCTCGTGGCGGATCCGCAGCTCGGATGGGCCATCAGGCCGAGCCGTCGCAGCGCGGACGGCCTCTACTTCAGCAGTGTCGAAGGGCTCCGAAGCCCCGAGCCCGGCGTGGCCTTGGGCGAGAGCCACCCCCGCCATCGCGTCGCCATCATCGGCGATTCGTTCACGTTCGGCCTGGAGGTCGGCTACGCGGACACCTGGGGCCGCCGGCTCGAGCAGGCGCTCGGCCCCGACGTCCAGGTCCTCAACTTCGGCGTCGACGGCTACGGCGTCGATCAGGCAGTCCTCCGCTACCAGCGGGACGTTCGCTCCTGGCGGCCGGACGTGGTGATTCTTGGACTCATCACCCACGATCTGTACCGGTCCATGGCCACCTACGCCTTTGTGAGCTTTCCCGGCTGGCCATTTCCTTTCGGGAAGCCCCGTTTCGTGACGGAGGGCGACCGGCTCCGGCTCCTGAACGTGCCCTCCATCTCCCCGGAGGGGATTCTCGCCGCCCGCTCGATCAGCGAGCTCCCGTTCGTCCAGTACGATGCGGGCTACGTGGCGGAGGAGTGGCGGAGGAGCCCGCTCGATGTCTCCTACCTCTATCGATTCCTCGTCTCCAAGTACCGCCGCTGGGCCGAGGACTACGAGGAGAGCGCGCTGGATGCGCGGGCGGCCGGCCTGAACCGCGAGATCGTGCGTATGTTCATCCGCGAGGTGACCGCCGCTGGCTCGGTGCCTCTCGTCGTGTACTTTCCCTCGCGCGTCGACTTCCGCCGTCTCCATCGGGTCCCCGGCTGGCAGAGCGTGGGCCAGAAGATGCTGCGCGGCGGCGACATTCCCCACCTCGACCTGACCACCTGCCTGGGCGCCCTCGATCCCGACGCTCGCTTCGGTCCCCAACACTATTCCGCGCGCGGGAATGGGGCGGTTGCCGACTGCCTGCGCGGGCCCGTGGCCGCCCTGCTGTCGGGTGAACGGCCGCCGAGAAGCCCCGGGCGGTGACGAGTATCCCTTGACACGATTCGAGAGAGCGGCCTACAACACTTACGACTCCCGACGAAGCTGCGAGGTTGATCCCCCAAAAGGAGCCCGGACGATGAGGACGTTGCCCGCCCTGGCCGTGATGGTGTTCGCCCTCGGCTGGGGACACACGATTTCCGCGCAGACCGCGCCACCTGCGCCGACGAACATGGCCGTCCGGGTGACCCAGGCCCGCCAGGCCAATGCCGCCCTGATGCGCCAGTACAGCTGGACGAGCCGCACGGAGGTGATCAACCAGGGGCAGGTGAAGGACCTCCGCCTCGACGCGGTCACCTACGGCCCCGGGGGACAGCTCCAGCGCACCGTCATGAACGATCAGAGCGCCTCGTTGCCCCTTGGTTTCCTGCGGCGGCGCATCGCCGAGATCGAGCGGCAGAAGGTAGAGGAGTATCTGACCGGGCTGCGCGATCTCCTCGATCAGTACACGCTGCCCACCGCGGGGAGAGCGTAGATAACATAAAACCCATTCTCAGACAGGGCCCGCCTCGCCCGCGGGTCTTCCCTCGGGACCTGCCTGGTCACAGCGCGGATAACCCCCCCGCCCACTTCGCGCCGATGCTGCCAGAGCGTGGATCAGAGGTCAAATCGGGTCTTAAATCACTGGGGGGGCCCTCCGCGGGACATCAGGCACCGGCAGGGCAGACGTCCGCCGCTGCCCGGACCCCCGGCACCGCCTAGACGGT
>Ga0315278_10004250_pt1 | contig 12900 bp, 9 predicted proteins | sample YL17G06_0_MG_FD_203880 | JGI IMG/M metagenome (GOLD analysis project Ga0315278, IMG submission 203880) | Sediment microbial communities from Yellowstone Lake, YNP, Wyoming, USA - YL17G06_0 | ecosystem: Environmental > Aquatic > Freshwater > Lake > Sediment | place: USA: Wyoming | collected...
CTGCAGTCTTTGTGGGAAGGCCGGGAAGTTGAGAAAGACGGAGTGCTGCGGAAAATGGATCTGCGACGACGGGGCCAAGTACGTTCTTTTCTCGTACGCGCGCAACAGTTGTGCCCGGAATCACGGGCGGCTGACGCTGTGCGCCTTCCACCACAACGAGCGGCACGCCGGCGACTGGAGAGAGTGCGCGAGGTGCCGCGAATCGTTCGAGACCGAGATGTACGTGTGGTACGGGACCAACGAATATAATTTCGAGAAACTGTCGAATCCGCCGTCCTACGCTCCGACCAAGTGTTCGAAGTGCGGCGCCGTGATCACGCTCGGGACCGATGGCTTCATGCGGCGCGGCGCCGAGTACTTGTGTGAGACTTGTTCGGAGAAGGAAATGGCGAAACTGCTCGACAAAACCAGGCCTCCCGGTGGCCCGCGTCCGGGCCGTCCTCGACGAAGTTGACAATAGTACCACAATATGGTACATTCTCCACGTGAGACTATCCCTGAAAAAAGTCGAATCGTTGTGCGGCCGCCAGAACAGTTCTACTGCGCAAGTGTTGCGCGAGGCAGGAGTTAGCCGAAACGCGTTTTACTCCCTCGGCCGCAAGGACTCGGTCGTTCCCCGTTGTCTGATTCGCATCGCCGAACGCCTTGACGTCCCCGTCTCTGCCCTGCTCGACGACACGGAACCGTCAACCGCGCGGATCGAGTCATCGATCAAGGAAACAAATCGGATTTCAAAAAAACACAGAGGTGTCGACCCCGACAATGTCCGGCATACTCTGCTATTGCTGGACGACAAACCCGTGGAGCGACTAAGGAGGGCGTTGCGGCGTGGCCGATCCGTCAATCTTCGGTGATCAAGAAGCCGAATTCTTGAAGGAGCTAGTCCGCCAGAAGGTGGACTTCATGATCGTGGGACTCTCCGCGGCGGCGCTGCAGGGGGCTCCGGTGGTCACGCAGGATGTCGACCTCTGGTTCCGTAGCCTGTCGGATCCGGGTATCGAAAGAGCCCTGAAAAAGGTGCACGGCCGGTATGTCCCACCCACAACGCAGAATCCCCCCATGTTCGCCGGAGACGCCGTCAAACTGTTTGACATCGTCACGACCATGGATGGACTTGGAGAATTTGACGAAGAGCGTGGGCACACAATCAAATTACGTCTTGGCCGCGTGAAAATCCTCGTTCTGAAGCTCGAGCGAATCATCGCGAGCAAGAAGGCTGCGGGACGCGAGAAAGACAAGCTCGTCCTCAAGGTGCTCCAGGACGCGCTGAAGGTGATACAAGAACGGGAACAGTCGTAGGACCGGACGTCTTGACGAGAAGCCTCTTCCACGAATAGTCTTGGCCACCGGGCCGATTTGTTGCCTCTGTTGACCGGCCCGCTCGGCCCGTGGTATTCTCCGCGCCGACAAGCCATGAACTCTGCCAATCCACCCAGCCAGAATCGCCGTATCCGCGTCTTTGTTTCCTCCACGTTCCGCGACATGATGGAGGAACGTGATGAGCTGATGACCCACGCCTGGCCCGAACTGCGCCGGTTCTGCCGCGAGCGCCAGGTCGAAATGGTCGAGGTGGACCTGCGCTGGGGCATCGCCGAGGAACAGACCACCCGCAGGGAGACCCTCAAGCTCTGCCTCGACGAAATACGTGCGTGCCGCCCATTTTTCTTAGGCCTACTGGGCGAGCGGTACGGCTGGGTGCCCGGTGACGACGCCTTTACCACCGACCTCGAGGAAGAACAGCAGTGGTTGAAGGACCTCCACGGCAAGAGCGTCACCGAACTGGAAATCCTCCACGGCGTGCTCAACAACCCGGAGATGGCCGGGCGCGCGTTTTTCTACTTCCGCGACCCGAAATATGTGGAGTCCGTTCACCCGGACAGGCGAAGCGATTTCGACGCGGAGAACCCGGCGAGCGCGGAGAAGCAACAGCGACTAAAAGCCCTGATCCGCGCCGCGTGCGCCGCGAAGAACATCCCGCTCTGCGAGAACTACGCCGATCCGATCCGGCTCGCCTCCCTCGTTCTCGAGGACCTGAAGACCGCGGTTGACGCGCAATTCCCTCTCGCGACCATCCCCGACCCGTTCGCGCGCGAGGCCCGCGACCACGATGCCTTCGCCGAAATCCGCCGCCGCACCTACATAGGCCGATCCGACTACTTCACGGCGCTCGATCGGCACGCGCAAGGCGACCGCTCGCCGTTGGTGGTGCTCGGCGACGCGGGAAGCGGCAAGTCAGCGCTTCTCGCCAACTGGATCGACCGCTGGCGCAAGGCCCATCCGGAGGATTTCGTCTTCGAGCACTACATTGGCAGCACGCCTGACAGCGCCCAGCACTGGTGGTTGATGGCGCGGCTCGTCGCCGAGATCAAACGCTGGTCGGGCGACCCCGACGAACCGCCTAAATCGCACGATGAGCTGCTCCGGGATTTCCCCCTCTGGCTCGCCAAAGCACGGATCAAGGCGGAGCGCGACGGGGTGCGATTCATCGTATTGCTGGACGCGCTCAACCAGCTGGAGGACGACGACCACGCTCGAGCGCTCGGCTGGTTGCCGTCGCATCCATTCACCGGCCCGCTGCGGCTGATCGCCTCCATCCTGCCGGGCGACACCCACAACGCCTTGGAAAAGAGACAGTGGGCATCGCTCCGTGTCGAGCCGCTCACCGCCGACGAGCGACTCCGCATGATCGCCGACTACCTCATGCGTTTCGGCAAGAAGCTCGATGGGCCGCGTCTCGAGCGCCTCTCTGCCGCGCCGGCTGCCGCCAATCCGCTCTATCTGAAAACCCTGCTCGATGAACTGCGCGTCAGCGGCACACACGATCGTCTCGACGAACGATTGAACGATTACCTTGCTGCACCGGATGTCCCGGCATTGCTGCGCAAGGTGTTGACCCGTTACCAACGCGACTACGAACGCGACCGTCCCGGCCTGGTGAGTGACGCCCTGGGGCTCATGTGGGCGTCGCGCCGCGGTCTGGCTGAAACCGAACTCTTGCGCTTGTTGCGTCCGGTGAATCAGCCGCAATTGCCGCCGGCACTCTGGAACCCGTTGCGTGCGGCTCTGGAGGAGAGCCTGGTGGATCGTAGCGGCATCCTCAATTTCGCCCACGACTTTCTGCGCAGTGCGGTGGAGAGTATGTTCGTCGTGGGGCAGGAGAAGCGGGATGATTTGCGGATGCGCCTGGCGGACGATTTTGAGAAGCAGCCGGTCACCGCGCGAACTTGCGACGAGTTGCCCTGGCTGTTATGGCAGGCAAAGCAGCGTACCCGCCTCCGTTCGTGTCTTCTCGACATCGATCGGTTCCTTGAAATCCGCAATCGCGATCAGGAGGAGTTGCGGGGTTACTGGGTCTGGCTGGGCCAGGAACGGACCATGGGGAAACCCTACGCGGATAGTTTCGACGCATGGGCCTCTGCGCCGGGCCGCCCGGACCCAGACGTCGCGCTCGCGGCGAATCGCCTGGTCGTCTTCCTCGAGTTTGCATCGATCTACGAACACGCCGAGCCGTTACTTAGACGGGCGCTCGCTATTTCCGAACGAATTTACGGCTCCAGTCACGCTAACGTTGCCTCCGACCTCAACAATCTGGCGTGGCTGTTGAAAGAGACGAACCGGCTGAGCGAGGCGGAGCCATTGATGCGGCGGGCGCTCGTGATTGACGAGCAGAGTTTGGGGGCGCAGCACCCCCACGTTGCCAGAGATCTAAGCAATCTGGCGCTACTCTTACACGCAACCAATCGACTGCGCGAAGCCGAGCCGTTGATGCAACGCGCACTCGCGATATCCGAACACAACTTTGGAACGAATCATCCCGACGTCTTCCGGGACCTCAACAATCTGGCTGGATTGATGTATGGAGCCAATCGCGTCGGCGATGCAGAGCCCTTGCTGCGGAAGGCCATTGTGGCCTCCGAAAAAACTTTCGGTACAAAGCATCCGAATGTCGCCGTTGCGCTCAGTAATCTGGTAGTCCTGTTACACTCCACCAACCGGATGACCGAGGCGGAGTCGGTGATCAGACGGGCCCTGGCCATTGATGAGAGTTGCCTCGGTGCCAATCACCCCCTCGTTGCCGTTCGTCTCAACAACCTGTCGGCAATTCTGAAGGCTACCAATCGTCTGAAAGAGGCGGAACCCTTGCTCCGGCGGGCGCTGGACATCAGCGAGCATACCCTGGGCCCTGACCATCCGGACGTCGCTCTTCGTCTCAACAATCTCTCGGATCTGTATACGGATATCGGCCGGTTGGGAGACGCCGAGCCGCTGCTGCGCCGCTCGCTCGAGATTTTCCTCAAGTTCAGCCGTGCCAGCGGTCATCGGCATCCGAACTTGCAGGTCGCCATCGACAACTACGCCGACTTGCTTCGGCAGATGGGTATGAAGCCCGATCAGATCAAAGAAAAGCTCGATGCCCTGCTGAGACCTTATGGCATCAGCATAGGAGCCGCTCCCCGCGACGAGGAGGGCCAGAAGGAACTCGAGCGCAAGCTGCTCGCCCTCGTCAAAGAACTCCAAAGCAACCCTCAAAAAGCGAACGACATTGCGCTCCGCGTCAGGGACAAAGACCCCGAATTGTTCCAGGCATTGATGGAGCTCATGCGGCGGCAAAAAGGATAATGAGAGGCAAGCCCGTGTTTGCCCGCCGGATGATCGGGGGGCTGCGCAAACCAAAGGTCACACGCTCCTTGAGCACGAGGCCGCCTCTTGCGGGGTTGCCGGGACAGGCCCGATCTGCTAAACTACCTGGTGCAGCGTTGCACGGCCAGCCAGCGTCTCACCAACAGCCCGAGTCTCACGTCTTTTTCGACAATCGCGTGGCGCCCGAGAGTGCCAAACTTCCAGGGGGCACGAGTTGTCACGATTTCAGTCCCCATTTCTCAAACTCGCGCATGCTGTTCTCGCCTGTGCGGCGGTCGTATTTCTCTGCACGGCGTTTCAGCGCGTGGCGCCTGTAAGGGTCATTCCCAACAAAGCGTGCCCCGGACAGACCGTGCTCTTGCGAGCGGAGAGCGCAGGGTTCACCAACACCAGGAACATCAGAGTCGCGATCGGGGATCGAATCGCTTCGGTTGTGCGCATTGTGGATTCAGTAACGGTCGAGGTGATGATCCCGGAGCTCGACCCCGGAGAGGTGCCCATCCAGATCCAGTATATGAGGACCACGCTGGGCTCCGCGACGGTGGAGATCACTGCTCCCCCGCTTCGGCGCATCTTCCTTCGGATGGAGAACGACACCGTCACGGTCGAACGAGTCCGCCCCTTCACTGGCGAGTACGATAACGCCGCAACGGGCGGGAGGCGATTGTCCTACGATGTCACTAGCGCGAGGGGACGGCTTCTGTACACCGGAGCGATCCCACACCCGGCGACGGCAACGTTCGAGGTCTTCGGATCGGCAGGAAGGTCCTCCCCCATTCGGGTTCCCGCTCCCGAGCCATACCATTTCATGATCAAGATCCCGTACTCATCGAACACAATTTTGGTGAAGCTCTATGAGGTGCCGGACAGTTTGGATCTCGCGACGGAGAGGGGTCGTGCGGCGAGGACATTGATCAAGGAAATCGAGGTCACAGGACAGCCATGATCGCGTCGCTCGTCGCAGCCCTTCTGATGCAGGGCACTGGGTGTCAACCGAGCGAGATACCGCTCACGGTGGGCGAGATTTGCTCGGATATCGTCATCGTCGAGCAGCCGTTCCAGATTTCGGGGTCTTCGTCGACGAAGTTCGACGTCGTGTTCGTCGGCGAGGGCTTCAAGGACTCCTCCGTGGACATTCTTCTTTTCAAGCAGAAGGTCGACGAGGCAATCCAATGTCTTTCGAGCCCTCCCTATGCGCGCTCCGCGTTCAACTTCTACCGTGTCCGTCTCGTGTCGAACGACTCGGGATCGGACCACCCTAACGCTTCTCCAGCCGTATGCAAGGATACGCCGCTCAACTCGACCTTCGGAGATCCGTCGCCGTCGAGCCCGTTTCACGACGAATGGTACGTTCTGGTGGATGAAGATAGGACCGAAGTCGCCGCGGAATGCGCGACGAAGAACTACGATCAGATTGTAGTGCTCGTCAACGACCCCGCCTACGGTGGTCTCGCGTACTCGCCTCCCCACGCTTCCGTCTTGACCGTATCGATCGGCCAGGGCTTCGAGCACGTTCTTCTGCACGAAATGGCGCACGGATTCGCCGGACTCGGGGACGAGTATACCGATCAAAACAACTTTTGTTACCCGTTCGAGGCGGGCGAACCGAAGTTCCCGAACGTCACGTGCAGCACCAACCGTCAAACCTCGAAATGGCCCATCGACCCGCTCGTCCCGATCCCGACCGACCTCGATACGCTCGGGAGCGTGTTCCCCACAAAGTCAGTCTGCGATCGGAGAGCGACAGTCGGGCTATGGGAGGGCGCGGCCACGTACGATCGTTGTGTCTATCGATCCCAATTAACCTGCAGGATGCGAGAGGAGAACCAAGGCTTCTGCAAGGCGTGCGAGGCTGCCATTGCGAGAGCCGTTTGCTCGAAGTGTCCCGGGTTCGCCACGATCGATGCGTCGCTCCTCCCGCACCCTCTCCGCTGCCGAGTCGGCGCGATCGTCCGTATCCCTATCCCGGCCCGCATCGAGTGTCTCAACCCCGAGGCGTCCGGCGAGACACAGCAGCAACAGCAGCCCTCGAGCTCCGGCATTGCCCAAATCGACATCGGTCCCTTGTCCGATGTCGAGAGCGTAGGCGTGGTCAAGGTGGATGCTCGGGGACGGACGACAGTGGAAAGCGCTCACCTCGCGCCTTCGGACCCGTCTTCGCCGGAGGGCCAGGGGGATTGGTACACCGCGAGGTTCGAGATAGAGAAGGGCGCGCACTACTACGTCGAGTTCTCTCCCGCTGTTTGCGAGGATCGCTATTTCAGTTTTTCCATCCGCCTCTCCGTCAATGGCCGCGAAGTGCCGCTGATGTAGCCGGCAGCGCGGAGGGGGCGCGAACTGTCGTTCGCGCCCCGACTACGATGAACCCCTCAATCGGACAAACCCCGGCGATCACGGGCACGGCGCGGGAGGCGGCGGGCACTCTTTGATGGGAGGCGTCGGACCCTGCATGCCCTCGCACTTCACAGTCACCTGAAACTCCGGTCCCGAGAAACCGGATCCACAGGTCGTCGTGACATACGATTTCCCGCTCGGGAGGTAAATGTGATCCCTTCCAACGATCCTGGGGGGCTCGAAGAAGATCGCCACATTACCCGGAGTCTTGTTCACCCACTGGATGGGTGTCGATTGACGCACCGCGATACTTTGCACGTCGCTGCCGCAGTCGTCTTGGAGACCGCACGGCGCCACCACGAAATACGTGACGGTGTCCGGGGGGGCGGGTTCGGGCCACGGCGGGGGTAACGGCGTGGGCGATGGGTTCCTGCACGAGCCTAGCGCCACCGCAAGAACGACGGCGATGAGCCCGATAACAAGAATCAAACTCGTTCTGGTCATACGACTCCTCCTTTCAAGAAGGCACTCGCGCTGGCGAGTTCAACTGTGACCACGAGGGGGTCTACTCGTTCTTAGCCCCCTCTTTGACAGCTTCACCGGCGGTTGCTTCGACCAGCTGTTGAAATCGAATGTCTTTCGTCAGATCTTCGAGCAACGGTTCAGCTTTGATCCAAGACAATCGATACTTGAGACGGACGGCGCTCGCGATATAGTGGAGCGCCCGCTCACGGTCCCCGAGACGTTCGTAGGTCTGCCCGATAATGAACATGATGTGCGGGTCTTCACTCCCAGTTGCCACAACCCGGTCGATGAGCGAGAGGGCGCGTGATCGATCTCCGACCATGGCGTAGCACCCGGCCGTGTACGCGAGAAGTTCCACGTTGTCCGGCGTCTTCTTGAGCGCTTCTTCCGCGAGAGCGATTGCGCGGCGAAACGCGGCGTCGGCATCCGGTTTCCTTCCCTCGACCCAATAGAGCGCCCCGGCCCAATCCTGCCATCTTTGGTAGTAGTCGCTGGCGGTCGAATCGCAATACTCCAGCGCAAACCGGAAGTACTTTTCCGACTCGGCGAAGTACCGCTCGAGATAGTAGAGTAGTCCAATGTTCCGGCAGGCAAGCCAGTCCGGTTCGACGGCGAACGAGCGCAGGTAGAACCCGCGCGCCTTCGCCCACTCATCCTTCTCTACAAAGATCGTACCGAGTTGGTTCAACGTCCATGCGTCGCTCGGCGCGAGGGCGAGGGCCTTTTCGAGCTGTTCGACGGCCTCGTCAGTGCGGCCTCTTTTGTGGAGGAACCAGCCGAGTTGAATGTGCGTTTGCCAGCAGTCGGGTGCGGCCGCAACGCTCGCCCGCTTCGCCGCCTCGGCTTCGTCCAGGCGATCCAGGCTCTTCAGGACATCGGCCATTTGCCAGTACGCCCTCATGTTCCTGGGTTCGACGGCAATGATCCTCCGGTATGCGGCAATCGACGCTTGGGGGTTCTCTACCTCTTTGGCCGCGGCAGCGGCTACGAAGTTCACATAGATGTTGTTCGAGTCGATCTCCAATGCTCGCCGGCAGAGCGCCCACGCGTTCTCACACTGGTCTTTTTCTTCTTTTTCAACGCACGTCCTCAGGAAGGCCAGCGCCAACGCGGCACGGGCGTCCGCAAAGAGCGAGTCCGCCCCAACCGCATTCCGGAGCGACTCCACGGCGCGACCGAGATTGTCTCCCGACCGGTAGTGCTGGAGATACCCTAGTCCGCGCAGATGATTCTCGAACGCGGTTGCTGTCGAAGTGAAGTCTGAGTCAAGACGGGTCCGGGCTTCGTCGGATAGGGAAAGCTCCAACAGCTCAGCAGCTCTGTCGACGATCCCCTTTTGGAGGACGGAGACGTCGGTTCCGAAGTCCACATGCGCGGATCCGATACGGCGAAGCGACTCCGCGTCCACAAGCTCGAGCGCCAGCCGGTAGCCGTCGCCGTACCGTTGGATGCTCCCTTTCAAGAGACGATTGACGCCGAACGCCTCCTTGGCCCGGCTCGGAGCGGGCACCGTTTCGCGGGTCACGTAGTCGGACGGCACGACCCACATCGACGGGTGAAGGGCGCTCATCCGTCCAAGCGCGCCGACGAGCCACTCCGACATCCCATCGGCCAGCTCGTCCGGCACGGACTCTCGCGCGAGGTTCTCGATGGGCAAAGCGGCGAGACGAACTTTGGTCGAATAGAGCTCGGGTTCCTGCGGTCCACGGTGAGCGATCCAGTATCCGAAAAGAGAGACCGCGACCCCGACGGCAATGACCGACAGGGCAAGGAACATCCTGCGCGGACGCGAGGGCGCGACGCTTCCCACACGCATCACGGTCCGCACGGTGCCTGAGCTCTGCCATCCCAGGCGCCGCCCCATTCCGATAAGGTCCTGGATCAACTCGCCGCATGACTGGTAACGCTCCGCGGGGTTTTTCCGGAGGCACTTCTGAACGATCGCTTCGAATTCTGCGGGAACCTCGGCCCTTTTCTTGCGGATCGGGGCGGGCTCCTCGTTGAGGATCTGGTACATCACGGCCGCCTCGATGTCGCCTTGAAACGGAAGCTCCCCCGTGAGCATTTCGTAAACCGAGACGCCGAGAGACCAAATATCCGAGCGGCCGTTGACTTCCTTGGCCTTCACCTGTTCGGGCGACATGTACGAGAGCGTCCCGGGGGTGAGTCCGGGGCGCGTCAGGCTCGAGCGGTCGGCGAGTTTGGCGAGTCCGAAGTCGACAATCTTGACAAAGCCCTCTTTGGTGATGATCAAATTCCCCGGTTTGACGTCCCGGTGGACGATCCCCTGCGCGTGGGCGCATCCCAAACCGTCGGCGACCGAGTACATGATCTCGAAGGTCTCGCGGATGGGAATGGGCCCCTCCTTGATCCGTTCCCGTAGCGACACCCCCTCATAGAAGGCCATGCTGATGAAGACCTGGCCTTCCGCGGTCTCGTCTATTTCGTGGATGCTGCAGATGTTCGGATGATCGAGGAGCGATGCGGCCTGGGCTTCGTGCAGGAATCGTTTCTTGGCGGTCTCGTCGCGCGTCACATCCGGGGCGAGAAACTTGAGGGCCACGAGACGGCCGAGCTTGGTGTCGACGGCTTTGTAGACGACACCCATGCCGCCGCCGCCGATTTTTTCGACGATCTTGTAGTGGGAGACGTATCGTTCAGGCACGCGAGCCCCCTTGTGCCACTGCAAAGGAGAGCTTAGCACCGGTCGCCCCCGCTTGCAAGCCTGAGGGTTTGATTGTGCCGTCGCCGTGTGGTACGATCCCCGCGGGGGTGCTAGGTGGCCACAAATCGTGACCACTTTCCAAAACTGAAATATTCGCGTTCGACATCCGTTGATCCGTAAGGAGGACATCCCACCATGTTCAAAGCATATGTGGCCCGCGAACCCGGCGGGAAGCTCGAGCGTTTCGAATTCGACCCCGGTCCGCTGGGACCGGATCAGGTAGAGATCGACGTCGCCTACTGCGGAATTTGCTACTCCGATCTCTCGATGCTCAATAACGAGTGGCAGATGACAACCTACCCGTTCGTTCCGGGGCACGAAGCGACGGGGCGGGTTGCGGCGGTCGGGGCAAATGTGAAGCACCTCCGCGTCGGGCAGCCCGTGGGGCTCGGCTGGTTTGCCGGGAGCTGCATGACCTGCTCGCAGTGCCTGTCGGGGAACCACAACCTCTGCGCCTCCGGTGAAGGGACCATCGTGGGGCGCTACGGCGCCTTCGCGAACAAAGTGCGCTGCCAGGCCGTCTGGGCGATCCCGCTTCCCGAGGGGCTGGACCTCTCCAAAGCGGGCCCGCTTTTCTGCGGCGGGATCACGGTCTTCAACCCCATCGTCCAGTTCGGTGTCGCGCCGACGGACCGAGTGGGCGTGATCGGGATCGGCGGACTGGGGCACATGGCGATCCAGTTCCTGAACAAATGGGGCTGCGAGGTCGTGGCCTTCACGTCGAGCAAGGCGAAGAAGGATGAAGCACGGCGTATGGGCGCGCACAAGACCGTGGACTCGCGCGACGACGCCGAGCTCTCGAAGCTCGCCGGATCTCTGGACTTTCTCCTTTGCACGGCGAACGTCCCGCTGAACTGGGACGCGTATCTCGCGACCCTCAGGCCCAAGGGACGCATGCACGTGGTGGGCGCCGTCCCGGAGCCGATTCCGGTGAGCGTGTTCTCGCTCCTCATCGGGCAGAAGTCGATCTCGTCCTCGCCGGTCGGTGGCCCCGATGTGACCGCGAGGATGCTCGAGTTCTGCGTGCGACACGGCATCGCCCCGATCGTCGAGGAGTTTCCGATGTCCAAGGCCAACGAGGCGATGGCGCATCTCGCATCCGGCAAGGCCCGTTACCGCATCGTGCTGAAGAACGACTTCTGAGGTCGGATCGAACTCCGACGATGCGTTCTGGGGGATCTTTTCGGCGTCTCTCCGCTTCCGACGACAGGTCCGTGGCCAATCCGCTCCTCTTACCCCGCTGCTGCCGCAGACGGCAGACGGCAGCCTGCCGATCTACAAGACGACCGGATTCGCGTCGGTTGATCATTACTAATAACGCTTGACAATCATAACGGGCCGCGTTATTGTATCGACATGATCAGGTCTTTTCGCGACAAGGACACCGAAAGAGTCTTCAATCGCGTCCGCGTGCGAAAGTTCCACCAAGACGTGCAGCGGCTCGCCCAGAGGAAACTCGTTATGCTGGACGCCGCGGAAAATCTGATCGATTTGCGCTTCCCTCCGGGGAACCGTCTTAAAAAGCTGTCCGGAGATCGAAAGGGAGAACACAGCATCCGGATTAACGATCAGTGGCGAATCTGCTTCCGATGGCGCAATCCCGACGCCTACGACGTTGAACTCGCCGATTATCACTAGGAGTTTGAAATGGCAAAGAAGTTGTCCCCCACCCACCCGGGAGAAATTCTGCTCGAGGAATTTCTCAAGCCGCTGGGAATCAGCCAGTATCGCTTGGCGAAGGACATACACGTTCCCGCTCGGCGCATCAACGAAATAGTGCAGGGCAAGCGCTCGATCTCGGCGGATACCGCGCTGCGTCTCTCGCGGTATTTTGGGACGTCCGATCGCTTTTGGATAAACCTTCAAACTCGATATGATCTCGAAATTGAGAAGGATCGCCTCGGCCCGCGCCTGGTCGAAGAGGTCGAGGTTTATCGACGAGCCGTCTGAAAAAGAATTCTATCCCACCGCGGAGATCAACCGTCATGCCCATTGAAACCCCTCGGCTATCCAATCGAGCTTTGACCGGCCGGTTGGCTGTGATTTCGCTTTTCGCTCTAATGTTATTCGCCCCCCCGGCCGCTGCGCAGGAGCTCGAGCCGCGGGCCCTGGTCAATGCCCCGGTTGGCATGAACTTCCTGGTGGTGTCGGCGGGCTATTTGTCCGGGAACCTGCTGCTCGAGCCGTCGCTCCCTATCGAGGACGGGAAAGCGCGACTGGGAACGCTGGGCCTCGCCTATCTGCGGTCGATCGACTTTTTCGGGATGGCCGGCAGAGTCGGTCTCGCCATACCGTCCGCCACAGGCTCCTGGGAGGCGAACTTCGCCGGGAACGACACGAGCACCGCGCGCACGGGTTTCGGGGACCCGATTCTCAAACTCTACGTCAACTTCATCGGTTCCCCGGCGCTCACCATGAGCGAGTTCCGTTCCTATCGCCAGTCCACGGTGGTCGGGGCCTCGCTCGGGGTGACCGCGCCGCTCGGTCAGTACTTCCCCGAACGGCTCATCAACCTCGGCGCGAATCGCTGGTCGTTCGCGCCGCGCTTGGGCGCCTCGCAGGTCCTCGGCCGCTGGATGCTCGAGGGGTACGCGAGCGCGACCTTCTACACCACCAACAGCGACTTCTACGGGGGGCAGACGCTCGAGCAGGACCCGTTCTATGATGTTCAGGCT
>Ga0315278_10004254_pt1 | contig 12892 bp, 15 predicted proteins | sample YL17G06_0_MG_FD_203880 | JGI IMG/M metagenome (GOLD analysis project Ga0315278, IMG submission 203880) | Sediment microbial communities from Yellowstone Lake, YNP, Wyoming, USA - YL17G06_0 | ecosystem: Environmental > Aquatic > Freshwater > Lake > Sediment | place: USA: Wyoming | collected...
CGGCACTGTCACGAGGCGCCTTCGCGGAGTCCGCCGGAGCCGCTGGTGCAACCACGGCCGGCTCCGCCCCCGGCACCGGGTACCGTCGGGCCATGTCGGCAACGGTCCGGGCCACGCGCATCGCCGCCGGATTGTCCGCTGGTGCCTGCTGGTCGAGTTCCCTCGGAGGCAGCGCCGGGTTGGCCAGCGGTCGCATCGCTGTTTCCACCCGAATCGATCCCCGTTCCTTCCCGTACGCATTCACCCATCCCCGGACGCGCACCAAACTGTCGCCAAGCGTCCGCTCGGCGCTCGGCGCGCCGGTCACCGCCACAAACCAGCCTGTTTCAAAGTACCCGTCCCGCGGTTCGATCCGACTGACGGGAATCGAGTCGGCCCGCAAGGCCTCTGCGAGCATGCTGGTGGCCTTGGCCACCGTCAGGTCGACGACGGCCTCCGTCGCCGCCGGCAGCGGCCCGAAGGCGGGGCGCATGGTGGCGGGCTGGCACGCAACCAGGCAGGCGAGCAGCGGGGAAGCGGGGAAGCGGGGAAGCACCATCAATCCTTGTGCGGCGGCGTGCCCGGCGCGTGCGTATGAGCAGGTGTCGCCGCGGCAGTGTCGGTCGTCGCCGCAGGCGGTACGGCGGCCGAATCCATGTGCTCGTGGTCCGCCATGCTGTCGGCGGTACCTGGCACCGCGGCCTCGTCGTGCTCCTCGCCTGGGGCGTGTTCGTGGCCCGCTGCGCGGTTCTTGACCTCCGCCTGCATCGCCTCGGTGCTCATGCCCGCGGCGTGGTCGAACACCAGTTCGCCGCCTTCCCGCCCCGTCGCCACCAGGAACCCGAGGCCCACGACCCCGATCAGCGCCACGGCCCACCGCTCGCTCCGGCCCATCTTGGCTTCACGCAGCACCCGCCACACCGCCACCACCCCGAAGAACCCGAGGGTGATCCAGGCAAAGCGTTCGTGCTCCTCCATGATGTCGTGAATGGCCTCGCCGTGCTGGATGGCGTCCTCCGCCCGGAGGCCCGAGAAGAGCGCCGCGGCGGTGCTCACCGCGCCGACCACGAGCGACCAATACGCCGCCGTGCGGAGGCTCTCCCGCTTGGTGAAGAGGTAGGCCAGTTCGAACAGCACGCCGACCACCAGCAGTGCGGGCGGAAAGTCGTTGATCACCGCGTGCAGCCGGGGCGCGTCGTAGCCGAAGAGTCCGCCGGACGCGGCGGCATCGCCGTGGAGTAGGAGGGCGAGGATCATGGTGTCAGACTCCCAGGTCGACCGGTACCGGCGGGTTGGCGGCGTAGTCGTAGAAGCCCTTGCCGCTCTTCCGGCCGTAGTAGCCCGCCATGACCATCCGCTTGAGGAGCGGTGGTGGGGCGTAGCGGGTCTCGCGGTACTCGGTGAACATGATTTCGGCAATCTTGTACGTGGTGTCGTTGCCCACGAAGTCCAGCAGCGTGAGCGGACCCATCGGATAGCCGCAGCCGAGCTTCATGGCGTTGTCGATGTCCACCGTGCTGGCCACGCCGTGTTCCAGCGCCCGGATGGCGTCGAGCAGGTACGGCACCAGGAGCAGGTTGACGATGAACCCCGAATTGTCCTTGGCGGCCACCGCCTCCTTGCCGAGGCTCTTCCCGAAGGCGAGGGCGCGATCGAAGGTGGCCGTGGAGGTGGTGACGGTGCGCACGACTTCGACGAGCTGCATCAGCGGGACGGGATTGAAGAAATGCAGCCCCACGAAGCGGTCGGCTCGGGTGGTGGCGGAAGCCATGGCGGCAATGGTCAGGCTCGAGGTGTTGCTCGCAAAGATGGCATGCGCCGGGCAGAGGGCGTCCAGCTGCTTCCAGAGGTCGTTCTTGAGGTCGAGATCCTCGGTGACCGCCTCGATGACGATGTCGCAATCCTTGAGCGCGGCCACGTCGGTCACGTAGGAGAGCCGGGCCAGCGTGGCGTCGCGGTCCGCCGCCGTGAGCTTGCCCTTCTCGACGAACTTGTCGAGCGACTTGGCAATGCCGGCCTTGCCCTTGGCCATGACGGCGTCGGACACGTCGCGGACGATGGTCTGGTAGCCGGCGGCGGCGGCCACCTGGGCAATGCCGCTGCCCATCAGCCCGCAGCCGAGGACGCCGACTTTCTTGATGTCTGCCATGGGGAATTCCGGTCGGTTCAGGGTTGGAGTGCCTTGCGTACTTCCTGCACGAGCGAGGTGATCATGCTGGGGTGCGGCGCCAGCTCCGTCACGGGGCGGCTGCCCCGTCGCTGCAGGTGGTCCAGCGCCCGCTCGAGGCCGAGGCGGGTCCGCTCGGCCACGCCGGCGTAGGGACGGGTGGCGGCGTAGCCCGCCACCAATGCCACCGGCATTGGCATCAACAGGATCGGCGGAAAGGCGCTCAGCACCGCGAGGATTGCGGTCGCCGCCGCGCCCACCGACACCAGCGCTGCCGCCCCGCCGATGAAGGCACCGCGTGTCGCCCGGAGGTCGGCGCTCAGCTGCACGTGGCAGTAACCCGCCTCGAGCGGCGTGATCGTCGCGGATACGACCCCCGCCTTGCCGAGCATGGGGCGCGGGCCGCCGCCGCCGAGCGACGCCGCCGCCCGCATCACCGCCTGAAACCCGCCCATCTGTTCCCAGGAAATCCGACCGTCCTGGTGCCGCTGCACGGTGAGGTGCTCGTTCCGGTCCATCCAGTCGAGCAGCACGTGTTCCTGCAGGTCGGCCGAGCCCATGACCACCCGGTCGGCGGTGATGGTGGCGCTGCCGATCGCCCGATCGAGCCAGCGCGATTCGGCCGGTGCCGAGCGCACCCGCTCCTCGATGAGCGCCTGCTGGAGGTACCGAGCCGGGATGCCGACGTCCCGGCCGAGGGCCAGGACCTGATCTTCGGTCAGGTCGTCGCCCAGCTCGTGTTCGCCGGTCTGCAACTCGGCGGCGCGCTTGACGATCCGGTCGAGGGCGGCGCGGTCGATCCGCGCGGGCAGGTCGGCCATGATTCCCTAGACCGCATCCTTCTTGGCGCCGGCCTCGATGCGCGGCAGGCCGGTCAGGAGGTCGGTTGCGGGCAGTGCCAGCGCGCCCGCGGCCCGCTTCAGGCTCGCCACCTTCAGGTCGGCCATTTCCATGAACGGGCGGATCAGGTCGATGGGGAGCGGGAAGATGGTCGTCGAGTTGTTCTCGGCGGCAATCTCCGTGACCGTCTGCAGGTAGCGGAGCTGGATGGCGCTCGGCTCGGTGGCCAGGGTGCGGGCCGCCTGGGCCAGCGTCTCCGAGGCCTGCAATTCTCCCTGCGCCGCGATCACCTTGGCCCGGCGCTCCCGCTCCGCCTCCGCCTGCCGTGACATGGCCCGCTTCATCTGTTCCGGGAGGTCCACATCCTTCACCTCAACCGCCGACACGTGAATGCCCCAGGCGTCGGTCCGCTCGTCGATGATCCGCTTGAGTACGGCGTTGATCTTCTCGCGGTCGCTCAGGAGTTCATCGAGCTCCACTTCGCCGAGGACCGCGCGGAGCGTGGTCTGCGCCAGCTGGCTGGTGGCGTAGAGGTAGTCCTCGATTTCGATGACGGCGCGGGCCGGGTCGGCCACCTTCATGTAGAGTACCGCGTTCACCTTGAGGGACACGTTGTCCCGGGTGATCACGTCCTGCGGCGGGATGTCCAGCGCCATGATCCGGAGCGACACCCGCTTCACGTGGGACACGCCGGCCGGCAGGAAGAAGAGCCCCGGCCCCTTGGTGCCCCAATACTTGCCGAGGAAGAACGCCACACCCCGCTCGTATTGCTTCAGCACGCGCAGGCTGGCAAACGAGTAGAGGACCGCGACCAGCAGGGCCATCAGCATGACGGGCATGGGACGTTCTCCTAGGCCGGGAAGGCCTCGACGATGACTGCCGCACCCTGGCCGCCGCCGATGCAGGCGCTGCCGAGGCCGTAGCGCTTGCCGAGCTTCCGGAGCGCGTGCAGAAGGTGCAGGGAAATCCGGGTGCCGCTGGCGGCCAGCGGGTGGCCGATGGCGATGGCGCCGCCGTGGATGTTGGTGCGCGCGCGGTCGAGGCCGAGTTCCTTCTCGACCGCCACGTACTGCGCGCTGAACGCCTCGTTCACCTCGACGAGATCCATCTGGTCGAGCGTGAGCCCGGCCTTGGCCAGCGCCTTCCGGGCCGCCGGAGCCGGGCCGATGCCCATGTACTTGGGCTCCACGCCCGCGATGCCCCACGATACCAGCCGCCCGATCGGCTTCAGGCCCCTGGCCGCACCCTCGCCGGCCAGCACCACGGCGGCGGCGCCGTCGCAGATGCCGGAGGCGTTGCCCGCCGTCACCACGCCGTCCTTCTTGAAGTACGGCGCCAGCTTGGCCAGCCCCTCGGCGGTGGTGTCGGGCCGCATGTGCTCATCGGCCCCCCAGGGATCGTCCTGCTTCGTCTTCCGGTTCCGGATCGGCACGGGCGCCACTTCGTCGGCAAACCAGCCGCCGTCCCACCCGGCCTTGGCGCGCTGCTGGCTGGTGAGCGCATAGGCGTCCACCTCCGCGCGGCTGATCCCGTACTTGTCGGCCAGATTTTCGGCCGTCTCGGCCATGGAAAAGCCGCAGAAGGGGTCCTTGAGCGACTCCCAGAGCAGATCCTCGAACGGCGGTGCCGGTCCGAGGCGGAGCCCCCAGCGCGCGCCGCGCACCACGTGGGGAGCCTGGCTCATGGATTCCGCTCCACCGGCCAGCACGATCTTCGATTCGCCAAGCAGGATCTGCTGAGCGCCCTGGATGATGGATTCGAACCCGGAGCCGCAGAGGCGGTTGACGGTGACGGCGGGGGTTTCGATCGGGAGGCCGGCGCGGAGCGCCACATGCCGGGCCAGGTAAATGGCGTCGGCGCTGGTCTGGAGGGCGTTGCCGAAGACGACGTGGTCCACGGCCGCCGCCTCGACTCCGGCCTTGGCCAGGGCGTGCTGGGCGGCATGGACGCCGAGGGCGGTAGCGGTCAAATCCTTGAGGGTGCCGCCGAAGCTGCCGAAGCCGGTTCGTGAGCCGGACAGGAAGAGGACGTCGGACTGCTGGCCCTGCGTTTTCATTGGAACGCCCTTCATGAAGGAGGGTCGGATGAGGCCTGAAAGATGGCCCGGTTCGACCCCCCATTCAAGGAAGGCGGTTGAGGAGCAGCACGGCGCCGCCGCCGCCGACGACCGGGTCGCCGATCAGGCCGAACCCGCCACCCTTCATGATTTTGCCAGCCAACAAGCCCGCGACCACACCGATGATGCGCAACACAATCAGGCTCTGGGCTTCGATGGGACGGCCTCGGTTGCGGTGAGGAGCCCGGGCTCGAAACGAGCGCCGGGTACTACGAAGGGTTCCGGTGCTGCGGGTCGGAATGTCCCGCCAGGACCCGTTCGATCCGGGTGTCGGGAACGAGCCAGATCAGCGCCACCGCGATGTACATCGCCCCGGAGAGCCAGGTGCGGTAGAAGGCGGCCGCGATGCCGACCGAATACAGCGCCAGCGAGAGCTTGCCCTTCCAGTCCATGCCCACTGCCCGCGCGATCAGGGAGTCCGGGCCCTCGACCCGCAGGATGGCCCGGAGCAGGATCGTATAGGAGACCGCCGCCATGATCAGCACCGCGCCGTAGAGGGCCATCGGCGCCTGGGCGAAGTGGTTCTCGCCCATCCACGCCGTCACGAACGGGATGAGCGAAAGCCAGAACAGCAGCAGGAGGTTGGCCCAGAGCATCCCGCCGCTCACCCGGTGCACCACGTGCATCATGTGGTGATGGTTGTTCCAGTAGATGCCGAGGTAGATGAAGCTCAGCACGTAGCTGAAAATCACCGGGATGAGCGGCCGGAGCGCCGCAAAATCGGCGGCGTGCGGCGCCCGCAGCTCGAGGACCATGATCGTGATGATGATGGCGAGCACGCCATCGGTGAAGGTCTCGAGTCGGCTCGTGGTCATGCTCAATCCGCCACTTGAACGTGGAGGTCACTCACCTCGGCGTCGGCTGGGTGGTGCCCCGGACCGTGACGGTCAGCCGGACGGAACGGCCGGTCGGCGCGCCGGTGGCCCAGATGTCGTATTCGTCCCGCACCGTGGGGCGGATTTCCCATGTGCTGCCGCCCTGCACCCCACCGCTCATCAGCTGGCCGATAAACGGCATCTGGGTGCCGGAGGTGCGGGGCCGGAGCTGGAGCCGGATCCCGGCCACGTCGGTTGTCGCCCAGTACAGGCACCCGGGCTCGAGGGTGATCCGCGCACGTTGTCCGGACGCCACGAAGTCGGTGGTCAGGACCGTGGTCCCGGCGGCAATGGGGCAGACGGCGGACGCTGACGGCTCCGCCGCACCGGCCCCCGGTGCGGGGGCGGGTGTGCTGCTGCCCTGGGTACCGGAGCTGCAGGCGGCGAGCAGCGCGAGGAGGAGCAGAGGTGAGGTGCGCATGGCTAATCTCCAGGATGTGAAGTGACAAGTGAACGCTGTATTTACCCTGTCAGCGCGACCGTTCCTTGACAGTGCAGGCCAATCAAGACCATTTTGGTTGCGATAAAAGATTACTTGAGAATGATTCTTGTTCATGCAATATCCATCCTTCCTCCATTCCTCGCCCGCATCGGACTGGCCGGCACCCTCTTCTGCCTGATCAAGGGGCTCCTGTGGCGCATCATCCCGGCGTACTCCAATGAGCGACTCCCCCCGTGCCGGCACCATGCTGACACTCCGCGAAAGTACGGCGGAACACCACCGCCGCGCCGAGCAGCACCCGTTCCAACAACAGATGGTGCGGGGGACGCTTGCGCGCGCGCTCTACCTGCAGTGGCTTGCGCAGATGCTTCACATCCATGCCGCATTGGAAGCCCATCTCGACCGGATCGTCACCCGGAATCCGGCCCTGAGTTTGCTCTTCGATGTCGGACGGCGCAAGGTGGCCGCACTTCACCAGGACCTCGCCTTCTTCGGCGCGGCGGCGGATCAGCCTGCTCTCCCTGCCGCTCGCGACCTCGTGGCGCGCATGGACCAGCTGGCAGCGGACCAGCCGCTGGCCCTGTTGGGCATCCTCTATGTATTGGAGGGGAGCACCAACGGGTCGAAGTTCATCGCGCGGCGGGTGCGGCCGGCCTACGACCTCCCCGCCAGCGGCGAGGGGGCCGCGTATCTCGATCCCTACGGCACCCTGCAGCCGGCGCGTTGGCAGGAATTCAAGGCTGCAATGGACGCGCTGGACCTGCCGCCAGCGGAAGTCGCGCACCTGACCCTCGCCGCCCAGCAGACCTTCGACTCCATCCGCGAACTGGGCGCCGAGCTGCTCACCTGACGCTCCCGAAATAGACGCTGAGGGCCAACCCCGCAGCATTCACGTGGGCGGTGGCGCACGTCGTGCAGTTCTGACGCAGATAGTAGGTATCAATCTTGAGCAGCTTCTTGAAAGGCCAGCGCACGCCCACCGCGTACTGCTGCTCGTTCCACGAGCCCTTGGCCCAACTATAGAACACCTCGGCCGACGCGTAGGGCGTGAAGCGGAATTGCCGGACGAGGACGTCGACTTCCAGGGAGAGCTTGTTGCGGTATCTCGTCTGGTACACGGCGTTCACCCACCGAAATTCCATCAGGTTTCGGTCCTCCACGAGCACGCTCGCCGCGGGGCGATGCCGCCCCGTGACCTGGGCGGTCACGCGGCTTTCCGTCGTCGACTTGCCCGATTGAATCGTCGCCAGGTACTCGTACCCGGCTCCGAAGAAAAAGTTGTGGTTCTTCTCGGGGTCGATGTTGGTGAGGTGCGGTCGCGTCATCGCCCTCAGCTGGTAGCCGACCTGGCCCCCGATGCCCAGTTGCTGGTAGGGAAAGTCTTCCGCGTTCTTGATTTCGCTGTAGAGGCGCAGGCTCAGTGCCGAGGGCCACTGGTAGCGGACCGCAAGTCCCGGCCAGAATTCTGATGCTGTACCAGGCGTCTGCGCCGAGGCGCTGATGCTGCCCGCCGCGAGAATCCCCATCCCCATGGCAAGGCCACGGAGTCCGCGCCGGATCATGGCGGCGTCAGGCCAGCGCCTGCATCAGCGCTCGTGCCACGTCGGCGGTGCTGCCCCCCCCGCCCAGATCGACCGTGAGCGGTCCAGTCGCCGCCACGCGCTCGACTGCCCGCTCGAGCCGAGCCGAGCCGGCGGTGCATCCCAGCTGCTCGAGCATCAGCGCGCCGGTCAACACCGTCGCCATCGGATTGGCCACGCCCTTCCCCGCCAGCGGCGGCGCCGAGCCGTGCACCGGCTCGAAGAGCCCAGCCCGGCCAGGATGGAGGTTGGCGCTGGCCGCGATGCCCAGCCCGCCGATCAGCCCGGCACCCAGATCCGACAGGATGTCGCCATAGAGATTGGTGGTGACAATGACCTGGAACCGCTCCGGCTCCCGCACCAGCTCGAGGGCGAGCGCGTCCACGTAGCGGTGCTCCCGCTGGATACCGGGGTACCGCTCGCCGATCTCCTGGAACAGCCGCCCCCAGATCCGCTGGAACGGGATGGCGTTTGATTTATCGCTCATCGTCACCCGCGTCTTGCCCCGCTCCGCCGCCCACTCGAAGGCCGCCTCGATGATGCGTGCGACGCCCTTGCGGGAGTTGATCTCCTCCGACACCTGCACCTCGTCCGGCGTGCCCATGCTTTCCGAGCGGCCCTTGCCAAGGTACTGTCCCTCGGTGTTTTCCCGGAAAATGACGAAATCGATGGCGGTGCTTCCGCCGTCGGTGCGGCGATCGGCCCGGAGCGGAGAGAGCCGGGGATGAAAGAGCCGGGTGGGCCGGAAGTTGATGTAGAGGTCGAGCCGGAAGCGGAGGCCGAGCAGGATGTCCCGCGCGTGCTCGTTGCCCGGCACCCGTGGGTCGCCCAGGGCGCCGAGCAGGATGGCGTCCACATCGTTCCGCAGGTGCTCAAACGCCTCGTCGGGGAGTGTCTCCCCGGTGCGGAGGTAATGCTCCGCCGACCACGGGAGCCGCTCGACGTCGAGCGCCAGCCCTTCGGAGCGGGCGGCCGCCTCGATAACGGGGAGCCCCGCGTCGATCACCTCCGGCCCGATCCCGTCGCCGGCGATGATGGCAATCCTGGCGCGCGTCACGTCGTTCCTCCCGGCGCTTCCTCGCCGCAGGTGACGCAGTAGCGCCAGCCGACGTCCATGTCGGCGCCGCAGGCGCGGCAGGCGCCGACGTCCTGCCCCATGCCGCAATGCGGACAAAAATTGATCATCATCCGCGGCGGGAGGCTGCCTCCGCAGAACGGGCACCGCGGCTGCGAGGGCGTCACGTCGGGTTCCGTCGACGCATCCGGACGCTCCCGCGTGGCCGCCGGCACGGTTGCATTCATCTCGAACACCGGATCGGGCACCCAGCCCGCGGCATTCTCGCGCGCTTCCTCTCCGTGCCGTGGCGCGTCGTCCTCTGTCTTCGCCGCCGCCTCCGCCCCGGGCTCCCCATGGATCAACCCCGACTGCGCCATTGGCTCGCCAGGCGGCGCGAAGCGCTCCGCGGGGTGGAGGCCTATCGCCGCCGCCATCGGATCGATCCGCAGCACAATGTGGGTGTCGCCGTACACCCGAAGCAGGGCCAGGTCGGGGAGGGGTTTGGCCAGCTCGGCTTCCAGTGCCGACTGCGTCGCGGGCTCGGCCTGCACGAAAGCGCCCTCGCCGGCGCAGAGCCGGAACAGGAGGGTCTCGTAGTCCTCGCTGCTGTCGACGCCGAGTTCACGGCGGACGAGGCGGTAGGGCAGGATCGAATCCATGAGTTCGTTGATGGCAATCGGCTGGTGCGCGCGCGTCGGGTGCTGCTCCGAGAGCGTGCGGACGAGCAGGCGGAAGAGCGGGTCGAGAGTGGTCACGGGTGGAATCTCATCGTTCGGAGTGCGCGCCGCCAGACTATCCGAAAGCTGCGCACTGAAGACCGGACTGCTCCGGAGGCACGTGAGTTCACGGGATGCATCTGTGCTGGATCCTCCCGTCGAGCGTGAACTCCAGTGCCGGAGGAGCGGTCCGGTCGAGGAGCGCGCTCGCTCGCCCGGGCGACCGGCTTGGGATGGTCCTCCGGGCAGGACAGTTCGCGCCCCCAACGCACCTGCGGTTGCTCCGGGGGACGCGAACTGACTGCCCTCCGAACCATTCCCTTCGCCGGCCGCCCACGGAGTGCCGAGTCGAGGGGCGCGCTACTCGACATCTCTGAGTGCAATCACGTCCCCGCGGGCGAGCCGATCAGCGAGGCTTCGATACGCCGCATCGGCGTCGTACTCGAGGTACTGCCCCCGGCTACGCTTGGCGATGAGCCAATTCTCGAACCCTGACGAGATGGCGCCGTCGGAGGTATGCTGTTCGGTGGCCGCCAACACGGCCAGGTCGTTGGCGTACTCGTTCTTGGCGTGCCCCTGGTGGCCGCGCACCCACGTCCACTGCACTTCGTGCTTGCCAGCTGACGATACCAGCTGCTGCCAGAGCGGAAGATTTTCGATGGGGCCTCCCTTTCGGGTCCAGCCGCGGTCCTTCCACGCCGGCACCCACTCTCGCATTCCCTTGACCAGGTACTCCGAATCCGACACCAGGAGCACCCGCATCCGCTGGTTCTTGCCGGCCAGGAGCTGGAGTGCCGCGATGCCGCCGGCGAGCGCCATCCGGTTGTTGGTCGTGTCTGCGGAGTGCAGGAAGAAGTCGCGCCGTTGCACCCCCGTCCGCGTAGCGGTCTCGATGAGCCCGCCGGCGCCGCCGGGGGTCGCGCCAGGCTGGCCGTTGCCGAGGCAGCTCTCGTCGAGGTGGACCACGGCCACTGCGAGCGGTGCGTTCATCCGTCGTTCCCCAGAACCTGGAACCACTCGATTTCCTTGAGCAGGAACTCCATCGTCTCCCCGGTCATTGGCAATCGTGCATGGAAGGCCTCGCCGCGGGGTCCGTTGGCCACCCGGTCGGCGATCACGATGTACTCGGTCCCCCGGCGCTGCACGATGACGCGCAACCCGTTCCGGCATGCGTGTTCAAGCTGGTCATACTTCTCACTATTCCAGCGCACTATGGACCCCGGCGTTCGCCGGGGTGACGGCGGGGCGTTCCGCCTCTCCACATGGTGGAGAGGGGGACAGGGGGTGAGGACGAAACTCGGATTGCGCCAGTCGCCCCCTCGACCAACCTCCCGATCACTGCCATGCTTGGCGTACCTTCCTGCTTCAGCGCTGTCAGCAGGTCGTCGAGCCGCTCCGGTCGCACCGCCAGGAGGAGCCCGCCCGACGTCTGCGCGTCAGACAGCAAGATACGCTCGGCGGGGGTCACATCCGCGGCGTAGGTAGTGACGGCCGAGGCCGCCTCGAGGTTGCGCGCGGTGCCGCCCGGCACCATTCCTTCAGCCGTCATCTCACGGGCGTGATCGAGGGCCGGCAAATTCTCCATCCAGAGTTCGGCGGCGAGTTTGCTCCCTGCCAGGATGTTGCCGAGGTGGCCGAGGAGGCCGAAGCCGGTGATGTCGGTGGCGGCGCGGACACCGGCAGCACGGGCCGCTCGGGCGGCGCCGGCATTGAGGGCGCGCATCGAGGAGATGGCGGGGGCGATGTCCGCTTCTGTCAGCCGGTCCCGCTTGAGGGCGGTGGTCAGGAGCCCAGTGCCCAGCGGCTTGGTGAGGACAAGGTAGTCTCCCGCCTTGCCCGCGGCGTTCGTCATCAGGTGATCGGGATGCACTTCTCCCGTAACGGCGAGCCCGAACTTCGGTTCGACGTCGTCGATCGAGTGTCCGCCGAGGAGGAGGCAGCCGGCTTCCTTGGCGACTTCGGCGGCGCCGGCCATCACCTCGCCGAGCAGGGCAAACGGCAGCCCGGTACGGGGCCACGCCACCAGGTTGAGGGCAAAGAGCGGCGTGCCGCCCATGGCGTACACGTCGCTGAGCGCGTTGGCGGCGGCAATGGCGCCCCAATTGCGGGCATCGTCCACGATCGGCGTGAAGAAGTCGGTGGTAGCAATCAGCGCGCGGTCGGGCGAGAGCAGGAACACCGCCGCGTCGTCGCGTGATGCCGCATCTACCAGCACCCGCGGGTCGTTGACGCCCGGCAGGTGACGGAGGACCTCCGTGAGCTCGGCGCTGCCGAGCTTGCAGGCGCAGCCGGCGCCGTGCGACAGCGACGTGAGCCGAACCCCGGTCCGCTGGGCGACGGCAGGGTCAGACAATCGAGCACCACTTCCGTGAAAGGCGCATCGTGAATCCTGTCGTACTGTTGGGCACCGCGTTCCTGCTCGGCCTGGCCCACGCCATCGAGGTGGACCACATGATCGCCGTGACGGCGTTCGTCAGCACCCGTCCGGCGCTCCGGGCCGCCGCCGGCTTCGGGCTCCGGTGGGGGCTGGGCCACTCGATCGCGGTGTTCGTGGCCGGCGGCATTCTCATCGCGACGGGGCTCCGCTGGCCGGCCCGCTTCGACGCGCTGGGTGAGGGGCTGGTCGGGGTGCTCCTCGTGGCGGTCGGTGTCTGGGCCATCTGGCGCGCCCGCAAGTTACATCTCCACGCGCCGGAGGAACACGGGGACCACGCGCATCTGCATGCGCACAAAGCTGCCGCGGCCGCGCACGCGCATGTGCACCACGGGCATACGGCGCACGCACCGGCGCACTTTCCGGAAGGGCATCATCACCATGATCACGACCACGCCAGGCATGGCATGACGGTGGTGGGGTTGATGCATGGATTGGCTGGCACCAGCGCCGTGGTGGCACTGGTACCGGTGACGATGATGGACCGCTGGGTGGTGGGGCTGGGCTATCTGCTGGCGTTCGGGCTCGGGACCATCATCGCGATGACGGCCTACGCCCTCGTGGCGGCGGCGGCATTCCGCCGCGCGTCGGCCGCGTCGCTCCGTTGGGGGCGCGCCATCGGACGGTTCGCGGGCCTCGGCAGCATTGCGGTGGGGCTGTGGTGGATCTGGCGGGCGGTGGGGTAG
>Ga0315278_10004257_pt1 | contig 12883 bp, 11 predicted proteins | sample YL17G06_0_MG_FD_203880 | JGI IMG/M metagenome (GOLD analysis project Ga0315278, IMG submission 203880) | Sediment microbial communities from Yellowstone Lake, YNP, Wyoming, USA - YL17G06_0 | ecosystem: Environmental > Aquatic > Freshwater > Lake > Sediment | place: USA: Wyoming | collected...
GACTCGTCCACCTCCCCGCAGGTGAGCACGAAGAGCTGATCACCGTCTGGCTCTGGTCGGAACGGGCCGGCGTGATCTCGCACCAGACCGCGCTGGCTCTCCATGGGCTTTCGGATGCACTCCCGGCGAACATACATCTGACGCTGCCGCACGCGTGGCGACGTCGCCGGTTCAGGGTTCCAGCCGGCGTCGTGCTCCACCATGCGGACGTGCCACCAGACGACCGCGCCTGGTTCGGCGCGGCGCCAACCACCAACCCTCGGCGAACGCTGAACGACTGCGCCCGTGAGGCCATGGCTCCCGACCTGCTGCGCCAGGCCGCGCGGCAGGCCATCCGCCGTGGACTGGTCGCCAAGGCCGAGCTTGGCGACGTGGATGAGGCCCTGCGCCCCTTCGGAGGACTCGGCGCATGACGACGCGCACCTATGCCTCACCAGAGGCCTTCAAGCAGGCGCTCGAGCAGCGCCTCCGCTCGGCGACAACGACCGGCGGCGAATTCGCCCGCAGCCGGCAGCTCCTGGTGTTCGATCGATTCCTCGCGCGCCTCGTGGCCGTGCTTGGCGACACCGCCACGCTCAAGGGCGGCCTCGTGCTCGAGCTTCGCCTCGAGCGGGCGCGCACCACGAAGGACATCGACCTGAGGCTGACGGGCTCGCCCGACGACATCCTTGCCAAACTGCAGGAGGCCGGCCGGCGAAACCTCGGCGACTTCATGACGTTCGAGGTTGGCCCCGACGACGACCACCCCGAGATCCAGAACGACGGGATACAGTATGACGGGCTCCGGTTCCGCGCCGAGTGCAGGCTCGCCGGAAAGGTGTATGGCCAGCCTTTCGGAGTCGACGTCGCATTCGGCGATCCGATCCTCGGTGAGCCCGACGTCGTGGTGGCGGAAGACGTCCTGGCGTTCGCCGGCATCGCGCCACCCCAGCTGCGACTCTACCCCGTCGTCACCCACGTCGCCGAGAAGCTGCACGCGTACACAATGCCGCGCTCGCGCCCGAACTCGCGGGTGAAAGACCTTCCCGACCTCGCGCTGCTCGCGACGGCGCAGGCGATCGACGCCAAGCACCTGCGTACGGCGCTCGAGCAGACCTTCTCATTCCGCAAGACCCACCCGCTACCGATGTCGGTGCCCGGGCCGCCGCCAGCGTGGGAGAGCCCGTACGCGGCGATGGCGCGGGAAGATCAGCTCGCCTGGGCCACGCTGGGGGACGTCACGAAGGCGGTGCAGTCCTTTCTTGACCCGCTGCTCGAAGGAGGTCTCGACGCCACATGGAACCCCACAACCTGGGATTGGGGGGCTCATGAGCACGGACGTTGAATCCTGCCGGCGGGCGATGTCGCCCCGGCCATTCGGAAAAGAAGGAGAATGGCAGCCTCACCGCCGTCTCCAACATGTCTCCACGACCGGGGGAGAATCCTGAGGACTGGCGGTGACTGCCGTGCACAAGTTGACGCCTGTAACTGCCTGAGACGCGAACCCTTAGAGCCAGAAGGCGCGCGCCATCAACCACTTAAAGAAACGCGTTATTAGGGTTCGAATCCACGGTTGTAGACCCGAGTCGTTGGGTGCAGCGTGAAGTGCCGCAACACAGGCGAGACCGACCACGTCGAGGTGGCCAGAGTTCCGGGCGAACCGAGAACCCTGACCCTGGAACGGAAAGGACGCAGGGCCCTGAACTCGTGGGACGAAGGCTCAGACCAGCACGAGCCCATGGGCTATGATCCTCGGAGAACGGCAAGCCATGAAGATCTACGACCTGGCCATCCACGTCGAGGAGACTCACGACGGCGGTGACTATCGCTACGTGGCGACCAGCCCGGATCTCCCCGGCCTTCACGCCGAGTGCGCCGTGGCGCCGCACCCGCCTTGCGACCCGCTTTCGCTCGAAAGCTACAGCGTGGCAGGCGGATGCGGCCCGGTGACTTGAATCAGCGTCCAGACCCCTTGGGCGTGAGCGCCTTCAAGGCTTCGTCGATATTGAAATCCAGGCTCGCCTGGCGGGGTGGGTATTCCTTGAGCGATTGGAACAACACGCCCACCTGCGCGAAGGCGGGCGCATACGTCCAGGCGTGGTTCTCCTGCCACTCGTCAAAGCCGCGCGACTCGTGAAAACGCTCGAACGGGTCGAGTTTCAGGTTGGTGACCAGCGGCGTCACCATGTTCTGTTGCACGCCGTTGAACCACTTGTCCTGCTTGACGAAGAGGAACTTCCAATCGCCGTAGCGGACGCCGTGGAGTTTGGTCTCGGTGAAGTAGTAGAACTCCTTGCGCTTCGTCGGCCCCTTGCCGGTGATGAGGTCGGTCTGATCGTAGCCGTCGAGATGAATCCGGGTGTAAGTGTTGTCACCGGACTTGTAGCTGGTGAGCAACCTCTCCTTCAGGTTCGGCTCTCCGGCGGCGGCCATGAGCGTGGGCAGCCAGTCCTCCATGGCCATGAACTCACCGGTCGCGACCCCCGCCGGGATTTTACCGGGCCACTTCACCAGCATCGGCACGCGGAAGCCACCTTCCGATCCGCCCACGCCTTTTTCGCCGCCGAAGGGCGTGTTGCCGCCATCCGGCCAGCTGTTCACCGCCGCGCCGTTGTCGGTGGAGAACATGACGATCGTGTTGTCCGCGACACCGAGGTCATCGAGTTCCTTGAGCAGGGCGCCGACGGTGTCGTCGAGCTCCACCATGCCGTCGGCATAGAGGCCATAGCCGGTCTTGCCGTCGTATTTCGGCGAGAGGTTGGTGCGGTAGTGCATCCGCGTGGTGTTGTGCCACACGAAGAACGGCTTGCCGGCCTTGGCCGCGTCGCGAATGAAACGCTGGGACTCGACGAGGACTTCCTCATCCAGCGTCCGCTGGCGCTCCCGCCCGAACGGGCCTTTGTCCTCGACCTTCTGCGTCCCGCCGGGCAGTGCCCACGAATGCACCACGCCGCGCTGCGCGAACTTCTTCGCGACCTCACGGTCCTTGGGGAAGTCATACTGCTCCGGGTATTCTCCGGCGTTGAGGTGATAGAGAATGCCGAAGAACTCATCGAAGCCGTGCGCCGTGGGTAGATGCTCATCGCGGTCGCCGAGATGGTCTTTGCCGAACCAGCCCGTGGCATAGCCGAGCGGCTTGAGCAAATTCCCGAGCGTCGGATCCTCCTTTTGCAGGCCCTGCGCCGCGCCCGGCAGGCCGACGGTGGACAACCCCACGCGGATCGGATACTGCCCCGTGATGAACGCCGCGCGGCCGGCGGTGCAGGAGGCCTCGCCGTAGTGATCCATGAAGATCATGCCCTCTTTGGCGATGCGATCGATGTTCGGCGTGCTGCCGCCCATCATGCCGCGATGATAGGCGCTGATGTTCCACATCCCGACGTCGTCGCCCCAGATGATGAGGATGTTGGGCTTCTTGCCCGCCGCCCGAGTCGCGCCCGTAGCGGAGGCCTGCTGCGCCTGTGCAGCCGTTGCCAATGACACCGCGCAGATGAGCGCAGCGAGCAGGGTTTTGATTCTCATGATCTTGTCATCTCCTTAACTACTTCGTGGCGCGGCCCGCTGCCACTGCGGCAGCGGGCGCAGGCCAGCGGTGCTCTATTTCACCTGCTCGATGTCCGGCAGCCTCCACGACTTGTCGTAGTAGGCCTCGGTCGGGCCATACCACCGGAAGTAGGCAAACCAGGCACGACCGGGAAGGGTCTGAATCCAGTTCGACTCCTTGCCCGCGGGAGCCTTGGGACCGAAGAACAGGTCAACCGATCCGTCCGCGTTCGTCTGGAGTTTCTGGACGTTCGGATTGATTTCCGCGACGTGCTGGGGCGCCTCGATGAGGGCACGCGTCTGGATGTCGTACACGGTGAGGGCCCAGAAGTCCTTGACCGGAACCTTGGCTGGCACGTGCAGGCTGTAGTTGCTTTCGCCCTTGAGCCAATCATCCGCCTTGTCCTTGTAGACTCCGGCGTATTTCTGCCCGAATCCCGGCGGAAAATCCCGCGGATCCCACGAGAGCTGCGCGGCGTTGGCTTGGTAGAACCCGACCATCCGGTTGACGACGTACGTGAAGTTGGGGCCTTCCTGGCTCATGGACGGCAGGAGCTGAATGTTCTCCCACTTCGTGCCGGGATAGAGTTCCTTGACCACGCCGTCGGGGATGTAGCGCGGCGAGAACGCTTCGTTGACCATCATGGCGTGGCCGACTGTTTCAGCGTCAATGAGCCGCTTTTCCATCCGCGCATCGGGGGCAAAAGGCTTGCCCCGTTCGATCCCGATGGCCGCCAGCGACGCCAGCGTGATGCGGTCACGCTCGTCGATGGTCTCCTCGTTGATGATCCGGTGGAGCAGCTTCCAATAGGCGATGCCGGAAGGCCGATTCATCCGGAACTCCGTTCCGCCGTGCGGTGGGTCACCCAGCAACACGAACTTCTTCGCCGTCGGATGTGCGGCGTCGGACAGCCGGTAGGTCTGTATCTTCTGCAGGAGCTCGCTCCCCTGCTGTTCGGTCATGCCTTCTTTCACTGAGACGCGCGTGATGGTGAACACCTGGTAGGTCTTGGGGTACGCGACTTGATACCCCTTCGGGATTTCTCCCTTGTAACCGGGCGGCACGAGGAGGATGCGGTCTCCCGTACCTTTGTTCGGGCCGACGATGCCGAAGTCATAGAACGGGCGCATCCACATGTCGAAGAAGCCCGCGTTGATCGGCCCCGCCGGCGCGGTGTACACGACCGGTCCGGTGTCCTTGAGATTGATGATGTCGTAGAGATAGATGACGCTCTGGTTCGGCGTGAGGGTTTCATGCCCCGGCTGCTGCCGCTTGTCGTGGAGCGTGGCTCCGAGATTGGGCGTGCCGACCACCTCCATCGCCTGACGGAACAGCGCGTTGTTGATCGCCGGCTCGGCCCAAAGCACCGCCTGGACGGCACGCTGGTAGTCCAGTTCGTCGTACAGCTTCTGGCGCGTTTCCGGAGTGGGCAAGGCGTGATCGAAACCGAGCGCGCCGAGACGCGTCTCGATCTTGTCTGGCGTGGCGTTGGACGTGGCGTTGGACGTGGCGTTGGACGCGGGTGTGTGCGTGCACGCCGGCAGCGCGACACCGGCGGCGACCAGCGCGATCACGGCGAAGTGCTCTATTGTCTTCATGTCGTGTTCTCCTGTCATCTCAGCCGTTCACTTCACCGTCACGACCCGCGGCGGTATCCAGGTGCCGTCCAGGACGGATTTATCCGCCCAGTAGGTGCGCAAGAACAATGAGAATGGCCCATTGGGGGCAGGCAGCCAGTTGCTTTCCTTGTCGGCACCCGGTGACTTGGCGCCGGCGTAGAGCGTCAGCGAACCATCCGCGTTGTACTTGAGGGCCTTGTTCTTCGTGCCCAGCGAGAAGCGGTTGAGGGCGTTGGGCTCGAACAGGTGGACCTCGTTATAGAGCGTCAACGACCAGAACCCCTTGACCGGCGGAACCTGGCCCTTGGCGAAGGTAACGGTGTAGCTGTTCGCGCCGTTGAGCGGCTTGCCCGCGTCGTCAGATTCCACATAGAAGTACTTGGTTTCGTCGGGCTTGTTGCCAAACATGCTCGATTTGGCCATGGCCGCGCGGTTGAGATAGTCGCTGCCCCATTTCGCGTTGTTGACCTGGGTATTCCAGCGGTTGCCGGCCGAGAGGCCATTGAACTTCCACTGGAAGAGCGGCGCGATGAGTTCCTTGTCGGCGGCGACGAAGGATTCCTCCAGCGCCTTTTTGATCTCGGGATCCTTGGCGGCGGCCTCGAACACGGAGCGGATCCAGCCGTAGAGGGCTTCCTCACCGGGCAGCGGCGGCACGAGTTTCATCACGCCGGGGAGCTGGTCGTAGAATTTCTCCGGCACCACCCACTTGGTCTCGCCCTTGCCGGCACCGCTCGGGGCCGGGAAGTTCGGCAGCTTGCTCCAGTCCGTGGTCTTCATCTTCCCGTCAAACTCGCTCAACGGATAGAACAGGATCTGGCTCAGCGCCGGCTGGATGGCCTTGGTGTCCTCGGCGGTGTCATCCTTGAAAATGCGCGGGACGGCAAAGACGAGTTCGGTGGAAGAGCGCACCACGGCGGTGATGCCCTTGGGCGTTTCGCCCTTCCAGTTCGGCCCGACAATCATGTAGAAGCCAGGCTTGGTGCCGTAGGGCTTGCCGATCTCCGCGATCTCGTCGGTGCGGGCGTCATAGAGCGCATAGACCCAGAAACGGTCGCCGAAGTCCGGCACCTGGAAGACCGTCGGTTCCTTATCCAGCGCGGTGAAACCTGCACCATAGGTCACATCCTGATTGGGACAGGTGACGAACGTCTGTTCAGGTTTGATGTAATCGGTCAGCATCGTGTTGTAGCCCACGGGCGCAACGGGCAGCACGCCGCCCATGTAGCCGCGTTCGGGTGCCATCGCGAAAGATGCGCGCCGGTTATGCGTGTTGACCATCGGCCAGCCCCAGATGTAGGCGATGCGCCCGACCATCTGGACATATTCCTTGGGCATCGCGTTCCCGGCGGCGGGGCCGGGCACATCGGCGGCAGTCTTGGGCAGCGGCACTTGCGGCGCCTGACTTGCGGCCTGGGATGGTGGCGACGCCAGGCTGACGGCCTCGGTTGCCGGTGTCGCCGGCGACGATGTGGAATTGCAGGCCGCTAGCGCGGCCATCGAGCCGCACGCGATCGCGGCGGCGACAAGCATGGTTGATCGCTTCATGTGCTTCATGGTGTCCTGTGTCGATGGCGACTACTTGGCGCCCGTCGGGAATAGGAGTGTGATGTTCCAGCGGAAGCCCCACGAGGGGCCGCCGGCAGGTGTTTTCGCGTAGAAGCGGGGACCGGCCCCCATCGAGATGGGCTTGTTGCCAAGTGTGAGTACTTTGCTGATGCTGAGATTGATCGGAATCGTCCACTGCTCGCCGCCAGCGGCCTTCCAATTGGCGACCGCCTCGGAGTTCATCCCCAAAGACCAGCCAGCCTTCGAGTAGGTCACAAACGGCTGGAGAAACGTCTGGTTCACGTCCGCGCGGCCGGTGTCGCCGCCCACCGACCAGAGTTGGTTGAAGAGCGCCCCGACCGTCCAGGGCCCCGTCTGCTTCAACATCAGGCCGGTCGGGCCAAAGCTGAACTTGCCGCTGCCGAGCGTCGGGTCGGACGTCACCGGCAGGGCCACGATTGGCCCCACGCCCCAGGTCACGCTTCCCCGCTTCGGGGAGAAGAATCCCGAAACGAGGATGTCACCCAGGCCGAAGCTCGGCTCGCCGCCCGCCACCAGCACCGGCTGCCCGATGGTCGGCAGAATGATGCGCGTGATGAGGTTCCAGTTCTCGTTCACCGAGAACGGCAGAACGGGCTGGAAGTTCAGGATGAACCGCCGCCCCTTCTCGGGGCCGACGCCGGCATCCCAGTTCATCTGAAACGGCACGCTGATCAGGCTGGCGACCGGATTCGCCAGGCTCTTCGCCAAATCATCGGCCCCGCCGCCTCCGACGCCACCCGGTCCGACCACAGGAGCCGGCGTCTGGCTGCCGGTCCCAGACGACGTCTGCGCGAACGACGGGCCAGCCATCAACAGGCACGCCAGAGCACAGAGCAGCATCACCCGTCCCCAATACGACTTCATGTCACGTTCTCCCAATCGATGCCTCTTTCTTCGAATCGTCCAAGTTGATCGTGCGATGGATGGCCGCCAGGACGTCTGCGCCGGAGTCCGTCTTGCGGAAGTAGCCAGCGCAGCCGGATGCCTCCGCCTCCGCGCGCATCCCGGGATCGTCGTGCGCCGTGATGAAGACGACGGGGGTGGGGCTCTTGACTGCGGAGAGTCGGCGACGCAAGTCGAGCCCGGACATCCCCTGCAGCTGAATGTCGAGCACGAGGCAATCGAAATTCGGACGTTTGGTGTCCGAGAGGAAGGCTTCGGCGGAGGAATACGCGACCGGGTCGAAGTTCGCCGCTCGCAACAGCCGGCTCATCGACCGGCACAGGCTTTCGTCGTCGTCAATGACCGCGATGTAGCTGCGCCGGGAACCTTCCATCGAAGACAGTGTGTCACCCGGCCCGCGGGCCGACTACTGCCCTTTAGGGAAGGGTCGAGACCTCCATCCACAGCTTCGTCAGCTCGGCGACCGAGGACACGCCGAGCTTGGTCGTGATGGCGGTGCGGTGGAGCTTGACCGTGCGTTCGTGGATGCCGAGATCGCAGGCGATGATCTTGTTCGGCTTCCCTCCCACGACGTGCTGCAGTACCTCGCGTTCGCGCGGGGTGAGCGCGTCCAGGCGCGCACGCTGCGCGTCCAGGCGCGCGCGCCCGGTGCGTTCGCGGGCATCGCGGTCGATCCCGCGCGTCACGGCGGCGAGCAGATCCGCCTTCGGCGCGAGCTTCGTCAGGAAGTCTTCGGCACCACGCCTCATCGCGTGCACGGAGGTCGGGATGTCGCCTTGGCCCGTGAGGAAGATCACGGGCAGCGGGTGCCGCTCCCGGGCCAGCGCCTCCTGCAGGTCCAGCCCGCTCAAGCCTGGCATCTGCAGGTCCACGAGGACGCACCCGGGCACGTCGAACTCCGGTTGGGCGAGGAACTCCGCCGCCGAGGCAAATGTCCGCACCGCGAAACCGGACGCGCGAAGGAGTCGTCCGACGGCCGTCAGAAACGACGCGTCGTCATCCACGATGCGGACCAGGGGAGCGGGGTCAGTCACCGGGCGTGCCTGTCTCCGCCGCCGGCAGCGTGAAGGCGAACGTCGCGCCGCCGGCCTCGTTGTTGTCAGCCCGCAGGCGCCCACCGTGCGCCTGGACGATACTGCGGGAGATGGCCAGCCCCATGCCCAGGCCGTCCGGCTTGGTCGTGAAGAACGGTTCGAAGACGCGAGCGAGTGCCTCTGCCGGGATGCCGTGGCCGTTGTCGATCACGGCAACCTCGATGTCGGTGCCTACAGCCCGGACGCGCACCGTGACCCGGCGTTGATCTGGCGCCGCGGCGTTCGTCGCGTCCATCGCGTTGAGCAGGAGATTGAGCAACACCTGCTGTAGCTGAACTCGGTCTCCGTGCACCGGCAGGCACGTCCGATCGGGTTCGAGCGCCAGCCGGAGTTTTCGTGCATCGGCTTCAGGCCGGGCCAGCGCGATGACGTCGCCGGCCAACAGGTTCACGTCGAGCAGGCTGGGTTCAAGCTGGCGCCGCCTCAGCATGGAACGCATCCGGTCGATGACTGCACCCGCGCGCTGATCGTCCTTGCGGATGTCCGCCAGGATGGCTCGCACCTCCTCGAGGTCCGGCGAGGGAGCCTGCAGAAAGAGCTCGGCCGCCTCCGCGTTTCGCAGGATGGCGCCCAGCGGCTGGCCCAATTCGTGCGTCACCGACGCGGCCAATTCGCCCATCGTGGAGACCCGCGTGACGTGGGCCAACTCGCTGCGCTGTTGTTGGAGCTCCAGTTCCGTTCGCTTGCGCTCCGTGATGTCGATCGACACGCCGGTCATCCGCTCAGGTGCCCCCGACGGCGCCAGGAAGGACTTGGCCAGGACCCTGAACCACCGGGTGCTGCCATCCGGCAGGACAATCCGGTAGTCATGACGGAAGTCCGCCCCTTCATCGACGCACTTCCGTGAGGCCTGGACGACCCAGTCACGATCGTCGCGGTGCACCATGGACAGAAGGGTCTCGAACGGTATCTGTCCGTCCGATGCAAACCCATACAACGCGCGGGCCTTCTCAGTAACCCACAAGAGGTTGGTCTTGAAGTCCCACAACCACAGCCCCACATCGGCAGAATCCGCGGCCAGGTCCAGCCACTCTTCCTTCTTGTGGAGCTCGTCCGCCAACTGCGCAGCCCGGTGCGCCTCGGCGCTCATCTCGTAGGCCATCGCCACGAGAATGCCCAGGAAGTAGGGGCTGGGCGTGATCGGGAGGCGCATCAGTCCCCAGAACGTCAGCACCGACAGTCCCACGCTCGCCGTGACGAAGAACCCGATGGTGCCGACCAGTCCGATAGCCGACGGGCGGTCGCCACGCCGCCAGACGGTGAACGTGGCATCGACGGCGAAGATCACGAACACGAGCGAGCTCGCCTGCGCAACGAGCACCCAGGGATTGGTCACGCCCTCTGGAACGGGGACGAGTTCGCCGAAGAAGAGGACGTGTCGAAGGCCGGTGATCTGCCGGTACTGCAGGTTGGGCGAAAAGACGAAGTTCAGGACGAGCGACAGCGTGCGGAGGCCGCAGGCCGTCCAGGCCAGCCACGGTCGTCCGGCACGAAAATAGAGCCGGACGAAGCCGACCAGCGCAACGAACAACACCGTGAACGGCACGTGGCCCCACCGCAGGACCACGCCGTACTCCCAGGGTGTCTGCGCGTGCAGCGACCGCAACTCGGTGAACGCCAGGATGGCCGCTCCCAACGCCGACACGATGAACAGCGCCGCCGCCCAATCCGTCCGGTGCCGCCACCAGGCCAGCAGATGCACGGCCGCGAGCGTGAGACACGCGGACGCGACCATGGACCAGATGACCGTGACCCAACTCATACTCCGGATTCTGTGAGGGATGGGCCGTCAGGTCAATCGGCAACAAATCCCGTTTCTACTGGTACGTCCTCAGCCGCCGGTTGAGCCAACCCGTCCGTCATCCGATGGAGACCGTGTCGAAATCGGCCCCGAGCGGACGATGGCGGCAGCCTGATCGCCGTCTCCAACATGTCTCCACGACGGGGGGAGAATCCTGAGGACTGGCGGGAACTGCCGCGCACAAGTCGATGCCTACAACTGCCTGAGACTCGAACCCTTAGAGCCAGAAGGCGCGCGCCATCAACCACTTAGAGAAACGCGTTGTTAGGGTTCGAATCCCTCTCTCTCCGCCAACCTTCGCTCACCTCCGGCTTGCCACGCTCCTCGGTGAGCTTCGGTTGGCAAGCCACTGACAGGCGAAGGTTGTCCGCCGTAGCCCGAAGGGCGGAGGCGGACCTCCTGTCCCATCCAAACGACTTCGCCGAGTCGCTGAATCCCGTCTCCAACATGTCTCCACGTTCTCGACGGAAATCGAGCAACTGAACGGCCGTTCCGAGCGCCGCGGGACTCAGGTGCATGTACCGCTGCGTCGTGATCAGGTCCTGGTGTCCGGCCAGTTCCTGGATAGCCCGGGCCGGTGCTCCGAGCATCGCCAGGTGCGAACAGAACGAGTGGCGCAGCATGTGCGGACCGTTGTTGTAGAGGCCCGCCTTCTGCGCCGCCCGACGGACGAACCCCTGAACCACACCTTCGGTCAGTGGAGTCCCATCGTCCTGATACAGCACCAACGATCCGCGAAGGTGCCGATTATCCTTCAGTGCCGTCGCGAGACGGTTGGTCAGCGGCACGTACCGAAGCCGGCCGCCTCTCGGTGACGCGACTTGCCCTTTCCAGGCTGACCGCTGCACACACACCTGCCGCTTGGCGAAGTCGATGTCGGTCCACTCGAGCGCGACCATCTCACCCAGTCGCAATCCCGCCTCGCAGGGACGGTGCCGCTCGTCCACACGTTCTGTTCCCGGTCGAGGGACGAAGCCGTCCGGCCGTCGTACCAGAGCGAGCGGTTGTCCGCATCGCCGACGGAGTCGGCCACGAGCCGATCGGGCCGGCGCATGGCGACGCGGCGAATGGACGTCAGCGCGGTGCGCGGGCCGTCGGCCGGGACCTCGTCGTAGACCTCCTCGGCCTCGATCGCCAGGGCGGACACCTGTGCGAGCCGGTCGCTCATCCGGTGCATCAGCTCCTGCACCCGGGGCTCAATGAGGCGCGACCCCGGCCCGAGCGCTGTTTCGATGGGTGGCGGCGGCGCCTCCACGGGAGGCGTAGACGACGCCCCGCCTCTCCCGCATGACAGCACCGGGAGGACGAGCGCCGCGAGAACAATGTACGGACGACATCTGGAGATGGCACCACTCCTAACAGAGCCGCTACGGACGTCGGCTCCTGTCGAAGAACACATGCAGAATCACGTTGAGGGCGAGCAGCTCCTGTGTGGAGGCATGCGAGTCGTGCTGATAGGTGACGTTCGATTCAATGGCGGCGCGGGGCGACCACCCGACGGAGGCACCAACAGCCACGCGGACACGGTTCACCGTGTCGTAGCGGGAATCGAAGTACGGTTCGACGCTGACATACGGGACGATCGAACAGCGTCCTGCGGTGAAGTCCTTTTCGGCCAACAGCCGGTAGCGCCACCGGGTCGAGAACTCGGCATCGCCCTCGCCGATCCAGCGAAGGTCGCTGCGCAGCCGGTGCGACAGGAGGATGCCGTGCGGGAGCGGAAGCCGCAGGTGAAGTTCGGCGAAAGCCGTGTACTCTGTGTACTCGGCCCCATGGTCATCGAGGCTCTTTCCGCCCAGGTACCCGCCCCGCAGCAGCCAGATCTGCGTCTTCTGGGCGCGGTCTTCGTCGACCAGCCGCCGGCTGCGCTTCGACTCAGCCCAGCGGTAGTCCGCCTGGAGGATCAGGTTCCCTTCGCGGTAGTGGGTGTCGAGGTTCTCGGCGAGCGGCACGAAGACCGAGAGGCGCCAGGCGGACGACAGGCGCAGCCAGGTGTCGACCTCCGGCCAGAACTCCTTCGAGGGCGGGTCCGCCAGGGCGGCGCCGGCGGCCGCCAGCCAGATCAGAAACGCGGCGCAACCCGTTCGGACCCTACGACGGCGCTCGTCCATGGCCTCTGCGGCGCTCCCGTCAGTGACGGCTAGTTGCCCCCCAGCCGTTTCATGCCTTCCACCAGCGGATGCCAGAAGTAGGTCAGCGTCACGCGGAACTGATGCATGCGGAGATCGCTCGGGTCGTTGTCGCCGAGCGTCGACCCGTAACCCACGGTGAGCTGGGCGTTCTCGTTGATCTCGTACCCCGCCGTGAACGAGAACCCCACGTTGCTCATCTTCGAACCGGAGACCCCGTCAAT
>Ga0315278_10004258_pt1 | contig 12880 bp, 14 predicted proteins | sample YL17G06_0_MG_FD_203880 | JGI IMG/M metagenome (GOLD analysis project Ga0315278, IMG submission 203880) | Sediment microbial communities from Yellowstone Lake, YNP, Wyoming, USA - YL17G06_0 | ecosystem: Environmental > Aquatic > Freshwater > Lake > Sediment | place: USA: Wyoming | collected...
CCGTGAGGGTCAGTAACGTTGCAGATGCCTTTATTGCTTGCTTCATCTCCTTTGTAACCCATTGGAGATGACGATCAGGGAGGGGATGTTGTTCTACCCCCTAGCTACCTGAAGCCACTCACGTGCGTCGATGCACGCGGTGACTGTCGCGTCGCCTTCGACGAAGGACTGATGCAGTCCACTGTCGAAGACGTCTACGACGTGCGTAGGAGTTCCTTCTGGGAACTCGACTACGCAGACGTACGCCTTGTCGAGTAGCTCGTGCCACTCTACAAGGTCGTCTGCCTTGGCGCAGACGAACAGGCCCTTCAAGCCTGCGAGAGGCTTGTTGGCCTCAACGTAGAGATGAGTCTCCACGTTGTGTCCCTGCAGTACACTGCCTGCAGGATGGCAACGAGAGGTGAGTCGGAAGTAACGAGACATGATTGCCTCCTTAAGCTCTGCCTGCCTTTGTGTCGCGTCAGGACTTAGGAGCTCTTCCGGGTCACAGCGCGTTTATACGCTCTGCCAGACTCTAATATCCTGTCGTTTATCAAAAACGATAGAATATTATTGTCACTCTGCTCGTCATTCAAAAAACACATGGTAGCACATCGGTCTGCAAACTACAAATCAACAAAATAGGCCTCCCCCTGTCACTCACACTAATGAGCAAGCTCAGGTTAGGCCTAACACCTACTTACCTAGCTCACTAATGACTCGTTCCATTACTTCCTCAACTACAGCATTGAACCTCCCACCCAAAGTTCTCATGTCGCCCATACGTCGAAGCTTCGGATGATGTCCAATGATTCTGTATAGCACGTTCAACGTAATACCGTACTTTGTTACAATGTCGTCGATTGACAACGGCAAAGTCACCCCATCGTCTGGGAACAAGTCGCGGAGCACCTCCCTACGCATCTTGCGGAAGTTTTCAGCTTCGCCTCCACGTGTCATGATGACGTCGTGTATGCTAAGTATTTGGAGTACCTTATTATATCTGATTCCAGTCTTTCTTGAAATATCTGCGGCTGACAATCCGTCTACTTCGGACATACGCACGATCTCTTCGTCATCAACCAGCACGCTGGCTTTCCTGATCTCGCTTCTCAGAGGTATCCCCCGAGTTGCAAGTATCAAATATACGCTTGGTGCATCAACGCTGAACTCTATGAGTATGTGCTTCATAGACACTCCGCTATTGTACGCGTTGACGACTTCGTCCTTCGTTTGTTCGGAAATCATCTTTCCTCCTTCGCCGCAATGGCGACGTCGCGGGCATGCGCCGGCGCGTCAATGCTCACGACAGAATTTGGGGTGTGCTTTGCCTCCGCGTCAAACTGGGCCAGGCGACACACTCCAAGTCAAGTAAGTAAAGTACGTGATGTGCTTATTTTGTACAACAATTATACATTAGAATTTTTAGTCTGACAAGCTCCATCCTACTACATTGCTTCAAAAATCGCTAAATTGCATAGCACGATACCCCTTACTTTTTTTTGTGTTTTGTATTATGATATACATGAAAGTAAAGCGTGGTCTGCCATCCTTAGGTAGGTTGCTGCTTATTATGAGTATCCAAATCACCGACCAAGCTGTCGCGGAGCTATTTCGTGCACATGGAACTGCGCGAAAAGTTCGCAAGGCGTTAGCTGTGCAGGGTATAAGCGCAACCGATCAAGAGGTTTTGCAATCGTATGTCAGAGCTACAAGATCGGCTTCCGTGGGAGATTCAACCCGGCGAGCCGAAGCATTGGTTCGACAGATTTGACAAGTACGCGAAGACGTTTGGCTATGAGTTTACTCCTCGCCGAGCGTTTTCGATGTACTCGTTGGATATTGCTAACCGTGCCAACGAAGCTAGCGATAGCTATACTCAGTGGGTGCACATCTCTACGGAGTGGCGCTGGGCGGAGAGAGCACGAGACTGGGCCGAGGACGAGAGGTCAAGACGTCGAGCTAAGTGGGAAGATCGACGTATGCAGCTCATGGAGGACGACTGGACCGACGGAGGGTCTCTCCGTAAGTTCGCACAAGACGCTCTCGGTACTCTCCAGCTATTCAAGGAAACAGGCAAGGGTCCGAACGGCGAGATCGTGCTCACGGCTCAAGTCACTCCTCCGCAGGTTGCTACTTTGATGAAGGTGTCTTCGGAACTTCAGCGGCTTGCGCTTGGCGAACCTACAGATATTCAAGGACACAATGATCAGATTGGTCCTGCGATTTACTTACCGGAGGTTGATCATGTTCCGTACGAGAGTTGTGCAAGTAGCCAGTAACGTTTGGTTGGTCATCGTCGTAAACGTGCTAGGCGTTGCGGTCATGATCATCGACCTACTCGTCCAGCAACCGTTTATTCCAGTTGACAAGCTTCCGTACCTTGTCTTTGCGATTGGAGTGATCAACATTATTATCAAAGCCCTATCGACGTGGCTTTAGCGTGGCACCCACACCCCGGACCGCAGGAAGCCTTTCACCGCTCACCTGCGTTTGAAGTACTGTACGGAGGCGCTGCTGGAGGTGGAAAGTTTCTCTCAGCGGAAACACCAGTCTGGACGGATTCGGGATGGAAAACGATTGGTACTTTAGTAGATAGAGATCTCGTCGTAGCTGAGGACGGCACGTGGTCTGAGTTCGAGTACATCTCAGACGTTTTGACTAATCGTAAGTGTTACGGGTTGACGTTCAGCAACGGAGAAGTAATTGTAGCTGATTCAACTCACTTGTGGAACGTTATTGAGTCGGTTCCGTACAGCAAGCAACATCGTCATTGTATTAGATATAATGAAGGCACTTTTACAACTGAACAGCTTGTAGCAAAAGGCGTTCGTGTCAAGATGTCAGGGCACCACTCTGCCGATGGCACGTCGAAACGCTTTAGACTTCCAATCGTCAATGGTTGTGATGGGGTTCAACAGAACTTGTTGGTTGATCCGTACGTTCTGGGTTATTGGCTTGGCGACGGGTCAGTACACAGTGGATACTTTGCGATTGGCGATCAGGATCTCGATGAAGTCGTCCAAATCTTTCTTGAACGTGGTCACCAGCTTGTAAAACTAAGTAGTAAATACACCTACAAGTCGTTGAATCTTAGGTTTTACGATCTAGTCGAACTAAGTGTAACTCGTGATCACTACGAGACACGCGAAACGCAGCCAGAGGTGAAACATATTCCGTTACAGTACCTTCAGGCATCGCGGCAGCAGCGAATGGAGTTGCTAAGAGGTCTGATGGACAGCGACGGATATTGTCAAGAACGGGGCCGCTGCGAGATTGGACTAACTGAAACCCGACTTGCTGATGACGTTTGTACGTTGATTGCTTCGCTAGGCTTCAAATATGCTAGATGTGTGGCACCATCATCTTACAATGGGAAGCCTTGTCCGTCGCATAGGATCACGTTTACTCCTCGCGTTCGAGTGTTCAACATAAAGCGCAAAGGGCGGAATCAGATTTTGACGCCGCCGAACGAACACGACATCGCAGTATGGATTGAGACGATAGAGGAAACTGAATCTGTTCCGGTTCAGTGTATTCGAATCAAACATCCGAGCCACACGTTTCTTATTGGCAGGAGTATGATTCCGACTCACAACAGTGAGTCGCTGCTAATAGAGGCATTGCGGTATGTCCATGTACCTGGATATACTGCTGTCCTCTTTCGTAGGACGTTCAAAGAACTTTCACAACCTAAAGGCTTGATACATCGAGCTCGGGACATCTTCCCGCTCCTTAGTGGAAAGTATAACGAGCAACGTTATGAATGGCGTTTTGAACAATCGAATGCCATAATAATCTTTTCACACATGGAGCATTTAGCAGATCGTGAGTCTCACCGTTCTGCCGAATATGCGTTCATAGGGTTCGACGAACTTACTACATTCGAGCAAGAACAGTACGACTTCTTGAAGTCAAGGTGTCGTACTACCGCAGTCGATCCTAGAACGCAACAAGTTGTACCCGCAAGAGTCCGTGCAGGCAGCAACCCTGGTGGACCTGGACATGAATGGGTAAAGAAACGATGGGCACCGTGGTTGGATTCGGACTATAGTGGAGTCAAAGCTAAGCCGAACGAGGTTCGGTACTTCCGTCGCGACATAGAGAAGGAAGAGGACGTAGAGTGCGGGCCTGACCATGAGGACGCTCTATCTCGTCAGTTCATACCTGCGAACCTTTACGACAACCCGACGTTGATGAGGCTTGACCCGATGTACGAGCTTCGGCTGAAGTCATTGCCGCTGCTCGAGCGTGAGCAATTACTCAATGCTAACTGGGACATACTTGTTAGAGGGAACGTTTTCAAGCCTGATTGGTTCAAAGTCATTCCGTCAGCTCCAGAGGGCCTTCGCTGGCACAGGTACTATGACTTAGCAGCGTCGGTGAAGACGGCAGCTGACTTTACTGCATCGGCAGCTGTAGCAACGGACAAAGACGCTAACATCTACGTCCGGGACATGATAAATGTCAAGATGGAATGGCCGGATGCAGAAAAGCTAATCGTGCGTACGGTACTCAATGAATCGTGGGTTGTGGAACACGGTATTGAGAAGAAGATGCACGGTCTAGCAGCTTTTCAAATTCTAATCCGTAGGCAAGATCTTGTGGGTCATAGAATAGTAGCCGTAGATGTTGACGGCGACAAACTATCGAGAGCTTTATCATGGTCGTCTCCTGCGGAACAAGGCAAAGTGTATTTAGTCGCAGGTTCGTGGTGCAATTCGTTTATCAATCAGTGTTCGTTGTTTGACGGATCGGGAAAGACGCACGACGACATGGTTGATACTGTTTCTGGTGGGGTCAAGATGGCGGCGAATCCAAGATGGCGGACTATACAGTTCAAGAGTCTTTAGCCTTGAATCCGAGGCCGCGCGGCGCGACTGAGCCGTTTCCCTTTCTCACGAGGAATGTTCCTCCGTGGGTTGTTCCCGGCATCCTCGACGCGGAACGATGGAGAGCTCTTGTAAGGAACCAACCCGTCGCGCAGATTTGTCGAGATACGATCATTTCGACGTTGCAAAGCACCCCGTGGCACATTGTATCGAAGAATCCTGATATTCCTGCATCTCAAGAAGATATTGACCATTATACACAAATTATCGAAGAGGCCGACGGAGGCTTCGACGTCCATCTTGACCTTATCTTGCAAGATGCTCTTGACATACCATTTGGTGGAATGTCGGAGGTTGGACTAGAGAACGACGAACCTGGTGGCAGGCTCCAGTGGATCAAGCGCATTGATGGTGGCACGTGCGTTCCTACGTACTCTCCAGATTGGCCTGTAGCTCAAACGGTCTACGCCATTCCACCCGTTTACTTCCCTCCCCACGCGATCTCGCGTTTATATTACTCACCTCGTACCGAGCTAATGCGTAAAGGTTGGGGCATGGCTCCGCCGGAACGTATTTACTTGGCTTTGGAGTTACTATTCAGAGGCGACAGGTACTATGCGAACCTTCTCCTCGACACTCCTGAGGCAGGTATTCTCGACCTCGGTGATATGTCACAAGGTTCTGCTGAGGCCTGGTTAGCAAGCTGGCGTAACCTGCTTACTGGTACTGAAGCGTTCAAAGTACCTGTGTTGTTCGAACACACCATTCAAGCCAAGTTCATTCCGTTCACTCGATCACCCGCAGACATTTCGTATCCTGTAGCGACTCTGCGGTATATGCAGATCGTCGTAGCTGGATACGGCCTATCCTTGGCTGATGTTGGTATCGTCGAAGGAGAAACAGGAACTCTCGCGGGGGCTATTAGGAGCGAGAGAAGGTCGTTCCGTACAGGCTTTGGTGTTACAAAAGCGAAAGTTGTAGCATACTTCAACAGGATGCTACGTAAGAACGTCAAGTTCGAATGGATCGACAAGGACGAGGAACTCTTAGTCGCAAAGGGCCGCGCACGCCTTGCAAACTCGATGGCGCTGCGTAATCTATCTGATGCAGGTATCATATTGAAACTCGATGCGCAGCAACAGTTAGTCGCCGACGGGTTACTTACTGTTCCACTAACGCCTCCGACCGAAGCAGTTGTGGATCCTAACGCTGAAGCACAGCTACAACGTCCGAAGCACATCGCTGCTGGTGCGTTACAGAAACCTGTAGCTCCGACCAAAGGCGGCGAGGGTGAAATAAACGCGCGTTCATGGTTTGTTGCTTCAACCTCGCAACTGACTCCAGTCAGACTGCGCAGGCTTGCAAATATTGCGAGCCATGCTGTAGGAGCTCAAGCTGTGAACGCGCGTTCTGCTCTCAAACCAGACGAGTTTGATCTTTGGACATACGAGTATAGAAAGTTCATTGATGGTAAAGAGAAAACCGAGTTCGATGAGCTTGAATTCGTCGTAAAAGCACGCGATACTGCTACGGTCGACGTCCTCAAAGACCTTGCAGAAGTGAAAGTCGAAATTCCGCTCGACGAAGTAAAAGAGTACTACGAAGCAGTCATCCGGAGCGTGAACCAGGAGGCTAGCGAAGCTTCGTATGAAAGCGGAAGCGACTTGCTCGCCCTTCCCGACAATGTCAAGTTGTCTTCTGGGGGTGTGCTTTCTTCGCTTGAAAGCTTTGTGCGCGAAACGGCTCAGAAGGCAACCGACGAGTTGAAGGCTATTGTCGCTCGTGGTGCTCTCGAGATGGCAGTTTGTCAAACTCCGTTTTCTTATAGTGCAATTGACAACCTTGCTGACAACGTTGGTGGGCAGGTTGCTGACTGGGTGCTTACGTCAGTGATTTCCAACGTGGGGGTGGGGTCTGAGGCTCCGCCGAAGCTATGGACAGGAGAATAGAATGTACCATCTTATGGTTGCACGCGTGACTGCTGGGACACCGAACAAGCAGCTTGGCGAGCTGACTGGTGAGCAGTTCGACGCTCTCATGGCCGAACGAGTGAAAAAGGGCTTCAAGGTTCACACCGTTCAGATCATCTCAGTCGATGGCGGCGCTGTCAACATCTTCATCTTGTGGGAGATGGCCAAGAGTTGATTGCCTACCTCGTTGCGGGCAGGGTGCTCGTCTGGGCTTTAGGCTGGACACCCCTGCTCGACCCATTGCGTAAATACAAGAAGGTTCAGGAGCTACTCGAGTGCGATTTCTGTCTTGGGTTCTGGGTCTATTCGCTCCTTGCATTCTTCTTCAAACCGCGAATCGTGAAGGAAGTGAAGACTCCTGTGGTCCGCGAGTTCATAACGGGCCTGCTCGTTTCCTTTGCAGTACATGTCTTTAGGGTGGGGTGGGAGGTAAGGTTCAATGCCGTACGAAAAGCGTAAGGTTGGGGACGAGTGGTGCGTCTTCGACAAAGAAACCGGCGAGAACAAGGGGTGCTCTACTACTGAGGCCAAGGCTGACGCGCACATCGCAGCGATGTACGCCAACGAGGCAAAGTCGGCTTCGGCCGAATGCAGCATGTTCATCACCAAAGCTGTGAACGCCGATGGGAAGATGATTTGGAACGCCGTGGCGAGCGATACTGGCAAGGATGGTTACGACCAGCGTATGACCATGGCTCTCTTCCACGATTTCATCGCCCGAATCGAAGCCAAAGATCCCGCTCCGATACAGTTCCGTTCTACTTACTGGGATGGTGGCTTGCCGTACGTGAGCGTTGCACACTATCGCGATCACGATGGCAAGTCGTCGGCAGGCAAAGCGACGAGCGTCTTCATCGACGGAGAAAAGTTCAAGGCGAAAGGGATCTTTGAAAGCCAGGATCCCCGCGTAGCCGATGCCGTCTTCCGTTCGATCCAGCAGGACATCGCTGACAAGGTTCCTGATAACGTTCGTGTCAGGGTCTCCATTCTATTCGCGGACTGGCAGCACAAGCACCGCGACGGTTCAATATTCATTCGTAAGTCCTTAGCTGATGTCTGTCCGGTCTGTGCTCAGCTAGGCAAGATTGCAGCTATCGGCGAGTTCCAGAAGGGTCAGCTGATCCAACTAGCCGTTACGCGTGGTCCTGTGAACAAGCGTACCGAGGTTGAAGCTGGGTTTGTTGAAGAACGTTCCACAGGAGGAATGAAAGCTGATGCAGCTAGCATCGTGGGCGAAGACTTGGCCAACGAGATCGATGCTCGAGAGCAAGAGTCTTGGGTGTTAAAGAGCGAGGCCATTGTCGTGAAGTCCGACGGTGCAGGTGAAACACCAGTAGCAGCGATTACTACAAGAAGCGACTTGCCCTATGGCGGAGCGACTACTCTTGCGCAGGCGCTTGATTTTACGAAGGCGCAGAACATCAAATGGCAGCTTTCCGACCTTTACATGGTCCTCGAAGGGGTGTTGTACAACATCATCGAGGTTGGAGCTGATCTGGTTGCTTCCAAGTCCGCCGCGATGAAAGAAGCAATCAGCGCGTTCCGAGGAGAGCTAGAAACCATTGCAGTCGTACAGCTATCGCTGGCAAGCAATCCAATCCAAGTCAAATCGGAGGGCCAGATGAGCGATACTGTTGTTATTACACAACACCCTCTGGATGCATCCTTTGTAGCTCTTAGAGCGAAGTACGATGAAGTTGTTCCCGGTTCCGGGCTGTCGCGTACTCAGAAGTTCGAGGCGCTTCAGCCGTTGGTGAACGAACTGGGCAACGTGATCGCAAGATCCGTCGAGGCTTCGTCTCCAATGGGGCCTGGTGACATCCAGGGCCTTGTCCGCGATGCGGTGAACGAGGCTATGAAGCCTCTGTTGGCTGCGTTGGCGGGTTCTCAAGCTCAGCGGTCGGTCGCGGCATCTTCCGTTCCGGTTGCACGACAAGTTGATCCTTTGCAAGCTGTGCAGGCTGCATCGGTGGCTCAAACCGGAACGCAGACGAGCTTCGGCCGTACTCAGAGCATCAAGGCTGTCGTTCGACGCTCGATGGGGCTTCCTGAAGGCGGAGGTGCATGATGTTTGGCGAAACTGTCCTAGATCTTGCAGCTCGTGCTCAGGGGGGTCCGGGTTCGTTCGTTTCACAGCGTTCGACCGACCCTGTCATCCTTCCTCAGCCGTACGTCACTCCTGGGGACTTTGCGGCACAGTACCCTACGCCGCTTGACCGCCTCGAGATCCTCGCAATGTGCGAAGAGATCACCGTTCTGAAAGTCTTGCCGGATCTTCCGACTGGACTGAAGACCGATCTCTGGCGCGAGATGACTGCATTGCAGTTCACGAGCGGATCCACCTACCTCGCCTTCAAGGATGGAGAGTGCCCCGAAGAGTTCTATCATGAGGGTAGCAACAAGTACGTCGACCTCAAGAACCTCGGCGCAAAGAAGACTCTGTCCATCAGCGATATTATGCACAGCCAGGCATCGGTGGGAGCGGGCTACGGCATCAATTCGCTGCTCGGTCCGGCTCAGGCCGGGCAAGACATGCCGGGTGCGAACGACATCGGAACGTTCGCAAGGCAAATGGTTTCCGACCTGAAAGAGAAAGAGGTCACCCTGGCCTCAGTACTCGTGATGAACGGATGGGACGACATGCTGATCAACGGCAACGCAGGACTCCGTCCGTTGGAGTTCAGCGGCATTGTCACTCTGCTCGTTACGGGCACGCATCAGCTTGAAGCAACCGGTACGTTTGTTGCAACGAGCTTCGATCGCTTCTTGGCAGAAGGGTGTGCCAAGCCGACCGCGATCTTCGGACATCCAGCTGCGCTGCAAGAGATGCAGGCCGGCTACTTCCAACTCGGTTTCCAAGGCTCGCAAGTCATCGGCTTCGCGAGCGGCGACCGAATCATCCCGGGCTTCAACTTTGCATCGTTTGTGAACACCGGGATCGGACGTCTGCCTTTGTACGGAGACACCAACTTCCCACGAACTGACCTTGGTGGCGGCCAGTTCCGGTCAACTCTCTACCCACTGCGTATGACGCACAATGGAGAGCCGTTGGTGTACATGCGGACGCAAATCCCGTTCTCACTCAACGATCTCACACCGGGCTGCACGGCCATCTCGTTCGAAGTTTGGGTGAAGACGGCTCTGGTCATCAAGCAATTGTGTGCCCAGAGTGTCTACACTTCAATCTTCACGGGCAACGTCGTCACGACCTGTCCGACGATCGGCGCGTTCTAGTAAGTATGAAGGCGACTTCGATGGTCGCCTTCATTACACGCCTCGTGAGTATGGATCACCCCACCGTTCTGTACTCGCGGGGCGTGTAATGAGGTGGGTAAGTGTTTGTCGCACAGTTTCTAATTGTATCAGGATTAGTAGTGTTCATCCTCTCTGTCGTGTACATGGTGGGGGCACTCAATGTAATCCAAGCTTGGAAGGCACATCGTGCAGCTAGTAAGAAGACTAAAGCTTGATAGACACTACATTGGCCCACCTGACACAGTACACGAGTACGTGTTTATGACAAGGAACAACATATGCGCTGCCGAAGTTGCGGACGAAGATGTGCCAAGACTCTTAGCAATGAAAGAGGCGTGTTGCGGTAACACTTCAAAATCAAACATGTACCGAATTCTTGGTCCTAGCGAGAGTCCAGAATGGTATCGTTCCTAATAGTTACTTACTTCCGTAGTGACTTGGTTGCAAGGTTTTTTGCTCGAATGGCAGAGCAGTCGTTACCACACGAATTTGTCGTCGTCGATAACGACTCCGACATTAGCACTCGAAACACGTTGAAGTCTATTGTGGGACTAAGGAAGAACATCAACGTACATTACAATACCGTAAATATTGGTTTCGGTCCAGCATGTAACATGGCTACAGAACATGCAGGCGGAAACGTCTTTGTCTTTACACAGCCAGACGTGATACTCCTTGAAGACGTTGCAGCTAAGGTGAGAGATACTGTCATCGACGGAGTACTCTACGGTCATCAGTTACATACTGGTGATACTGGGTGGAACAAGTTCGGAAACGAAGTCTTTCCATATCTGAACGGACACTTCCTAGCATGCACACGTAACACGTGGAATGCCATAGGAGGATTCGATCCGAGGTATTGGCCAATCGATTACGAAGACGTCGACTTGTCCGTTACTGCATCACGTGCAGGAATACTTCTTCGAACGATCGATGTCAAGATACAACACGATACCGGAGCTCATTGGCGTCACGGCAGTCGTGAAGCAACTACCCAAGCCAATAAAATCCTTTTTGCAGAAAAGTGGAATCTAAATGGTCCCGACTGAGTTAGTTGCCTCAGCTATTGTTGGAATAGCTGTTATCTCTCTCACACTCAACGCTCTCTTCGTCCAAGGGAAAATAGTTTCCGAAAAGTTGCTAGACGATATTAGTACTCGGATAGTTTCCAAGACGATGACTATGATACATCAAGAGTTTGCGGAAGGAATCGACAGAATAGCAGCATTGAGTAAGGAGAAAAAGTGAAAGTTGTCCTCAGCGGTATCTTCTATCCGATGGCAATCCTACGGTACTTCCAGCAGGCCTTTGAACGTCGTGAGGACGTAGAGCTCTTTACAATCGGGATACATACAGGAAGGCAGATTCCATGGAACGGTGGGATGATGCTTCCGGAGCAGTACTCTAGGCCTCCGGACTGTGTCGTTACGTCGGAGAACACTCCGATACAATTTGCAGAGAATCAGCTCCCTTGGCATCCTGATCTATGGGTTCAAATTGATTCCACTTGGTCGTTCATCGGAAAGCCTTCATGTCGCAACATCATCGTAGGAACTGATCCGCACTGTATAGACTACGGTCGCTCACGAAAGTATGCAAACGTGTTCTATTGCATGCAGACTCCTTATATGAAAGAGGGCGACAAGTATCTAGCTTACGCCTACGATCCGGTTTGGCATACACGCGTACCAGATGTGGAGAAGGTATTCGATGCAGGCCTAATTGGAGCTCCATACGACGGCCGCCAAAGGCTCGTTACGTACTTACGCGCTCAAGGTTGGAAAGTTTTATCTCCGGGGTACGGCCCATGCTACGAGGAGTATAAACAACTTATGGCTCAATGCAAAGTTGGGCTGAACCTCTCAACGCAGCAAGACCTTTGTGCTAGAGTGTTTGAAGTCATGGCTATGGGTCTCGCACCTCTTATCAATAAGGTACCCGACCTTGATACTTTAGGCTTTGAGGAAGGCCACGACTACATTTCGTTTGCAAGTCCTGGAGAAGCGGACGAGAAGCTCAAGTGGCTAATTGATGAAGACCGGTGGAAGGAAATCGCTCACAACGCCTGGATGGTAGTTGCCCCGCATACTTGGGACGCTAGAGTGGAGCAGGTACTAAGCAATGCGTAAGCCATTCTTCATTCACTCAAAGCTTCCAAAACCCTTAGTTGTGCTCCCGGAAGGAATTCAACGAGTCAATGCACTTTGGGTTCCCGAATGGATGGCATTTGTAAAATGTACACAATATGAAAACCACTTCATATACGCGTCGAAGGAAATAGGGCCGGCGTATCGATGTACATGTGGAAGCAACGCCGTTATCGTGCCTCCAATTCCTTCCAGGGGTGTGCTTGTCTGCATGGAATACGCAGTGAAGGGAATGCATCAATGAGCGTTGTACTGATAGCTCGGATGAGAAACGAGATCAAGCATGTACGTAGGTTTTGTAGTGCATACGACTGGGTCGACAAGATGATTATTGCGGAAGGGGGAAGCGCCGACGGTACGCTTGACGTTCTCGCCCAATTCAAAAATGTTGAGGTTCATCCCTTCGACGAAGTGATTTGGCGGAACAATATAAGCTGGAATCCTGAAGGTAAGCAGATCAACTTCGCCATTCGATTAGCAGAAGCAGAAAATCCAGATTGGATTATTCTCGACGAAGCCGATAGCGCGTTATCGCCTATACTCCGTAAACATGCTTTGCAGATTTTTGCTGAGACAGTCGAGGAAACCGTTTTCGTACACCGCTTGTATATCTGGGGAACTACTAAATGGTTTCCAGATCTAACTGGAGGATCTCTGAATCCTGATCCGGACAATTGGCATGGACTGTGGGCATGGA
>Ga0315278_10004259_pt1 | contig 12880 bp, 9 predicted proteins | sample YL17G06_0_MG_FD_203880 | JGI IMG/M metagenome (GOLD analysis project Ga0315278, IMG submission 203880) | Sediment microbial communities from Yellowstone Lake, YNP, Wyoming, USA - YL17G06_0 | ecosystem: Environmental > Aquatic > Freshwater > Lake > Sediment | place: USA: Wyoming | collected...
CGATACGAGCCGTGGTCTCCCGGCTCAACGCCTCGCGCCAAAGCGACCGTGCACGATCGACGAGTGTCTCGATATCGAGTGTAGGTTGTGATTCCGGCATTAGAATCCTTCCAATTCCGTCTAGGAACGAACTCTAACCACCCCTATGCGAATTGTCGGCGCGCCGACGCTAACGGCCATGGGCTGACCATCACGAACGCACGAACCGACGCATGTGTCGAACGCGAGGTCGTGCGCGACTCGATCGATCGATCCCCAGGACTCGACGCCGTCGAGTTCCAGAACGAACGCATCCAAAGGCCCTGCGAGCTTGCCATCGACGATGCGATCGGCGTCGCTGACGATGAAAGACGCTCGTCCCGAGATCGGATCGGTGTGACCACCGGCCAGACGACGGATGAACACCCCTGTTCGCGTTGACCGCAGAACGTCCTCGGGCGCGTCGACACCCGACTCGATGAACGTGCACCCCATGCGAGGGCGCACGGCCTCGAGGTATGAGGACCTACGTCCATGTCCCGTGGAGATCTTGCCGAGGGCGCTTGCCGAGGATCGGTCAACCAGCATCCCGACCGGACGGCCACGATCGATCAGGATCGTCTCTCCCGCGACAACCCCCTCGTCGTCGATCAACCACGAGCCGCGCCCGCGACGGGGATCGTCGATCACCGTCACTGGTGTCCCGGTAGCGGGAAACGTCGTGACGCTGATCCAGGTGGGGCCGCGGGCAACCACGTCCCCCTCCAACGCGTGACCAATCAGCTCGTGGGCGACGACTCCAGCGACTCCTGGAGCAAAGACCGCCGAGGTCGAGCCGGGCTCCGGGGCGGGGGAGCTCGAGACTCTCTGCTCGGCGCGGTCGAAGGCGCGGACGAACGCCTCCGCAAAGGACGGCGCCCCATTCGAGGCGAAAACCAGCTCTTCGACCGCGTGAGCCGCGCGCTCACCTCCGATCTGGACCCGGAGCTCCACCCTGCATCCACGGCGGACGTCGTGCGCGGCTCCCTTTCCCGGCAGACCCACCCAAACTTCCTGGTGGAACGAGACGAGCTTCGCGGACCAGAACGGGTGTCGCCGTCCCGCGGACGCCCGGTTTGCCGCTTCGATGATCGTGTCTTTGAGACTGGCCACCCAACGGAGCGATAACTTCGGGGCGATCCGGCAGGGCTCCATAAACTCGGGATCGGTAACGTGAACCGAACGCCGGCCGGAGATCGCGGCGCCCCGGGTCCGGGTCTCGACGATGTCGTGAAGTCCCGACGAGGCCAGGGTCATACGAACGTCCGCGCGCTCTTCGAAGAAGACGTGAGCGCTCGCAGCGCCCGCGATCGCGTTCCGGATGATGCTTTCGTAGTCGTGCTGATCGGATGTCACGTCGGAGGCTTTCCGTCGACTTGAATCCCCAGGTTGCGCGGATTATGTTCAACGCGGTCGCCGAGGGGGCGTCCGCACCTTCTGGTCTGTACGGGTCGCAGCCGGGGGTCTATCGCAAGAGCCGAACGGCGGAGCAAGCAGCTCTCAGGGTCGTCGAATGGCGAACTATACGATACTTCTTATCGACTACGAGCCTCGCAGCATCGAACGCTTCCGCGATCCGCTGATCGCCGCGGGCTATGCGGTCGAGATCGCGACCGACGGGGTCTCGGGCATCGAAGCGTTCCATCGGCTGAGCCCCGACATGGTTCTGGTTGAGGCGATGATCCCGAAGAAGCACGGCTTCGAGGTCTGCCAGGAACTGAAGCGAACTCCCCACGGCCGGCGAACGCCGGTCATCATCACGACTGGGGTGTACAAAGGGCGCAAATACCGGACGCAGGCCCTGCACATCTATGGTTGCGACGAGTACATCGAGAAGCCGATCGCGCCGGAGCAGCTCCTCGAGATCGTAGGAAGGCTCCTCGTACCGGGCGCGTCGGCCCCTTCGACCGGAGTAGCGGAGTCGGAGCCGGTCACGTCGGAGATAGGCGGCCGCCCGAGAGTCCGCGAGAACGTCGATGCGATCGCGAAGCCGGGGCCTTCGGTCGTGAAAGACGACGGTGAAGACGAGATCATGGCCCGTCTCGACGCCATTCTTCCAGGTGGAGGCGGCGCGACTCCGCCGTTCGTCGCGCCGGAGCGGATCGCGGTGGTTGCGGCGGTCGAACAGGATCCCTTCGCGCAGATGCGAGCCGAGCTCGACGCAGAGCTCGGCTCGATGTCCACACCTCTCGCGTTCGAGACAGCGCCCAAGTTGGAGCCGATCGTCGAGCCTTTCGTGTCGGACCAGAGGGTGTCGGCTTCAGTCCTCGAGGCGCTTCCGGTTCCGGCGACGGTGATCCCGATCGCTCTTGCGCCTTCGGCGACTCCCGTCGTCACGGATGAACAGCTGGGCCAGATCGTCAACATCGACACCAAGCGCCCCCGCAAGAGCAAGAAAACGGAACGGCAGAACCAGAAGCGTTCGCCGCAGGTTGACCGGGTCGCCGAGGTCGCCCCCGCCCCGGAAGCTGTCGAAGTGAGGCTTCCGCGGGGTACGATCGTCGAGTCCGAGCTCGAAGCGACCGCCGGGCGGCGTGGTATGCCGGTTTGGGCCTGGTCGGCGGTGGCCGTCGTCGCGATCGTCGGTCTCTATTTCATGTTCCCCCACGGAGGCGCGAAACAACCCGGCGCCGCGCCGTTGCCTGCGCCGCCGACAAGAACCGTCGCGAGCGCGCCTCCCGTCGCGATTGCACCCACCGGGACGGTTTCCCGGATTCCGGAGCCGTCGCGTGCCGTTCCCGACAGCCCGAAACCGGTCCTCACAGCAGTCAAAGTGCCGGTCCCGAAGAAACGGCCCGACCCCGCCGCCACGACGGCGCCCACTTTGACCGCAGCGAGTTCGCCCAAGGCGGTGTCCCCCGACCCGATGCCTCCCGTCGAACCGCCCACGAACACCGAACCCGCGAAGCCTGAGCCAGCCCCAATCGAGGCGACCTCTCCTTCGGAGCCCGACGCCAACGTCGCGGGGGTAGAAACCCTCCCGGATCCCGCAGCGGCCTCCCCAGCCACGGCGATCGCGCCCGGCGCTCTCATCCCGATCGACGTGGCCGATACGATGCCGGTCTCACTGGTGCACCGAGCCCCGGTCTACTCGTTGGCGGCGAAGCAACTGCGGCTTTCCGGGACGGTCATCATGAACGTCCTCGTCAACGATCGCGGGACCGTCGATCAGGTCGTGCTGGTCACCGGCGTCCCGGGCGCCGATGTGAACGACGCCGCGATGCGCGCGGCCAAGTCGTGGACGTACCGCCCGGCCACGAAAAACGGCGTCCCGGTCAAGGTCTGGAAGTCGGAGCAGGTCGTCTTGAAGCTGTAGCGACGCGCCCGCCCTCGCTTGCGCGCAATCGCCGGGATAACATCCCGGCCATCGTGTTTCGGGCCGTCTTTCGCATCGCTTCGCTGCTCGGTCTTCTGGCCGCGGTGTTCGCGTGCGCGAAGGCGCCCGCACCGGCAGACACCAAGAGCGCGGCGCCACAGCGGATAGTCTCCCTCACACCCGCGCTGACGGAGATCCTCTTCGCTGTGGGAGCGGGCGATCGCGTGGTCGGCGTCACGCAGTACTGCGATTTCCCGCCCGCCGCTAGAGCGAAGCCGAAGGTTGGCGGTTACGTCAACCCATCGGTCGAATCGGTCCTCGCGCTGAAGCCCGACCTCGTCCTCGTCAGCCCCGGGCCCGGGAACCGCGACTCCGCCTTGGCGATGCGCCGCGCCGGGTTGAGGCTCGAGATCGTCCCCGCGGAGACCCTCGAGGAATCGCTCGCCGCGATCGAGCTGGTGGCGGGCTATGCCGGAGCCGAAGCGACGGGCCGCGACCTCGCGGCAGCCGTGCGGGCGCGCCTCGACGCGGTCGCGAAGCGCGTCGCGGGGGCACCGCGAGTTGCAACGTTCTTCTGCATCCAGACCGACCCAATCATCGCGGCGGGGCGCGACACGCTTCCCTCGCAGCTTCTCGAGCTGGCGGGCGGATCGAACGTCGTCGAAACATCGCGCTATCCGCGCCTCGACGTCGAAGCGGTGGCAGGCGCAAAGCCCGAATTGATCCTCCAGGCGCGCATGGACTTGGCGAGCGGCGATCCTCATGCCGAAGACGCATTCTGGAAGCGCTGGCCGTCGATCCCCGCGGTGGCGCGCGGGCGCGTCGTCGTCCTCCCCGACGATCTGACGCTCAGGCCGGGGCCGCGCGTCGCCGACGCGGCGGAGGAACTGGCCGCGATCCTCCACGGCGAGGCCGAAGGCAAAGGGGCGCGATGAGCGTCTTCGCCGCGCCGAACCGCCGCGTGTTGGGCCTGCTCATCATCGGGGCGAGTGTCGTCGTGGCGGGGGCCATTGCGGCCGGTGTCGGGTCGAGCGACCTCAGCCTCCACGACGTCGCGACGGCGCTCCTGGGCGGTGGCGACGCATCGACGCGCGGGATCGTGATCGACTTCCGCCTGGCCCGCGTCCTTCTCGCCGCGTGCGTCGGCGCGGCGCTCGCCTGTGCCGGCGCTTCGTATCAGGCGGTACTGCGGAACCCGCTCGCCGATCCGTTCATCCTCGGCGTGTCGGGGGGCGCGGCTCTGGGTGCTGTGATCTTCATCGCGATCTCCCCGGCCTCCGGGTTGGGGGGATCGATTGCCCGCCCCGCCGCGGCGTTCCTCGGTGCGGTCTTAACCCTCGTCGTGCTCTTCGGCCTCGCCCGCTTCCGGGGCCGCACGGAAACGACCGCGCTCCTGTTGACGGGCGTCGTGTTGAACGCGCTCGATTCCGCGATCATCCAGTTCTTCGTCAGCGCCGGCGACCCGGCGCGATTTCAGGGGACGCTGTCGTTTCTCATGGGCGCGATGAACGCGCCGTCGTGGCAGGCGCTCGGCATCGTCGCGGTGCTCACCGGCGCGGGAATCGCGTTGTTGCTCGCGCACGCGCACACGCTCAACCTGCTGGCGTTGGGCGACGAGGAGGCTGCCCAGCTCGGCGTCCCGGTTGATCGCGCGACCTGGACCATCGTCCTCGCGGCGTCCCTCGTCACCGCGGCGGCCGTCGCCTTCACGGGAATCATCGGCTTCGTGGGGCTCATCGTGCCGCACGCGATGCGCGCCCTGTTCGGGCCGGACCATCGCGTCCTCCTCCCGGCGAGCGCGCTTGCCGGAGCCGCGACGCTGATGCTGGCGGACGCCGCGGCGCGGACGTTCATCGCGCCGTCGGAGCTTCCGGTCGGCGTCGTCACGGCGCTCATCGGCGGCCCGTTCTTCCTGATCCTCCTGATGAAGCGACTGAGGGAATCGTGAGCGCGACGGCTCTCACCATGGAGCGGCTCTCCTTTGCCTACGGCAAGGCGCCGATCCTCGCCGGGCTCGACCTCTCCATCGCGGCCGGCACGATCACGGGGATCCTCGGACCGAACGGCAGCGGCAAGACGACTCTCGTCCGCCTTGCCTCGGCGGCGCTGCGCCCAACGGCCGGCCGCATCGCGCTCTTCGGGGACGAACTCGCCACGTTACCGACGCGCGAGCGGGCACGTCGCGTCGCGGTCGTCCCCCAGGAGACGCATCCCGTCTTCGAGTTCACCGTCGAGGAGATCGTGCGCATGGGACGCGCGCCCCACCTGGGGCTTTTAGGCCTCGAGGGACCGCGCGACCGCACGATTGCTCGCGACGCGATGGAGCGTTGCGAGGTGGCCCAGCTCGCCTCGCGGTCCTTCCGTGCGATCTCGGGAGGCGAGCGACAAAGGGTGATGCTCGCGCGCGCGCTGACGCAGGAGGCGCGCCTTCTGCTTCTCGACGAGCCGACGGCGTTCCTCGACCTCAGGCACCGCCTGGCCGTCTACGCGCTGCTCGGGAAGCTCCACCGGGAAAACGGCCTGACCGTCGTCGTCGTGAGCCACGACATCAACCTGGCCGCGCGCCACTGCGACCGCCTCGTTCTGCTGCGTTGCGGCGCGATCGCCGCCGACGGATCGCCCGCCGAAGTACTCCGCCCCGAGCCGATCCGCTCCGTGTACGAGGTTGATGTCGAGGTGCGCACCGACCCGTCTTCGGGTCGTCCGTTCGTCATTCCGTTGGCGCCCTCGGGGGCGTGACCCACATCACCTTGACAGGGCTCCGCGGCCGCGCGTAACGTGCGCCTCGGTTTCGGTTCGCTCTTTTCAAATAGCGCTCGTCGAGGGAAGCGGGTGAAAATCCCGCGCGGCCCCCGCCACTGTCAACGGGGACGCCTCGGGCACGCATCCACTGAACGTCAGTGATCCCGCATAGGGGTCGGGCGTTTGGGAAGGAGCCCGAAGGCGGACGATCCGTGAGCCAGGAGACCGGACGAGCGCAAATCGCGCTGTCGCGCGTCGAACGGGAGGTTCGAATGCGGCGTTCGGGTTCCGGTTTCCTCGTTCCATCGTCTCTACTCATCCTCTCTTGGACCGTCGTGTGCCCGCTCGTCGTCGCCGCGGACGACGACGCCAAGGTCGATGAACAGGTGCTCGTGACCGCAACGCGCCTCGACGACAAGGGCGTTCCGAAAAACGACGTGGCCGCGCACGTGACGATCATCGATCGCGAGCAGATCGAGGCAAGCGGCGCGCGAAACCTCCAGGACCTCATGTCCGAGCTCACCGGCGTCGTGCTGATCGACCAGGTGGGCAACGACGTGCAGAAGTCCCTCGACCTGCGCGGCTTCTCCGGTGGGAAGGGGATCGCGGTGTTCGTCGACGGGACGCGCATCAACGATTCGCGGAACAACCTCGCGTCCCTCGAGCAGGTGCCGCTCGACGCGGTCCTGCGCGTCGAGGTGACCAGAGGCCCGTCGGCCGCTCTCGCCGGCGGGGGCGCCGAAGCCGGCGTGGTGCGGGTCATCACGCGACGCGGCACAGAACCGTCCGCGTCGGTGTCGGCGTCGACCGGCAGCTTCAACACCGCGCGCCTCGACGCCACTTACGGCGGGAACTTCGGCCACTACGACCTATTCGTTTCGGGGGCCTACGACACGACCGACGGCTTCAGACCTAATTCCGGAGGCGATCAGAAACGGTTCAACATTTCAGGAGGCTGGGACCTCGGAGCGGACCGTCGTGTGGGTCTCGTCCTGCTCTCTTCGAGCCTCGACTACGGCGCTCCGGGGGCTTTGACGATGGCGGAGTTTACGGCCGATCCGTGGCAAAACTCCTACAACCTGCTCGACGGATCGGATGTCGTCGAGCGTCAGGCATCGCTGAGTTTCCAGGGACCGGTCGGTGACGGGTTTTCCCTCGCCGCCACACTCGCCTACCGTTCCGGTGATGCCCGGACGCTCTCGACCGGCCGCGCGGCGGCGACGTACGGCGGGTTCTTCCTCGATGGCGACGGCGGCACATGGAGCGGCGTCGCCCAGGCGGCGCGCGAGATCGCTTCCGATCATGGATCGCACCTCGTTGCTTTCGGGCTCGAAGCGCTAGACGGATCGACCGACAGCCTCGGCTATTTCACATCGCCGTCATCCCCCGGCTCGTACGACCCGTCGGCTCCGTCGTCGCGCAACGACGCCGGCGCCTCCAACGCGGGACTGTTCGCGCAGGACACCTGGACGATCTCGCCTCGATGGGGCGTCACCCTGGGTCTCCGCGCCGACCGGAGCCGCGCGAGCTATGTCGAGACCGTCCCAGGGACGACGAACGGGAGCAAGGCATTTTCCGAGATCTCGCTGCACGCGGGAGCGACGATGCACGCGAGCGCGGCCGTCGACTTGTACGCCTCGTACGGAGACGGATTCCTCCCGCCGTCGCCCGAACAGCTCTACGCGTTCCCGTTTTTCGGGAGTAATCCGGAGCTCGAATCGGAAGACGCACGCGCGTACGAGTTCGGTCTTAGAAGCCACAGCCGCCTGGGCTCGCTCGACGCCGCGGTGTTCTTCACGGATACGGCCAACGAGATCGTCTTCGACCCGACGCCCACCCCGACCGACCGGTTCGGGCGCAACGTCAACGCGGGCATGACGAGGCGGCGTGGCGTCGAGCTGTCCGCCCGCGGCCGCCTCGGGCGTGGCGTCGCCGCGTTTGCGAACGCGACGTACACGGACTCGGTCTTCACGAACGGCGCCGATGTCGGCGGCGAGGTGCCGCTCGTGCCGAACTGGCGCCTCGCCGCAGGGATCGATGCCTCGCTCCCGCACGACTTTCGCGTTCGGGCGGACGCGCTTTACGTCGGCTCGCAGGTGTTGGACAACGACTCCTCGAACAGCCAGCAGCGGCTCGCGGCGTACACGGTCGTCAACCTGCGCGCGGGCTGGGAGCGTACGCTGGGATCTGGTGAGGGATCCCGCAACGGCGCTTTGGGATTTTTCGTCGCGGCGGAGAACCTGTTCGACGAGCGCTACGCCACTCGCGGCATCTACGCCTTCGATTTCTCGACGTCGACCCCGGCGGATTTCGTGACACCCGCGCCGGGGCGGCGTTATCTTGCGGGCTTGACCTGGCGGATGTGAACGCCGACAACGGAGCAACGATGCCGCGCCTCACGAAGATCTACACCAGAACGGGCGACGACGGAACGACGGGTTTGGGCGGCGGCCAGCGCGTCGCGAAGGACGCGCTTCGCATCGAGACCTACGGGACCGTGGACGAGTTGAACTCGCAACTCGGGGTGGCTTTGGCCGCGGGTCTCGAAGCGACGTTGGCGGCAGAGCTGACGCGGGTGCAGAACGAGCTCTTCCACCTCGGGAGCGATCTTTGCGTCCTCGAGGCGGACAAGGCGACCCGGCCGGGGCCACGTATCGAAGAGAAGCACGTTCGCGCTTTAGAAACGGCGATGGACCGCATGACGGAACCGCTCGGGCCCCTGACGAACTTCATCCTGCCCGGGGGCTCCGTGGGGGCGGCGCAGCTTCACGTCGCGCGCACCGTCTGTCGCCGCGCCGAACGCCTCGCGGTTGCGTTGGCCCGAGAGGAAGCGATCGGAACTTCTGTGATCCCCTACCTGAACCGTCTCTCGGACGCCCTGTTCGTGATGGCGCGCTGGGAAAACCGGCATCGCGGAATCGAAGACACGACTTGGAATTCGCGCGCGTGACTGTCAACTGTGAACTGTCAACTCTGAGCCCCGTCGACCAGAAGTTCACGGTTCACAGTTAACAGTTGACAGTTCAGAGGCGCGAGGTCGCGTCCACGCTTTTCGCCGCCCCCCCCATGAACTGCAGGCACTGGATCACCGTGTCGCGCAGCTGCGCGCGATCCACGAGGATGTCGATCATCCCGTGCTCGAGCAGGAACTCGGACCGCTGAAACCCCACGGGGAGTTTCTGGCGAATCGTCTGCTCGATGACGCGGGGGCCGGCGAAACCGATCAGCGCCTTGGGCTCCGCGATGATGACGTCGCCCAACATCGCGAACGACGCCGTGACGCCGCCCGTCGTCGGGTCGGTCAAGATGGAAATGTAGGGGATCCCCTTCTCGTCGAGCCGCGCCAACGCCGCGGAGATCTTCGCCATCTGCATGAGCGAGAGCGCTCCCTCCTGCATCCGCGCCCCGCCAGAGCACGAGATGACGATCAGAGGGCAGCTCGCGTCGTACGCGCGCTCGGCTGAGCGCGTGATCTTCTCGCCGACCACGCTCCCCATCGAGCCGCCCATGAAGCCGTACTCCATCGCGGCGATGATCACGGGCATGCCGCCCATGAGCCCCTCGCTCGCAACGAGCGCGTCCTTGAGGCCGGTTTCCCTCTGGTAGCTGACGAGTCGCGCGGCGTAGGGTTTCGTGTCGACGAAGCCGAGCGCGTCCACCGGGGCGATCTCGGTATCGAACTCCAGGTAGCGGCCGTCGTCGTACATCGTGTCGAGACGCTCGCGCGCGCTGATCCTGAAGTGGTAGTTGCACTTGGGGCAGACGTTGGCGTTTCGCGCGACTTCCTTCTTGTAGATGATCTCCTTGCAGTTGTCGCACTTGACCCAGAGCCCTTCGGGCATGATGAACTTGCGCTCGCCTGCCGGGAGCTTGGGGGTCTTTTCCTTCTTGAACCATGCCATGACGGGAACCTACCAGCGGCTTCCCGGGGGCGTCAAGGAGACATCCACGGGCTCGAAAACGCCTAGCTTTCCAGAATGCCCGAGCTCCCGCAGCTTTTTCCGCACGTTCGCGGGGAGCTTGTCGCGGTCGCTGTCGGCGATGACGACGAGGGGCGCGTCGCCACGATCGAGCCGCTCCGCCAACTGTTCGCCCACCAACCTCTCGGGCACGCGGTCGGCGTAGTAGGTCAGGCTCGGCAGGTTGATGTCGACGACCACGAGCGGACGGACCGACCGGAGTGCGGGGACCGCGTCGACCAGAGGCGCCGCGCTGCGGGTTGTGGCGAGGACCGAAGGAGCGCCGACGACGACCGCGAGAAGGAACGTGAACGATCCCACCGCAGCTGAGCCGTACACGATCCGCGGCGAACTCTCGAGCATGCCGTAGAGCGCGACGAGGGCCGCTATCCCGAACGCCGCCGCGCCGACGTAGGCCGTCCCCTGGGCGTCGCTCTCGAGCGAGGTCGCCGCCGCCACCCCGAGGCCGAACGACAGCGCGACGAGCGTCATGGTCACCATGCTCGATCCCGCCCGCAGGCGTTTCGGGCTCACGAGCTCTTGACCCAGCTCGAACGTGACGACGAGCGCGGCCAGCGGCGCGAGCGGCAGGATGTAGTTCGGCAGCTTTCCCTTGCTGAGGGAGAAAAAGACGAGCCCTGCGCCAAACGCCGCGGCCGCATAGGGCCCCGTCGGCGAGTCGGGATCGTGCCAGCGCGTCAGCCCTCGGACCGTGCCGAGGAAGAGCGGTCCGGCCCACGGAAGAAACGCGACGAGGCAAACGGCGAGGAAGTACCACCACGGCTCGACGTGCGCGGTCCCGGTGAGGGCGCGGTCGATCGCCTCGGTGCGCAATACGCGGACGACGTTGCTCCAGCCGATCCGCTGTATGAAGACGAACCCCCAGGGCATGACCACCGCGGACAACGCGAGACTCGTCGTCAGGACCGTTTTCATCGAAGGCACGACATCGCGCCCGGTCGCGGTGCGCCCCGCGAGAATCATGGCGAGCGGGAGCACCACGCCGACGGGTCCCTTCACCAGGAACGCCAGACCCAGCAGCAGTCCGATGACCCCGCTGCGTTCGAGCTCCTTGTGGTCGTGTTGCACGAGGTCGAGCGCCAGAACAGCCAGGACGTGGACCGACAGCAGCGCGTCCAACGTGCCGACCCGCGCGATCAACACGACGATGGGAAACGTCAGAAACGTGACCGCCGCCCACGCCGCGCCCTCGACACCGAAGCGGCGCCACCCGATCCACCCGACGAGGAGGAGCGACATGAACGTCGCCGCCGCGGCGGGGAGTCGCGCCAGCAGCTCGTTGGGGCCGCCGAGTTGGAACAGCGCGGTCTGCACCCAGTGCAGCAGCGGCGGCTTGACGAGGCGCGGCTCCCCTTCGAAGGTCGGTACAACGTAATCGCCGCTCCGCATCATCTCGACCGAGGTGCGAGCGAAGCGGGCCTCGTCGGGGTCGAGGAACGGGTAGGCGCCGAGACGGACGAACAGCAAGAGCAGCGCCCCGGCGATCGTCGCGAGGATCGCCAGCTTACCTTTCTCCTCCAACCGTTCCTCCGGTCGCGGCACTCTCCGGCCGCGTTCAAGGCCGGGCTATGATAGCCCCCGAAATTTGTTGGGCTCCCCCGTGACGAACGACCCCATCGCCTGGCTCTACGGCTTGCAGTCCCACGGCATCAAGCTTGGGCTCGACGGCATCCGCACGCTCCTTGCGCTCCTCGATCATCCCGAACGCGCCTATCCATCCACGCTCGTGGGCGGCACGAACGGGAAGGGCTCCGTCTCGGCCATGCTCGATGCGATTCTCGGCGCGGCTGGCCGCCGCGTGGGCCTGTACACCTCCCCGCATCTCGTGCGGCCGAACGAACGGATACGGATCGCGGGCGAGGACATCGCGACTCCGGAGCTCCATCGGGTGCTCGAGGTCGTTCGCGCCGCTTGCGAGCGGGGGTTAGCCGAAGGAAAGCTCGGGGCGCATCCGTCGTTCTTCGAGGTGATGACCGCCGCGGCGCTGTGCGCTTTCCGTGACGCCGGGGTGGACACGGCCGTGCTCGAAGTGGGCTTGGGCGGACGTCTCGACGCGACGAACGCGACCGAGCCCCTCGCCTCCGCGATCGTCACGGTGAGCCTCGATCACATAGAGACGCTCGGGACGACCCTCGAAGCGATCGCCCTCGAAAAGGCGGGCATCGTTCGTGCCGGGCGGTCGCTCGTTTCCGGAGTCGTGCAGCCTGACGTGGTCGCCGTTTTACGCGCGCGGTGCGACGCAATCGGCGCAACGATGATCGACGCGCGCGCAGCCAAGCTCCCCTCCGGTGTCAGGCTCTCGCTCGACGGCACGCACCAGCGGGACAACGCTCGCGTCGCCGTCGCGACGTTCGAGGCGTTTTCCCGCGAGATCGGGCACGCGCCCGACCCTCTGGCCATGCGGCATGGTCTCGAAACGGCGCGCTGGCCCGGGCGCTTGCAACTGATCCCCGGGGCTCCTTCGATCCTCCTCGATGGCGCGCACAACGTCGCCGGAGCCGAAGCGCTGGCCGCGCACCTGGCGCTTCGCGGCGGACCGAAGCCGGTGCTCCTCTTCGCCGCGATGGCCGACAAGGACCTCGCGGGGATTCTCGGACCTCTGGTCCCCCACATCGCTTCCGTCGTGGCAACCCAACCCGGAGTCGCCCGCGCCGCCGACAGTCGCGACGTCGCCGCCGCGGCGCGCGCCCTCTTACTCCCCGCGGGAGCCGAGACGGAGCCGGCGCGCGCCCTCGAGAAGGCCCGCACCCTCGCCGGGCCGGGTGGCCTCGTGCTCGTCGCCGGGTCGCTCTACTTGGTCGGCGCGGTGACCGCGGTGCTCGAA
>Ga0315278_10004261_pt1 | contig 12876 bp, 11 predicted proteins | sample YL17G06_0_MG_FD_203880 | JGI IMG/M metagenome (GOLD analysis project Ga0315278, IMG submission 203880) | Sediment microbial communities from Yellowstone Lake, YNP, Wyoming, USA - YL17G06_0 | ecosystem: Environmental > Aquatic > Freshwater > Lake > Sediment | place: USA: Wyoming | collected...
ACCGGATCGACGAGCTGGAGATGTGCAATGTGGTGGCGCGCGTCGCGCGGCCCGTTGCGCTCACGGGCCATCCCGACGGCGTCCAGCGCCATCCGCACCGCGGCGTCGCCGATCGCGTGGAAGTGGAGTTGGAAGCCGTCGCGATCGAGCTGTGTTGCGAGTGCGGTGAGTCGCTCGGGTGTGAAGTTCGGCGTACCGCGATCGCTGCTTCCCTCGTAGGGATCGAGCAGATATGCCGTGCGCGACTCGGCGACACCGTCGACGAAGATCTTGATTGCGCTGGCGCGCACGTGTCGCGTGAAATCGTGATTGCGACGGGTCGTCAACTCCGCGAGCTGTTCGTCGCCGCGCGCTGGGTCGAGCCACAGCGACAGCGTGACGCGCGCGTGCAGCATGCCGGCGAGGTCGAGCAGGCGATAGGCCCAGTCGTATTCGCTGGTCGTCGCGCGCGCCTCGACGAACGACGTGATGCCGAACTGGTTCGCCTGCGCGACCGCGCGCCGCAGGCCGTGCAGCGCGTCGAGCGGGCCGATGTCGAACGCGAGCGCCTGCACCGGTTCCATCGCCGCCTCGCGCAGCGTGCCCGACGGCTCGCCGCTCGCAGAGTCGCGCTCGATGCGACCGCGCGGCGGGTCGGGCGTGTCGCGATCGATCGCTGCGGCTGCGAGCGCGCGCGAGTTCACCCACGCCGAATGGCCGTCCCCCGCAATCAATAGGGCCGGCCGGTCCGGGACGACGCGGTCCAGATCTTCCTTGCGTGGGTTCGCGTCCGGGAACGCGGCGAGTGACCAGCCACTGCCCGCGATCCACGCCGCGTCCGGATGCGCCGCCGCGTAGCGCGCGATCGCCTCGAGGATCGCGTCCGCGTTGCGCACGCCCGATAGATTGCACGCGTCCAGCGTGACGCCGCCTTCGAGCATGTGAACGTGCGCGTCGGTGAAAGCGGGCAGCAGCAAGCGGCCTGCCAGGTCGACCTTGCGCGTGTCGAGTCCGAGGAAGCGGTCCACGCCCGCGTCGTCGCCGACATAGACGATGCGACCGCCGTCGATCGCGATGGCCTGCGCCACGCGGCGCTGCGCGTCGACGGTGTAGACGGTGCCGTTGCGGAACACCCAGTCGGCGCCGGGGCCGCTGCAGGCGCATGTTGCGAGCGACAGCGCGGCGGCCAGCAGCAGGGCGCCGCGTGTCCAGCAACGAGAGTCTTGCATGGGTTCTCCGGCGCGCAGGATGGCATCGTTGGGGCGCAGGGTGCAATCCGGCAAGGTGCGGGTGGGCGAGGGCCGTGGAACACTCCCCGGCCCATCAAAGGAGTTGGCGCTTGCGGGTTCTCGTCACGGGCGGCGCGGGTTATCTCGGCAGCATTCTCTGCGAGCACCTGCTCGACGCCGGCCACCGCGTCACGGCGCTCGATGCGCTCCAGCACGGCGTACCGTCGCTGCTGCAGCTGTGCGCGAACGTGAACTTCGAGTTCGTGCGCGGCGACGCGCGCGACGCGGCGCTGCTCGGCCGGCTCGTCGCAGAGGCCGACGCGATCATCCCGCTCGCCGCGGTGGTCGGCGCGCCGGCCTGCGATCGCGATCCGTGGCTCGCGACGTCGACCAACCTCGACGCGGTGCGGTTGCTCCTGCGGCTGCGTTCGCCGTCGCAGCTGGTGGTCTACCCGACCACCAACAGTGGCTACGGCACGCAGTCGGGTGACGTCTTCTGCACCGAGGAGACGCCGCTCGAGCCGATCTCGCTCTACGGTCGCACCAAGGTCGAGGCCGAAGCCGACGTGCTGGCCAGCCCGAATGCGATCACGCTGCGGCTCGCCACCGTGTTCGGCACCTCGCCGCGGATGCGGCTCGACCTGCTCGTCAACCACTTCGTGTACGCGGCCGCGACCGACGGCTATCTCGTGCTCTTCGAGCAGGAGTTCAAGCGCAACTTCATCCACATCCGCGATGTCGCGGACTGCTTCGTGCACTGCCTGGCGAACTCGAAGGCGATGGTCGGTCGCGCCTTCAATGCGGGTCTCGATGCGGCGAACATCTCGAAGGGTGAGCTCGCGGCGGCCGTGAAGGTGCAGGTGCCGAACTTCCACGTCGTGTTCTCCGAGATCGGCAGCGACCCCGACAAGCGCAACTACATCGTCTCCAATCAGCGTCTGCGCGAAGCGGGCTTCGAGGCACGCCGCTCGCTCGACGAAGGCATCCGCGAGTTGCTGCGCGCCTACCGGATGCTCCCGCTCGGCGCCTTCCGGAACGCGTGACGAATCCGAATCCGCTCGCCGAGATTCCGGTCGCGATCCTGGCCGGCGGTCTCGGCATGCGACTGCGCGCTGCGATCGGCGAGCGGCCGAAGGTGGTGGCCGAAGTGAACGGGCGCCCCTTCCTCGCCCATCTGCTCGACCAGCTGGCGCGTTTCGGCTTCCGCGACGTGGTGCTCTGCGTGGGCTGGCAGGCGGATGCCGTCGAGGCGGCGCTCGGCGCGAGCCACGGGCCGCTGCGCCTGCGCTACTCGCGCGAGCCCGAGCCGCTCGGCACGGCGGGCGCCCTGCGCCTCGCGTTGCCGCTGCTCGCGGGCCCGGCGGTGATGGTCCTGAACGGCGATTCGTTCTGCGACGCCGATCTCGCGGCGGCCTGGGCGTGGCACCGGGCGCAGCGCTCGCCCGCCACGCTGGTGCTGGTCGAGATGGCGGACACGTCGCGCTATGGCCGCATCGAAATCGACGCTGGCGGCGCGATCTGCCGCTTCGTGGAAAAGCAGGACGGCGGCACACCAGGCTGGATCAACGCGGGAATCTATCTGCTCGGCCGCAGCCGCATCGAGTCGATCGCGCCGGGCCGCGCGCTCTCGCTCGAACGCGACGTGCTGCCGGGCTGGGTCGGGACGGGGCTGATGGGCCATCGCGTCCAGGCCCGATTCATTGATATCGGAACCCCTCAATCGTATTCTGCTGCGTCCCGATTCTTCCAAGCGGAAGGCGGGGGGCCCATCGAGTGATCATCAGCCGCACGCCCTACCGCATCTCCTTTTTCGGGGGCGGCACCGACTATCCGGCCTGGTACCGCGAGCACGGCGGCGCCGTGCTGGCGACCTCGATCGACAAGTACTGCTACCTCTCGGCGCGCTTCCTGCCGCCGTTCTTCGAGCACAAGATCCGCGTCGTCTACTCGAAGATCGAGAACTGCCACGACATCGACGAGATCGCGCACCCGGCGGTTCGCGAGATCCTGCGCTTCCTGCGCTTCGATCGCGGCGTCGAGATCCACCACGACGGCGACCTGCCGGCCCGCAGCGGCATCGGCTCCAGCTCGTCGTTCTGTGTGGGCCTGCTCAACGCGCTCTACGCGCTGAATGGTCGGATGCCGAGCAAGCAGCAGCTCGCCACCGAGGGCATCCACATCGAACAGGCCGTGCTGCACGAGACGGTTGGTTCGCAGGACCAGGTGACGGCGGCTCACGGCGGCTTCAACTACCTGAGCTTCCAACCGAGCGGCGAGATCTCGGTGCGGCCGGTCACGATCGGGCCCGAGCGGATGCGCGAGCTGGAGTCGCATTTGATGCTCTTCTTCACCGGTGTGAAGCGCACCTCGTCGGATGTGGCGCAGAGCTACGTCCACAACTTCGAGGGCAACAAGCGTCACCTGCGCATCATGAAAGACCTCGTCGACGAGGCGCTGGCCGTGCTCTCGAGCGATCGCCCGCTCGAAAGCTTCGGTGCGCTGCTGCACGAATCGTGGCTCGCCAAGCGCAGCCTCTCGAAGGAAGTCTCCACCCCCGAGGTCGACGAGATCTACCAGAGCGCGCTCGGCGCGGGTGCGCTCGGCGGCAAGCTGCTCGGCGCGGGCGGCGGCGGCTTCCTGCTGCTCTTCGCGAGTCCGGACCGCCACGAGCTGCTGAAGCAGAAGCTCGCGAGCTTGATTCACGTCCCGTTCCGCTTCGAGTTCGCTGGCTCGCAGATCATCTTCTACGACCCCGAGACGGAGTACGCCGCCGAGGAGCGCGCGCGCGCAAATGGCCCACCCAAGGTGTTCCGCGAGCGCGGCGGCTCCTGAGCCGTGCCACCTGGAAACGCAGGCGCGGATCTTCGTCGCGGGCGGCGGCGCCGGGGTCGGCGCGGCCGTGGCGCGACGGCTGCGCGAGGCCGGCTTCGCGAACCTCGTCGGTGCTGGTGACGCAGCGCCCGATCTGCGCGACGCCGAAGCCGTCGACGAGTTCTTCGCGAGCGAGCGACCCGAATACGTGTTCCTGCTCGGCGGCCGCTCGGGCGGCATTGCGCGCAACCAGCGCGAGCCCGCCGAGCTGATGCTCGACAACCTGCGCATCGAGACGGCGCTGATTCCCGCCGCGCACCGTCACGGCGCGCGCAAACTGCTCTACCTCGCGGCGGCCTGCATCTACCCGCGCGACTGCGAGCAGCCGATGCGTCCCGCGCAGCTCGGCACGGGTCCCGTCGAGCCGACCAGCGAGGCCTATGCAATCGCGAAATGGGCGGGCCTGGTGCTGTGCCGCGCCTTCGCGCGCCAGTTCGGCGCGCGCTTCATCGCGGCGATCCCCGCCAACCCGTTCGGTCCGGGCGACGACACGCGCTCCGAGGACGCCCACGTCGTCGGCGCCTTGACGCGCCGGATGCACGAGGCGAAGTCGCGCGGGGAAGCGGAAGTCGTCGTGTGGGGAACCGGTCGCGCGCGCCGCGACTTCCTCTTCGTCGACGATCTCGCCGACGCGCTGCTCTTCCTGATGCAGCGCTACGACGGCGTGGAGCCGGTCAACGTGTCGGGCGCGTCGGACGTCGCGATCGGCGAGCTGGCGGAGCGCATCCAGAAGGTGGTCGGCTTCGGCGGCCGGCTGCGCTTCGACGCGAGCCGCCCCGACGGCGCCCCGCGCAAGACGCTCGACGGCGAGCCGCTGCGCGCGCTCGGTTGGTCGCCGCGTCATTCGCTCGACGAAGCGCTCGCCGCGACCTACCGCTGGTTCCTCGAACACGAGGCCGGAGCGGCGGCGCATGGCTGAACTCGCACACATCTACCGCTCGCTGTTCCGCATCCGCCGCGTCGAGGAGGAGATCGCGCGCGTCTATCCGACCGACGTGATCAAGAGCCCCGTGCACCTCTCGATCGGACAGGAATCTGTGTCGGTTGGTCTCTGCGAAGCGTTGCGACCGGACGACGCCGCCTTCGGCACCTACCGCAGCCACGCGCTCTACCTCGCCAAGGGCGGCGACCTGCGCGGCATGATCGCGGAGCTGTACGGCAAGGCGACCGGCTGCGCCGGCGGCAAGGGTGGGTCGATGCACATGATCGACGTCGCCGCGGGCGTGTTCGGCTCTTCCGCCGTGGTGGGCACGACGATCCCGCACGCCGTCGGTTACGCGTACGCCGTGAAGCTGCGCCGCGAGCCGCGCGTGGTGGCGTGCGTCTTCGGCGACGGCGCGGTCGACGAGGGCGTCTTCTACGAAAGTCTCAACTTCGCCGCGCTGAAACGCCTGCCGGTGCTCTTCGTGTGCGAGAACAACGGTTACGCGATCCACACCCACCAGCGGCTGCGCCAGCACGTACCGGACGCCTGCGCGCGAGCAACGGCGCTCGGTATCCCGAGCGAGCGCATCGACGACGGCGACGTGCTGCGCATCGCCGAGCGCGCGGGTGCGGCGGCCCTCGCCATGCGCGGCGGCGAAGCGGGTCCCGTCTTTTTGGAGTGCATGACGTATCGCTGGAAGGAACACGTCGGCCCGGGCGACGACTGGAACCTCGGCTATCGCGAGCGGGCCGAAGCCGAGCCGTGGATCCGCAACGACCAGGTGGCGCGGCTGGCGACGTTGATCGATGCTGCGTTGCGCAAGTCGATCGAGAGCGAGGTGGAAGCCGAGATTGCCGACGCCTTCGCCTTCGCCGAGCGCTCGCCATTCCCGGGTCCCGACGCGCTGCACACCCAGGTGTTCCGGGAGCGACCGTGAGCGAACGCGACCAGAGTTACGTCGACGCGCTGCGCGACGCGGCGCTCCAGGAGATGGAGCGCGATCCGAGCGTCGTCTGCTTCGGGCTCGACGTCGACGATCCGAAGGCGATCCAGGGCACCACGCGCGGGCTCGCCCTGCGATTCGGATCCGAGCGTGTGTTCGGCACGCCGCTCGCCGAAGACGCGATGACGGGCGTCGCGATCGGCATGGCGCTCGCTGGTCTGCGCCCGATCCACGTGCACATCCGCATGGACTTCCTGCTGCTGGCGATGAACCAGCTGGTCAACATCGCCGCCAAGAGCCACTACATGTACGGCGGTCACGTCCATCTGCCGATCGTCGTGCGCTCGATGATCGGCAAGAGCTGGGGGCAGGGCGCCCAGCACTCGCAGGGCCTCTACGCCTTCTTCATGCACGTGCCAGGTCTCAAGGTCGCGGCGCCGACCAACCCGCACGACGCCAAAGGCTGCTTGATCGCGGCGATTCGCGACGACAACCCGGTGATGCTGGTCGAGCACCGCCTGCTGTATCCGCACAAGGGACCCGTGCCCGAGGCGCTCTACGAACAGCGGCCCGGTCGCGCGCGCGTGGTGGCGCCCGGCTCCGACGTCACGCTGGTCGGCATCTCGCACATGCTCGTCGAGTGCCTGCAGGCGCGCGCGCATCTCGCCGAGAAGGGCGTCTCGGCCGAGGTGATCGATCCGATCTGGCTGGCGCCGCTCGACACGGACACGATCGCCGCGTCGGTTGCGAAGACGGGTCGTTTGGTCGCGGTGGACAACGGCTGGACGACTTGCGGTGCTTCGGCGGAGATCGTCGCGCGCGTGGTCGAGCGCTTGCAGGGCACGCGCGACTTGCGCGTACACCGGATGGGTTTCGCACCCACCACCTGCCCGCCGACGCCGAGCCTCGAGAAACTCTTCTACGCCGACGCGCGCACGATCGCCGCGGCCGCCAACGACCTGGTCGAAGGTCGCAGCACGGGTTGGCTGCCCGAGGAGCAGCCCGACGCCGACGCGATCCCGTTCCGGGGCCCCTTCTGATGTCCTGGCCGCTGATGCGCAACAACATCACGCGCGACGACTTGCAGGCCGTGATCCGCTTCTTGAGCGCCGATGACCCGATTCTCACCCAGGCGAAGCAGGTGGAACTCTTCGAACAGGAGTGGTCGGCGTGGCTGGGCGTGCGCCACTCGGTATTCGTGAACTCCGGCTCGTCGGCGAACCTGATCACGATGGCGGCGCTGCGTCACCGCTTCGGCCCGGGCGAAGTGATCGTGCCGACGCTCACCTGGGTCTCCGACATCACCGCCGTGCTGCACGCTGGCTTGACGCCCGTCTTCGTGGATATCGACCCGCATACGCTCGGCATGGACAACGACGCGGTGATCGCGAAGCTCATGCCGCGCACGCGCGCCGTCTTCCTGACCCACGTACTTGGCTACAACGCGCTCGGCGAGCGCCTGCTCGATGTCCTGCGCGAACGCCACGTCCCGCTCGTCGAAGACGTCTGCGAGTCGCACGGCGCCACCTTCCAGGGCCGCAAGCTCGGCACCTTCGGGCTCGCCTCGAACTTCTCCTTCTACTACGCGCACCACATGAGCACGATCGAAGGCGGCATGGTGTCGACCGACGACGCCGATCTGCATGCGATGCTCCGCATGCTGCGCTCCCACGGCCTCGTGCGCGAAGCCGGATCCGACGCGGTGAAGAGCCGCTACGCCGAGGCGCACCCGGACCTCACCCCCGACTTCATCTTTGCGCTGCCCGGTTTCAACGTGCGCTCGACCGAGATCAACGCGGTGCTGGGTCGCTCGCAGCTGCGCCGCCTCGACGCGAGCAACGAGCGCCGGCGCAGCAACCTCGCGGTCTTCCTGCGCCACCTCGACGCCAGCAAGTACTTCACCGAGTTCGCGACGGAGGGAAGCTGCAACTACGCCTTCACGTTGGTGCTGCGCCACCCGGACGACGCGTTGCGTGATCGCGTGATGGCGGCGCTTCGCGAGCACGGCATCGAGTTCCGGCGCGGCACCTCCGGCGGCGGCAACCAGCTCCGCCAGCCGTATCTGCGCGGCATCGTCGATCCCGACGAACTCGCCCGCTTCCCGCGCGTCGATCACATCCATTTCTACGGCTTCTACATCGGCAACTACCCCGATCTGGACTCCAGTCGAATCGTCGAGCTGTGCGATATGTTGAACGCCCTCCAGAGCGAAATGTGAGCAACGTGCCGACCGACATCGATCTGGTCCTCGTGAACCCGGGCGGTCGCGCCCGTATCTACCAGTCGCTCGCGACCGAGCTGGCCGCCGTCGAGCCGCCGGTCTGGGCGGGCCTGATGGCCAGCTTCGTCCGCCAGCGCGGCCATTCGGTCGCGATCATCGATGCCAACGCCGAGGGACTCGGACCCGAAGAAGCGGCGGCGCGCGCGATCGAGATGCGACCGCGCCTCGTCGCGGTGCCGGTCTACGGTCACCAGCCTTCTGCGTCTACGCAGGTGATGCCCGCGGCGAGCGCCGTCACGACCGCGCTGAAGGACCTCGCGCCCGAGCTGCCCGTGCTGCTGGTCGGCGGTCACGTCGCGTCGCTGCCGCAGCGCACGCTCGCCGAAGAGCGCTGTGACTTCGTCGCCGACGGCGAAGGTCTTCACACGATGGTGGAGCTGCTCGAAGCGCTGGCAGCGAGCGGCTCGCCCGATTTCTCCCGTGTGCGCGGACTGTGGACGCGCGACGGCGCCGGCGCCAAGTGCAGCGCGCCCGCGCCGCTCGTGACGAACGTGGACGTCGAGATGCCCGGCGTCGCGTGGGATCTGCTGCCGATGCAGCGCTACCGCGCGCACAACTGGCACTGCTTCGGCGAAGCGAGCCGCGAACCGTACGTCGCGCTCTACACGACGCTCGGTTGTCCCTATCACTGCTCCTTCTGCTGCATCCAGGCGCCCTTCAAGAGCGGCGAGGCGCTCGCCGGCTACAAGGACAGTGCCAGCTCCTACCGCTTCTGGAGCCCTGGACGCGTACTCGACGATTTGACGCTGCTGGTCGAACGCCACGGCGTGCGCAACATCAAGATCGCCGACGAGATGTTCGTACTGAACGCACGCCACGTGAACGCAATCTGCGTCGGCATCGTCGAGCGCGGCCTGCCGCTCAACATCTGGGCCTACGCGCGCGTCGACACCGTGAAGGACTCGATGGTCGACAAGCTGGCGCGCGCCGGCGTGCGCTGGCTGGCCTTCGGCATCGAGGCGGCCAGCGAGCGCGTGCGCGCCGACGTCGACAAGGGCTTCGACGACGAGCTGGTGTTCCGCACGCTCGAGAAGGTGCGCGGCGCCGGCATCCGCGTGATCGGCAACTACATCTTCGGGCTGCCCGAAGACGATCACGCGACCATGCAGGAGACGCTCGACCTCGCGATCGAGCTGAACTGCGAGTTTGCGAACTTCTACTGCGCGATGGCGTATCCCGGCTCGCCGCTCTACGAGCGCGCGCTCGCTGAGGGCTGGTCGCTGCCCGAGGCCTGGAGCGGCTACTCGCAGCACAGTGTCGACTCGCTGCCGCTGCCCACGCGTCACGTCTCGGCCGGCGAGGTGCTGCGCTTCCGCGACGAGGCGTTCCAGAGCTACTTCAAGAATCCGCGCTACCTGGCGATGGTTGAGGCCAGCTTTGGCGCCGCGACGCTGGATGAGGTCGCGGCGATGTCGGCGCACCGGCTCGAACGGCGGTTCGCCGCGTGAGCGCGCCCACCCTTTCGGTCGTGCTCTCGTTCCGCAACGAGGCGGACGTGATCCCCGAGCTGATCGGGCGACTCGAGAAGTCGCTCGCAGGCGCGAGCATCGACTACGAGCTGATCTTCGTGAACGACGCCTCCACCGATCGCTCGCTCGCGCTGCTCGAGGAGCACCGCGCCCGTGATCCGCGCGTGAAGATCGTGAACATGTCGCGTCGCTTCGGCGTGGCGCCCTGCGTGATCGCCGGCATCCACTACGCGCGCGGTGAGGCCGTCGTCTACATGGACACGGACCTGCAAGACCCGCCCGAGCTGATCCCCACGCTGGTGGCGCGCTGGCGCGAAGGCGCCGACGTCGTCTACACCGTGCGCACTGCGCGCCAGGGCGAATCCGCGTGGAAGATGCGCGTGACGCGCGCCGCCTACCGCGCGATCCAACTCGTGTCGGATCTCCAGCTGCCCATCGAGGCGGGCGACTTCAAGCTGCTCTCGCGCCGCGTCGTCGATCATCTGCTCACGCTCGAGGAGAAGGACCTCTACGTGCGCGGGCTCGTCGCCTGGGTGGGATTCCAGCAGGTTGCGGTTCCATACGAGCGCCAGGCGCGCGGCGCGGGCGACACGCACTTCCCGCTGCTGCGGAGCTGGGGACCGGCGTCGTCGTTCGTCGCGGGCGTCACGTCGTTCTCGCACGCCCCGCTGATTGCGTTCCTGCTGCTCGGTCTGCTGGGCGGTGCGCTGTCGGTGCTCGCGCTGCTCGCGCTGTTGCTGAAGAGCGTCATCGCCGCGCCGCCTTCGGGCACGGCCTGGCTCGTCGCGTACGGATCGCTGTTGTGGAGCACTCTCGCGCTCGGCATCGGCGTCGTGGGTCTCTATCTTGCGCGCATTCACCGCGAGGTACTCGGGCGCCCGCGCTACATCGTCGCGAGTGCCATCGGCTTCGACGAGCGGGGCTGAAAAGACCTCGCCCTTCGCAGCGCCGTCGCGTCACACGCCCCCGCCCCCGCGCCCTGCGCATCGCCTTTCTAGGGACGCGACCCATCGAGGGTCAGCCTGCTACCCGATCCCGGCTCCTCGGGCAGACAGCGGACCATCCGGCTCCCAGTAGATTTCGATTCCGTTGCCTTCGGGATCGCGCACGCGCGTCGACACGGCGCGCGGTGCTTCGTCGAGCGCGCTGCCGAAGCGCTGCGCCCAGGCCGCCACATCCCGTGCCGACTGCACCTCGAAGCCGAAGTGGGCGTTGCCGCCAGCCAGCAGCGGATCGCCCCGCTCGAACGCGAGCAGCGTGCCGGGCCCGACGACGAATGCGCCGCGCGCCTCCATGCCGAAGGTGTCCGCGTACCAGCGCGCGAGTGCTTCGGGATCGCGGGCCGGGAGATTCAGATGGGCGAGGCGCAGGGGCGACCGTTCTCGGTGTTGGCGTCGCATCGCCGAGGGACGCTGCGGGCGGGCCCATTCGGCGAGTGCAGCGCGATCCAGCGGATCGCCGCCGGCAAGGAATCGCTCGAGGAACGGGAAGTCGTCGAAGCCAAAAAAAAGCTCGCCGTTCACGATGACGGTCGGCACACCGAACACGCCCAGGGCGATGGCGTCGTCGGTCTGTTTGCGCAGCGCCGCCTTCGCTTCCGGTTGCTGCGCAGCCGCGACGAGCGCGGCGCCGTCGAGACCCGCCTCGTTCGCGATCTGCGCGACGACGTTCGGGTCGCTCAGATGCCGGCGTTCCGCCCACACGCCGCGCAGCAGCCCGCCGACCAGCCGCGCGCGCGCCGCGCCGCCCATCGGGAGGGAAGTCGTGCGCAGCGCCAGTAGCGGGTTGAAGGGATGGAATGCCGGCGGATGCAGCGGCACACCGAGCAGTGCCGCCTTGCGCAGGTTGTTCTTCGCCATCCACCACGCCTTGGGCAGCACCTCGGCAGGACCCATCTGACCGTGCGCTTCGAGGAGCCCAGCGAAGAGCACCGGAACGGGCTCGATCGCGCGGTCGAAGCGCTGCGCGAGTGCGGGCAGCTGGGTCCAGGCGAGATAGACGTTGGAGGAGAGGTAGTCGAGGTAGAAGCGGATCGGGGAGTCGCTCATCGCGGCGATTCTAGACGGCCAGCCGCTATGCTGCGCGCCCGTGTCTTGCAGCCGAGGAGAAGACCATGGTGCGTGCATCCGGTTTCGCCAGCGCCCTCGCGTTCGCCCTGCTGGTTGCGGCGGCTCCGGCCCGCGCGGACGTGACCGTCGCGATTGGCCATGGCAGCTTCGATCCCGCGCAGGTGAAGATCAAGAAGGGCGAGTCCGTGATCTTCCACAACGTCCAGGAAATGCCGGGCGGTCATACCGTTGTGGCCGACGACGGCTCCTGGAAGAGCCCCCCGCTCGCGCTGGAGGAGAAGTTCACCAAGCGCTTCGAACAGAGCGGGATCGCCAAGATCCACCTCGAGCAGCATCCGCACGTGACTGGCGAGATCGTCGTCGAGTAGCGGACTACCGCGTGGCGACGGCGAGCACTCGCTCGAACGCGCGCGCGAAGCTGTAGGCGTCGCCCGGCCAGCGCGCGGAGACGTAGTGCCCGTCGCGAACGACGAACGCGGGGCTCGCGTCGTGCTCCGAGTCGCGCTGCGTCAATGAAAACGGGCCGCGCTCGAACTGTCGCGTCGCATCGCGCAGCGCGGCCTTCACCTCGTCCTCGACGTACGCCGGATAGGTTCGGTAGTAGCGACCGAGCTTCCACGACGTGAGCCAGTGGGCGGTGCGCTCCTGGTATTTCGCAAGGCAGGTCGTGCGGCGATCGTGCAACACGCTCTTCCCCGTCGCTGGATCGATGCTGCGCGCGAGCACCAGCACGCCGTGGCAGATCGCGCCGACCGGTCGCCCGCTCGCGAAGAACGCAGCTACGCGTCGCTGAAGCGCAGCTGAACCGAGATACTGGCGCATGCCGGGCGCGTGACCGCCAGGCAGCAGCAGGCCGTCGTAGTCGCCAAACTCCGTCGCGTCCCACGCGTGCGGTGCGCGGAACTCCGGATCGACTTCGAGTTCGCGATAGAACGCGCACGGTTCCGGCTGTGCGCCGAGCTGTCCGAAGAGCACGCCGTCGAGCAGCAGCGGGTCCGCCGCGGGCGCCGTGCCGCCCTTCTCGGTGCAGAACTCGACGCGATGTCCGGCGCGCGTGAGCAGTCGCCACGGCACCGCAACCTCGGTGACGTCGAAGTCGCGGTCGGGGAG
>Ga0315278_10004262_pt1 | contig 12876 bp, 13 predicted proteins | sample YL17G06_0_MG_FD_203880 | JGI IMG/M metagenome (GOLD analysis project Ga0315278, IMG submission 203880) | Sediment microbial communities from Yellowstone Lake, YNP, Wyoming, USA - YL17G06_0 | ecosystem: Environmental > Aquatic > Freshwater > Lake > Sediment | place: USA: Wyoming | collected...
CGACCTGTTCGACTGCGTCATGCCCACCCGTTGCGCAAGGAACGGATTACTATTTACAAATCGCGGAAAGGTTGTTATAAAAAACGCCCGTTACCGGAACGATCAGGCCCCGCTCGACGAGGCATGCGACTGCTACACATGCCGGAACTTCTCGCGGGCCTATCTCCGGCATCTTTTTATAGCCAGGGAGATCCTGGCTTTAATGTTGAACACGATCCACAACGTCCGGTTCTATCTCGCGCTCATGGAGCGCATCCGGACGGCCATTGCCGGGGGCGCCTTCGAGGACTTCCGGCGGGCTTTCAGGGAGCAGGGTCGCGACGACGACGCAGGCCCGATCCCCGGGGGACGGGTGGACGACACCATGAAAACCGAAGAGGAGGACGAACCTTGACAAGTGTTGCATACGCCATGGGAGGGTTAGGAGGGGGCCAGGGAGCGCCCGGTGGGGATATGGGCTTCATCCTGATGATGACGGCGATCTTCTTTATCTTCTACTTCCTGCTCATCCGGCCCGCCCAGAAGAAGCAGAAAGAGGCCAAGGAGATGATCGCACAGTTGAAGCACGGCGACATGGTCGAAACGACAGGCGGCATCCAGGGCAAGGTCGCCGCCCTCACCGAGGCCGTGGTGACTGTCGAGATCGCCCCGAACGTGAAGATCAAGGTCAACCGCGCACACATCACGGCCCTCGTGCAGAAAACCGCAGAGGAATAAGGGTATCAGTTTGAAAGGGGATTTTCATGTTGCAGAGCATTAAACTGAGAGCTCTCATCACGGTTGCAGTCATGCTGGCCGCGATTTATTACTTAATCCCGTCCATCTATCCAGACATGCCGGCACAGATGGCAAACCTGTTCCCCAAGAACAAGATCCGGTTGGGTCTCGATCTGCAGGGGGGCATGCACCTGCTGCTGGAAGTGGACACGGAAAAAGCCATGGAAGCGTCCGTGGACCGGCTCGCAAACTCCATGAAAGAGTCTCTCATGGAAAAGAAAGTCCGGTTCCGGAACATCGAGTCCAAGGGCGGGATGATTTCCATCGAGATCGCCAGTCGGGAGTACCGGGCCGATTTCGACAAGGTTCTTGCCGACCAGTTCCCCGACCTCGAGATCAAATCCTATGACACGGTCGACGGCAGGGAAAAGCTGAACCTGGCGCTCAAGCCCAAGCGGCTTGCCGAAATGAAGAAGACCACCCTCGAACAGAGCCTCGAGACCATCCGGAATCGCATCGACCAGTTCGGTGTGACGGAGCCGGAAATCATTCCCGAGGGGGAGGACCGGATCCTCATCCAGCTGCCCGGGATCAAGGACCCCAGGAGGGCCATCGACCTGATCGGCAGAACGGCGCTTTTGGAGTTCAAGCTCGTCGATGAGGAGCACAACCTTGAGGATGCCATGCGGGGCAACGTCCCCGCCGGCTCGATCCTCATGAAGGGAGCCCGGGAGGGGGCAGAAAAAACTTCTGGGCGCCGGGATACGATGTACCTCCTGAAGGATCGCACCCTGCTGACGGGACAGTCGCTGGAAAACGCACAGGTAAAGATCAGCGACCGCTTCGGAGAACCCTATGTGTCCATCAAATTCAATCCCCAGGGGGCCCGGGACTTCGACCGGATCACCGGAGAGAACGTGAACCGCCGGCTTGCCATCGTCCTCGACGGTGCGGTCTACTCGGCACCGGTGATCAAGGAGAGGATCTCCGGGGGCGATGCCCAGATCACAGGCTCATTCACCATGGACGACGCAAAGGACCTGGCGATCGTGCTCCGGGCAGGATCCCTGCCGGCACCGGTGAAAATCCTCGAACAGCGGACCGTCGGGCCTTCCCTCGGTCAGGACTCCATCGACAAGGGTATAGCTTCCACCCTGATCGCCTTCTTCCTGGTGATCGTGTTCATGCTGGTCTACTACAAGGGCTCCGGCGTCATCGCCAATGTCGCTCTCTTGCTGAACTGCATCCTGACCCTGGGAACGCTGGCCGTGTTCCAGGCCACGCTCACACTGCCCGGCATCGCCGGGATCCTGCTGGTCATCGGTATGGCCGTCGATGCCAACGTGCTCATCTTCGAGAGGGCCCGGGAAGAGATCCGGCTGGGCAAGACACCCCGCGCGGTCATCGAGACAGGGTACGGGAAGGCCTTCATCACCATTCTCGATACCCACATCACCACCCTGATTGCGGCCGTGTTCCTGTTCCAGTTCGGGACCGGGCCCGTCAAGGGGTTCGCCGTGACGCTGACCATTGGCCTCATTTACAGCATATTGACCGCAGTGTTCGTGACGAGAATCATCTTTGATTACCTTGTCTTGAACCGGAAGATAAAGACGCTCAGCATCTAAAAACAGGCATCAGGCTTCAGGATTCGGGAGAACAAGACACAGCGAAACGGGCCCCGAATCCGTAGCCTCAGGCCGACTGCACAGACACTGGAGTGATTCATGGAACTCATCAAGCCGGGTATCAACGTCAACTTCGTCGGGAAGATGAAGATGTTCTTCTGGTTCTCCATCACCCTGACCATCGTCAGCCTCATCTATATCATCGCCCGGGGCGGCCCCATCATGGGCATCGATTTTGCCGGCGGGACGATCGTGCAGATCAAATACAGCCAGGCGACCTCCGTTGACAAGATCCGGGAGGCCCTGAAGCCGATGAACCTGGAAGGCAGTGTCGTCCAGGAGGTAGGGTCAAGGAGCGAGAACGAATTCCTTCTCCGGATCGAGATGTCGAGCGCCGATCTCAAGGGCATCTCCGACAAGATCGAGGATGCCATGGCCGTCGCTTACGGCAAGCAGGGTTTCGAGATCCGGCGGATTGAAGCCGTCGGGCCCAAGGCCGGCAAGGACCTGACCCAGAAGGGAATCCTGGCGGTGTGCTTCTCGCTGCTCGGCATGCTGATCTACATCAGCTGGCGCTATGAATTCCGGTTTGCCCTCGGCGGGATCATCGCCCTTATCCACGATGTGATCGTATCGGTGGCCTTTTTCACTCTCCTCGGCGGTGAATTCACGCTGACCATCATCGCGGCGCTTCTGACCATCATCGGCTATTCCATCAACGACACCGTCGTTGTTTTTGACCGGATCCGGGAGAACATGCGAAAGAGCCCCACACAGGAACTGGGGGAGATCATCAACGCGAGCATCAACCAGACCCTGAGCCGGACCATCCTGACCTCCTTCACCGTTTTTCTCGTTCTGATTGCGCTCTACTTTTTCGGCGGGGTGGTCATCCACGATTTTGCCTTCATCCTTCTGGTCGGGATCGTCTTCGGCACCTATTCCTCGGTATTTATCGCGAGCCCCCTGATCATCGTGTGGGAGTCTGCCTTCCCGTCAAAGAGAAAGAGAAAGAAATAGCGTGACACCTCTGGAGTATGCCGGACTGACAATCTTTATCCTGGTCCTGCTCATCGGGTTCTTCTCGATCCTGATGGGGCTTCCGGGGACGCTCGTCATCCTCTTCAATGTCCTCGTTTACGCCCTTGTGACGGGCTTTGACAAGATCGGCTTCAAGATCCTGATTGTGCTTATCGTGATCTCGGCCATCGCCGAATCCCTCGAGTTCCTGCTGGGAATCACCTGGGCAAAGCGTTACGGAACCTCGAAGCGGGGCATTGCGGCCTCGCTCATCGGCGGGGTCATCGGGGCCCTTCTCCTGACCCCTGTTTTCCTGGGTCTCGGGGCCCTCCTCGGATCCTTCCTCGGGGCGCTCCTGGGAGCCTTCGTTGTCGAGATCCTCAACCAGAGGGACTTCAAGCCGGCGGCACGGGCCGGCTTCGGCGCGCTGATGGGCCGCCTGACCGGCCTTTTCGCCAAGGGCCTGTGCGGCCTTGCCATGGTGATCATCTCGCTCATGGCCATCTACTCCTGAGAAAGACGAACGACACATGACCTCGAATCCGAAAACCGCAAAAATCAGGGAGTACGCAGAGGCGATCATCATCGCCATCCTGATTGCCGCCTTCATCCGCACCTTCGTCATCCAGGCCTTCAAGATCCCCTCGGGGTCCATGAAGCCGACCCTCGAGATCGGCGATCACATCCTGGTGAACAAGTTCAGCTACGGCGTGAAGCTCCCCTACCTGCGCAACACGATCATCCCCTTCGGCCAGCCCCAGCGGGGCGACATCGCCGTCTTCATCTACCCCGAGGACAAGACGAAGGACTTCATCAAGCGAGTCATTGCCGTCGGGGGTGACACGGTCGAGATCCGGAACAAGAAGGTTTTCATCAACGACGCGCCCTTGAACGATCCCTACGGGGTCCACGTGGAGGACGTCATCTACCCAAAGGCGCTCCAGCGCAGGGACAACCTGGGACCCATCAAGGTCCCAGAGGGGACCCTTTTCGTCATGGGCGACAACCGCGACCAGAGCTACGACAGCCGTTTCTGGGGCTTCGTCAAGCTCGAGGACGTCATCGGGAAGGCCTTCATCATCTACTTCTCCTGGGACAGCGACGAGAGCGGCGTGCGCTGGAACCGCATCGGGAAGATGCTGAAATGAACGGCGCAAGGCGACTGTCAGTTCCGTCTATTCGGTCTATCCGGTCTGTTCCGTCTGTTCCGTCAAAATCCCCCTCTTTCCCCCTTTTGTAAAGGGGGATGAAAGGGGGATTTTTCTTTTGCACATCATCCGTATTCCATATAGATTTCCGGTATGAATAAATTCTTGTCTCGACTGGGATGCCTGATACGCAGCATTTTCTGCAGCAAGCGAAACTACGGTTGCCTGCCGGATGCATCAAGAGACGCGCATCCGGCGGAAAAAGCCGGAGAACCCGCCTCAAACCGTTCCCAATCCGCCAATTCCGTTGAAAAAGATGCTTCTTTGCGATAGAGTCCCATTCCATGAAGAGACCCGCCGGTTTTGTTCTGTGGCTCGCCTTCGGGCTGGTCGTCGTACTTGCTGCCTGTTCGGGCCCTGACCGGGACGAGGGGAGTGTCGACGTCCGCCACGGGCAAGATGTGGCCGCCTACGGGGATATCCTGGTGGAGGGCTCCATCGGAGATGCAAGCAATCTCATCCCCGTGCTTGCCACGGACAACGCCTCACACAGCATCTCGGGTCTCATCTTCAACGGTCTCTTGAAGTACGACAGGGATCTCAATGTCGTCGGCGATCTGGCCGAATCCTGGGACATCTCGAAAGACGGCCTCGTCATCACCTTTCACCTGAGAAAAGGGGTCCGCTGGCACGATGGGCAGCCCTTCACGGCCGAAGACGTCCTCTTCACCTACCGGCTCACGATCGACCCCAAGACGCCCACGGCCTACGCCGGTGATTTCCTGAAGGTGAAGAAGGCCGAGGTCCTCGACCCCCACACGTTCCGCGTGATCTACGACAAGCCATTCGCCCCCGCGCTCATGAGCTGGGGCTCCGCCGTGATGCCGAAGCACCTGATGGAAGGGAAAGACGTGACCAAGAGCCCGCTCGCGCGCCACCCCATCGGGACGGGCCCCTATCGTTTCAAGGAGTGGAAGACGGGCCAGAAAATCGCCCTCGTCTACAATCCCGACTATTTCGAGGGGAGGCCCTTCCTCGACGGCCGCGTCATGCGGATCATCCCCGACATGGCCACCATGTTCCTCGAACTTCGCGCGCGCGGCATCGACCAGATGGGGCTCACGCCGCTGCAGTACACCCGGCAGACGGAAAACCAGTACTTCCGCAACCACTTCCGCAAATACCGCTACCTCTCCTTTTCCTACACCTACCTCGGCTTCAACCTGCAGAACCCCATGTTCGCCGACAGGAAGGTCAGGCAGGCCCTCTCCTACGCCATCAACAAGGAAGAGCTCATCGACGGGATCCTTCTGGGCCTGGGAAAGGAAGCCACAGGGCCCTTCAAACCGGGCACATGGCAGTTCAACGCCGACGTGAAGCGATTCCCCTTCGACCCGAAGAAGACCTTGGAGCTCCTCGCGGAGGCGGGCTGGCGGGACACAGACGGCGACGGCATTCTCGACAAGAGGGGCCAGCGGTTCGAGTTCGAGCTTCTCGTCAACCAGGGAAACGAGGTCCGCGCAAAGACGGCGGAGATTGTGCAGCGAAGACTCGCCGAGGTGGGCATAACCGTCAAGATCCGGGTCATCGAGTGGGCCGCCTTCATCAAGGAGTTCATCAACAAGCGGCGGTTCGATGCCGTCATTCTCGGGTGGACGATCCCCATGGACCCAGACCTATACGACGTGTGGCACTCGAGCAAGACGGGGCCGAGCGAGTTGAATTTCATCTCCTACAAGAACGAGGAAGTGGACGCATTGCTGGAGAGGGGCCGCAGCACCTTCGACCGCGCCGAGCGCAAGCGCTGCTACGACCGCATCCAGGAGATCCTGGCGGAGGATCAGCCCTACATCTTCCTCTACGTCCCCGACGCGCTGCCCATCTTCAACGCCCGGGTGCGCGGGATCGATCCCGCCCCCATCGGCATCGGCCACAACACGATCCGCTGGTACGTGCCGAAGGAGGAGCAGAAATACGTGATGACGCAGTGATGAAGATGGAAGTCAGGAAGTTACGAAGAGCGGAAGATCGGAGTGGAGGGACATTCGTTTCTTGTCCTCATCCGCTCTTCCTCGCTTCTGCTCTTCCGATCTTCAGATGCGCGATGACGACGGATGAACTCAAGAGCGGTGCTTGTTGAACGGCCACATGCCCTTCAGCCCGTGAGGGACCGATGCTCTACATGATGCTGCTCATCCCCTTCCTGCTCTGCCTCGGCGTGGTGGCCTCAAGCTTCCTTGCGGGATTCACGCCGATGGAGAGCCGGGCTGCGTTCTACAGGGACGAGCCATTTCGCAAACGGATGGAGTGGTCCTTTCTGCCGGCCGTCGGCTTTCTTCTCGGCCTCTTCAACATCAATCTCAAGTACACGCTCGTGATCGGCGGTACGGCAATTCTTCTCTCCCACTGGGTCCTGAGACCGGCCGCCGAGACCCTGATTGTGGAGCCTCTTCACAGTCTCTATTCGAAACGCAAGGCAGGGGCCGTCGAGAGCGGGCCGAAGGCGAAAAAGGGAAAAGAACGGAGAAAAAACGGATGACGGTCAACACGAGGCCTCAACGGGAAAACCGGGAGCTGCCGGTGCTCATGCTCTACAACCTCGATCCCGCATGGGCTCGTGAGGAGCAGGACGCGGCCCTTGCGGCTACGGAAGAGCTCATCGATGCCCTGCGGGCCGAGGGGCACCCCGTCACCCCCGTGCGCGTGGACGATCTGGATCTGCGCCGAATCCTCTCCCCTTACGACCCGTCCCGTTTCGTCATCCTCAACTGGTGCGAGGCCCTGCCCGGCATCGCCCACAGCGATGCCCTTGCCGCCGAGGCCCTCGAGGAGATGGGCTTTGCCTACACGGGCTCGCCGCCGCCTGTTCTGCGGCTCAGCGGCGACAAGGAGAAGGTCAAGGATGTTTTGCAACGCGCTGGCGTGCCGATTCCGCAGGGCTGTGTCTGCCCAACGGCACGGCACGTATCGTGGGAGCGGTTCCCCGCCATCGTGAAGCCCGTCCACGAGCACTGCAGCATCGGGATCACGCCCGAGGCCGTCGTCCTGGACCTGCATGCACTTCGGGGACGCATCGCCTTCGTCACCGAGACCTACCTTCAGCCCGCCCTGGTGGAGGAGTTCATCGACGGCCGGGAATTCCGGGTGACCCTCTGGGGAAACGAGGACGTGGAGATGCTGCCGCCCGTCGAGATGGAGTTTTCCGCCTTCAGCGATGTGCGCGAGCGCCTGTGCTCGTGGGACGCCAAGTTCACGCCGGGCTCACGCCACTACACCGAGATCCGCACCGTCGCGCCCGCCCCGCTGACAACAGAGGAGCTTCGCCTGCTCGAAAAGGTCTCCCTGGCCGCCTACCGTGCCATGGGGATCCGGGATTACGCCCGCTTCGATTTCCGGCTTCGCGACGGCGTATTCTACCTCCTGGACCCGAACCCCAACCCCGACATCAGCTCCGACGCCAGCCTGGCCCTCATGGCAGAGCTCGCCGGCCTCTCTTACGGCCAGATGGGCAGCCGGCTCATACACCTCGCGGCGAAGCGGCACCCTGTCTTTGGAATGAAAAGGTGATCCGGTGTTGACGTGACGGGATGCCGGAGTGTTTCTTTTTTTCTGCACCCTGTGCTCAAGTTGAAATGCCGATCGGCAGATAATGCTTGCATACAATTAAATTGTGTGGTAGGAATGCGACCATGAAAATGCGAGCCGAGGATTGTATCTTTTTCCAGCTGGCAAAGGCGGCCCAGACGGGCTCACGGTTCTGGAGCCAGAAGGTGGCGGCCCTGAACGTGACGGCTACCCAGGCCATGGTTTTGCGCTTCCTTTTTGACCGGGATGAGGTGAACTCGAGTGAACTCGGGAGCAGGACCGAGCTTGACAGCGCCACGCTCACGGGCATTCTGGACAGGCTCGAGGCTGCGGGGATCATCGAAAGGAGACCGAACCCAACGGACCGCCGGGCCATCCACATCCATCTCACGGAGAAAGGAAGAGGGGCAGCAAAGGAGATATCCCGATTAGTGGGGATCGCCAATACCGAGTTTCTGGGGAGCCTGAATGCTTCAGAGGAAAAAGAGCTGAGGCGCCTGCTGGACAAGGTCAGAGAGAAGTAAATTTTTTTGCCCGCATAGCTCGCATGCAATCTAATTGCGTACAAATGATATAGATCACCCCAGTGACCGGCTGCATTGGGAAGATCCTGTCGAAAAAGCAAAAAAGGAGGTAGCCACATGCCTGAACTACTGAAGATGCTGGGATGTCGTTATCCGATCATCCAGGGACCCATCGGGGAGATGAACAGCCCGCGCCTCGTCGCAGCCGTCTGCGAGGCCGGCGCCTACGGGATGCTGGCTCTGGGATTCAGCGACGCCGAAAGGACCCGGCAACTGGTCAAAGAGGTGAAAGCGCTCACCGACAAGCCCTTCGGCGCCAACCTGATGCTCCTCAATCCCAACAACCCGGGGATTCTCGAGGTGTTGGCCGATGCGGGTGTCAAGACGATCACCACGTCGGTGGGCAATCCAAAACCAGTGTATCAGCGGATCCATGAACTGGGAATGAAGGGGCTCCACGTGGCACTCACGCTGGTCCACGCCATGAGGGCTGAGGAAGCCGGGGTGGACGGGATTGTGATTACCGGAGCAGAATCCGGCGGTCTTCGCTCCACAGACTCCGAATCCACGAACATGATATTGATCCCCCTGGCCGTCGATCACATGCGCGTCCCCGTCGTGGCCGCAGGCGGAATCGCCGACTCGCGGGGGTATCGCGCTGCCCTGGCGCTGGGCGCTCAGGGAGTGCAGATCGGAACTCGTTTCCTTGCCACCGAGGAAAGCACCGCCCACGATAAATGGAAGCAGTCGATCGTCCAATGCGGCGACGGGGGAACGATCCTGATCCCGCTCAAACGAATGAACATGCGGGCCGTCCTGACACCCGCCTTGAAGAAACAGATGAGCGAACCGGGCTTCGATCTGACCGGCCGCTACCGCCTCGAGGACGTTCCGAAGGCATGGGGCTCAGGGGACTTTGACCTCTTTCCCGCCGGAGCAGGACAGGTCAGCGCGCTGATCCGGGATATCAAGCCTGTCCGCGAAATCATCGCGGAGATGGTTTCCTCCAAGATTTAGGGTGACAGGAAGGGAAAAGACGGCAGTTGACCCCGAAGACTTTTTTATGGCAGGCTTTGCGGGCCGGGATGTAACGACAAGACAAAGGAGGGAGAGGATATGACGTACGAGACGATCCTGTTCGAAGTGAAGGATCAGGTGGCCATCATCACCCTGAACCGGCCCGAAGCGGCAAACGGGCTCATCATGACCTCGGGCAAGGAACTGATGCACGCGGCCATCCGCTGCGACGAGGACCCGGGCATCCGGGCGGCCCTGCTCACCGGGCGCGGCAAGTTCTTCAGCGCGGGGGGCGATCTGAAGTATTTTGCGGAATCCGGCGAGGGGCTGGCGCAAGCCCTGAAGGAAATGACCGTGTACTGCCACGCAGCGGCCTCGCGGTTCATGCGCATGGACAAACCGCTGGTGACGGCCGTCAACGGGCCCGCAGCGGGGATGGGGATGAGCTTTGCCATTTCCGGGGACCTGGTGCTTGCCGCCGAATCGGCGTCGTTCACGGCGGCCTACACGGCGGCGGCGCTCTCGCCGGACGGTGCGATGACATACCTGCTGCCCCGCTTCATCGGGTTGTTGAGAACCAAGGAGCTGATGCTGACGAACCGCAGACTCAGCGCAAAGGAGGCGCTCGAGTGGGGCCTCGTGAACCGGGTCATTCCCGACGCGGAGCTGATGCAGGAAGCCGAAAAGCTGGCGAGGACCCTCGCAGCCGGCCCCACACGGTCATTCGGATCGGTGAAGAAACTGCTGTGCGGAACCTATTCGGAGTCCCTGGAGACGCAGATGGAACTCGAGGCCCGGGGGATCGCCGACATGTCGAAAACCGCCGATGCACGGGAGGGAGTGGGCGCGTTCCTCGCAAGGCGCAAGCCCGTTTTCACCGGGAAGTAGAAATCATCAAGGAACACAAAATCCCCCTCTTTCCCCCTTTACGAAAGGGGGATGACCGGGGGCGCATCCCGTCAGGGTGCGCAACCATGTATGGTTCGTTCCTTACCGGGCCGCCCCGCGAAGCGGAGCAGGTCGGCAAAGGGGGATTTGTTTTTTCAGGGCAGACGGACCGCCTGCTAGGCAATGGCGCCCAGTCAGGTGCCCCCCTGACCGGCCGCGCAGACGAAGCAGTGCTCACCCGTCACGATGTGTCGGCGCGAAAGCCGCTTGATGTCGAAGCCGGCGATGTGCCGGGGGCAGGCACTGTCGACGAAGAGATCGAGAGACTGGTTATAGTCGCAATCGAAAAGAGCGCCGTCCCAGCGGACGCTCACCAGGTCACGGCACATGAGCCCTTCGAGGGTTGCGGGGTTGAAGGCCTCCCGGACCATGCCCATGTATGAGTCCAACTGGGCGGTCCTGAGAAGAAAGTCGCGGAATCGTCCCAGCGCCATGTTCGGAAATACATAGAGGGAATTGAAGGCGATCCCGTGGCGGCTGCGGAGCGTCCTGCGGAATTCCTCTTCGATATCCTTCTGCAACGGGGCAAGAGCTGCTCCCGGCGGGTTATAGACCAGGTGGAGTTGAAGTCCGTTGGTCCCGTATCCCCTGTCGTTAAGGATTCTGAGGACCCTCAGGCTTCTGCTAAAGACACCCCTGCCCCGCACCAGGCTCACACTCGCACCGGTATCGCCCGGCAGGGATGCGATGACTTCGACACGATGGTCGCGGAAGAATTCGGGGAGATCCCTGCACTCGGGCTCCTCCAGGACGGTGAGGTTCGTGCGGACGATTACGCGTGTCCCGATGCGGCGCGCCTCGCCAACCAGGTTGCGCAGTTCAGGATGAAGTTCCGGGGCGCCGCCCGTGATGTCGAGCGTCCCGATCTTTTCCCGACGCAGCACGTCAAGCACCATCTCGATCGTCTCGCGGCTCATCATCTCTTTTCTGCCAGGACCCGCCGAGAGGTGGCAGTGCTTGCAGCTCATGTTGCAGGCATAACCCAGGTTGACCTGAAGAATGGCGACCTCATTCGCCACCAGGGGCCCGCCCCGGACGCTCTTCACTTTTTCATCGAACGTCAGCATGTCACCGGGTGATCCTCTCAGTTCCATTACCCAATTGCAGGCTTCGCGCAGAGACCGAGTCTGCGGTCGGCCTTCATGCAAACAAGTATATACATGGCGGTCATCATCCTCCACCTTTTTTTTAGCTCCCCTCGGCAGAAAAAAGTCGGGAGGGCAGCCCGCCTGCTCTCCCGACTCTTAATTCTTCCCAAACCCTAGATTGATCAATTCCTCCAGGAAGCTCAGATGGCCTCGATCGTGGAAGGCGGCTTGGCGGCAAGGTTGTAGGTCACGCTCACCACGCCGGGCACGCTGTCGAGAATCTTCCCTGCGATCCGCTCAAGCGTCTGCCAGGGAAGCCTTGTCGGCGTGGCTTTCCTGGCATCGATGCTGTCCCAGCAGCGAATCTCGATCTGCAGGCCGAAATCCCGTTTGCCGGCGCGCATGCCCGTGACGCGGTCCTCGTGGAGGATCGCCATGTACTGGAAGGCTTTGACCTTCTGGAGTTCCTCCTCGACGATGACCGTCGCCTTGCGCACGAGCGCGACCTTCATAGGCGTCACCTCACCGATGACACGGGCGGCGAGAGCAGGCCCCGGGAAGGGGATCCGGTCGAAGAGGGATTTCTGGAGCCCGAGGGCCATGCCGACCTTGCGGACGCCGTCCTTGCGAAGCTGTACGAGGGGCTCGCTGATCTTGTAGCCGAAGGCCTTCTTCGGGTCGATGCCGATCTGCTCGAAGACGTTGTGCTGGCGCTTGATCCCGGCGGCCGTCTCTTCGACGTCGGTGAGGATCGTCCCCTGCAGCAGGACCGTGGCCTTGCTTTTCAGCACGAGATCGCGGAATACCCTCTTGTAGAACGTCTGGGTGATGGCCTCCCTTTTCAGCTCCGGGTCCGTTATGCCCTTCATGGCGTCGAAAAAGGCCGCCCTGGCATCGACGATCGTCACGGGGATTCCCAGCTCCTTGAACAGGGCCTTCACCTTCTTCGGCTCGCCCTCGCGCATGATCCCGTTGTCGATGAAGTAGGTCTTGAGTTTTTTCCCCAGCGCCCTGTACGCCAGGGCCGTGACGACCGACGAGTCCACGCCGCCCGAAAGCGCGCTGATGGCGATCCCGTCGCCCACCATCTCCCGGATCTCGCGGACCTTCTCGTCGATGAATTTCTTCGGTTTCAGATCCTTCGCCTTGATCTCCTTGTACTTCATGACCCCCTCCTCCGAAGCAGACTATTAGCCGCGGG
>Ga0315278_10004263_pt1 | contig 12875 bp, 9 predicted proteins | sample YL17G06_0_MG_FD_203880 | JGI IMG/M metagenome (GOLD analysis project Ga0315278, IMG submission 203880) | Sediment microbial communities from Yellowstone Lake, YNP, Wyoming, USA - YL17G06_0 | ecosystem: Environmental > Aquatic > Freshwater > Lake > Sediment | place: USA: Wyoming | collected...
GTAATCCGTAGTCGAAGGAAAGCACCGTGCGCGTGGCCGGCGCGGGCATCCGTCAGGCGCGTCCCGCCTGGAGGCTGATGCGGGACAACTCAACGCCCAGGAGCCGCGCGGCTGCATGCCAGCGCTGCTCGAATGGCAGGTCGAAGATCAGCGATTCATCGCAGGGCACGGTCAGCCAGGCATTCTGCAGCACTTCCTCCTCGAGCTGGCCGGCATCCCAGCCGGCATAGCCGAGTGCAACCACCGCCTGGGCGGGCCCTTCGCCGCGCGCCATCGCGGCCAGCACGTCACGCGAAGTCGTCACATGCAGCGTGTCGGAAACCGGCAAGGTCGAATCCCAGCCCTGTGGGCAGGGCCGGTGGAGTACGAAACCGCGGTCATTCTGGACCGGTCCGCCACGCAGCACCGGCATGTCGCGCAGGCGCAGGTCGTCACTCGTGAGCGCGAGCTGCTCGAGAACCTCGGACATCTTCATCTCGAGCGGCCGGTTGATCATGATGCCGAGCGCGCCACGATCGGTGTGCTCGCAGACCAGTGTGACGCTCTGCGAAAAATTGGGATCCGCAAGCGAGGGCATCGCGACCAGGAGCTGATTGTTGAGGTAGGCGCCAGCTGCCATGACGCTAGTATCAGCTGCCGCCCGGCGGCGGTCAAAGCACGAATGCGGGCTGACTTAATGCGATTCAGCCGCGGGTACTTCGACAGCCGAACCTGCGAGGCGACCGCCGACGAACTGCCATTCGTACGCAAAGCGCAGCACATCATGGCGGGCGGCCAGTTCGGCCGGAAACGCCTCGAATGGCGTCGCAAGCTTGAGGATCGCGATTGCCGCACCGTCGAGCTCCGGATGGCCGCTGCTGCGGCGTACCCGGGTTTTGACAAGAGTGCCATTCGCCGCGAGTGCCACCTCGATGACCGGATTGCCGCTCAGGTCCGCGCGGCGGGCCTCATTCGGGAAGTGCAGCGTGCCCACCTGCTCGACACGGCGCTTCCAGGCGTCGAGATAGACCGCGACTTCTGACGAGCGCGTGCTGGGCGTGACCAGCAATTCGCGCCGCTCCGTTCCCTTGAGCCCGAGTTCGGCGTCGTCGTCGATGCCGGCCAGCGGTGATTGGTCACCGGCCAGTGAGCGCCGCGGCAGCGAGGGCAGGGACGCCGACGGGTCCCAGGCATCCGCGATGAAGCGCGGACCGGGGTCTGAGCCGGTCAGGATGCTGGCCTCGCCACCGGCGGGGCCGCTCATCGATTGGACGCCGGCGCTGCCGTCGATGTCGCCGGGCGACTCGTTGACCGTACCCGCCGAGCCAGGCTGCCGGGTCGCGTCCGCGCCATTGCCGCTGCCCTGCTGGGTGCGTTGGGCGAGATAACTGGCCCGCTCATTGATCGGTGCCTCGGGCAGGGTTTCCGCGACCAGCAGGACTTCGAGTGTCGGTACCAGTGAATCGTCGTGCCGCGGCGGCGCGAATGTGATGCCCAGGATGACGATCAGATGAAAGAGGCCGGCCAGGAACAGCGTGACGAACAGCCGGTCATCGGCCGTGCCGCCACCCGGCGGCATGCCGGCGAGGCGATTCACTTGCGCGCGGCCCGGGCAAGCACGGCGTCGATCAGGCTGCCCGCGATGTCGTGGCCGTACTGCGCCTCGAGTTCACGAATGCCGGTCGGGCTCGTGACATTGATTTCAGTCACGAAGCCGCCGATCACGTCGAGCCCCACGAACAGCATGCCGCGTTCGCGCATTACCGGACCGATCCGCGAGCAAAGCCAGCGGTCGCGATCGGAGAGGGCGCGACCAATGCCTTTGGCACCGGCCGCCAGGTTTCCGCGATGATCGGTCGCACCCGGCATCCGCGCGAGCACATGCGGCACGGGCTCGCCGTCGACCAGCAGGATGCGCGCGTCCCCGGTTTCGGCGATCTCCGGCAGGTACCGCTGGACCATGGCATAGCGCTGGCCATAGTCCGTCATGGACTCGAACACGACCCTTGCGTTCTTGTCGCCCTCCGTCAGGACGAAGATCGAGCGTCCGCCCATGCCATGCAGCGGCTTGCAGACGATGCGGCCATGCTCGGCGAGGAAGGCCTGCATGCCGTCCATGTCGCGCGTGATCAGGGTCGCTGCACAGCAGTCGGGAAACCAGGCCGTATAGGCCTTCTCGTTCATGTCGCGCAGGCCCTGCGGGCGGTTCACGACCCGCACACCCTCGACCTCCGCGCGTTCCAGCAGATAGGTCGTGTAGACGTATTCCAGGTCGAATGGCGGGTCCTTGCGCATCAGCACGGCTTCGATTTCGGCAAGCGGCCGTACCACGGGCTCCCCCACGCGGTACCAGTCCTTGCCGTCCCCGACCACCTCCAGCGGCCGCAGCCGGGCGATGGCGCGCCCGTCGCGTACCCACAGATCGGACTGTCCGAAATACCACGTCGCGCAGCCGCGCCTGGCGGCCGCAATGAGCATCGCGATCGTCGAATCCTTGGCTGGCTTGATGGTTTCCAGTGGGTCCATCAGCACTGCAAGGCTGGGGCGGTCTCGCATCAGGACGGCTCCGGCCGATTGACGGGAATGTGACGCGGATACTGCACGTTAGGGGGGCTTGTCATAGTACACCTGTCATTGGTCCCGACTGCCCGGCCGGACCGGGTTCCGCCGTGGCAGGGGGTAGGCCGATATGTTAAAAGGATGCCGCTCCGGCGTCGAAACCGTGGGCGTCTCCTGGCGAGCATGGCTAGCACCCGGCCGGAGCAGCGCCGGGGCCGGAGGTACCCGATGGAAAGTGCAGCGGCCGTCAGTGACGGGCACCGCCTTAACGGGCTGAAGGTGCTGGTCATCGACGACAGCAAGACAATTCGCCGGACGGCGGAAACGCTGCTGGCCAAGGAAGGTTGCGAGGTGTTCACGGCGGTGGACGGCTTCGACGCGTTGTCGAAGATCGCCGACCACCAGCCCGACATCGTGTTCGTGGACATCATGATGCCGCGCCTGGATGGCTATCAGACCTGCTCGCTGATCAAGCACAACAAGGTATTCCGCGCTATACCCGTGATCATGCTCTCCAGCAAGGATGGCCTGTTCGACCGGGCGCGCGGCAGGATCGTCGGTTCCGAGCATTACCTGACGAAACCCTTCACCCGCGACGAGCTCCTGTCTGCGATCGAGCGGCACGTCAGCCGCCGCGATGGCAGCGAGACGGAATAAAGACCATGGCGCTGATACTGATCATCGACGACTCGCCAACCGAGGTATTCCAGATGCGGCGCATGCTCGAGAATCACGGCTTCGAGACCGAATCGGCTGCGGACGGCGCGGAGGGAATCCGCAAGGCACGCGAAATCCGTCCCGACCTGATCCTGATGGATATCGTCATGCCGGGCGTCGATGGATTCCGCGCGACCCGCGCATTGTCGAACGATCCGGCGACCCGCGCGATTCCAGTCATCATGGTTTCGAGCAAGAGTCAGGAGTCCGACCGCTATTGGGGCATGCGCCAGGGCGCGGTGGATTTCCTCGTCAAGCCGGTGACACCGGCGCAGCTGGTGGAGAAGGCGCAGGCTGCGCTGCTGACAGGCTGAGCGGATGCAGCCTGAGCCGACCCTGAAGGCACTGCGCGACCAGCCTTTCGAGCTGTTGCTGGCGCTGGAAGAGCGGGCGCGCCAGGTTGCAGCCGGTGCGCGTGATGGTGCGGCGGGCCAGGAATGGATCGGTGTCGCGTTCCGGATGGGCGGGGAGACATTCCTCGTGGCGCGCGACGAGGCACGCGAAGTCATGGGCGTGCCGGCACCGATCACGCGGGTCCCCGGCGCACGGTCATGGATACGCGGCCTCGCGAATGTGCGTGGCCAGTTGCTGCCCGTGATCGACCTGAAACAGTATTTCGGCAGCGGAGAGTCGGTGGCGGGGCGCAACACACGTGTGATCGTCGTGAACCACCGCGAGGTGCCGGCAGGGCTGGTCGTCGACGAGGTACTCGGGTTCCGGCGCTTTGCCGATCGCGAGTTCAACGCCGAGGCACCGCCGACGATGATCCGCTGCGAGCATTACCTGGCCGGCTCGTTCCGGCGTGGGAGCGAGGCGTGGCCCGTATTGAGCCTGCGGACGCTGGTCGAAAGCCCGGCATTCCTGCACGGTTCTTCGTGAGCTGGGGAATGGTGAAGGAAATAGTGCATGGCCAACGTGCCTGACAGGCGCCAGGCGTCGAAATGGATGCCGGTGATGCTATGGGGCGGCTTGCTGACGTCGCTCCTGGCAGCTGCGTTCCTGCTGCTTTCGGGCCGCGCCCACGAGCAGGATCGCCATTACCGCGCGCATCTCGCGGAACTCACCGTACTGGCGGGGGCGCTTCCGACCCAGGCTGAGGCCGCAGGCCGTGGCGACGACGCGGCATTCGAAAAGCTCGCGCAATCGCGCGCGCGGCTTGAAAAACTGCTGGCCGAAATCGAGCAGGGCCGTGCGGCATTTGCGGCGCTGTCGAGCCCGAGCGCGCAGCGGCTCGGCGGCGAGCCGGGGTGGAACGCCGTACTGGAGGGCTCGCGGCAGGTGCTGGCAGGCCGCGATGCGGCCCGCGAACTCAAGACCTGGGCCGAAGAAACGCGCACCGCCCTTGGGCGGGTGCTGGCGGCCACCGGCAACGCCGTGTCCGCGCCGGGCGGCGCTGTGGCGCTGCGCGCTTTGCCGCGCTTTGAATCGGTCGCCCAGCGAGCCGGCGACGATCTCCAGCAACTGGCCGGCGCCGCGGGTGAGTCGGCGAACATCGCGCGGCGCATCACCGAGAATACGGCACTGCTCGCGCAGTTCCTCGCGGGGCTTGCCGGTCTCGACCGGACCGCGGGCGTGCCGGCGCTCTCCGGCGAGGCCGCGACGCGCCTGGCTGACGCCCGCGATGCCTTTGCGGGCTACGAAAAGCAGCTGCAGGGCGCGCTGGAGCGCGCCGGAACGCTTGCAACGGCGCAACGCGCAGGCAGTGAGCTCGCCGAGGCATCCGACAAGCTGTCGAATTCGCTGGAGCAGCAGTCAGCCGCCGATGCAGACATTGGACCATTGGCCGGGCCATATCCGGCGCTCCTTGCGGTGCTGTTCGCGGCGCTGATGCTGGCGGGCGCGCTGGTCGCATGGATCTCGGCGGCGGGCGTGCGCCGCGTGGCCGACCAGGAGGCGGAGCGCAACCGGCGCAACCAGGACGCGATCTTGCGGCTGCTCGATGAAATGTCGAGCCTGGCCGATGGCGATCTGACGGTCCAGGCGACCGTGACCGACGACATCACGGGTGCGATCGCGGACTCGATCAATTACGCGATCGAGGCGCTCCGCGAACTGGTGGCGACGATCAACGAGACGGCGATGCAGCTCGACTCGGCGGCGCGCCAGACCCAGGCAGCGGCCGGGCATCTGGCCAAGGCGAGCGTCGCGCAGTCGCGCCAGGTGGCGGCGGCGACCGATGCGGTCAGCGCCATGGCGGCCTCGATTGAGGAAGTTTCCGGCAACGCCGAGCGTTCCGCCGACGTTGCGCGTCATGCGGTGGATGTCGCGCACAAGGGCGGCGACGCGGTGCGACGCACGATCGACGGCATGAACACGATCCGCGAGAACATCCAGGACACGTCCAAGCGCATCAAGCGCCTTGGCGAGAGCTCGCAGGAGATCGGCAATATCGTCGAGCTGATCAACGACATCGCCGAGCAGACCAACATCCTGGCGCTCAATGCGTCAATCCAGGCATCGATGGCCGGTGAATCGGGTCGCGGCTTCGCCGTGGTCGCCGATGAGGTGCAACGCCTTGCCGAGCGCGCCGGACACGCGACCCGCCAGATCGAAGTCCTGGTCCGCACCATCCAGACCGATACCAACGAGGCCGTCGTCTCGATGGAGCGGACGACGACAGATGTGGTCGGTGGCGCCTTGCTCGCCGAAAATGCGGGCGCCGCGCTTGGCGAGATCGAGGACGTGTCGAACCAGATCGCACAACTCGTGCAGAACATCTCCGCGAGCGCGCGCCAGCAGGCCGCGACCTCGGCGCACATCTCGCGGACCATGCAGGTACTGCGCGAGATCAGCCAGCAGACCGCCGACAACACGAGTGCGACGTCCAGTGCGATCGGCCGGCTGGCCGAGCTGTCTGCACAGCTTCGAAAGTCTGCGGCCGGCTTCCGGCTGCCGCAGGAACTTCCGGCGGCCGGACGGCGCGCGGCAGCACCCGCTGCCCCGGGGCCGGACGACGCAAAGTCGAGGCGCATCGCGAGCGTGGGAGGCTGATCGGTCGTGGCCGACTTCCCATCGGTCAACGAGCAGGCCCTGCATCTGGTCGCGCGTGAACTCGCGACGACCCTGAATGAGGTCCGCATCGCGCTCGAGGCCGCGGCCGAAACCCCGGCCGACAAGTCACCGATCGCGCAAGCCGCGGGGCTCATGCACGGCGCGCGCGGCGTGCTGCGCGTGGTCGAGGTCTACGGTGCCGCGTTGCTGGCGGAAGAGATGGAGCAGACGTCGCGCTGGCTCGCGGAAAACACGACCGACGCACGCCAGCTGATCGACGGGCTCGATGCGCTGATGCGCTCCTGTGTCCAGCTGCCCACCTATCTCGAGCGCGTATTGGGCGGGGGCCGCGATCTGGCGCTCGTGCTGCTGCCGCTGCTGAATGACTTGCGCGCAGTGCGCGGCGCGCCGCTCCTTTCGGAAGGGACGCTGCTCTCGCTGAACCTGAGTTCGGAGAAGACGCCGGCGGGGCTCCAGCAGCAAGCCGGCGAGCCGAAGCTGACCGTGCCGCAGTGGGCGCGCCGCCTGCGGCCGAAATTCCAGGCGGGGCTTCTCGCGCTGATCCGCGGCGAGGGCACAGAGGGCGGGCTCGGTTCCCTGTCCGAAGCCGCCGCGCGCCTCGAGTCGGCAGCGACCACCGCCGCGGTCTTCCAGCTCTGGTGGGTGGCGGGCGCATTGATCGACGCGCTGCGCGCCGGCGGCCTGCAGGCGAGCGTGACGGTCAAGCGCCTGCTCGGCCAGGCGGACCGCGAGCTGCGACGTCTTTACGAACTCGGCGAACTTGCCTACGCAGAACACCCGCCGATCGAACTTCTGAACAATCTGCTCTTCTATGTCGCGCGCGCCGAGACCCGCGGCGAACGCATTGACGCGGTGCGCAGTTCTTTCCGTCTGAATGAATTGTTGCCGGTAGACGAATCGGTCGAGCAGGAGCGCGAATCCCTCTCGGCGCCCTCGGTGCGGCTGATGCGCACGGTCGCGGCCGCGATCAAGGAAGATCTCGGGCGCGTCAAGGACGCGCTCGATCTCTATACGAGGAAAGGCGGGCCGCCAGAGGAACTCGCGCCTCAGGTCGAGTTGCTGAAAAAAATCGGCGATACCCTTGCGGTACTTGGCCTCGGTTCGATGCGCGAGCTGGTGCAGGGCGAGCTCGCGCGCCTGGCCGACATCATCGGCCGCCGCGTACCGGCCGAGCAGGACAAGCTGATCGACATCGCCGCCACATTGATCGGTATCGAGGACGGTCTCGACGATGCACTGGTGCGCCTGATCATGCCGCCCGGCGCACCGGCCCCTGGCGCCGAGACAGATCCCGAGTTCCGCCAGGTCACCGAAGCCGTGTTGCGCGAGTGCATCGTGAATCTCGCGCGCATCAAGGAGCTGGTGGGCCAGTCACTCGATCCCGTCGCGGACCCGGTCAGCGCCGACGCCGCGCCCGCGCTCGCGCGCGGCATCACAGCGGGGCTCCTGCTGCTCGGGCGCAATCGCGCGATGGAAGTCATGCGACGCGTCGGCACGCACGTGGCAGCCATCCTGGGCCCCGGCGCCAGGCCGCGCAGCGAGGAATTCATCGACCGGCTGGCGGATGCGATCGTCGGTATCGAGTACTACATGGAGACGCTGCAGGTGGGGCGCGGCGATCCCTGGTACATGCTGGACAATGCGGAACGCTGCCTGTCAGCGCTCGATCAGATCCTGACCGGTGGCGGGCCGCTGCTTCCGGCCGTGCTGGCGGCGACACCTGCGCCGAGGGCTGCGCCACCCGCCGCAGCCGTGCCACGACCGGCCATCGATCCGGAGCTGATCGCGCTCTTCATCGAGGAGGCCGGTGAGGAAATTGCGACGATCGGCCGCCTGTTTCCCTTGTGGGAAGAGAATTCATCGGATCGCGAGTCGCTCGCCCGCGTGCGCCGCGCATTCCACACGCTGAAGGGCAGCGGTCGCGTCGTCGGCGCCGCGCGCATCGGTGATTTCGCCTGGTCCATCGAGAATCTGCTGAACCGGATCATCGACGGCACGCGGGAGCGTTCGGCCGCGATACTCACGACGCTTCGCGATGGCATTGCCATGATGCCTGCGCTGGTCGCCGAGTTCGAGGGACGGTCCGCGCCCGTCGAAGGCGCCACGGCGATAACGGCGCGCGCGGATGCGCATGCGGGCGTGCAGACTTCTACCGCTCGCGCGGCGCGCGAGGCGGCGCAGCCGACGCCGGCTTATGAACCGACCCTGGTCATCGCGAAAATCCCCCAGGAAACGATGACGCAGCGTCTTGCCATCGTGCCACCGATCGACGCGCCGGTTCCGGCGGCTGAGGTTGCAGCACCGCCCCCGGTCGAATCGGCACCCGCGCCGCCGGCTGCGGTGCAGCCGCCGGTCGAGGACGCCTGGCTGGGACGACCCGCGGCCTATGCGGAAGGTGGCGACTCCTCGCTGCAGGAGATCTATCAGAAGGAAGTGCAGAGTCACCTCGAGGTGATTCGCACCTATCTGCGCCACGCGTGGCTCGCACCAGGCACGCACATCGTGACCGAGGATCTCTATCGCGCCTGCCACACATTGCGTGGCGCGTCGCGCACTGCGGAGATACGCCACAGCATCCGGCTTGCGGAGCCGCTTCATCGCTGGTTGCGGCGCATGTTCGATCACGACAGTTGTTTCGACGAGGCCGGGCTCGCGGTCCTCGCGGATTGCGTGGTGGGTTTCGAGGACATCATGACGGCGGTGCACGAGTCCACCGGCCGCTTCACGAATCTGGATCGCCTGGTGAATCGTGTCGAGGAACAGGACTCGGCGCTGGAGCGACGCCTTGCCGAGGCGCCGCCGCAATCCGCCGCGGCAACTGAGACCTATGTGGAGCCGGCCGAGGAACCTCCGCCAGTGATTGTCGAGCAGGTGCCCGCGCCGCCGCCGCTGTCGCTCGAAGCCCTGGTGCCGGGCATGGTTGCCGACGCCGTGGTGCCGCAGCGCGATGTCCACGGACTGCTGCCGAAGCGGGCAGGTGACAGCGGCGTCATCGGTGCGCCACCCTATCTGCAGTCAGGCGAGGCCGCCGCGGAGACGCCGGCGCCGGCGCGTACTGAGGATTACGACCCGGATATCGCCGCGATCTTCAGCGAGGAGGCGACCGAACTCCTAGAAACCGCGGACGATGCGCTCGGCGCATTGCGGGCCGAACGTGGCAGCCGCGAGCGCATGGTCGAATTGCAGCGCGCATTGCACACGCTGAAGGGGGGCGCGCGCATGGCCGGCATCACCGCCATGGGCGACCTGAGCCATGAGGTTGAATGGCTCCTGATGCATGTCGGCGACGACACATCGCATCTCGACGAGCGCAGTCTCGAAGTGCTGCAGTCGAGTCTCGACGAGTTGAATCGCATGCGCGATTACGTTGGCGCAGGTCGTCCGGTCGAGCCCGCGCGCGATCTCATCACGCGCATAAGGATGATCGGTCGCGCCCGGCCGGCCGAGCCAGCCAAGCCTGCGGAAGCGCCGAAGCCGGCGCCTGCACCTGGCACCGCGCCACCGATGGTCGCGGCGCCGCTCGCCAGGGCGCCAACGCCCGCAGTCGCACCGGAACCGGAGAGCGAGAGCGAGGCCGAACCCGAAACCGAAGCCGAGGCAGAGTCGCTGGCCGCTGCCGCCGATACGGGCCCGACGGCCGCGTCGGCACCCGCGGTTGCGGGGCCGCCGACCCGCGATGTGGCCGCGGATCGCGGTGAAGTCGCGCGCGTCGACGCCGAGCTTCTCGACAACATGCTGAACGCCGCTGGCGAAGTCAGCATCTTCCGCGCGCGACTCGAGCAGCAGCTCTCATCCGTGGATTTCAACCTGGCTGAGCTCGGCCGCGTCGTGCAGCGCCTGAAAGATCAGCTGCGCAAGCTCGAGATCGAAACCGAGGCGCAGATCCTGCATCGGCATGTCGACCAGGGCACGCGCCGCGACGATTTCGATCCGCTGGAACTCGACCAGTACTCGTCGATCCAGCAGTACTCACGCGCGCTGGCCGAGACCAGTTCCGACGTTGCGAGCGTGCAGAATCTGCTCGCCACCCAGACGCGCGAGGCCCAGAACCTGCTGACCCAGCAGGGCCGCATCGTCTCCGAGCTGCAGGGTGGCCTGATGCGCACGCGCATGGTGCCATTCCAGCGTCATGTGCAGCGCCTCACGCGCATCGTGCGCCAGGCAGCGGCCGAGATGGGCAAGAAGGCCGAGTTGCAGGTCGGCGGCGCGGCCGGCGAACTCGACCGGCAGGTGCTCGAGCGCATGCTGCCGCCATTCGAACACATGCTGCGGAACGCCATCGTGCACGGCATCGAACTGCCGGCAGAGCGTATGGCGGCCACCAAGTCCGAGACCGGCCTGATCGAGATGACGCTGCGGCGCGAGGGCTCCGAGGTCGTGATCACGGTCGCCGATGACGGCGGCGGCGTGAATCTGAAGGCGGTTCGCGACCGCGCGGTTTCGCTCGGCCTGATGACGCCGAAGCAGGAATTGTCCGACGAGCAGGCGCTGCAACTGATCCTCGAGCCGGGTTTCTCCACGGCCGGCAAGGTCACCCAGTCCGCCGGGCGTGGTGTCGGCATGGATGTCGTCGCGACCGAGATCAAGAAGCTTGGCGGTTCCCTCTACACGGAAACCGAGGCCGGCAAGGGCACGCGCTTCACGGTGCGCCTGCCATTCACGCTTGCGATCAGCCAGGCGCTCATCGTGCGCGTCGGCGAGGAATTATTTGCATTGCCGTTGCCGACCGTTGAAGGCGTGGTGCGCGTACCGCGCTCGGAAGTGTTGCGCCACCTGGCGGAGGACGCCGCGGGTTTTGATTACGGCGGCCAGAAGTACCGCTTCCAGCATCTGGCGGTCTTTGTCGGCGGCACGCCCTCGGCGATGCCCGACCAGGACATCGCCGTGTCCGTGATCCTGGTGCGCGCCGGCGAGCATTCGACTGCGATCGTGACCGACGAGCTGATCGGCAGCCGCGAGATCGTCGTGAAATCCGTGGGACCGCAGATCTCCGGCATCCGCGGCATTTCAGGCGCGACGATCCTGGGCGATGGCCGCATCTGCGTGATCCTCGATGTCGGCGCGCTGGTGCGCTCCGAATGGCGCCAACGGTCGGCCCCCGACCCGCGACTCGCGAGTCAGACGGACCGGCGCGTCTTCGCGCTGGTCGTCGACGATTCGATCACCGTGCGGCGCGTGACGCAGCGCCTGCTGGAACGCAATGGCATGCGGGTCGTCACTGCCAAGGACGGCCTGGAAGCCGTCTCGGTGCTGCAGGACGAGATCCCGGACGTGATCCTGCTCGACATCGAGATGCCGCGCATGGATGGCTACGAGGTCGCCTCGCATGTGCGCAATGACCCGCGCCTGAAGGACATACCGATCGTCATGATCACCTCGCGTGTCGGCGAGAAGCATCGCGCACGCGCGATCGAGCTTGGTGTCAACGAATACCTTGGCAAGCCCTATCAGGAAGGCCAGCTGCTCCAGGCGATCGAGCCGCTGGTGCGGCGGACGCCGCATTGAACGCCGAACAGGAACTTTACGGGCTCCTGGTGCCGCTCCTCGACGAGCGCCTGCTGGTGCCGCGTGCCTGCGTCGCCGAAGTCACCGGATTCCAGCCCCTACAGGAAATGCCCGGTGCACCACCCTGGTATCTCGGCATTGCGGCCTGGAATGGCCGCGGCATTCCGGTAGTGTCCTTCGAAGGGGCCTGTGGGAAGCGCATTCCGGTGATCGGCGGCCGCACGCGCATCGTGATCTTCACCTGCCTCGGCCAGAAACTTCCGGCCGGACATTTCGGCATTGCGACCCAGGGCTTCCCGCAGCTGGTGCGCGTGAGTCCGACCGTGGTCACGCCGGACTCGTCGCGTATCTTTCCCGAGCGCGCGCCGGTGCTGTGCCAGGTCCGCATGGTCAATGAACTTCCGCTGATCCCCGACCTCGAGCGCCTCGAGGAGATGATCGCGGACGAGACGACCGTCACCGTCGCCTGAAGCTCCCTAAGCGAGCACGAGCTCCGGCGCGAGGCGATGCAGGGCATCGGGTTCGAGGCGCAGCGCGCCCGCCGGTGTCGAGCCGATGATTCCCCGCTCGATCAGTGCCGACAGGGCGAGTGGCCGCGCCAGCCTGCCGAGCCAATACAAGTCCATCACCGATACCATTCCCGCATCCAGCATCTCGCGCTGACGGGTCATCGACGCGCCGTCACGTCCGGCGGTCAGGGCCAGCAGTTCCGGTAGATCGTGCGCCTGCTGCACGCGCGTGACCCGTGCGGCTGCCGTGATCGAGGTGGAGCGGATCTGGTCGGCTGCGCGCTGGTGAAAGAGCAGCAGCAAGTCGCCATCGGAGGGCTCGCGCGCCGAACTGGTGCGAAGAAGCTGCTTGCGGATCGGGCTGCCGAGTGTCTGCGCGTCGAGGTCGGCGTGAAAAAGCTCGGTCTGCGTGGTACCCGCGGGCTCCGGCGCAAGCCGGTCGTGGCTCGCGGCATCGAGCGGCAGCAGCCAGGCCTGCTCCGCCGCCGCCGGTCGTGCCGCGGCATCGTCGAGCGCATGGCAGAAGATCTCGCGCCCGTGCCGGTCGCGGCCGCGGCGCTCGAATGCAAGCTGGTCCAGCAACAGCAATGAATG
>Ga0315278_10004266_pt1 | contig 12872 bp, 10 predicted proteins | sample YL17G06_0_MG_FD_203880 | JGI IMG/M metagenome (GOLD analysis project Ga0315278, IMG submission 203880) | Sediment microbial communities from Yellowstone Lake, YNP, Wyoming, USA - YL17G06_0 | ecosystem: Environmental > Aquatic > Freshwater > Lake > Sediment | place: USA: Wyoming | collected...
CGGCCGCCACCTCGAAGTCCCCACCGCGCAGCGTGGCATAGTACGCGGCCGCCTCGACAACCTCCTGCCTGACGGTGATGCCGATCTGGCGCCACTGGTCGATGAGCCATATCGCCACCGGCTCATAAGGCATGGCCACGCCCCGATTCTTGTACGTGAAGGAGAGGTTCTCGGCGCCGGCCTCCTTCAGGAGGCGCTTGGCCTCAGCCCGGTTGGCGGCGATGTCCTTCCCGTAGCCCGCGAGCTTCTCGAGCTCGGCGGGCGGCGTCGCCCACGGCGTCCCTGGAACCTGGATGCCGCCCACGTCCTTGACAACGGCGATTCTCGACAGGGCCTTGGAGCCCTCGTAGCGGTCGAGCGCCAGCGTCAGGGCCTTACGCACCCGCCTGTCACCGAAGGGCTTCTTCTCATGGTTGATGGCGACCAGGATCAGGCAATTCCAGGGGCTCTCCTGCACGGTGATCTTGTTACCGAGGGCTTGAACGATGCTGTCACGCTCCGACGGGCTGAAGCCGCGGAACTGGGCGTGGGCCCGCTCGCCGCGCACCGCCGCCACCATGGCCGACGAAGAGGTCATGAAGATGGCCCGGTAGCCGTCGAGGTAGGGCTTGCCCTTGTCCCAGTAGTCGGGGTTCTTCTTCCCGACCCAGTGTGAGCCCTTCACGTACTCCACGAACTTGAAGGGCCCCGTGCCCATGACGTTCTTCTCGTACCAGCGCGGGTCGGCGGCCAGCTTGTCGGCCTGGTAGATGAAATTGTAGGGCGACGCCAGGTTCGACAGGAACGAGGCCTCCGGCCACTTGAGCCTGAAGCGCACCGTCTGCGCGTCCGGCACCTCGATCGCCTCCACGACCACGTAGGCGCCCTTGCGGCTCGACGCGACGCCCGCCGGTGGGAAGATGATGTGATCGTAGGAGGCCTTGACGTCCTTGGACGTGAGCACGCTGCCGTCGTGGAACTTCACGCCCTGGCGGACCTTGACCGTAAGCGTCCGCATGTCCTTGGAGAACTGCCAGGACTCCGCGAGATCGCCCACGACCTTGGTGCCCGTATTGTCGGTCGGGTCGGTGCGGAACAGCGTGTTGTAGTGCGGGGCGATGGGATGGATGGTTCCGAACGTTTCCTCCCGGTGGGCGTCGAAGGACGGCGGCTCCGAGGGAACAACGAAGGTGAGCTCCCCGCCGTAGCGGGGTTTGTCCTGTCCGACGGCTGGAACTGGCGCCGCGAGGGCAGCGGCCAGGAAGAGTCCTATCGTGATGCGCCCGGCAGTGGGCAGTCTCATACAAGGCCTCCTTGCGCTGGTACGACGGGGAAGACCGTCAGCGGTTACAACCAGTTACGTTACATTAGCGGCCGCGCCTGCCCCCTGTCAAGCTACGGGACGTCATCCTTCAGTGACTAAACGCGTATGCAAGCCACCAGGTGCCCGGGCGCTACCGTCCGGAGCTCGGGCACGCCGGCCTTGCACTCGTCAATGGCAACGGGGCATCGCGGATGGAAGACGCACCCGGAGGGCGGGTTCAGCGGGCTCGGGACTTCTCCGCCCAGCACGGTGCGCTCGCGCGTCAACTCCACGGCCGGATCGGGAATGGGTACCGCCGAGAGCAGCGCCTTCGTGTACGGGTGCTGCGGGCTCTCGTAGAGCGACTGCCTGTCGGTGAGCTCGACGATCTTGCCCAGGTACATCACGGCCACCCGATCCGAGATGTGCCGGACCACGGAGAGGTCGTGGGCGACGAAGAGGTAGGTGAGACCGAAGCCGGTCTGCAGCTCCTCGAGCAGGTTGATGATCTGCGCCTGGATCGACACGTCGAGAGCAGAGACCGGCTCGTCGCAGACGATCAGCGACGGCTCCATGGCGAGCGCGCGGGCGATGCCGACGCGCTGGCGCTGGCCGCCGGAGAGCTCATGCGGATAGCGACGCGCCATGGCGGCCGGGAGCCCCGCGTGGCCGAGGAGCTCCTTGACGCGGGCGTCCCGCGCCGACCGCTCGGGCACGATGCCGTGGACGGCGAGTGGCTCGGCGATCATCTGGCCCACCGTCATTCGCGGATTGAGCGAGCTGTACGGGTCCTGGAAAATGACCTGCATCTTCCTGCGCACTGTCCTGAGCTCGGATGGCGTTGCCGCGGCCAGGTCCTTGCCCTCGAAGAGGATGGAACCGCTGGTCGCCTTCTCGAGCTGGAGCACGCACCGGCCGGTCGTCGTCTTCCCGCAGCCGGACTCGCCCACGAGGCCGAGCGTCTCGCCGCGGCGAATGGAAAACGACACGTCGTCCACGGCCTTCACCACGCCACGCCTGCCGCCGAGGAAGCCGCCGGTCACCTCGAAGTGCTTGGAGAGATTGCGGACCGTCAGGATCTCCTCGTCCTTGTGCGGCTCGCCACGGGTCCGCTCGTCGCGCACCGGCGCCGCTATGCTCACGTGGTCACCTTCTGGCCGAGCTCTGCTGAAACCCAGCAGGCCGACACGTGACCCGGCGAGACGCTTTCCAGAGCCGGCGCCTCGCGGAGACAGCGCTCGACGGCATACTGGCAACGCGGCTGGAAGGCGCAGCCCGGCGGGAGACGGGACAGGTCGGGCGGCTGGCCCTGAATGGGCAGAAGCTTGGCGCGCCGGGGCTCGTCGAGCCGCGGCACCGAGCGAAGGAGCCCGAGCGTATAGGGATGGCGCGGGTTGGCGTAGATCTCGGCGGCCGTCCCCCGCTCCACGATGCGCCCGGCGTACATGACATTGACGCGATCCGCGTACCGGGCGACGACCCCGAGGTTGTGGGTGATCATGACCATGGCGACGCCCATCTTGCGGGACAGGCCCTTCATGAGCTCGAGGATCTGGGCCTGGATGGTGACGTCGAGCGCCGTCGTCGGCTCGTCGGCCAGGATGAGGGCCGGGCTGCAGGCCATGGCCATGGCGATCATCATCCGTTGCCGCATCCCGCCGCTGAACTGATGCGGGTACTGCTGCAGGCGCCGCTCCGGGTCGGAGATGCTGACCATGCCCAGGAGCTCGACGGCGCGGGCCCGCGACTGGGTGGGCGACATGCCGAGGTGGATCTCGGACGGCTCGGTCAGCTGGCGGCCGACGGTGAGGACGGGGTTCAGCGAGGTCATGGGTTCCTGGAAGATCATGCCGATCTCCCGGCCGCGGATATGGCGCATGTCGTCTTCCGAGAGCCGCAGGAGGTCGCGGCCCTTGAAGAGAATCTGGCCGTCCAGGATGCGACCGGCGGGCGCCGCCACGAGGCGCATGATGCTGAGCGCGCTGACCGACTTGCCGCAGCCGGACTCGCCCACGAGGGCAACGGTCTCCCCGGCCCGCACGTCCCAGGAGACCCCGTCCACGGCACGCACCACGCCGCCCGAAGTCGCGAATTGCGTCTGGAGGTTTTTGACATCGAGGAGAAGGTCGCCGCCCTGCTCCATTGCCCGAGCAGTCTAGCACACGTGCCGGGGCTCTAAGGCTCCGGCCGGTCAGCTACCCCCTGTATCAAGCCGACGGAGAAAGACCTCGATCTCTTTCTTCGTCTGAAGGTCGCCGGTCCGCGACGCCACCTCGAGGCCTTTCCTGTATGCAGCCTGGGCCTCGTCGCGTCGTCCGGCTTGCTCGAGCGCCCGGCCGAGCCCGCGATGGGCGGCCGAGTAGTCGGGCTTGAGCCGGATCGTCTCCCCATACTCGATAATGGCGCTCTCGGCTTGACCGGCCTCGAGGTAGGCGCCCGCCAGACCGAACCGGACCACCGGATCGTCAGGCATCATCTCGGCCACCTCCTTGAACTCGGCGATCCGATCACGCTCAGCCACGGCCAGTTCCCATAGATCCGTTCCTCCGGCACATCACCCGCTTGACGCCTTTGAACCTCGGCAGGAGCTCATGGACCCTTACCCAAGTCGGCCCGGTAGCATCGCGTGGCCCATGGTATACCCGGTCGGGCGAGCCGGCTGATCTCGCGCCCTGATAGCCGAAGAGTCATATGTCACCTCCCGCGAAACGCAGGCCCTCGCGGCGCGTTCTGGGGCGTGGGGCCGCGCGTGGAGGATGCGGGCGACGGGCGGATTCCCGGCTTCTCGTTCTCGGCCGATTCGAAGACCTGCGACTCACGCTGCGTCACGCTGCGCGGAGGGCTGATGCTACACTCTCCGCGGCGCCTGGATGTTTCGGTTGCGCCTCTCGAGTGGAGAATCGGCCGGGATGACGCGATCTCAACGTCTCGTGCTCGTCGCGGCGGAGAAGAAGTAGCCGGCAGAGGAGTAAGCCTGAACGGAGGGGACCCGATGAACTTCCGCACCATCACATACGAAAAGCTCGGCGCCGTGCTTCGCATCACGGCGAATCGCCCTGAAGTGCTCAATGCCCAGAGCCGCGTGATGATCGTCGAGCTGGACGAGGCTTTCCGCGCCGCGTCGGCGGACGCCGACACGCGGGTCATCATCGTGGCCGGAGCGGGCAAGCATTTCTCCGCCGGCCACGACCTGGGCAGCCGCGACGAGATGGAGGACCAGAAGGCCCACCCGATCGGCCCCGGCATTGCCGAGAACCTCAAGCGCCTCTCGGAGCTGTACCTCGAGACGTGTTTGCGCTGGCGCGACGTGCCAAAGCCCACCATCGCGCAGGTCCAGGGCTACTGCATCATGGGCGGCCTGATGCTCGCCTCCTGCTGCGACCTGATCATCGCCGCGGAGGATGCGCTCTTCGCCGACCGGGCGGTGCGCTGGGGCGGCTCGCACGTGCAGTACTTCAGCATGCCCTGGGACCTCGGCCCCCGGAAGACCAAGGAGTACCTCTTCACCGGCGACTACGTCGACGCGCGCACGGCGCTCGAGCTGGGCCTCGTCAATCGCGTGGTCAAGGGCGAGGCGCTGGCCGAGACAACGCTGGAGCTGGCCCAAAGGATCGCGCTACAGGACCCCTTCGCGCTCAAGCTGGCCAAGGCCTCGGTGAACGAGACCATGGACATCCAGGGCCATCGCCGGGCCACCGAGGCGGCGTTCAAGAACTACATGCTCACGATCCCGCACCGCCAGGCGCTCGGCACCTATGGCGCGGCGGCGCGGGCCAAGGGTGTGAAGGAGCGGATAGTGACGCGCGACCAGAAATTCGGCGATCTCGGCGAGCATTCGTGACGCCCGAGCTGAAGCGGTCACAGAACGCCCGGGACGGGTCGCGACGTTACGGCCCCCTGCTCCAACCGGCGAGACTGTCGGAGAACTGAACAGTCACGAATCCGCCCCAGCTAGGCGCGCTCCCCATGTGGCGAACATTTCAGAAGTCTGGCCCCTGGCACGGAGTGTGCTGCCTGATCCTGGCGCAGCAGTCTATTCGTCAACGAAAGGGACACAGATGCGGGACGCCCTGAGCGTCCCGATCTTTCTGTTGGGCCTCTTAGATGCCTTCGTCTCCCGGATCGAGCCACAGACAAGATGTGAGGAATAGCGTCCCGTCTCATCCGACCCGGCCCCGGAGAGAGGGTTGATGTCTCCTCGCCCAATACAGTCATGAGAGAGACGGTTTTCATATCGGGTCTCTATTCCGGTCCCAGCCCGTCGGCCGGGCTCGGAGTCGCGCGATCGCTGCGCGCGGGGTTCCCGTCGGCCCATCTCGTCGGCGTCGACTATTGGGCTGGGAGCTCCGGTCTACACCATGAGGTGTTCAACACCACGTGGCTGAAGCCGCCGTGGGATCTCATCGAAGAAGAGCTCTACGCCAAGGAGATCCAGGCGGAGCTCGACCGTGGCGCCCTCTGGATTCCCACGCTTGACCTCGAAGTCGCGTGGCTCACGCGGGCGCTGCCGTCCCACCCTCTGCTTTTGGCGCCTTCCAAGCACGCGCTCGCGCCGAGCCGCAAACCGCGGCCCAGCGTTGCCGAGCTGTTGCCGCTCGAGATAGCGCCATCTCTCGATCTCTCCGCTTCGGACGAAGCGATCTATGCCTTCTGCCGCGCCCATTCCTGGCGCGTGTGGATCAAGGGCCCGTACCATGAAGCCGTGGCGGTGGCGGACTGGCGCCAGCTCGAACACGTGCGCGCCTCCATGAAGGATCGCTGGCGCACCGATCACCTCTCAGTCCAGGTCCACGTGCGCGGCTACGAGGAAGCGGTGAGCCTCGCCGCTCTTGACGGGCGACTCGTCGATGCGCTCTACATGCGCAAGCGCATCACCACTCCCGATGGCAAGACCTGGGCGGGGCACGTCGGCGAAGTGCCGACCGATCTGCTCGGCCCGATCGAGGCGGCCGTGCGCGCGATCGGCTGGACGGGCGGCGCCGAGATCGAGCTTCTTCGCGACGTCGATGGCCGGCTCTGGCTGCTCGAATGGAACCCGCGCTTTCCCGCATGGATTCACGGCGCCACGCTGGCCGGTCGAAACCTGCCGGCAGCCCTGGTCCGCCGCGCGCTCGGACTTCCGGACGGCTCCCGCGCGCGCTCGAAACATGCCGAGTTCACCCGCGTCGTCATCGAAGTGCCGGTCCGTCCCAATTTGCCGCTGCCTCTCCCGGCGGAGCCCGAGCACGGGCTGCTGGGCGTCAACGGCAAGTACGGCGTCTCGCTCGCGGCGATAGCGCCGAAGCTCGAGTGGAGCGACACCCCGAGCTTTGCGCCGCCGACGCTCTCTCCGGAGACCGAGGTCGACCTCCGCGCAGCGGCCGGTGTCGTCGAGACGCCGCATCGGCTCTTTCTGCGTCGCACCGCGGAGGCCGCGTTCGCGCGGCTTGAGGCGGGGTCACCGGTCGAAGGGATCGCGCTGCGGTTCGCCTACAGCCTGAAGACGAGCCCTGATGCCGAATACCTGATGCTCGCGCGCCAGGCCGGCATGCTCGCGGAGTGCATCAGCCTGCTCGAGGTGCGGCGCGCGCTCGAGGCGGGCTGGGGCCCCGAGTCGATTGTGCTGAATGGCCCAGGCAAATGGTGGCCGGCGACCGAGCGCGCCGTGGACGGTCTGCGCGCCATCTTCTGCGACTCGGTCGAGGAGCTCGAACGCCTCGCCGACTCCGGCCGCTCGGACCGGCTCTGGGGGGTGCGCCTCCAGATTCCAGGATTTCGCTCGCGCTTCGGCGTGCCCGTGGACGAGCCGGCAGCCTTCGAGCGCCTCTGCGCCGTCGTGGCCACCCTGCCCGCGGACAGGGACTTTGGCATCCATGTGCACATGGCGAGCGCGATGATCGGAGTGGGCCACTGGCGCGACGTCGCGGAGTCGTCCGTCGTCTGGGCGGCGGCGATCGAGGGCGCGACGGGCCGCCGGGTGCGCGCGCTCGACCTCGGCGGCGGCTACCATCCGGACGACTTCGCGCGGCTGCCGTTCCGGGACATCGTCCGTTTCGCCCGGGAGAATCTGCCCGGCCTCGCCGCCGTCTACGTCGAGCCGGGACGCGCCCTGACGCAATCCACCATGGCGATGGTGACGAGCGTTCTGGACGTGCGCCGGCATGACGGCACATTGCGCGAGGTCGTGGTCGACACCTGCATCGCCGAGCTGCCGCTCGCCGCCGTGTACCCGCACCGGTTCTTTCGCATCGCCAACGGCCGCATGGCGCCGGCCGCCCGCGGCCCGGTGCGCGTCCTCGGGCGCATCTGCATGGAGGATGACGTCCTGTCCACCGGCCTCGACTTGCCGGACACCCTGCGCATCGGCGACCGGCTCGTCGTGTGCGATGCGGGTGCCTACGAAAGGAGCATGAGCTATGCGTTCGGTCGTGGCGGATACCCTTGAGCGCAAGGAATGGCGGCAGGCGTCTGGGTCGGCGCTCGCGCACCACGGCCCCTGCTGCGATCGCGCGCGCGCCTGGGTGATCGCGATGGGGCGCTCGTACGATTTCGCCTCTACGGACGGGCTCGCGTTTGCCGCTCCGCGCTGGCTCACCCGCCGATGGGCGTGGGGACCAACCCGCTGGCCGATCGCCTGGTGCGAGGCAATCAAGGCAGAGGCGATCGACTGCGGCGTCTTCGCGGTCTTTGCTTTGGAGATTTTCCGCGCCAAGGGCATCGAGGCGTACCCAGGGCAGCTGGTGCGCTCCTGCGCCGAGGAGAGAATCGCGCACTGGCGCCGCAAGTGGGCCGCGATGCCGGGCGCCTTCAACTGGATCGGCACGCGTGTGGTCTACCACGAAGTGTGCGTGGTACGGGTCGGGCCCGGCGAGGCGTGGGTGTACGATCCGACCGAGGGCATCTGGCTCGAGCCCCAGGTGCCGCGTGGCCACAACGCGCACCTGGCGATCCGCGCCGAGATCCCTGTGGCGCTCAGATGGGGTGCGCACGTGCTCGTCAATGGTCAGTGGACGGACACGGCGCCCGGTGGCAGCTGAGATCGTCAGCCGAGCAGGGCAGGTCGTCGTGCGGCAGGTCGCCGCTATCGGCCAGACCTTCTTCGTCTACAACCCATGGGTGGGGTTCATCGGCATTGTCGTTCTGGCCGTCGCCGCGCCCCATCTCGCGATCGCGGGGATCCTCGCGAGCGTGATCGCCCGCTTCACTTCCGAGCGCGTGGGAGCGTCGCGCGCATTCCTCGGCACGGGGCTCGCCGAGCTGAACGGGTGGTTTGTCGGCCTCGCATGCGCCACCTTTTTCGCCGTGGGGCCCGGTCTCGCGGTCTCGCTTCTCGTGGGTGGATCTCTCGTTGCCGCACTCTCGATCGTGATGCACCGCGTGCTCGCCACGTGGGGCGTGCCGGTGTTCATCGGCCCGTACGTCCCGGCCTTCTGGTTGCTGTGGAGCGCGCTGCCCACATTCCCGTGGTGCGAGGTCGCCGCCCTTCCGCTCGTGCCGCCCGCACCCGACTCTCCGCTCCTGCTCGTCTTGCTCGGCGGTCTCCGGGGCGTGGGGCAGATCTTCTTTCTCCCCAACGCCGCCGTGGGGGCCGGGCTCGCCGTGGCCGCGTCGATCGCCGATCGCCGGCTCGGCCCCGTGATGGTAGCGGCGTCGGTCGCCTCCGTGGGGATCGGCTACCTTGGTGGAGTGCCCGGGTGGCAGGTCGAACAGGGGCTTGCCGGCTTCACCGCGGCGCTGGCCGCGGCGGCGGCGTTGCGCCGTTTCGCAGGGATTGGTTGGGCGGCGGTCGTCATCATCGTGGTGACGAGCCCGTTCCTCGAGGTGGCGGCGCTACGGCTTGCCGGCGCCTTGGGACTCCCGGCCCTCTCGGCGGCATATATCGGGCTCGTCTGGACGTTTGCCCTTCTGCGCCCGGTACGGGAAACTGGGGCCGCGCGCAGCAACTGGTCGATGGGAACGCGGCCCCGGCTGTTCGAAGACGTGTAGCTCATCGTCGCAAAGGAGGCAACCGCATGGCGCTCGACTTCAACCCCACGACGACCCGATTCGATCCGCTCAATGCCCTGGCGCTCGGCCAGATGGCCAAGCTCGCCTATGAGGATGAGGACGCGATCAAGGCCCAGGCCGGGAGATGGGGGCTCGAGGCCGAGTCCATCTCCAGGAACCATGTCCTCGCGGGGGACACGCAAGTTTCCGTCCTCAGCGACGCCGACAAGGTGATCGTGGCCTTCCGAGGCACCCAGCCGAAGAATCTCCAGGACTGGATGTCGGACGCCGAGGCCATTCTCGTCCCCGGACCCGCGGGCATGGCGCACAAGGGTTTTCTCGACGCCCTCAACCTTGTCTACCCGGAGCTGCGCCAGATGGTCGGCAGGCTCCAGAATCGGAGCCAATCGCTCTGGGTCACCGGGCATAGCCTGGGCGCGGCCCTGGCAACGCTCTTCGTGGCCAAGCTACGCTTCGAGGAGGACAAACCGGTGTATGGGCTGTACACCTTCGGCCAGCCCCGCACCGGCGACCGGAGCTTCGCGCGGGCATTCGATCAGGACTTCCAGAACCTCATGTTCCGCTTCGTGAACAATACCGACGTGGTGACGCGGGTGCCCCCGCGCGTTGGCCTGTACAGCCACGTCGGCACCTTCCTCTACTTCGACGAGCGCAGAACGCTACAGGCGGACCCCGGGTTCTGGTTCCGTCACCTCGATGGCCTCAAGAGCGCGGTGGGTGACTTCCGCAATCTCGAGCCCGGCGCCATCAAGGACCACTTCATGACGGAGTATCTCGCCGGCCTGGAGAAGAAGCAGCCCCTGCCCGCCTGATGCGGGCGGGGACCAGGCCTTCCCGGGCTAGGGCCGCTCGCCTCTTGCCAGTCGCGCCTCGATGTCGTCGAGGCACGGGACGAGGTCGGCGATGGAGTCCACCACATAGTGGGCGCCGCATTGCCACATGCGCGTGTAGGCCCGCTGCCGCCGCGCCGCGCGGTCCGCCGGGGCCAGCGCCTGCACCTCCTTGAGCGGCAGCCCGATCTCGTTGCCGCTCATGGCGAACCCGACGGTCCACGCGCGCACCAGCCGATCGAGCGGTATCGTCGAGGACTGATAGCACGATGACCGCTTCGGGCATCACGCGCTCGGTAAACTCGCTCACGGCTCACCGAGGCCCGATCACCTCCTTCTTGTACTTGTGCACTCGCCGACATTCGAATGCCGGGTCTCATGACGTCGGAGAATCTTACACTTTCTGGTTTGTTCGAGGAGAGCCTGACCGGAAGTACCTGAGTCCAAGGACATTTGGGAGTTGGCGCTGGAATTGCTGCAACGCTCTCGGCTTGGAATGCCAGCTCGGAGGGACTAAGGATGACGGATAAGGCGGAAGACGAGGGGAAACGGCACGTCGAGACTCCTCTCAAGCTTGGTGCGAAACCGTCGCGAGAACGCCTGCGTCAGTTCGCGCGACTCGGTCTCAACACCTCGATCTGGTTGAGCGGGGCTTTCCTCCCGATGGGTGTGTCGGCAGCGCCAATTCTATACAGCTCCCAGTCTGCCTTCCTTGCTGACCTCGGCGGGGCCACACCGACCACCTACAACTTCGAGGTAGGGTCGGGCTTCCCGGCGGCTGGAGGGACGATTGGTGTCGTCGGGGGAGTGAACTTCTCGGCCCAGACAGAGATCTACCCCACGCCCCCGTCGGGCACCCAGGCAATGACTGGAGCGGGCGGGACGTTTACCACAGCCACCGTGGATTTCCAGAACCTGGCAACGAGACCGAACGCCGTTGGCATGTTCGGCCTCGACCTGACGCAGTTCGGTCCTGAGGTCATCAGGGTGAGCGCCACGTTCACGAGCGGAGCGACGAGCTCGTTCGACATCCGCCTGGCTCCCAGCGCGCCGGATTTCACCCCGACATTTCTTGGGTTCATCGACCGCAACGACACAGTCCGGAGCCTCTCGATGTTCGGGACAGAAGTGGCGGGTCCCCCGCCCTCCCGGGCCTGGCTCATCGATGATCTGGTGCAGGCCTATGTTCCGCCTGCCCTCCTCGCTCCTGAGCAGGTGGTTGCGGTTCGAACGGGCAGTAACGGTGTGTCCTGGACGTCGAAGTACGATCTTTCGTTCGCGAATGGGCAAGTCAAGGTTGGTGTCGATATCCAACTCGTCGACATGAACGGCAACCCGCTCGCCGCGCCGCCAATGCTTCCGGCGCCTCGGCTCAACAACTCCGACGGCTGCGGCCTCTTACTCACCTGCATCTGGGAGAAAGGCATCGAGGGGATCTGGAGCAATCGCTTCAACGTTGTTGACCAGAATCTGACCTATCCTCTTCTCTTCGATGTGAACTTCGTGTCATCCGGCCAGGACTTCAATACCAAGGTCAACCCCGCGACCCCTTGCTCCAGCCGGATGTCTGCCTGGTGCCTGGACAATCCGGGCGGCTGGGGCAACGAGTACCAGGACGAGGTCGCTGCCCACGAATTCGGTCACATGCTGGGACTTTACGACGAGTACTTCGGTGGCACGGTCGATCCCACCGTCCCGGTGAGCAGTCTCTGCACTTCGGGAGGCCAGGCCTTCTGCAACAGCCTCATGGCCGACTTCGGTCCGACTCTTGACCGCTACTACGAGTCGATCCTCGCCAACCTTGAACTGGGACTCGGCAGGAACCTCTCGCTTGCCTTCGCAGGCCAGCCACCGTACCCGGCTGATCCGCCGCGATTCGACCTTGCGCAAGGGGAGGATCCTCCAGGACAAGTGTCCCAGCCGGCTACCCTCATCCTCGTGCTCGCTGGAGTGCTCGCCGGACTGGGCTATCGCGTGCGAGTCCGGCGGCGCCCGGGCTCAACGCCTTAGAGGGAGCCTCCGCCCGGACGCTGCGGAGCGCCACGCCCACTCGATGGGTCCGACCGAGAAGCGCTTGAGCCACCACGACGACGCTGCGAGCTGGATTACCCACACGCCAAGGGCGATCGCCAGTTGGCCGACGCGGTCGATGCGGCCAAATTGCCCGAGGCCGTGGCCGTAGAAGATGCTCGTGCAAATGAGGCTCTGGAAGAGGTAGTTGGTCAGGGCCATCTGCCCGACCGCGGCAAGGGGCGCGAGGCGGGGCGCGCGTTGGCAGAGAAGCATCACGAGCCCGACCCAGCCGAGCCCGACGAAGAGCCCGCCGAGGTAACTCAACGGCTCTCCGACCAGCAAAAAGTCGCGCGCCTGCCAATGATGGCGGTAGCTCCTCGCGACCGCCATCAGGATCGACGGCACGCCGAGGCCGAACCCCAGCACGACGAAAGCGGCATAGAAGCGGCGAGAGCGGATCGCGCTGAAGACGCCGAGCTTGTAGAGCCCCATCCCCGCGATCATGAGCCCGCCCAACTGCCAGATCAGGCGCGAGCCCAGGTGCGCCGTCTCCATGAAGTAGGCGGTGGGCACTCGGTGGGCCATCTGATCGCGCCAGCCGCCGCGATACGCGGCGAGCTCCGCGGCGATGGTAGCGGGCGATGGTGACCAGAACGGATCGTCACCGCCTCCGGGCGTGGGCGCCCACCATGGCATGGACGCCCCGAGCGCGACTGAGACCAGTGGCGCCACCAGAACGATGGCGGTCCCCAGCGCGAGCA
>Ga0315278_10004267_pt1 | contig 12872 bp, 9 predicted proteins | sample YL17G06_0_MG_FD_203880 | JGI IMG/M metagenome (GOLD analysis project Ga0315278, IMG submission 203880) | Sediment microbial communities from Yellowstone Lake, YNP, Wyoming, USA - YL17G06_0 | ecosystem: Environmental > Aquatic > Freshwater > Lake > Sediment | place: USA: Wyoming | collected...
CTCCCCTTGCCCGCCCCCGCCCCCGCCCCCGCCCTCGCCCGCCTCCGCCTCCGCCTCCGCCGCCGCCGCCGCCGGTTCGGGGGGTTCCGGCGTCGGCGGCCGGGGCGGCACCCACCACCCATCCGCCGTCGTGCAGCCGATGCCAGTGCCGTGCGAGACGCGGGCGGCCGGCCAGCCGGCCCAGGGCGTGAGGCGGGCGGCCCCGTAGGCCGGTGGCGGGCGCGGGATGGGCGCGCAGGGCGGGCGGGGGTAGGGCGCGCCGTTGTGGAGGGTGACGGGCGGGGGCGGTGGCGGCGGCGGGAGCGGCGCCCGCCGGGTGACCGGGGCCGCCGCGCCCGCGGCCGCGTCCGCGCGCTCCCGCGCGGCCGCCACGCCGGCCGCGTCCCCCGGGTCCAGGAGCGTGAACCCTGCGGCCGCCGCCCGGCGGCCGCACGCCTCGGATGGCGTCTCCCCCGGCCGCGTCGGCGCGTGCCCGCCGCACAGCGTCACGCTGTACCCGACGCCCGCCTTACCCTTCCTCACAATGTCCAGGGCATAGCCCGCCGCCTTGCCGCACAGCGGGTGGAAGGCCTCCCGGCAGTGCAGGGAGGAACAGCGCAGGGTGGCGCCCGCGCGCTGGCCGCACACGGTGCACCGCACCTCCCACCGCACGCGGGGCAGGGCTTGGAGGCCCGTCACGGGCGCCATGCAGGCCTCGTCGCCCACGTTGGCGCCCGGGATCCAGTGCACGCAGGCCAGGTGGGCCCAGACGCCGGGAGACGGCACGGCGACGGGGCTGAGGGACCCGCCCGTGACGGGGCAGAGGCAGCACTGCGGGGTGGTGGGCAGGGGAGGGGGCGCTGGCCCGGGTGCCGCCTTCCTCGCGCCCCGGCTCGCCGCGCCGTCGTCGTCGCCCGCAGCCTCGCCATCCGATTCCGAGGGCGCGCGCTTTGCTTCTGCCACCGCCTCACACGCCCGGCAGTGCCAGGCGGTGTCGGGGCCGGGCAGGGCAGGGACGCCTTGGCAAGACTGGTGGACGACCAAACCGCAGGCAGCACAGGTCAAAAACTGGTCGGCCTCATAATCCCCGTCCCCGCCGCACACCCCGCACCGGTCGCCCGCCCATCGGGCCCGCAGCGGGCGCCAGGCGGGCTGGGTGGCGGGCAGACGCTTGCCGGCCGGGTAGGGCAGGAGGCGTGAGGTGAGGAGCCAGGGCTCGGCCGCAAAGTTGAGGGCGGGCGGCTTTTTGGTGGGCGGCCGTGGCAGGTCTGCTGTCGCCACGGCCGCCGCCGCCGCACTGCCGCCGCCGCCTTTGCTGTCCCTGGGACCGAGGCGGGAGGGTGGTTTGAAACCACTAAGGAACCCACTGGCGCTCGGGGCGGGACCATCGCTGACGCACCGGACGCCGCGCACGCCGACGCCGGAGTCCGTGGGGAGGTGGGGTGGCCAGAGGAGGGACGGGCCGCCGCCGCCGCCGATGTTGCCGTCTCCGCCCGCGGAGGAGGACGGGGCGGGCGAGGCGGAGGGGAGGGAGAGCAGGGAGCTGCCACCGGAGGGCAGGGGCCCACCGGACACGCCATCACCGCCGCCGCCGCTGCGCCCGCCGCTGGCGCCCTCGAACAAGGCGGACGTGCCAGGCAGGAGGAGCGAGGAGGGTCCAGCAGAGTGCGTGGGGGCCGCCGCCGCGACCGCCGCCCGTTTCGGGGGCTTCGCGGCGGGCGCCTCCTTGGCTGGCCGCTTCTTCTTCGGGGTCGACGCCACTGCTGCTGCAGCTGCTGCCTTGGCGGAGGCTTTGGGTGACGCGGCAGCGACAGGCGCGGGCAGGTTGTCGTCGTCGACCTCGCCTGCCATCAACCCTGCCGCCTGGGCGGCCGCGGCACAGCGGGCGTACGTCACAGCCACTGCCGCCGCCGCCGCCCGGTCCTCCGCCGCCGTGGCCGCCTCAATGGCGGCCGCCGCCTCGTACGGCGCTTTCTCAGCCGCTGTCGCCGCCTTCCACGCAGCCGCGACCGCCCGAGTGGCGCCCGCAAAATCGCCCGCCGCGCGGCAAGCGCTGGGGAGAGGGGCTTTGTGGGCGTCGCCTGAGAACAGGTTGTACGCCGTCCGGGCCCGCACCTTCTTGGCCCGTGCGAGCTTGAGGTCGGCTTCCGCGGCGGCCAGGGCAGCCAGAGTGACCGCTGCGTCTGCAGGCGGCGGCGGCGGCGGTGGCTTGGCAGGCGCCTCCCCACGGCAGCCGGGGCAGGCGTACGGCGGCCCGCCCTCCCCACCCGCCGCCGCCGCGGGCGCGGCCCCTGGGTCGCACCTGAAGTGCACCCACAGTCCGCACCCGTCGCAGGCGACCATGTCATTCTCGGCGGCGTGCCAGGCCCGGGCGCAGACGGGGCAGTAAGAGCCGTCGGCGAAGAGGGCGTCACACCCGGCGCACCGGCCGGGGGCGCCCGGAGGGAGGGCGAGGGGAAGGGGGACGGCGCCCGACCCTCCGCCCCCGGCCGCCTTGGCGGCCAGTTTCGCGGGAACGGGCAGACCGGCCGCCGTCAGGGCGGCCACCACTTCGCCAACCGTCAGGGCCGCGTCGCAGGAGGAGCAGGCCGGGCCGCCGTGCGTGGTGGTCGCTGCGCCGGCCGCTGCCGCGGCGGCGGCCGCGGCCGCGGCCGCCACGATGGCCGCCCCGTCGGCCGCCCCGCCCTCAATGGCAGCCGCCTCCACCGCGGCCGCGCTCAGGGCGGCCGCCACTCCCCCACCCACCCGCGCCCGGGACGCCTGCACGGCGCGCCAGTGGCTGGCAAAGGGGAGGACCTCGGCCTCAGGCGCCCAGCCGAAATCGCGGCGGCCTTCGACCGAGGCTTTTTTAGGCGCCTTCCCGGTCGGTGGCCCTAGGAACACTAGGCATACGCATCCTGGTTCCCGGCGGCGGCGAACGGCGTCGGGGGCGAGGGCCGGGTCGACAATGATGGACTGGATATGGAGAGTGGATGAGGCGAAAAATGAGGAGAGGTTTGGGGGGGGGGGGGGGGTCCCGCGCGTGGCCGGGATAGCCCGACTCCCGTCTCGCCCTCCGCCAGCGTGCGGAGCCCGATTCCCTCATGCCCGACTCACCGGAAACAAGGCCCCACCCCGCCCGGCATGCGGGGCCAGCACGAGGTCGCCGAGGTTGACGGCGGGCAGGAGGAGTGGGGGCGGCGACATTGACGCTGGCGTGCCGGCGAGCGGCGGGGCTGCTAGGCCGCTACTGCTGGGGCCGGCGTCGCCGCCGAGGTCCATGGCGGTGTGTGTGCGTGTGTGTCTGCGTGCGTGTGAGCGTGTGTCTGCGTGTATAAATTTGCCTCCCGAGTGTTATGCGGTGCGAGCTATCGCGTGCCTAGCGCCCTGTGACGCCCGCATTTCGGAAGAGGTCGGTCTGGCCTCGCCTTCTTTCCAGTGTCTCACTCCTTTTTCCCCTCGTCATCCCCGCCGTCATCCCCGCCGCCCGGGGATCACACGCCCCCTGCGTCACGACCTTGGGCGACCCTTCATACACATAGCGCATCTCCGCATCGCGCCTCTGCGCGCGCGAGAGGAGGGTAGACTGAGATAGAACGCTGGCGCAGAAAACACGCTGCGCCTGTGTTTGCCTCTCTGTTGCCTCTCCCCCGTTCATTAGCCTAGGAGTGCGAGTGTTCACGCACCATGGGCTTCTCCTTCCGCAAGCTGTTTGACAGCCTCTTTGGGACCCGGGAGATGCGGGTGAGTGTATAGAGAGTGAGAGAGGAGGCGCACCGGCGCCTCTGACCCGCCCACCTGCGGCGGGCGGAGTGAGAGATAAAAAAAGGGGTAGCCCCCCTGCCGCCGCGCCGGGCCAGCGCCGGGGCATGTGCGCCTCAGGAGGGCTGTCTCAGATAGGCAGGTCACCCGTTGGTGTGGGCGGCGTGTGGCTCGGCCCCTTTCTTCGCACACTCAGCCCCCGAAACCGACAGCGATGCGGCGCCGGCGGGGAAGGAAGCGCGCGAGGCCTCCCCCTCTCATCATTCTTAACGTCCGGCACTCCTCCCTCCTCTCCATTAGGTCGTCATGCTGGGCCTGGACGCGGCGGGCAAGACGACCATCCTGTATAAGCTCCACATCGGCGAGATCCTGTCTACGGTGCCCACGATTGGTGAGGAGATGGAGAGAGGGGGCGGGGGGCGGAGAGAGGAGAGCGAGGGTGGTGTCTCTCTCTTCAAATCATATCTTCATCTCACGCGCTTGCTCTCTGATTCTCTCTCACTGTCACAGGTTTCAACGTGGAGAAGGTGCAGTACAAGAACGTCCTGTTCACGGTGTGGGACGTGGGCGGCCAGGTGAGTCGTGTGAGGTGTGCGGGGCCGCGTGTTCTTTCACTCTCTCGTCCTAGCTGCCCGCGCGCGCGCCTGGGTTGCATTTCCTCATCTTCTCTCATCATGTTTTCTCATTTTGCAGGAAAAATTGCGCCCCCTGTGGCGCCACTACTTCACCAACACGGACGGCCTCATCTACGTCGTCGACTGCGCGGACCGGGAGCGTGTGGCCCGGGCGGCGGCGGAGTTTCGGACCATCATCAACGACCCGCTCATGCGAGGGGCGGGCGTGCTCATCTTTGCCAACAAGCAGGACTTGCCGGGTGCGCTGAGCACGGCGGAGCTGTGCGCGGCGTTCGGCATGGGTGATCTCCGGGGGCGCAAATGGCATGTCCAGGGCGCGGTGGCGACGAAAGGGGAGGGCCTGTACGAGGGGCTGGACTGGCTGGCGGCCGCACTCAAGTCGATGAGCGCGGGGCGCCTGGTGACAGAGGGAGGAGGGGGAGGGCAGTGAGAGAGTGTGCGTGCTCGGGGGACTTTTGTTACACACATCACGTGCGCGCACAGTTTGTTCATGTTGAGAGTGACGCACGCACCACAGCGCGTGGGAATGGGCGGGGCGGGGCGTTTTTGTTCGATGGGTGGAGAGAGCACGAAAAAATCTCCCCTTTTATCTACCCGGCGGCCGCCTCATCCGCCACGCCCTCCACCTCCACCTCCGCCTCCGCCTCCGCCAGGGCCCGGCTAACAACCTCAAATCGGGACACCAGGCGCCGGGTCGCTGCGAGCGTCGCCGGGTTGTCCAAGGCCAGCAGGCGCGTCCAGACGGCAGCCGCCTCTACCCGGGATGCAGTCAGCCGGGCCTGCAAGTCGCGGGCGGACCGGGTGGCCGCCCGCAGGGACGCATCCAGCTCCGCGATGTTGATGGGGGATGGGGCCGCAATACCGGAGGCACAGGGCAGGGTCCGAGGTGGGGGCGAGGGGCGGGTGAGCGCGACGGCCGTGGTGGTGGTGTGCTGGGGCGGGGGGGCGGGTGGGTGGGAGGGCTGGGCGGCCGCTGCCGTCAGCGCGGCCACCTCGGACGGCGTGGCCGGCCGTCCGGTCGGTGCATCAGGACTCGGCTCAGGGGACAGGGCGACCGGCGGGGCGGCCGGGGCGGCGGGCAGCAGGGAGACCACGGGGGAGAGGGGCGGGGGCAGCTGCACCTGCGGCGGCACCAGGGGCGCCCCGCCCGCCTCCTCGTCCTCGTCCTCCTCCTCGGAAACCTGGCCGTACCCGTCCAGGGTGAATTGGGCAAACTCTTCGCGGATGGCGCTCATGTCGGCGGGCTTGTGGATGAGGAGAGGCGTGTCACGGGAACAAAGCCCTCGTCGAAACAGGAGAGTGAAAAAAGGGCGCATCACATTTTTTCAACCCCCTCTCTCTCCCGTGTCTTCACCGCCTCGTTACCCCTCCTCCTCCGGGCCCCAGCTCCGCATCCCACCCGCCCAGCGACCCCGCCACAATCTCGCTGTCCGTGTAGCACAAAAACTCGTTGCCCAGCTTGCAGGAGTGCTCGGGGCGGAAGGCGACGGGTCGCAACCCGAGCGCGGTCCAGGCTGTCGCCCGGACGACCGCGCCCGACAGCAGGGCCCGCACGGCACCGCCCTCCTCCTTCTTCTTTTCCAGCGCCTTCACCGTCACCGCCGTCCGTTCTAGGCATTCCGCTGACAGGTAGGGCGGGTCCGCGACGACGGCGTCAAAGGCGCCGGCAAAGGCAGAGGAAAAAACAGTGGGCTCCCTGTAATCGTAATGGCTGAGGGGGCCCTGGGCCGCAAAGGGGAAAACAAACCCCCGCCGGGGGTGCGGGGTGGGGGGGGGGGCCGCTGTGGGGGTGGGGGTGGTGGTGGTGGTGGGTGCCTCCACCACCACCGCCGCCGCCTCCTCCCCCCCACCCCCTCCCGCCCTGCCTCCTGCCCTTTCCAGGCGCAGCAAGGCCTTGAACAGGGACGGCGCGGACACGCAGCACACGCGCCCCGCCGGCCCGACCGCGCCCACGACCGCGGCCGCAACCGCATCAGCAGTCCCCTCCGTGTACCAGAACTGGCTGAGCCCGTAGTCCGGGGCGTGCGGGTCGGCGGTGGCGGCGGCTTCCTTGTCGGCCAGGAAGGCGGCCAAGGCGGCCGCGGCGGCGGGGGAGAGGGCGGGGGCGTCCTCGGTGTCGCCCATATGCTCTCTCACGCTTGTGCGTAAGGTGTGTGCTTGTGTGCTGCGTGTATGAGTGTGTCCCCAGGCGGAGTAGTGTCGGCCGGGCCCCCGCCTCCCCCGCTGAAGAGAGAGGACACGGGGCAGAAAACAGAGCAGTCAGCGCACTGGCCGCAAAGCATACATTCTAATCGGCGCCGAGAAAAAAACAACAGAAGGTGCGTGTGTTGGGGCTCCCTCGCTGCCGCCGCGCTGCGCTCGGCCATGGGTGCCCCCAGGAGCCGCTGACCGACCCCGGATCGTCGGGCAGGGCGGGCAAAGGGTGACGACACTGAATAAGAGATCGGTAAAGAGCGCAGCGCCGCGCGCGCTCTGCTCTCCGGAAGCTCTTGCGCCCTGCTCTTCAGCCGCGGCCGCCGCCGTGTCCCTTCTGATCGCCGCCCCCACCCCCTGCGGTGTGTGCTTAGGCCACTTCCTGGCGTCTAGTGTGCGCAAGGGTGGCGTGCTAAAGGCTCGGGCTTTGCAGGCGACACGCGCTCGCACACAGAGCTTCTTCTTCCGCCACCGCCTCAACCTTTTTCCCCTTGTCTCCCCCTTCCCAGGCCTCCTCCTCCCCTCCGTCCCTCCTCTCCCTTCTCACAACAAACCCAACATGTCGGTCGCCGGCATCGACGTCGGCGACCAGGCCTCCTGCATCGCCGTCGCCCGCAAGCGGGGCGTTGACGTGCTGCTGAACAAGGAATCCAACCGGGAGACGGCGACCCTGGTGTCGTTTGGCGCGGCCACCCGGTTCCTGGGCACTGATGCGGTCGGCGCCCTCTCCGTCAACCCGCGCAACACCATCTCCGGCATCAAGCGCCTCCTGGGCAAGCGCTTCGATGACCCGGCCTTGCAGGCCGACCTGCCCCGCCTGCCCTACACCGTCGTGGCGGTGCCGGGCGGCGGGTGCGGCGTCCGGGTGGCCTACCTTGGGGAAGACCGCATCTTCACGCCCGAACAGCTGCTCGCCATGGTGATCGTCGACCTGAAGGCCATCGCCGCGGCCGACGGCTCCCCCGTCACCGACGCCGTCCTGACCGTGCCCACCTACTACACGGAGCCGGAGCGGGCGGCGGTGCTGGCGGCGGCGGAGATCGCGGGCGTGGCCTGCCTGCGCCTGCTGAACGAGTCGACCGCCTCAGCGCTCGCGTACGGCCTCTACAAGACCGACCTCCCCGAGGCCGCGTCGCCGCCCGTCAACGTCGCGTTCGTGGACGCGGGCGCCAACGCGCTGCAGGTATCCATCGTCTCCTTCATCAAGGGCAAGCTGCACGTGAAGGCGCACGCCTGGGACCGGGACCTGGGCGGCAAGGTGTTTGACGACGCGCTCTTTGACCACTTTGCCACCGAGTTTGAGGGCAAGTACAAGGTCGACGCCCGCGCCTCGCCCAAATCGGCCTTCCGCCTGCGCCTGGCGTGCGAGAAGCTGAAGAAGCTGCTGTCCTCCATCCCGGAGGCCCCCATGACGGTGGAGGGCCTGACGCCGGAGGTGGACGCGCAGGGGTTCATGACGCGCGAGGCCTTCCTGGACCTGCCGTCCGTGAAGGACGCCCTGGGGCGCATGCGGGCGCCCATGGAGGCCGCCCTGGCCCGGGCCGGCCTGTCAGCGGCCGACATCGGCAGCGTCGAAGTCCTGGGCGGCGCCTCCCGCATGCCGGCCCTGGCCGATACGGTCGAGGCCGTCTTTGGCCAGCCCCCCTCCCGCACGCTCAATGCCAAGGAGGCCGTCTCCCGGGGGGCCGCCCTCGCGTGCGCCATGCTGTCGCCCATCTTCCGCGTGCGGGACTTTGAGGTCGTGGAGGCCTGCCCCTACGCGGTGGAGGTGTCGTGGGCCAAGCCGGACACCGGTGAACGCACGGCGACGACGCTGTTCGAGGCGGGCGGGCCCGTCCCGTCTGCCAAGGTGCTCACCTTCCTGCGGGACGCGCCCTTTGAGCTGACGGCGTCGTACGCGCCGGGCTCGCCCGTGCCCCCCGGCCTCGACCCGACCATCGCCAAGTGGACGGTCGGGCCGCCCATCGCCACGCCCGCCCGGCCGGAGGGGGCGAAAGCCAAGCTGAAGGTCAAGGTCAAGCTCAACCTGCACGGGTGCGTGGGCGTGGAGTATGTCCAGCAGGTGGAGGAAGAGGACGTGGAGGAGGAGGCGGAGGCGGGGGAGGCGGCGCCGCCTGAGGGCGCTGCCGCCCCTGGTGCGACGCCGGACGAGGCGATGGCGGACGCGGGCGGCGCGGAGGCTGCCGCCGCCCCGCCCGCGGACGCGCCGATGGAGGAGGACGCGGCCGGCGTGCCTGCCGCGCCTGCTGCTGCCCCCAAGGCGGTGAAGAAGCGGGTCACGAAGCACACGGTTGGCTTCGAGGTCCTGACCTCGCCCGCGATGGCGCCCCCTGCCCTGGCCGACCTGTGCGAGGCCGAGCTCACCCTGGCCCTCCAGGCCAAGCAGCAGGAGGAGCGGGCGGACGCCAAGAACGCGGTCGAGGCGTACATTTACAGCCTGCGCAACCGCCTGGCCGACTCGCTGTCCGCATTCGCGACGGACGGTGAGAAGGGCGCCGCGTCGGCCGCGCTAGAGAAGGCCGAGGACTGGCTGTACGACGAGGGTGAGGACGTGGCACGCAGCGTGTACGCGGCCAAGCTGGCGGAACTGAAAGCCATCGGCGGCCCCATCGAGGCGCGTGCGGCCGAGGCGGACGCGGCCCCGCGCGCGGCCGCCGCGCTGGAGGCCCTGGCGGCCGGTTTCAAGGCGTCGGCGGCGTCCCCCGCGGCATCCCACATCGAGGCGTCCGACCTGGCACGCGTGGCCTCGGAAGCCGGCGCGGCCCTGGCCTGGCTGGCCGAGAAGCGGGCGCTGGCCGCGAAGGCGGCCCGCACGGACGACCCCGTGCTGATCGCGGGCGAGTGCGAGAAAAAGGGTGCCACCCTGGCCCGCGTGTGCGAGCCCATCCTGGCGACGCCCAAGCCGGCGCCCCCGCCGCCTCCGCCTGCCCCTGCGACGACCGAGGAGCCGGCGGCGGCGAGCGGCGATGCCGCCGCGGCTGCGCCCGCGGAGGACGCGGCCAATGGCGAGTGCCCCGCGGGGATGGAGGCAGGCGCAGGAAACGGGGCGGGCGGCGCGGAGCCGATGGCTGAGCTGGAGTGAGAGAGAGTGAGGGCAAATGGGGGGGTGGGGGGGTGGGGGCGTGTGTGTGTGTGCTGTGGTGTTTGTGCTGTGGTGGTGTGTGCGTGCGCGTGTGAGTGTGTGGCCGTCAAAACCGCAGGACGTGTGGGGCGTTGAAAAAGATGAGGGGTGTCTCTCGTGCGACAAGAAACATTTTTTTTTTTGGCGTCTCTCTCTGAGAATTACACACAGGCACAGGCACACGCACGCGCGCCTCTCCCTCACTGCTGTCACCTTTGCTCTCCCTGCCTAGAACCCGCGCTCCCGGCGGCGGGCGACCCAGCCCATGGACCACCGGAACTTGCGCGAGGCCGCGCGCGCGGCGGACGCTTTGGCCTCGTTCACCCGCCGGGCGGCCGGGCGGGTGAAGACCTGGGCATCCCACAGCTGGGCCTGGATACCGTCGGCCCGCATGATGCGGGAGATGTCCTTGAGAGCGGAGGCGATCTGTGGGGAAGGATGGATGGACGGGACGGAGGATGGAGAGAGAGAAAAAAAAAATGATGAGGTTGGGAGGAGGTCGACCGAGTGCTGTCGCGCGTGTGGCCTCTATTTCGACGCGCCCTCTACACCACACGCTCACTGTCTCCTCTCGCGCGCTCCTTCTCTCTGCGCACACACCTGGTTACGGGCGACGGGCACCTTGATGTAGGCGCGGCGGGAGGCGGGAAGGGCGGCGGCGGGTGCTGCAGCTGCGGCCAGGCTGCTCGCGCCCCACAAGTAGCCTCCTGCGCCGCCGGCCGCGGCCAGGCTGGACGGGCCGGCAGAGGCGACGGCAGCGCCCGCCGTGCGGGCGAGGAGGCCGCAGGAGCGGAGGAAGGCGTGCATGATACTGGATGAGAAAAGTGAGCCATGAGCCGGTCGGCCGCGTGTCGTTCGAGGTGCTCTTCATTCCTCTTTTTCTTTTCTTTTCTTCCCACATGCAAGCTCTGGCACGCGGCGGCCCCGCCCGCCCGCCGCTCCGCGGCTGGCGTAGACGGCGGCCCCCGCTCCATGCGCAAGCGGTACGTATGAGGGTAGAGAGGCTCTGAGAGTAGGCCACGACCGCGACTCAGCATTTCCACTGGGGTGCGCCTTCCTCGCCAGGGCCTCCCAAAACGCACCACAAAATGCGAGCCGGGCCGGCCCCTATCCACCACGGGTGGCTCTTACTCACGTCCACACTGGCGATGGGGCCCGTGGATAGTGAGGGAAGGGCGTGTGCGCGGCGCCCTGAGCAAGACCGCCAAAAAAGGGTGCTGACAAAGCGGCAGACAGCATTGCGAACTCTCGGTCTCTCTCTCTCTCTCTCTCACACCCCGGGCGCCACGCCGACCTCCCCCCCCCCCCTCCACCTATTTTAGGGACCGACGCACGAGTCCTCCACCGCCTCCTGGGCGGGCTTGACGGGTGGCTTCAACAAAAAATTTGACGACTTGCGCGGCCTGCGCCAAAGCTCGTCGCCGCTGCCGCCAGTCGAGTCTGCATGCGAGCCGGCGGATGAGGAGTGTCTCCTCGCGGAGGAGGCGCCGCAGCCCTCGACCTCAGGGCGGGGGTCGGGATCGGGCCCGCCTGTGTATGTGATGCTTCCCCTCGACACGGTCTGGCTGGACCCGGACAGCAAGGTGAGGAAAAGAGAGGAGAGAAAGGTAGGGGCGAGCCACACGGCGCCCGTCCCCCCATGCCTGGACCCCACCATCCCCCCGCCCTCACCCGCCTCTCCCCCCCCCCCCCCCCACAGGTCCCCATCCTCACCCGCGGCCGCGCCCTGGACGCCGCCCTCGCCGCCCTCGCCTCCGCCGGCGTCGCGGGCGTCATGGTGGACGTCTGGTGGGGCGTGGTGGAGGGGGCCGGGCCCGGGGCGTACGAGTGGGGCGCGTATGCCGACCTGTTTGCGCGCGCGGCGGCTGCTGGCCTCGCCGTCCAGGCCGTCCTCTCCTTCCACGCGGCGGGCGGCAACGTGGGCGACACGTGCACGGTCCCCCTGCCGCCCTGGGTGATGGCCGCGGGCGACGCCCACCCGGACCTGTTCTACACGGACCGGGCGGGGGCGCGCTCCCGGGAGTGCCTGAGCCTGGGCTGTGATGACCTGCCCCTGCTGCCCGGGCCGGCGCGCGCCTGGGGCGGGGCGCCCGCCCGGACGCCCGTGCAGGCGTACGCGGACTTTGCGGGCGCCTTCGCGGCCCGCTTCCGCCCCCTGCTGGGCGGCGTGATCGCCGAGCTCACGGTCGGCCTGGGCCCCGCGGGCGAGCTGCGCTACCCGTCGTACCCGGAGGGCGACGGCCGGTGGCGCTTCCCCGGCGTCGGCGAGTTCCAGTGCTACGACGCCCACATGGCGGCCTCCCTGCGCCGGGCCGCCGCCGCGGCGGGCGAGCCCTCCTGGGGGACGGGCCCGGCGGACGCGGGCGCCTACACGGACCCGCCCTGGCACTCGCCCTTCTTCGCCGACGGCCCCGGCGGTGGGTGGGACTCGCCCTACGGCCGCTTCTTCCTGGGGTGGTACTCGGGCGAGCTGATCGCCCACGCGGACCGGGTGCTGGGCGCGGTGCGGGCGGCCGTGTCGGCGGTGGCGCCCGTCGCGGACGCGACCGTGCCGGCCGGCGGGGCCGTGCCGCCCGCCGCGCCGCTGCCGCCCGCCTCGTTTGCCCTGCCCGGCGGCGGTTTTTCGGGCGCGGCGCCCCGGCCCTGGAGCGTCGACTGCCCTCCCGCCGTCCACCTGGGCGCCAAGCTGGCGGGCGTGCACTGGTGGTTCCGGACGCGGGCGCACGCGGCCGAGCTGACGGCCGGGTACTACAACACGCGCGACCGGGACGGGTACGGCCCCCTCCTGGCCTCCCTTGCGCGGGCGGGCGCCCGGGCGTCCTTCACGTGCGTGGAGATGCGGGACGCGGAGCACCCGCCCGAGTGCGAGGCCGGCCCGGAGGGGCTGCTCAACCAGGTGCTGACAGCGGCGGCGGGGGCGGGCGTGCCCCTGGCCGGCGAGAACGCGCTCCAGCGCTATGACGGCCACGCGATGGAGCGCATTGCCATCTCCGCGCTCGGCCGGTCCGCCGCCGCCGGGCGCCTCGCCCAGCTCACCTTCCTTCGCATGGGCGACCTCATGTTTGACAACTGGCCCGCCTTTACGGACCTGTTGGAGCGGCTGGGCGCGGGGCCGTGGGAGGAGTAATGGGAGGTGATGGGATGGGGCGAGGTTTGATCTTTTATTTTTGTGCGTGTGTGTGCCTAGGGCGCCGCGCAGCACC
>Ga0315278_10004268_pt1 | contig 12870 bp, 10 predicted proteins | sample YL17G06_0_MG_FD_203880 | JGI IMG/M metagenome (GOLD analysis project Ga0315278, IMG submission 203880) | Sediment microbial communities from Yellowstone Lake, YNP, Wyoming, USA - YL17G06_0 | ecosystem: Environmental > Aquatic > Freshwater > Lake > Sediment | place: USA: Wyoming | collected...
GCGCCGCCGCGCGCGCCCCCTCCCCCCTCCCCCGATAACGAGCCCGCCGCGCGCGCCCCCTCCCCTTCCCGGATAACGAGCCCGCCGCGCGCCATCCATGCAAATCACACCAGTCACACCACGCCCGCGACACCGCCCCGCCCTCGCTCGCGCTCGCGCTTGCGCCGGCGCCAGGCCACCGCGCCCCCCCCCCTGCGCCCCCACGCGCGCGCCGCGTCGGCCGCGGCCCCCCGCCACGCGCCCGCCACCGTCAGCGCGCGCACCGCGGCGGCCGGGCTGGCCTCGCCCGCGGCCGACACGAGCAGGACGGGGTCGCCGGCGCCGTCCCGGCGCGCAAACGCGCCGCGCGCGTCGGCGAGCGCGCGCGGCAGCCGCCGGCACGCCACCCCGCGCGCCCGCAGGAAAGGGGTCAGAGGGATCGACGCGTTGGTGGCCGCCGCCCAGTCGGCGACGGCCAGGGCGGCGGCGGGCGGGCGGGCGGGGATGAATAGGGGGGGGGGGAACGGGTCGAGCGCGACCGCGGCGCACGCGGGCGGCGCCCCTTCGCGCCCGGGCTCGACCACGCCCACCCACGCGTCGTAGCGGGACGACGATGAGGCGTGCATGGCGCGCTGCAGGGCGGTCGAATAATCGCCCAGGGCGCCAAAGCGGGTCGAGACGAGCAGCACGTCGACCCCACGCGCGGCGAGCGCGGCGGCCGCCGCGGGCGCGGCAGGCGCAACGAGCGTGCGGTACGGCGCCAGTTTGACCACGTCGGCCGCCACGCCGTCGTCGGGCGCGACAAAGAGCGGGTCGGCGACGCGCGCGGCGGCGAGCGAGTGCAACGCGTGCCGCAGCAGCCCTGCCTCCGCGTCGCCGCTCGCCACGGCGACGAGCGTGGCCGGCCCCTCGACCGGCGCGCGCGCGGACGCCGCGGTGACCGCGTCGGCGCGCAGCCGGCGTGGCGCGTGCACGAGCGCGATGTCCGCGCGGCCGTGGTAGGCGGCCGCGGCGAAGCGGGCCGCGTCGACCAGGGCGCCGCAGTTGACAGCGAGCGGAGTCGCGACCAGCCGGTCTTCAGCGCCCAGGGCGGCCGCGGTCTGCCAGAGCGCGAGGTCGAACGGTTCCGCGTTGCCAAACAGGGACCGCGCCGCGCCCAGCAACGACGCCAGGTCGGGCGACGCGCGAAACAGGGCGTTGCCGTTGATGTGGCGCGCGAGGGCGGCGTCGCCGGGGCCGAGGTGGCGGCACGTGCGGTCGGCAGCGATCCACACGCAGTCGCCCGCCAGCCGGGCGCCGACGACGAGAGCGCGCGGAGAGGCGGCGGCAGCGTTCAGCAGGGCGTCGAGCCAGCCGGGGCGGCCGGCGCACACGTCGGTCTCCAGTTGTTGAACGAAGTGGTAGCGGGACACGATTCGCTCGTGCAGGCCGTCCTTGCCCTCGCCGCCCCCGATCATGACCGAATAAAACGCTTCATTGGGCCCCTTGACCCAGTCGGCCGACACGCCCGCCGCGGCGCGGTCGTACGCGCCGCCGCCGGGCGCCGCCTTGGCTCGCACACGCGGCCGCGGCTCCGGTAGCCGGGCCGCGGCCGCCCGCAGCTTGGCGCCGCCGCGGGCCGCCGCAGCGGCGGCGGCCGCGGCGTCGCCGCCGGAGACGACGAGCAGGAGGTCAAAAGCAGCGCCGACAGTCGACGGCGCGACGCGCGGCGCCAGCGCGCACTCGATCAAGGCGTCCAGGTGGGCCTCCGATTCGGACGTGTGCACGGGGATGTAGAGCAGGGTGGCGGTGGTGGCGTTCTGAAGAAAGGGAGCGAGGGAAGAGGGGAGGAGGAAAGGGGAGGAGGGCAGGAGCTGGCCGCGGCCGGCCGCCCCTCGGACGTGGTCCGGGTGGGTCGAGGTGGCGCGCGGCGGCCGTGGGGCGCGCACCTGGGGCCGGTCGCCGGGCGCGGGCGCCGCGGCGGCGGCGGCCGACGCCGCCGCGACCGCCAGAGAGACAGCCAGCTCGGCCGCCAGCGCGGCCGCCAAGCGGCGGCGCGCCATGTGCGGCATTGGTGCCGCCACGGCAGAGGTGGGGCCGGTGCGGGGCGCGCGAGGCGAGGAGCGAACGAGAGTGTGGGCGCCCGCGGCGGTCGCTGTTGAGCCCCACACGCGCGCGCCCCGCCCGCCTCCCCTCTTTCACTCTGCACCCACCCGGCCGTCGACGCCCACCGCATCCGCCGCCGGGTCGCCCGCGCCGCGCAGGAGCGCCTCCCACCGCGCCGCCGCGTCGGCCGTGAAGCCGCCCCAGCTCCAGGCTTGCTCCACGTTGGGAGTTTTCTAAAGGAGGAGGAGGAGGATGGGGGGAGTGCGTGAACGAGGAACGGCGAAGGACGGAGCAGAGCGCGCCTGCCCACTCTTTTTCCACCACCACCGCCCCACCTGCGGCTTCACTTTCCACGCGGCCGCCGGCATGCGCGCCATGAGGTACGCGCCCATGGGCGTGAACTCGTTCCACGCGGGGAGGCCGCGCAGCACGTCCTCCACCCGCGTCGCGTTGTGCGCCGCGCGCACGTGCGCCTCAAACGCGTCAAACAGCTCGCGCGGGTAGCAAATGGGGAATCCGGTCATCGTCTCGTGCGGGCACGGGAAGCGGAGCAGGGCTTCGCACCCCGGCTGCCACGCGGCGCGCTCGACTTCCAGCTCGGCAAACGGGACCGGCGCCACGCCCACGCGCCCTCTCTCGTCCACCAGTTGGTGTGCGTGCAGGGGCGCGGTGACGAGGGTGTCCGAGTCGAGGAAGCAGATCGTCGCCGCGTCGGTCGCGCGCGCCGCGCCCAGCTTGGCCAGCATCTGGGCGTGGTACCCGCCCCCGTTGCCCGACTGCATCCAGCGGGGCGGGGTGTAGGGCGACACGCGGGCGCGCACGGCGAACAGAGGGAGGAGCGCAGACGCGTAGTCGGCGTCGTCCCCAGCGTCGGCCGACACGACGAGCTCGCGGTACGCGTCGCCACCGTACCGTTCGAGCGAACGCAGCAGGTAGATGAAAAACTGGCCGTCGCCCTTGTAGGTGCGCACAAAGAGGTCGAGGGGGTGGCCGGGGGGGGCGAGCGGTGGCGGTTGGGGGGCGGCAGGGGTTGTCGTGTTGTTGAAATGGGTAGCGATGGCGGCGCGGTGACCGCGGTGGCGGTGGCGGCCGCCGGCGGCGGCGGCCTGGGGGTGAAAGGAGGGGGAGAAGGGAGGGGGTCGCGCGCGGCGCCCGCCACCGCCGCCACGCAGCCCCGCGCCCGCGCAGCGGGTGCGCGCAGTGTGCGGTCAGTCCTCGGCCGCCCCCTCCCCCGCGCGCGCGCCTGGGTGGCGAGCAGGGCGGCGACCGCGAGCGAGGCAAACGCCACCGCCTGCGAAGGGCGCTGGCCCGTCATCGTGATTGGGGCGCCTTTGAAAGCGACCGCAGAAAGGAGACTGGTCGGGCGTCCGAGGCGGCGGGTTGGCGGCGGGCGAGTGGGCGCGGCGCAGGCGACCGCGCGCTCCTCTGCGCCCCCCGTCACAACCGCTTCCGGCCCCGCGCCCGCCCGCGCGCGCTTCCGCACATCGCGGCGACGCCCGCGGCCGCGCCCGCCGCCGCGCCGCCCACCATCCAACAACTCCGATGCAGCGCGCCGCGGCCAGCGCCCTGCTGCGCGCCGCGGCGCGCGCTCGCCCCTGGGCCCGGTGCGTGTCGGGCGCGCTGCTGGAGCCGAGTGCCGGGGCGGGAGCGGGGCGGGCGGCCGCCGTTGCCGCCAGCGCGCGCGCCCCGTCGCCGCGGCGCTCGTTTGCGGCCGACGCCGCGCGCGCGGACGCCGACCCCGCTCTCGTCGTCATCCCGCTGGCTCAGACGGGGGAAGGCATCAAAGAGTGCGAGCTCATGCGCTGGTTTGTCGAGGTAGGAGTTGAGGAGGGGGGTGTTGGAGGGAGGACAGAGGGGCGGCGCGCGCGACGACGCCCGCCGACACCCTCCCACGCCGCCCCACCTCCCCACAGGAGGGCGCCACCGTGGCTGAGTTTGACTTGCTGTGCACGGTGCAGTCGGACAAGGCGTCGGTGGACGTGACCGCGCGCCGCGCGGGCGTCGTCGCGCGGCTCGCGGCGGCGGTGGGGGACATTGTGCAGGTGGGGGCGCCGCTGCTGGAGATGCGGGTGGATGACGGTGGTGGAGAGGTCGCGGCGACGGCGGCGAGCGCGGCCGCGCCGGTGGCGGCCGGGGCTCCGCCCTCGCCTCCCTCGCCCCCCCCACACGCCTCGCCCGCCGTGCGCCGCGTCGCCAAAGAGTTGGGCGTGCCCCTGGCCGCCGTGGCGGGCACGGGGCCCGCGGGGCGCGTCGTCAAGGCCGACGTGGAGGCGGCGGCCGGGCGTGGCGCCGGCGCCCCTGCCGCCCCTCCCACCCTCCCCACCCCCGACACCACCACGCTCCACCCCCTGCGAGGCTACCGCCGCGCCATGGTCGCCGCCATGCAGGCGGCGGCGGCCGTCCCCCACTTTCACCTGCATGCGTCAGCCGACGCGTCGCGCGTGCTCGCCGCACGCGCGGCGCTCGCGGCCGACCCGTCCCTCGCCGGCGCGCGCCTCACCCTGCTCCCGTTTCTCGTCAAAGCGTTGGCGCTGACCGCGGCCGCGTTCCCCGACCTGAACGCGAGCCTTGCGGACGGCGGCGCTTCCGTCGCGCGGCACGCGCGCGTGCACGTCGGCGTCGCGGTCGACACCCCCGCCGGCCTCGCCGTCCCCGTCGTGCGCGACGTGCAGGCGCTGTCGCTGGCCGCCATCGCGGCCGAAGTGGGGCGGCTGGCGGCCGCGGCGGCGGGCGGCGCGCTCGGCCCGGCCGACACGGGCGGCGGCACGATCACCCTCTCCAACGTCGGCGCCCTCGGCCCCGCGGGCCACGCGACGCCGCTCCTGCTCGTCCCCCAAACCTGCATCCTGGCGGTGGGGCGCGCGGCGGAGACCGTGGTGCCCGACGGCGCGGGCGGCGTGCGCGTCGAGCCGCGGCTCCCGCTCTCGTGGGGCGCCGACCACCGCGTCGTCGACGGCGCGACGCTGGCCCGCGCGTCGGCGCACTTTGAGGGGTTGCTGGCGGAGCCGGCGCGCATGCTGCTGCACACACGGTAGGGGGAGGAGGAGAGGGGCGGGAGGAGGGGGCGGCGCGCGCGCGCCGCGCCCGCCGCCGCCCGCCCGCGCCCCTGGACGGTCGAGGCGAGGACGGCAAGGCCGCCATCACTGTAACACTGGACCACGCGCGCGGGAGCCGAGGCCGCAGCGTCCCTTCCCCGCGGCCCCCCGCTCACGCGCGCGGCCCCGTGCCCTTGCTCCCCGCCAGCTCCGCCTTGAGCGAGTCAAACGGGTAGTCGCGCGGCGCAAACGGAATGGTGGCCCGCTTGTCGGCGCGCGCCGCGAGCGCGCCGGCCGCGGCAAAGAGGCCGAACCCGCCCGCGAGCCATTTCAGGGCCGTGTACTTGCCCACGTCGTCCCACCGGTCGACGCAATACTCGGGGTTGGCGGTGCCGTCGTCCCAGTTGAGCTCGTCCTCGGGCGAGAGCTGTGGGGGGAGGGAGGAGGGGGGGGTGGGGCCCGAGGGTGACGTGCGGGGCGCCATCGATGCGGCACGCCCACGCCGCGATTGCCGCGGGTCGCCGCACGCCGCGGCGGCCGGCGGCGGGCGCCCGCGGCGCGCCCGGCGCGGCATCGGCACGCCGCGCCGGCCGCGCGCGCCGCGCCGACAGCCTGCCGCGCCTCCGCCCTCCTCGCCCGCCCTCCATCAACCCTACTTTTTGCGCGGCCGGCTTGTTGAGCGACACGGGGCCGCCGCCGCCGCCGCGGGCGACGAGCGCGGCGCGCGGGCCGCGCCGCGCGAGGGCGGCGACCAAGACCGACATGGGCGGCTGCGTCCGCGAGGGCGGCTGCGGCGCGAGGGGCGCGCGGGCAGGCCGCGCCGCGGGGAGTGGGGAGCGCGGTCGGCCGGCCGCGCACACACCTCCCACTCTGCCGGCCCGGCGCGGCCGGCCATCCCCAGCTGTCTGTATGCTCTTCTTCGCGCCCGGCGACCCCGCCCCCCCGCCCGTGCCGGCGCCGGCCCCCGAGCTCGCGCGTCGCATCGACGCCCTCGCCGCGTTCGCCGCGCGCAACGGACCCGCCTTCGTGGCGCACGTGGAAGCGGAGCAGAAGGTGTGTGGGGTGTGGCGGTGGTGGCGGTGGTGGTTGGCTAGGCACGGCGACGCTCGGCGCGCTCGACCCTGCGCCCCTCGTCTCTCCCCTTCAGGCCAACCCCGACTTTGCCTTTCTATTCGGCGGCGACGGCGCGGCCTATTGGGTGCACGCGCTCTACCAGGTCGACGCTGGGGGCGAGGCAGCGCGCGGCGCGGCGGCCGCCGCCCCTCCTCCCCCTCCTCTGCCCGACCTCCCGACCACCGCCGGCCTCATCCCCGAGCTCGTGGCCGCCGCCATCACCGCGGGCGGGCCCCGGTTTGCGCCGCTCGACCCGGAGGCGGTGGCGGGCGCGGCCGCGCGGGACGAGGCGACGCGGTCGGCCGCGCCTCCCCCCCTCACCCCTTACATCGCCGCCAAGCTTGCCCTGCTGCGCGCCCGCCTGGACGCGTACGCGCCCGGCGTGACGGCGGCCGACGTGTGCGGGCCGGACGTGGGGCGTGGGGGTGGTGGCAGGGGGGGCGGCGGCGCGCACGCGGTCGCGCCGCCGCCCCCGCGCCGCGACGGCGGCGCCGCCCTCGCCGCCGACCGCGCCGGCCTGGGCGCGCACGATCCGGGCGCGGAGCGCGGGGGCGGCGACGCGGCGCTCGACGCCGTGTTTGGCTCGTGGCGCGCGGCGCGCGCGGCCGCGCACCGCGCCGACGTCGCGGCCGCCATCCGCGCGCGCGAGGGGGCGAGGTAGCGGGCAGCGGGGCGCACTGCAAGGCGGGAGCCGGGAGCCGGGAGAGGGCGAGCCACCCCGTGCGCTCACACGCCCGCGCGCGCGCGCGCGCCGCGCGCGCCCCTCCTCCTCCCCGCCTCCTTCACTCGCCGTGCAGCGGCACGTGGCAGTCGCGCGCGGCCGACGGAAACACGTGCTCCGGCTTGCGGCGCGCCAGGGGGCCGCGGCAGCCGAGGAGCTGCACGCCGACGCCGTCGGCGACGAAGCGGCCTTCCGCCTTCCACGCCTGGTAGTCGGTGCGCGTCCACTTGGTGAAGCCCCAGTTGCGGGAGGCGACGATCTTTTGGCGCCCCGCAAACTTGAACTTGGCGCGGCGGAAGGCTTCCGCCGCGAGCACCGCGTGCACGTCTTTGCAGCGGATCGAGAGGAGCACCTGCCCGATGTCGACCCGGGCGCACGTCCCCTGCGGCTTGCCGTACGCGCCCCGCATGCCCGTCTGCAGCCTGTCCGCGCCCGCGCACGTGAGCATCTTGTTGATGCGCAGGACGTGGAACGGGTGGATGCGCACGCGCAAGTGGAACGCGTCCTTACCCGCGTGTTTCACCATGTACTTGTTGGCCGCGATGCGGGCGGCCTCCATGGCTTCCGAGCAGATCTGCTCCTTCTCCCAGGAGACGAGGTGGACGCAGTGCGGGAACATGTCGACGACCGCGCGCTTTTGCCCCGCGTCGAAGATGCGGATCTTGGGGTCGGGCACGCCCCGGCAGAAGCGGGACTTGGGGTACGGCTTGTTCTTGATCTGGCGGTAGCACCGCGAGGGGCCTGAAGGGAGGAGAGGGACGAGCGTCGGGGTGGGGTGCGCGCGCGGCGCGCCAGGCCTCCCTCGCGCGGGCCAATCAGCGGCCGCCGCCGGCTCAACGCCCTCGCCCGCGGGCCCCGGGGGGAGCGGGGGCGGGCGGCGGGCGCCGCGCCCGCCACGCGCTCGCGCGGCCGCGCGGCAGCCGCCGCGCCCACGCCCGGCGCGCCGGCGGGCGCGCCGGCCGCCGCCCGAGGGCGGCGTGGGATGGGCCGACCGCGCGCCGCCGCGCGGGGGCCCGATCGGGGGCGCGCCGCGCCGCGGCGGCGCGGCCGCCGCGGCGCGCGCGCGCCCGCGCGGGGCGGAGAAGGGGGGGGCGGCGGCCGAGGACGCCGCGGAGGCACCCGTGAGACCGCGCGCGTCCACCGGGGACGGGTGGAGCGGGCGCCCGGCGGCGCCCGCGGCCGGGGCGGCGCGGTCAACGCGCACGGCCCGCGATTCGCGGCGCCGCGCCCCGCGCGCGCCACGCCAAGGGCCGACACTAGTCCGGGGCACTCACGGCGACCCATGGCGGCGAGGAGCGGCGAGGCCGCGCGGGAGCCGCTCGTGTGACGAAGAGTGAAGAGAAGAGGGGCGGCGCGGCCGGCCTTGCTCCCCTCCATTCACTCACGCACTCGCACTCGCACACTCCCTCCCTCCTCCAGGAGGGAGGGTTCGATGGCGCCCCGCCGGCGCGCGCCGGCGCCGGCACCCGCGGCGCGCCCCGCGGTGCGCGGCCGCGGCCGCACCGCGAGCCGGGCGCGGGGGCGCGCCGCTCGGCGGTCGACGCCCGACGTCGACGAGAGCGCCGGCGGCACGCCGAGCGATGCCGAGCCGTCGGCGTCGACCGGGAGCTCGCTGCCGGACTCGGTGGCGGCCGAACCCGCGCGCCTCGACCCGGCGTCGGTGTGGCGCGCCGCCCTGGCCGCCGTCGTCGCGCAGGCGCCCGGCGAGGCGGCGGCCGGGGCCGCCCTGCGCGCGGTGCAGGCGCGCGTGGTGGAGGAGGAAGGGGAGGGCGAGGGCGGCGACGGCGCGGCGTCGGCCGCGCCCGCCCCCACCTCCCCGCCAACCCCCACCGACCCGCACCTCTGGGCCGACGCCGCGCTCGTCCACATGGCCACCGTGGCGGCCGACGTGGAGGAGACGGAGGCGCTGCGCCGGGCCATGGCCGAGTCCCTGGCCGAGGCTGAGGCGGCGGGCGCGGTGCGCGCGGAGCCCGCGAGCCCGGCGGGCGCGGGCGACCTGGGCGACACGGGGGCGTCGGCCATCTGGCGCGAGCTGGTGGGCAGGATGGGGGCCGAGGCCGTGTCGGCCGAGGTCGGCGGGGCCGCGCCTGCGCCCGCCCCCGACCCTCCACCACCGGCCCGCGCGGCCCTGGCCCGCCTGCTGTCGCTCGAGCGGTCGGCCGTGCGCTGGTACTGCGGCTGCCCGGGGACGGGCGTCTACCTGTCCCGCGCGGGCGCCGCGCTCGCCGCCGACGCCGCGTCGTCCGCGCGCCCGCTCGCCGACGCGGCCGCCGCCGCGGCCGCCACGCTCGAGGCCGCCCTGTTTGCCATGCCCGCCGTCGGCGGCGCGGTGCCGGCCGCGTTTGCGGCGCTGGCGCCGGCGGGAGGGGAAGGCGGCAGCGGCGCTGAAGTCGTTGCGCTGCCGCCCGACGACGGCGCGCCGGCGGCAGACGACGGCGACGTGCCGGTCGTCGTGTGAGGGGGGGGGGGGGTCGCGGGGTTGTGGTTTGCAGCATTCAGGGGGGCACACCTCGTCGCACGCCCTCCCCCCTCTCCCCCCTCGTCACCCGTCGCCCGGCTGCACCCACACCCACTCGCGCGCGTATCCGCCCCCCCCCCCGCACGACGCGGCGCAGGTGTAGACGGCGGCCGCGCTCCAGTCGGGCGCGGCGGGCGACGCGGCGTCGGCGCCGAGCGAGGCCAGGAGCTGCGGCAGCAGCTGCACCTCGAAGACGCGCGGCGAGCCGCACGATTCACAGGGCGGCGGTTGAGGCGGCCGAGGCGACGCGCGGGGCCACAGCGGCCCCCCGCCGCGGCGCGCGCGCAAGACTTGCCGCGGCGCGCGCGCCGCGCGCGCCGCAAACGCCGCCATCGCCGCCGCGTCCGGCGGTACCGCCGCTTCCAGCGCGTTCATGAGGTCGGCGGTCGCTTCGTCGTCGTCGGTGTCGCCGCCGCTGGTCGAGGGCGGGGACGCGCCGCGCGGCGGGGCGGACCGCGCGGCGCGCGGCGCGGCCGCCGCCGCGGCCGCCGCCGCGGCCGCCGCCGCGGCCGCCGCCGCGGCCGCCGCCGCCGCCAGCTCGCGCGCCTTGACCACGTCTTCGTCGTCGTCCGTGTCGCGGTCGCTGGGCTCGTCGTCCACGCCCAGGGCGGCTTCCGGGAAGAGGCGCACGCCGTCGGCCGGCGGCGGCGGCTCCCGCCCCGCCGCGATCGCGGCTTCCGCGTCGGCCACGCCCCACCGATCCTCGTGCGTCGGCGCCCCGGCCAGCGGCGGCGGCGGGTCGGCGCCGCCCGCGGGCGCGGGCGGGTAATGCGCGTTCCCCCGCGGCAGCTGGCATCGCAGCGCGGCGACCGCGCCCGGCTCGGCCAGGCGTCCGCCCGCGGGCGAGACAAACACGAAGAGCGTCCGGTGAAAGGCGGCGTCGGGGGTGTCGAGGGGGGCGTATATCTGCAGCAGAAAATCCAACGGCGCCCCCGTGACGCCGCACGTGAGCCAGGCGGGCGGCGGCAGGTCTACGGGGTCGAGCCAGGCCGGGCGGCCGCCGAGTTTGGAGGGGAAGCGGTGGCGGAGGAGGGACGGCGGCGGCGCGGTGTCGACAAAGCCCAGGGCCCAGGGGGCGGCCCCGTCGCTGCTGCCGCTGCCGCCAGAGGAGGAAGAGGACATGGATGGGGCAGGCGACGGCGCGCGGACCATCGTGGGGAGGGGGAGGGGCGCCGGCGGCGGCGGCCGTGCGCGGCGGCCGCGGTTGGGGGCTGCCGAGGCCTAGTCGCGCGCTCTGGCTCGACCGGGCGGCGTGCGCGACGGCGCAGCGCTCGCGGCGGCGGCCGGGCTGGCGCACGAGTGGCGGGCTGCATCGGCGCGGCCGGGATCGCCCGCCACACCCGCCTCCACCCCAGCCCGCCCCGCCCGCGCCGCGACCGTCTGCCCCGCCCCGCCCGACGATGACCGCGTGAACGACTGCGAGCCTCCGCCGCTGAAGCCCGCCGTCCACGCCCGCAGGACGCTCTCCGCGCGCCGCCCTGCCGCCGCAAGGCGCCATGGACCGGGTGAGCGTGTGGAGGGTGGTGGAGAGGCGCGCAGCCTCCCCCTCGCGCCCCCGCGAGCGCCTCCCTCCCGCTCGCGCCCCTGCGAGCGCCTCCCTCCCCGCGCTCCACGATCGGCGCCCGTCGCGCCCGCTCCGTCCCCCGCCAGCATCGCCAAACGGCGTGCTGGATCGCCGGCGAGCCGTGGCGGCGGCAGCCGGCGGCGCGGAGCGTCGGGCGGCCATGCCGGCCCGCGCCCCGCCGGCGCGCGCTCGGCGGGCCGCGCCCGCGCCTCCTCCACCGCCCGCGCCCCACCGCGGGGCGCCCTGCATCGAGAGAATGGCGTGAGCGGCCGGCCGCGGCGGCCGGAGGGGCAACCGCCGCCCCCGGGCGCCAGGCAGCGCGGCGCGCCGGCGCGCGCCGACCACCCCCCCTCTCTCCCTCCCCTCTCTGCAGTACGAAAAAGTGGAGAAAATCGGGGAGGGCACGTACGGCGTCGTCTACAAGGCGCGCGACCGCACGACGGGCGCGGTCGTCGCGCTCAAGAAGATCCGGCTCGAGCAGGAGGAGGAGGGCGTCCCTTCGACCGCAATCCGCGAGATCTCGCTGCTCAAGGAGTTGCGCCACGCCAACGTCGTCCGCCTCACCGACGTCGTGCACGCGGACGCCAAGCTGTACCTGGTGTTTGAGTTCCTCGACGTGCGCGCGGGGGGGGGGGGGGGGGGGGGTGAGGGCCGGGGCCCGGCGGCGGGCGCGCGCCCCCCCCCCCCCCCCCCCCCCCCCCGCAGGTCGACCTCAAGAAGCACATGGACGCGCACCCCGGCCTCTGCCGCGACGGGCGCGCCATCAAACTGTTTCTGTACCAAATGCTCGCCGGCATCGCCTACTGCCACGCGCACCGCGTGCTGCACCGCGACCTGAAACCCCAAAACCTGCTCATCGACGCGGAGCGCGGCGCCCTGAAACTGGCCGACTTCGGCCTGGCGCGCGCGTTTGGGCTGCCCGTCCGCGCGTACACGCATGAGGTCGTCACGCTGTGGTACCGTGCGCCCGAGATCCTGCTGGGCGCCAAGCACTATTCGACGCCCGTCGACGTGTGGTCGATCGGGTGCATCTTCGCGGAGATGGTCAACGGGCGGCCCCTGTTCCCGGGGGATTCCGAGGTGGGGGAAGGGACAGGGGGGGGTCGGGGCTCGTGCCGGCTGCCGCTGCGCCGCCTCCGGGCCCGCGCTCGTGCGCCGGGGATGCCGTGCAGGGGGCGCCGCCGCGGCCCCAACCCCCCCCACGAACCCCTCGGCCCGACCCCCTCGCCGCCCGCGCCTCGCCGCCAGATCGACGAGCTCTTCAAAATCTTCCGCCTGCTCGGCACCCCCGACGACGCCGCCTGGCCCGGCGTCGCGTCCCTGCCCGACTACCGGGACACGTTCCCGGCGTGGCCCGCGCGGCCGCTCGCCGACGCGGTCCCGACGCTCGACGCGGCGGGCGTCGACCTGCTGCGCTCGATGCTGCGCTACTCGCCCTCGGCCCGCGTCACCGCGAAAGCCGCGCTGGGGCACCCCTGGTTTGCGGACGTCGCGGCGGCGGCGCGCGCGGCGCGGGGGGCGGGCGCGGCGCCGCCGGTGTGAGCGGCGCTGGCCACGGTTTTTCTCGCTCCGCTCCTTCCCGCCCCGCGCTTCCCCGCCCCTCCCGCGGCACCGTGGCGCGCCTGCGTCCCTGCGGCGAGTGTAGACTGATTCATTTCGGGCGTGCGCGCGAGGGGAGGAGTGCGGGGCGTCGACGCGCGCCGCGCCGTCTCTCGTGCACACCTCGCGACCGCCGCCAAGCCGTCGCGTCACTCCCTCTCTCTCCCCTCCGACCGCGCCCGCGTCGGAGGGCGCGCCCCGGGCGGCCGGCACCGCGCTCCCGCACCGCCGTGCGGCCCGATGTCGGGCCCGGCGG
>Ga0315278_10004272_pt1 | contig 12866 bp, 15 predicted proteins | sample YL17G06_0_MG_FD_203880 | JGI IMG/M metagenome (GOLD analysis project Ga0315278, IMG submission 203880) | Sediment microbial communities from Yellowstone Lake, YNP, Wyoming, USA - YL17G06_0 | ecosystem: Environmental > Aquatic > Freshwater > Lake > Sediment | place: USA: Wyoming | collected...
GGCCGACGCGCTGCGCATCGCGAACGACGTCCGTTATGGGCTCTCATCGTATGTGTGGACGGGCAATCTCGGCCGCGCACACCGCCTGGCCGCGGGCATCGAGGCGGGCATGTGCTTCGTGAACAGCCAGAACGTCCGCGACCTGCGCCAACCGTTCGGCGGCATCAAGGCGTCCGGCGCCGGGCGCGAGGGCGGGACCTGGAGCTTCGAGGTGTTCACCGAGCCGAAGAACGTCTGCGTCTCCATCAGCGACCACCCCATCCCCCGGTGGGGTGTCTGAAATGGGCAAGCTCGCGCTGGCCGCCAAGGTCACCCACGTTCCCTCGCTCTACCTCTCGGAGCAGCCGGGCAAGCACCAGGGCTGCCGGCAGGCGGCGATCGACGGGCACGTCGAGCTCGGCCGGCGCTGCAAGGCGCTCGGCGTGGACACGGTGGTGGTGTTCGACGTCCACTGGCTCGTCAACGCCGGCTACCACGTGAACTGCGCGCCGAAGTTCAAGGGCGTCTACACCTCGAACGAGCTGCCGCACTTCATCAAGAACATGCCGTTCGAGTACGACGGCAACCCGCGGCTCGGCCGCCTCATCGCGGAAACCGCGACCGAGATGGGCGTGCCCACGCGCGCGCACGACGCCACCACGCTCGACCTCGAGTACGGCACGCTGGTGCCGATGCGCTACATGCACATGGACGCGGCGAACCGCTTTACGGTCGTGTCCGTCGCGGCCTGGTGCAACTGGCACAAGCTCGAGGACAGCGCCCGCTTCGGACTGGCCGTGCGCCGCGCAATCGAGGAGCGCTACGACGGCACCGTCGCGATCCTCGCCAGCGGCTCGCTCTCGCACCGCTTCAACGACAACGGCAGCCCCGAGGAATCGATCCACGAGATCAGCGACGAGTTCTATCGCCAGATCGACCTGCGCGTGGTCGAGCTCTGGCAAAAGGGCGACTGGAAGACCTTCGTGAAGATGCTGCCCACGTACAACGCCACGTGCCACGGCGAAGGCCACATGCACGACACCGCGATGCTGCTCGGGGCGCTCGGCTGGGACGCCTACGACCGGCCGGTGGAGATCGTCACCCCCTACTTCGCCAGCTCGGGGACGGGACAAATCAACGCGATCTTTCCGGTGACTCCGCTTTCGCGCTAGCGCCATGCCGCACCTCGCCATCGAATACTCGGCCAACCTGCGCGCGGCCGGGGACATCCCGGGCCTGCTGCCGAAGCTCGCGCAAGCCTTGCGCGACCAGCGCGCCGACGGCAAGCCGGTGTACCCGGCGGGCGGCGTGCGCGTGCGTGCCTACGAGGCGGTCGATTACTGCGTCGCGGACGGCGCCCCCGATGCCGGGTTCGTGCACGCCACGCTGAAGATCGGGAAAGGGCGCGCGCGCGAGACGGTCCGCGCAACTGGGGATGCCCTGTTCGAGATCATCAAGGCGCATTTCGCGCCGCTTTCGGCGGGCCAGGGGCTCGCGCTCTCGCTCTACCTCGACGAAGTCGACGAGTCGGGCTCCTGGAAGCACAACACCCTGCACGAACGGCTGAGGCGGAAATGAGTCCCGCGGAGCAGGCGGCGCGCGTCCAGCTCGCCGCCGCGTATCGCATCTTCGACTATCTCGGCTGGACCGAGCTCATCTACAACCACATCACGCTGCGCCTGCCCGGCCCCGAGCGGCACTTCCTGATCAACCCCTTCGGCCTGCGGTACGCGGAGGTGAAGGCGTCGAACCTCGTGAAGATCGACCTCGCGGGCAAGGTCGTCGGCGAGTCGCAATGGCCGGTCAATCCGGCCGGCTTCACGATCCACGGCGCGATCCACGCCGGCATCCCGAACGCGCACTGCGTGATGCACACGCACACCACCGCCGGCATGGCGGTCGCCTGCTCGCAGGGCGGGCTGTCGACGAGCAACTTCTACTCGGCGCAACTGCACGGCAAGGTCGCGTACCACGACTTCGAAGGCATCACCGTGCACGCCGACGAGGGCCCGCGCCTGATCGCGAACATCGGCGACCGGCCTGCGGTGATCCTGCGCAACCACGGCCTGCTCGCGTGGGCCGAGTCGCTGCCGCGCGCGTTCGCGATCCTGTGGCTGCTCAACCGCGCGTGCGAGATCCAGCTCGCCTCGACCGCGATGGGACCGGTGATCGAGATCCCCGCGGACATCCAGCGCAAGTGCACGCGCGACTCGCTACAGTTCAACCCGAGCTTCGGCGCGGGCCAGGACGTGTTCGACGCCCTCACCCGCGCCATAGACGCGATCGATTCGTCGTACAAGACATGAAAGTCTGCGTTTACGGCGCCGGGGCGATCGGCGGGTTCATCGGTACGCGACTCGGCGCAGCATGGCACGCGCCGAGCGCGGTCGCTGCTCGGGCTCGCGCGACGCTTCGCCCGGGTGCGCGGATTTTACTGAGAAGGTAGCGGCACGCCCAGCGCCGCGAGCTGCCTCTCCGCGGCCGCCTCCCACCCGCGGTTCGCCGCCGGGCTCGCGGGGCTCGGATGCAGGACCTGCCCGACGCGGATCCTGCGCGCGACCGCGCCGTCGATCAGGTCGCTCTCCACCACCGCGCGGATGCGCTTCTCCGCGAAGGCGCCGACGCCGATCGTCCACTGCGGCGCAAGCGCGACGAGGGCCGCGGCGAGATGTCGGTTACACGCGGCGTAGACCTCGGCGAGCAGCGCCGCCGGCAGCTTGTCCGGCGTGAAATTGCGCCCGGACGCTTCGAGGAACGCGAGCGGGCAGTAGTTGAGCACGAACCAATCGTCGAAGAATGCTTCCGCCGTCCCGAACCGCGTCGCCGCCCAACCCCACAGCCGTCGCCCGCTGACCTCCGAGCGCTTGCAGTCGAAGCCCTCGATCGGGCGCTTCGGATGCTCGTGCTCCGGTCGCTCGACGCGTGCCCGAATGCCCATCCAGTCGCGCACCGCGGCGATCTCGCCGAACGGCACGCCGGTCTGCATCATCCCGAACGGGCCCGGATTCATCCCGAGCAGCACGACCCGCTTCGAGCCCGCCCCGTATCGGTTCACGTATGCCTCGTACGGCGCCCACGCGTAAACGTGCGGGTCGTAAACGTGCGCTACGGGCGTGGGAAACCGGAGTCGCGCGAGCGCGCGCGAGAGCTCGCGCGCGGCATCGAGGAGCGCGGCGGCGGCGGCGACGGCGCTCCCGCTCAATGCATCGACGGCTTCTTGAGGAAGTCGTTGCGGTCGGCGGAGCGCACGCGCACCTGCTTCGCCGCGCCGTTCCGCAGCAGCGCGAGCGGCACATCTGTCCCGGCCGGCCCGAGGCGCCACACACCACGCCACAGGGCGGCGAGCCCGGTCACGCGGTCGCCGCCGACCTCGACCACCGCGTCGCCGAGCCGCACGCCGGCGCGCTCCGCCGGCCCGTCGGCAGCGAGCCCCGCCACGACGATGCGACCCTTGTCGTCCGTGGTGTACATGCCGAGCCATGCGCGCGCGGGCCCCGCGGGCCGCCCCTGCTTGAGCATGTCGTCGAGAATCGGATCGAGCAGGTCGATCGGGACGAACATGTTGCCCTGCTGCGCACCGCCGCCTAGCGATGCGGGGTCCTGCACCAGCAGCGAGCCGACGCCGAGCAGCAGCCCGTCCCCGTCGACCAGCGCCGCCCCGCCCCATTGCGGGTGCGGCGGCGAGGTGAACAGGGCTTCGTCGAGCACGTATTCCCAGTAGCCGGCGAACTCGCGCTTCGCGACGAGCTGCGCCTGCAGCGCGTGCGTCCGGCCGCCGTGCCCGATCACGACCGCGTTGTCGCCGACGGCCGCTAGCGCGGCCGCGCCGCGCTCGAGCACCGGTGCGTCCAGCTGGCCCAGCGGCAGCACCAGCCCGAACCCGGTGACCTGGTCGTAGGCGACCGGATGGCCGGGCACCACCTGCCCGGCGTTCGTGGTGAGCCAGATCGAGGTCGCCTCGGTGATGAGATAGCCGATGGTGAGCACCAGCCCGTCGGCGCGGATCACGACGCCGTTGCCGACCCGGTCGGTGCCCAGAATCGAGGCGGTGAACGCGTCCTCGGGAACCTCGGTGCGCAGCAGGACCACCGAGTCGAACGCAGCCTGCAGGTTGAAGCGCAGCCCCGCCTGCTTGGGCTGCAGGCTCTCGGGGAAGGACCAGTGGGTCGATTCGGACATTGGGAAAATGAGCGGCGGAGTGAGACCCGTTCGCGGCTAGCGATCTTACGCCATCGCCCCCGCCCGGCGGCGGGGTTTGATCCAGGTCAGCGCGCCTCCGCCCGCCGCGGAATACGTTGGGTGCTTCGCGCGACCGTGCGGCCGCACTAGAGGAGCCCCCCCATGACCGCGACCCCCGAACGCATCCAGGACATCGCGCACCTCGGCAGCGTCGAGCTGCTCACCTCCAAGCTCGACCGGAGCCTGTGGTACTTCAAGGACGTGCTCGGCATGGAGGTCGTGCACGTCGACGGGCAGTCCGTCTACCTGCGCGGGTACGGCGACCATGCGGCGAGCGCGCTCAAGCTGACCGCCGCCGCCCGGCCCGGCGTGGGCTGCATCTCGTGGCGCGCGATGGGGCCGGCCGCGCTCGAGCGGCGCGTCAGGGCGATCGAGGCGACGGGCCAGGGGGTCGGCTGGATCGACGGCGACTTCTGCCGCGGCCCGAGCTACCGCTTCCGCGATCCCGACGGGCACCTCATGGAGATCTACTACGAGGAGCAGAAGTACGTCGCGCCCGACCACCTGCGCTCGACGCTGAAAAACCTCCCGATGCGCTACACCGCGAAGGGCGTGAACGTGCGGCGCACCGATCACCTCGCCCTGCTGGCGCGGGACGTGCCTGCGAACCGCGCCTTCGCGCAGGCCGCGCTCGGCTTCCGCCTGCACGAGCAGGTCCTGTTCGAGCACGGCACGAAGGAAATCGGCGCGTGGCTCAGCCCGTCGATCGTCCACCACCAGGTCGCCTACGTGCTCGACGTCAAAGGCGGCAGCGGCCGGCTGCATCACTTCTCGCTCTGGGTCGACGACCGCGCCGACGTGCTGCGCGCCGCCGACATCCTCGCGGAGAACGGGATTTTCATCGAGGCCGGTCCGTCGCGGCACAACAACTCGCAGGGCTTCTACCTCTACTCGTACGAGCCGGGCGGCAACCGCATCGAGGTGTACTCGGGAAGCTATCTCGTCACGGCGCCGGACTGGGAGCCGGTGACCTGGAACGAGGAGGAGCGCGGCACCGGCGTGTACTGGGGTACGCCGCTGCCCGAGAGCTTCCTCACCTACGCGACGCCCGACATCGCGACCGAGGCCGCGCCGGCCACGGCCCAGAAGGTGCCGGTCTTCGATCCGGGTTGAGCGCGCCCAGCGGTCAGGTCTTCGCGGCGCGTATCAATCCGTTCGGCGTCGGCGCTGTGATCTTGCGCAGCGTGTTGCGGTCGGTGTAGTGGAAGAGCGGGTCGTTGCCGGCCATCTTGGGTATAGTACGATTCTTGACGTATGTCATCTTAGGTACTAAAGTGACATACATGGAAAAGACTCAGGTTTACCTGCGCAAGGAAGAGCTTGCTGCACTGCGTAAGGCCGCCGCAAGGTCCGGGCGCAGTGTCGCGGAACTCGTCCGCGACGCAATCCGCAAAGTCGTGCTCAAGCCGCAGGCCGCCGGCCCGGTTGCCATCTGGGACGGCGAGCCCAAGCGCGCATCCTTCGACCACGATAGCGTTCACGACGAGCCCTAATGAGGCAGGGGGAGGCGGTTTTCGTCGACAGCGGGGCGTGGATCGCGCTCGCGCTGTCACGAGATCCGCTTCATGCGCAAGCGCGCGAGCAATGGGATCTGCTGCACGGAGCAGCCGCGAAGCTTCACACCTCCGTTCCCGTCGTCATCGAGACCTTCACGTTTCTCGATCGCAGCGCCAACCGGGACGTGGCGCTGACGTGGAGAGAATCGATCTCTAAGCCCGGAACGGTAAGAATCCTTCCCTGCGAGCTGCGCGATCTTGAGCAGTCGTGGGCGTACTTTCGGCGCACGGATCTTCACAAGCTCTCGGCCGTCGATGCCACCAGCTTTGCAATCATGAAACGCGCGCGAATCCGACTTGCATACACGTTCGATCACCACTTTGCAGTGGTCGGATTCAGGCTGGTGGCATGAACGCGATGGGCGCGGCTCATCCGCAAGGTCTACGAAACCGATCCGCTGGAATGCCCCAAGTGCAAGGGGCCGATGCGGGTGATCGCGCGTGAATCGACGATCCGGGCGTGGTGCGGCGCATCCTCGAGCACCTCGGGCGCTGGGCGCCCGAGCCTGCCGAACGGGGCCCGCCCGCGCAAGCGCCCGATTGGCCGCAGAACGCCGCCATCCCCCTGACCTACCACGCAGTTCCCGACATCGCCTATCGCAGTGCGAGGGGCCAGTGCGGCCGCGCACTTGCCCCTCGTGCCATTCGATCGCCCCACGCCTCTCAGGATTCGCGCCATCTTGAGGTAGCCGGCATTGCCGATCGGCCGAGCAAAGACGCAAAATTCTCTTGGCGCAATGCTCGGCAGCGCTCAATCAGCGCCAGACCGTCGCCATCGGCCAGACGCGCGAAAAGAGAAGGATTGAATTTCCTATCGCCCCGCCTGATCCGGCTCAGTCTCGATAGTCCGGCTCGCGCCGGTCGAGCATCCGCTTGAGCGCTTCGAAGTGGTGCTCCCAGTGCGGCTTGCCGCCGTACATCGGCCCGCCGATCGTGCGCATCGTCGCCTCGACGATCGGCTGCGGCAGCGTCTTGAGCTTCGCGCCGGTCCACATCGCGTAGAGCTGGACCTGCGCGACGCGCTCGAGGTAGTAGAGGTGGTCGTACGCCTCGGCCACCGATTTGCCGACGGTCAGCACGCCGTGGTTGGCCATGAACATCACTTTCCCGTCGCCGAGCACCTGCGCGAGCCGCTCGCCCTCGGCGGGATCGAACGCCGGACCGGTGTACAGGCCGTCGTAGACGACGTGCTTCATCATGCCGACCTCGGTCTGGCCGATCGGCTTGATCGCCGGATCCTCGAGCCGCGCCAGCGCGCTCGCGAACGGCATGTGGGTGTGCATCACGCACACCGCGTCGGGGTTCAGGCGGTGGATCGGCGCGTGGATGCAGTAGCCGGACATCTCGACCTCGCCCACGCCGCGCAGCACCTTCCCGTCGTAGCCCACGTCCATCAGCGAGCTCGCGGTCACCTCCGACCAGTGCATGCCGAACGGGATCTGCAGATAGCGGTCGGGCTTGCCCGGCACGGTGCTCGTGAGGTGATTGAAGATCCCCTCGCTGAACCCGTGCGCGAACGCGAGGCGGTGCGCGGCCGCGAGGTCGACCCGCATCTGCCACTCGGCGGGGTCGGCGCGGACATCCTTCGCCTTGCGGGACTTCGGTTGGGATGAAACGAGCTTCATCGCGATTTCCTTCCGTCAGCGCGATACATTCATCGAAAAGATCTGCCCACCGATCGCATTGTAGATCTGCTGGGCGGCCACGATCCCGCCCGTCCGGGCGCCCTGGGGTCAGCCGCAGCTCAAAGTGTAGGCCGGCGGGGTCGTCCCGGCGGCAAGCGTGATGCGGGTCACGTCCATCATCGCGGCCGTCGACCCGACCTCCTTCTCGTCGTAGTCCACGCTGCCGACGGTGAAAGTCGCGGGCGGGAGATTTCGCGGGGCGCCGGCGCGCGCGGCCAACCCGGGCGGCGAGGCCTCCCAGGCGGTGATTTCGGGCAGCTCGATGACAGACACTTTGCAGTGGTCGGATTCAGGCTGGTGGCATGAACGCGATGGGCGCGTCGTCCCCGTCGAGGTCCTGACCGCCTAGGCTTTCCGCATCAGCCAGTTCGGCGTCGGCGCGGCGATCTTGCGCAGCGTGTTGCGGTCGGTGTGGTGGAAGAGTTGGTCATTGCCGGCGATCTTCAACACCGTGTCCTGTTCGTACGACCACGTGCCGTCGCCGTTCACCGCGACCTTGATGCGGTACTCGAGCGTCTTGAACGCGTAGTCGAGGAACGGGATGGAGCAGGTCCCGTTGGTGGGCGCGCCGAACTCGCAGCGCGCCTCGAAGGTCTTTGCGTCGCGCGCTGCCGTGCCGGTCGCCATCGCGATCTGCCCGCGCGGGATCGTGAGCGTCAGGATGATCGCGCCGGTGGCCGGCTCCCAGAGCCAGTAGCCGACCTGGTCGTGGAAGGTCTCCGGCAGGTTCGGCCGCAGCACGTGCTGGTGGTAGCGCAGCCCGTATAGGAGCTGCGGCCCGTTCGCCTGCGGGTCGATCGGCTGCAGCTCGTAGCGCTCCAGGTACGCGTCCTTCTCCGGGCCGTCGGGCTTGGGATTCACGTCGAGACCGCGCTGTCCCTCCCAGACGCCGGCGAGCGGCGCGAGCGGGCCGAGGTTCTTCAAAGTGTCCGGATCAATCTCGGACGGCTCGGTGTAGATGTCGGTAGGAAAGTCGGCCATCTGGATCGGCTCCGGGCTGTCGGGATTACGGCGCGAAGAAAGCGAACGTGCGCGCCTCGATGCTCTGGCGGGGCGGCGCATCCGCAGGGGTCGTGGGATCGACGAACGATGTGTGCGCGGTGAAGCGCGCCCGGCCGTCCCGCGCCGAGTCGTACACCTTGAAGACGAGCGCCTCGTCGCGCCGCATCTCCGGGAAGTAGAACCAGCGGTGGGCCGGGTTGTGGCGCACCTGGTAGGTCTCGCCCACGCGGTGCGGATAGCGCCGCTCGGCGGCGAGCAGGTCGGCCGGAGCGAGGCTGCGTGCGTCGGCGATGGCGAGCGGATTGGCCTGGATCGGACGGTTGATCGCGCGCCACACCTGGATGATCGCGAAGCGCTGCGCGAGGAGCCGTTCGGCCTCGTCGGGCAGCGCCTCGCGCAGGCGCTGCGGGCCGGACCACTCGGTGTAGTCGTTATGCACGGAGAGCACCGGCTCGCGCACCAGGCGCGCTTCGCGCTCGGCCTCGTCGCCGGAGCGCAGCGTGTGATCGAACACGACGACGCGCGCCGCACCGGACACGCGCTTCACGAGGCGCTCGATCTCCGGGTAGTACACCGCCTTTAGCTCGGCGGCGTCGAAAAAATACTGCATCGCGGTCGCATGATCGACGAACGCGAAGCCGTTGCGGTCGAGCGAGAACTCGGTGGCGCGCGGCCGTCCGTTCTCGATCGTGACCGGCTGCTGCTCCTTCTTGCCGACGTTCCGGCGGCGGATGTTGCCCGGACCGAACGTCTCGTTCACCGGCTTCTCCCCGGTGTCGACCGCGTAGGTGAGCTCGGCAGTGACGGTAGCGTGCATCGCGGGTCCTCGCGCTCAGTCGGCCTTGATCTTCGCCTCGCGGACCACGCGCGCCCACTTCTCCGTCTCGGCCTTGCCGAGTGCGGCGAGCTCCTCAGGCGTTCCGGTGCGCGGCGACAGTCCTTGCTTGGCGAGCGCCTCGCGCATCTCGGGTTGCGCCACGATGTCGCGGATCTCGCGGTTGTACTTCGCCAGCACGTCGGGCGGCAGGTGCGCCGGACCCCAGACGCCGAACCAGAGGTCGACGTCGAAGCCGCGCACGCCCTGCTCGTCGAGCGACGGGAACTCCGGGAACAGCGGATGGCGCTTCGGCAGACTCACGCCCAGCAGCTTGATCTGGCCGGCGCGCGTCGGTGGCAGCGCGGTGTGCACCGGCAGGAACATCGCGTTGATCTGTCCGCCGAGCAAGTCGGTGAGCGCGCCGGACAGACCTTTGTACGGCACGTGCACGATGTCGAGCCCGGTCTGCTGCTTGAAGATCTCCATGCAGAGGTGATGATGCGTGCCGTTGCCGGGCGAGCCGTAGTTGAGCTGCCCCGGCCGCGCCTTGACGTACGCGATGAACTCCTGCGTCGTCGACACGGGAACGGTCTGGTTGATCGTCAGCGCGAGGCCGGTGAACGCGACGCTGGTGATTGGCGTGAAGCTCGTCAGCACGTCGTACGGCACGCTGGGCAGGAGGTGGGGAACGGCGAACATCGTCGCCACGTTCACCATTATGGTGTGCCCGTCCGGCGGCGCCTTCGCGACAATCTCGCCTCCGATCGAGCCCGAGGCGCCAGGGCGATTCTCCACCACGAACGGCTGGCCCCAGCGCTCGGCGAGCTTCGGCGCAAGGACGCGCGCGATGAAGTCGATCCCGGTTCCGGGCGTGTACGGCACGATGACGCGCACCGGCCGCGTCGAGAGCCCTTGCGCGATCGCGGCGCCTGGCAGCACGACTGCCGCCGCGAGCGCCGTCATCGCGCGGCGCCGGTTCGGAAGGTGTGCGCCTGCGCTCACTTCTTCCTCCGCTTCACGGGCTTCGCCGCGACGGCGGCCGGCACCTTGAGCCGCAGCATGCGCAGCGCGTTGCCGAAGTAGATCCCGTCCCGGTCGTTGCGCGCGAGCTTGAGCGAGTCGATCGCCTTGATCGATTCGCGGATGAAGAGCGGCCCGCCCTGCGGATCGAACGGGCAGTCGGTGCCGAACAGCACGCGCTTCGACCCGAAGAAGTCGAGCCCGCAGCGGATCGCGGAGGCCGACCCGTTCACCGCGGTGTCGCCGTGGAACATCCGGAAGTACTCGACCGGGTGCTTCGCCATGCTCTTGAGCAGCGCCCCGTAGTCCTCGTCGGCGGTGCGGCTTCCGAACTGGTCGTAGCCGTAGCGGATGCGCTTGTCGAAGAACGGCGCCATCGCGCCGAGATGGTGGGTGATGATGCGCAGCTTCGGCAGCCGTTCGAGCACCTTTGAGAACACGAGGCGCGCCATGAACGCGGTCGTCTCGTACGGCCAGCCGAACGCCCACCAGATCTCGTACTTCGACTTGGCCTCGCCCGGATAGTCGGCAAACTTCGCGGTGCGCGACGGGTGGACCCAGACGGGCAGGTCGTGCTGCGTCGCCATCCGCTCGAAGATCGGATAGAACTCCGGCTCGTCGAGCGGGCGGCCGTTGACGTTGGTGAAGATCTGCACGCCCTTCGCGCCGAGCGTGCCGATCGCGCGCTCCATCTCCTCGAGCGCGGCCGGGACGTTGTTCATCGGCAGCGACGCGACGAATGCGGGAAAGAGGTCCGGATGCTGCGCGACGATCTCCGCCATGCTGTCGTTCGCAACGCGCGCGAGCGCCGGCGACTCCTCCGGCCCGGCGAGGAACTCGACCGGCGGCATCGAGAGCGTCAGCACCTGCTTGTAGCCCGGGAAGCGCTTCATCATGCGCATGCGCGCATCGAGATCGTAGAGCACCGGGATGCTCATCCAGCGCTTGAGCTGGCCGGCGAGGACGGGGTTGGTCTGCCCGATCGCCTTCATCCGCTCGAAGTACGGCAGCGGCAGGATGTGCGGAAAGATGTCGAGTTTCAGAGGCGCGGGCGCGGCCATGCGCATTTTCTCCCTTGTCAACGCGGCGCGAGACGCCGCGCGGGGATTCTGCACGAATCCCTTCCGGGCGGTTGGCCGACCGACCGCAGGCGCGAGCGAATGCCCGAGCGTTGACGGCGGTCAACACGCGTGGATTTCGACGGAGGAAAATTCAACTGACGCTCAGGAAATCCGCCATGAAACGGCGCCAGGTTCCGGCACAGACCGAGCTTCTCCGGGCACTCCAAGCCGCAGGACTCGTGCCCCGCTCGCTCATCGGCGCGACGATCGCGCCGGCGGAGCGCAGGGCCCTTGAGGGGTTCGGGGTTCGTGCCGACCGGACAGGGGGCCGCGGCGGGCGGATGGACGAAGCGCCGTTGCAAACCGGGCAGTGGTCCCGCACGCAGAGGTCCGGCGGGACCGCACCGCAGCAGCCTACGCCCGGCGGCCTCGAAGGGGGCGCAAGCCTCCAATTTGAAGGGAGCTTGGCCATGAAACGGTATCTCATCGCCATTGCAGCCCTCGGCCTTGTCTTCGGTGCCACTAGGGCGCTCGCGGACAACAACTGGGCATTCGACGACGCGTACTGGAAAGAACCCCCGACTGTGAAGGCCCTCCGGGCCGAGCAGCCGACGCCGGTTCACAGCCCGTACTATCAAGTCGATGACTTCAACCCGTGAGAGCTGGGGCACGGCCGTCTGAGCGAGCGCGCTCGGGCGGCTGAGACCTTCAGATAAGCGCGCTCGGGGACGGCGACTCCACCGTCCCCTTTTTCATGTGCGCGCCTATACTCCTCCCGCCGCATCGGGAGGAGGACCCATGAAGCGCGCACTGATCCTGCTGCTCGTCTGGCCGTTCGTCGCACTTTCCCAGAGCTATCCGGCGAAGCCGGTGCGCGTGGTCGTCCCGTTCCCCGCGGGCGGGACCACCGATCTCGTCGCGCGCATGGTGCAGACGAAGTTCGCGGAGTTCCTCGGCCAGCCGGTGATCATCGAGAACAAGGGCGGCGCCGGCGGCTCGATCGGCGCCACCGAGGTCGCGCGCGCGGCGCCCGACGGCTACACGCTGCTGATGGTGTTCGACACCCACGGCGTCAACCATCACCTCTACAAGCAGGCGCCCGATCCGTTCAAGACGCTCGACCACATCAGCCTGATGGTCACCTCGCCGAGCACGCTCGTCGCCGGGACGGCGTTCGCGCCGAGCAATCTGCGCGAGGTCATGGCGCGCGCCAAGGCCGACCCGGGCAAGGTGACCTATGGCTCGGTCGGCGCAGGCAGCTCGAACCACCTCGGCGCGCTGCTCCTCGAGCAGGCCGGCGGCGTGAAGATGACTCACGTGCCCTACAAGGGCGGCGGTCCGCTGGTGCAGGCGATGCTCGGCAACCAGGTCGACATCGCGTTCATCTCGACGCCGCTCATCCTGCCGCACATCAGGTCAGGCAAGGTGAAGCCGATCGCGGTCGGCGGCGCCAAGCGCATGGCGCAGCTCCCCGACGTGCCGACGGTGTCGGAGACCTTCCCCGGCC
>Ga0315278_10004274_pt1 | contig 12860 bp, 12 predicted proteins | sample YL17G06_0_MG_FD_203880 | JGI IMG/M metagenome (GOLD analysis project Ga0315278, IMG submission 203880) | Sediment microbial communities from Yellowstone Lake, YNP, Wyoming, USA - YL17G06_0 | ecosystem: Environmental > Aquatic > Freshwater > Lake > Sediment | place: USA: Wyoming | collected...
ATGGAATGACTGTTGATGGCGTGACTGTTCATGGAGTGACCCGCGCGGGACCGCGTGGGATGAGCGACTCGAGAGTTCCGCATCGCTCGCGACCTGGCAACGGCGGACGCGCGTTCACGCCTTGCTCAGACGGTCGCCGCTCGCAGCGCCGTCGCCTTCGTAGAGCGCGATCGAGGAGTGGGTCGTGCCGAAGTCGAGGCCGACGATGCGCAACGTTCGTCTCCCGCGAAATGTAGAACGCCCCGCTCCGCGCGCGGCGGGGTGGGGGCGTTTCGATTGGGGCGCACGATGCGTGGGGTCTGCGCATCGCGCAAGCCGGCGCGGCTAGCCGTCCACCAGCGCCCGCGCGACGACTTCGCGATTCCACGCGCCATTCCCGAAGAGCCGCTCGCTCAACTTCGCGCGCTTGTAGTAGAGATGCAGATCCTGCTCCCAGGTGAACCCGAGCCCGCCGTGGATCTGGATGCCGTCGCCCGCGATCTTGGCGAACGCATCGGACGTGAACGCCTTCGCCATCGCCGCGGCGACCGGCGCGTCCACTTCGTTTTCCTGAAGCGCCCACGCCGCGGCGTAGGTCGCCGACTTCGCGCCCTCGAGCGCAACGAGCATGTCGGCGCACTTGTGCTGGATCGCCTGGAACGCGCCGATCGGCTGGCCGAACTGCTCGCGCGTCTTCGCATAGGCGACGCTGAGTTCGAGCACGCGCTCGGCGGCGCCGATCATTTCGGCACAGAGCGCGACCCTGGCGCGGTCGAGCACGCGCGCGAGCACGGGCCAGCCGCCGGGTAGCAGCGCGTAGTGCGACACCTGCACGGCGTCGAAGCGCAGCGTCGCGAACTTGCGCGTGCCGTCGATCAGCGCAATGGGAAGGGTGGCGACGCCCGGTGTGCGCGCGTCGAGCGCGAAGAGCGCGACGCCTTCTTCGCCCGCGCCGGTGCGCGCCGCGACGACGAGGAGATCCGCGCAGCACGCTTCGAGCACGAAGCGCTTCGCGCCCTGCAGTCGGAAGCCGTTGCCGTTGCGTTCGGCGACGAGTTGGATCGCCGCGGCGTCCCAGCGCTCGACGTCTTCGAGGAAGGCGAGCGTCGCGCGCGTCGTGCCGCTGGTGATGCCGGGCAGCCAGCGGCGCCGCTGTGCGGCGTCGCCGGCCAGGTCGATCGCGGCGCCGCCGAGCAGCACCGTCGCGAAGTAGGGTCCTGGCGCGAGCACGCGTCCCAGCTCTTCGAGCAGCACCACCTGATCGACGAGGCCGAGCCCGGCGCCGCCCACGTCTTCGCCGAAGCCGAGCCCCGTCCAGCCGGCTTCGCTGATTCGATCCCACAGCGATCCGACCGCGCCGAGCGGGTCGCCGAGTTGCGCGCGCACGAGCGACATCGGGCATTCGCGCACGAGCATTTCGCGCGCGCTGCGCCGCAGCAATTCCTGTTCTTCCGTGAATCGTGCATCCATAGTTCGAAGCTCGTTCCCCATTTCCCGCGTAGCGAGCCATCGGCGAGCGGCGAGATTCATCAGGCCTGCACGGTACAATGCCCCGTCGTGCCGACCACGCCGCGCCCCGCGTTTCGGATCCTACCGCTCGTGACCGAGCGGAACGCGCATTTCTGGAAAGGCGGTGAGCAGGGCGAACTGCGCTTGCTGCGCTGCAAGGCGTGTCGCCACTGGATCCATCCGCCGGCGCCGATCTGTCCGGAATGCCTCGCGCGCGACGTCGCGCCCGAAACGGTAAGCGGTCGCGCGCGCGTCGCGACCTTCACGGTGAACCATCAGCCCTGGATCCCGGGCTTCGATCCGCCGTACCTGGTCGCGATCGTCGAACTCGTCGAGCAGCCGGGCCTGCGTCTCACCACCAATCTCGTGAATTGCGCACTCGACGAAGCGCGCATCGACATGCCGGTGCGCGTCACCTTCGAGGAACGCGACGATGTCTGGATTCCCCTCTTCGAGCCCGAGCGGAGCGAGGGCGGCAAACGGGCTCGCGGGCTCGACGAAGTCGAGCCCGATTCGGAGGGCGCATGACCGACGTCTTCGAGCGCCGCGCCGCGATCAGCGGGATCGGGCAGTCGCGCGTCGGCCGCCGGCTCGGTCGCGATGCGATGGACCTGACGCTCGACGCGTGTCTCGAAGCGATTGCCGATGCCGGTCTCGATCGCCGCGACATCGACGGCGTCGCAACGTATCCCGGCGGCTGGTTCGGTCCACGCGGCTTCTCCGGTCCCGGCATTCCGGAACTGCAGGACGCCCTGCGCTTGAAGCTGTCGTGGTATGCCGGCGGACCCGAACAGCCCGGCCAGCTCGGTTCGGTGATCGAAGCGATTGCGGCGGTGGCGTGTGGACTCGCGAACCACGTACTGTGTTTCCGCACTGTCTGGGAATCGACGGCGCAGTGTGGCGGGGGTCGCGCGGGGATGGGCACGCCGGGTGGCGGAGGCGGCGGCAAGGGCTTCCGCGCCAGCGGGATCATGGAGTGGACGCTGCCCTACGGTGCGGCATCCGCCGCGGTGTGGGTCGCCCTGTTCGCGCAGCGTCACATGCACGAGTACGGCACCACGCGCGAGCAGCTGGCGCAGGTCGCGCTGAATGCGCGTCGCAATGCGGGGCTCAATCCGAAGGCGATCTACCGCGAGCCGCTGACGCTCGACGACTACTTCGCCGCGCGCATGATCTCGACGCCGTTCTGTCTCTATGACTGCGACGTGCCGGTCGACGGCTCGACGGCCGTCGTCGTGTCGCGCACCGACCGCGCGCGCGATCTGCGCCGGCCCCCGCTGCGCGTCGAGGCCGTCGGGTCGGCGCTGCGCGGCCGCCCGTCCTGGGACCAGTTCGACGATTTGACGACGATGGCGATGCGCGATGCCGGCGCGATGCTGTGGCAGCGCACCGATCTGCGGCCGGCCGACGTGGACGTCGCGGAGCTGTACGACGGTTTCTCGTTCCTCGCGATGGCGTGGCTCGAAGCGCTCGGCTTCTGCGGCAAGGGCGAGAGCGGTCCCTTCGTCGCAGGCGGAACGCGCATCGCGCTCGCCGGCGAGCTGCCGCTCAACACGCACGGCGGTCAGCTTTCCGCCGGCCGGTTGCACGGCTATGGATTCCTGCACGAGGCGTGCGTGCAGCTCTGGGGCGACGGCGGCGAGCGACAGGTGCGGGGCGATCCGCGCGTCGCGGTGGCGGCAGCGGGCGGCGGTCCGCTCGGCGGCTGCCTGCTGCTCGTGCGAGACTGACGCCCATGCGGAGGAACTTTCGGTGACCGAACGCCTGGCGCTCTTCGGTGGACCGCCGGTGCGCAGCCGCCCCTGGCCGGCGTGGCCGGAATTCGGCGACGCCGAGCGCGCGGCGCTCGAACGCGTGCTCGAGTCGCAGAACTGGGGCGGCTTTCCGTCGCCGAATACCGAGGCACGCGCCTTCGCGGAGCGCTTCGCGCGCAGCATCGAGACGCGACATGCCGTGCCGTGCGCGAATGGCACCGTCGCGATCGGGCTTGCGCTGCAGGCGGCGCGCGTCGAGCCTGGCGCCGAGGTCGTGACCACCGCCTACACCTTCGCCGGCACGGCGACCGGCATCCTCCAAGCCGGCGCCCTGCCCGTGTTCGCCGACGTGCTGCCCGGCAGCTACTGCATCGATCCCGATCAGGTGGAGGCGGCGATCACGCCGCGCACGCAGGCGGTCGTCGCGGTACACCTCGCATGCTCGATGGCAGACATGGATCGCCTGCGCGACCTCTGCGACCGCCGCAGCCTGCTGCTCGTCGAGGACTGCGCGCACGCGCACGGCGCGCGTTGGCGCGGCCAGCCGGCGGGATCGATCGGCCACCTCGGCACGTTCTCGATGCAGTCGAGCAAGCTGCTCACGGCCGGCGAGGGCGGCGCGATCACGACCGACGACGACGCGTTCGCCGCGCGCGCAGCGTCGCTGGTGAACTGCGGTCGCAAGGAGGCAGGTGCCGACGCCTTCCCCGAACGACTGCTCGGGACCAATGCGCGCATGACCGAATGGCAGGCCGCGGTGCTGCGAGAGCAGTTGCTGCGACTGCCCGCGCAGCACGAACGCCGTGCCGCGCGCGCCGCGGAGTTCGAGCGCGAGATCGTGGCGCTACCCGGCCTGCGACCGCTGCCGCGCGACGAACGCGTGACACAGCGCACGCTCTACCAGTTCATCGTGCGCTACGACGCCGGCGCCTGGGAGGGTCTGTCGCGCGACGTGGTGCTGCGCGCGCTGCAAGCGGAAGGCGTGCCGGCGGCAGGCCGCTTCTACGTGCCGCTGCCCGAGGATCCGCTCTTCCCGCTGGACGCGCACACGAATCCTCTCGCGCGCGCGGGTGGCACGCTGCGCCGTGATTTTCCGGTCGCGAGTCGCGCGGCATACGAGGAAGCGATCTGGTTGCCGCACTGGCTCTTCCTTGGCGGCGCGGACGACGTCGACGATCTCGTCGCCGCGTTTGCCAAGGTGCACGCGCAGTCGAAGCAACTCGCGATGCGCGTAGGCGCAGGAGAGCTCGTTTGAGCAAAGTGCTTCGCATCGGCCTGGTCGGAGCGGGTTCGATCTCGCGGACCTACGCGCAGGCGCTCGGGCGGGTGCCCGACGCGAAGCTCGTCGCCGTGTGGTCGCAAACGCTGGACCGCGCCGAGCGCTTCGCGGGTGAGTTCGAGTGCGCGACCGCGACCGATCGGGTCGACGACCTCTTCCCGCACGTGGACGTGGTGTGCGTCAACTCGCCGAACTTCCTTCACGCGCAGCACGCGATCGCCGCGGCACGCGCCGGCAAGCACGTGATCGTCGAGAAGCCGCTCGCCGTCTCGCTCGAAGAAGGGGAGGCGATCGTTGCGGCGTGCGCCGAAGCCGGTGTCGGGCTCGCCTATGCGGAAGAGCTGCCCTTCGTCCCGAAGTTCGCGCGCGTGCGCGAGCTGCTCACCTCGGGCGCGCTCGGCGGACCCGTGTACGTCACGCAACGCGAAGCGCACGCCGGCCCGCATTCGCCCTGGTTCTTCAGCCGTGACGAAGCTGGCGGCGGCGTCCTGATGGACATGGCCTGCCACAGCATCGAGTGTCTGCGCTGGCTGCTCGGCAAGCCCGGCGTACGCAGCGTCACGGCGCAGCTCGCCTGCACCGCACACGGGCACCAGACGAAGCTCGAAGACCATGCCGTCCTGCACCTCGAGTTCGACGGCGGTGTCGGCGGGCTCGTCGAAGCGTCGTGGGCGCTCGAAGGCGGCATGCAGTCGCGTCTCGAAGTGTGGGGCGCGCGCGGCTACGCCGAAGCGGACGTGCTGCAGGGAACGGGGTTGCGCGTGTTCGCGAAGGACGGCGGCGTCCCGTTCTCCCCGAGTGGAGGCTGGTCGACGCCGCCCTCCGACTGGCTCTGGGAGAACGGCTACCCGCAGGAACTCGCGCACTTCCTGCAATGCTTCCGCAGCGGCACGACGCCGATGGAATCTGGTGCCGACGGCCTAGCCGTGCTGGAAATCCTGTACGCGGCCTACGCGTCGGCGCGCGAGCGCAAGACGATCTACCTGCCGTTCCGCCCGCGCGGCGTCGCGCGTGCGGTGGATCTGTGGCTGGGCACCTGAAGGGCTTCGCGCGCAAGCTGCTCGACGCCGGCCTGGCTCAGCGCGATCCTGCCGGTCCATGGACCTCGCACGTGTGCTCGATCGCCTGGCGCAACTGCTGCGGGAGCATGATGTCGAGTTTGCCGTGATCGGCGGGCTCGCCCTCGCAGCGCACGGTGCAGCGCGCGCCACGATCGATCTCGACCTGCTCGTATCAGGCGAGGACGCCGATCGGTTGCACGACATCCTCACTGCGCTCGGATATGAGACGCTGCACCGCAGCGAGAACGTCGCCAACTACGCGTCGAAACAGCCAGGCGACGGGCGCGTCGACGTGCTCTTCGTCCGGCGCGCACGCGGTCGCGCCATCCTCGAGCGGGCACGACCGCTACCGGTACTTCACCGCGACGATCTCCGCGTGGTCGACGTGTCGGACTTGATCGGACTGAAGGTCCAGTCGTCGTCGAACGACCCGGCCCGGCGCCGAATCGACGTTGCCGACATCGAGCAGTTGCTCCGCCTCGCGCCGGAGCTCGACCTGCAGCGGGTTCGGGAGTACTTCCGGCTCTTCGATCGGGAATCGGAGCTGGACGCTCTGCTCGCGGAGATCGAGAGATGAAGACGGAGCGCGCCGCCGCGAGCGAGGATTGCGTGCTGGTCGAGGGGAGCGCGGAGGAGTTCGCTGCTTCGCGGCGCGCGGTGGAGGCGTGGCAGCGGCAGCATCCGGTGTCGTTCGCGGATCTGCTGGCGTGGATCGATTCGCTGCGCCGCGTCTTCGGCGATCCGCCCGTGGACCGGCGTCCTTCGGTGGGCGACGACTACCGGATCTGAGGCTCGCAGCGCACTCCGCCGTTCAGTGATCGCCGGCCCGCCGGAATGCTTCCGCGTGCGCGAAGCCGTGCGGCTGGCCGACGCTCGCGGTGTGGGCACGAATCGCTCGTTCGAAGCCGGCGCGATCGTCGGGATGCAGCGTCGGTGCGTAGGCGTCGACGCGACGGCCGAACTGCGAGACGTGCGAGCAGAACGCCTCGATCTTGGCATCGATCGTCGCGCTGATGTCGACCCAGTAGTTGGGTTCGTGCGAGTCGAAGAAGTAGCAGCTCGGCACCTGCCACGGTTCGAGTCCTTCGTCCAACAACTCGGGAAAGTAGAGCTGCCAGGGTGCGGCGCGGACGGCGTCCACGGTGACGAACGCCGCCGCGCGGTGATCGCTCTTGTGGAACTGCTCGAAGCGCGCGCCGGGGTCGAAAGAGAAGATCGCGTGCGGGGTGAGGCGGCGGATCATCGCCGTCACCTGCTTCACGAGCAGGCGCTTGTCGACGTACTCGAGCTCGCCGTCGCGGTGGCCGAGCCAGTGCAGGTTGCCCTTCGGGATGTCCATGCACGCGGCGGCGGCCTCCTGCTCGGCGCGGCGGATCTTCGCGAGCCGCCTTCCGGTCATGCTGCGATCGCGCGAACCCTTGTCGTCGTTGGTGTACATGACGAGGTGAACGTCGTTGCCCCCGCGCCGGAGCCGGGCGAGGGTGCCGGCCGCGTGCAGGTCGTCGTCGGGATGGGCGCCGAAGCAGGCGATCGTGCGGCCGGTCCACTCTTCGAGGCGTTCGGATAGGTCGCTCCTGTACATGGTGCGGAGTGTACCGGCGAAAGGAGGCCGACTCGATCGTCGCCCGCCGCGCAGCGAGCGAAGGCGTACGGAGTCCATTGGCTAGGATGCGCGCGTGGGCCAACCGCGCATCGAACTCGAGCCCCGCACGCCGTGGTCGCTGCGGCTCTTCGATCGGATCCCGCTGCCGGCCTTCTGGGCGGGAGCGGTCATCGGTCTCGGCGTCTTCACGCTGTTTTTGCTGTATACGGCGGCATTCGGCGCGTCGATCGGGCGCCACGCCGGCGTCGCGTTCGAGCGGGGCTGGCTGGCGGAAGGCATCCAGGATTGCTTCATCGGCTTCACGCTCGCAGTGATCGCAGCTTCGCTGCGCGGTACGCGGGCGGAGGTCGAGGCGCTGCGCCCGTCACTCGGGCTCGCCCCGAGCGCGGAGCCCGATCTCGAACGCGAGGTGATGCGCTATCGACGCGCGCCGCTCGCGCTGATCGGGCTCGGCGGGTTGCTCACCTCGTATCTGACCGTCGTGAGCCCCCAGCTCTGGATCGACGGTCGCATGCCGGGCTGGACGCATCCCACCGTGCTGTGGCTCGGCGTGCGCAATGGCATCACCTGGTGGATTGCGCTCCGCGGTATCGCGCTCGAGTTGTCGCTGGGCTGGCGCGTCTCGCGACTCGCCGAGCGCGTCGAGGGGGGCGATCTCTTCGACCGCGCGGCGTTTGCGCCGTTCACGCGCCGCGCACTGCGCAGTGTGCTGCTGTGGATGCTGCTCGCCGCGTGGGTTTCGCTCACCTATATCGGACCCGGCGCGCTTGGCGGGTTGCTGGCGATCGGTGTCGTCGGCCTGGCTTGCTTCGCGCTCGCGGCGTTCGTGATCCCGCTGCTCGGACCGCACCGGCGCTTACGCGACCTGCAACAGCGCGAACTCACCCGCGTTCGGGCGGCGCTGCGCGCGACGCGGGACGCCTTGCTCGCGCCGTACGCGCCGCCGTTCGCGGGCGGTCGGCTCGCCGACCTCGTCGCGTACGAGAACCGCGTCCTGGCGGCGAGTACGTGGCCGATCGAGTCGTCGACGCTGCCGCGCCTCGGGCTCTATCTCGCGCTCGGCATGGGTTCGTGGGTCGGCGCCGGGCTCGTCCAGCACGCGGTCGAGAGCGCGCTTCGGTAGCGACGCGCTGGCCGGGCGCGGGCGGAAGCCCGCCCCTATCCTGCCGCCCTCCCCCTGGAGGATCTGTCATGCCCGAGTTCTGCAAGGTCGAACGCGATGGTCACGTGACGACCATCACGATCAATCGGCCCGAAGTCATGAACGCGATCCACCCGCCGGCTTCGGCGGAGTTGTCGCAGGCGTTCGACGCCTTTGTCGCCGATCCCGACGCGTGGGTCGCGATCATTACCGGCGTGGGCGAGCGGGCCTTTAGCGCAGGCAACGATCTGAAGTTCCAGGCGGCTGGCAACAAGATGGAGTGGCCGGCGACCGGCTTCGCTGGCGTCACGCAGCGCTTCGAGAACGCGAAGCCGGTGATCGCCGCGGTGAATGGACTCGCGCTGGGCGGCGGCTTCGAGATCGTGCTCGCCTGCGACATCGCGATCGCGTCGGAGAAGGCGTCGTTCGCGCTGCCGGAACCGAGGGTCGGACTCGCCGCGCTGGGCGGCGGCATGCACCGGCTGCCGCGGCAGATCGGCATGAAGCCCGCGATGGGGATGCTGCTGACCGGTCGCCGTGTCGAGGCGCGCGAGGCTCTGGCGCTCGGCATCGTGAACGAGGTCGTGGCGCCCGACGAACTGATGAGCGCCGCGCGGCGCTGGGCCGATGCGATCTGCGAGTGCTCGCCGGTGTCGGTGCGCACCACCAAGCGCGTCGCGCTCGAAGGCCTCGCGCACGCGTCGCTGCAAGAAGCGATCGAAGCGCGCTACGACGCGATCGTAGACCTCGTGAAAAGCGACGACTTCGTCGAGGGCCCGCTCGCCTTCGCGCAGAAGCGCAAGCCGAACTGGAAGGGACGCTGAGATGATCGAATGGAGTGAGCAGCACCAGATGATCCGCGACGTCGTGCGGCGTTTCATCGACGCCGAGGTCGTGCCCAACGTCGAAGCGCTCGAACACGGCGACATGCCGCCCTACGAGATCCTGCGCAAGCTGATCTCCAGCTTCGGGATGGACGAGATGGCGCGCGCGCGCTTCAAGAAACAGATCGAGCGCGAGAAGAAGGGGGAGGCCAAGCGCGAGGGCGACGGCGAGGGCGGCGGTCGCGGCGACGCCACAGCCGCGCAGATGATCCCGATCATCGAGCTGTGCCGTCACTGCCCAGGCATGGTGACAGCGATGGGCGTATCGATGGGGCTCACCGCTGCGTCGGTGATGGGCAAGGGCACTACGCGCCAGAAGGAGCGCTGGGGCCTCGACCTGCTGACGCTCGACAAGATCGGCGCGTGGGCGATCACCGAGCCGGGCTCGGGTTCCGACGCCTTCGGCGGCATGAAGGCGACAGCGCGTCGCACTGCCGACGGCTATCTGCTGAACGGCAACAAGACCTTCATCACCAACGGCCCGTATGCGGATACGATCGTCTTCATCTGCAAGCTCGACGAGCCGGGCGTCGATCCGCGCGATCGCAAGATCCTGCACTTCGTGCTCGACAAGGGCATGCCGGGGCTCGTGCAGTCCAAGCCGATGCGGAAGATGGGCCTGCACTCGTCGCCGACCGGCGAGCTGTTCCTCACCGACGTGAAGGTGGGCGTCGATCGGCTGCTCGGCGAGAGCGAAGAGAAGGCGGCGGCGGATGGTCGTGCCGGTGCGAAGGCGACCTTCCAGACCGAGCGCTCGGGCGTCGCGGCGATGGCGCTCGGCATGATCGAGCGCTGCCTGGAGCTGTCGCTTGCCTACGCGAAGGAGCGCGTGCAGTTCGGCCGCCCGATCGGCGAGTTCCAGCTGATCCAGGAGAAGATCGCGCGCATGGAAGTGGCGCGGATGAACGTGCAGAACCTGGTGTTCCGCACGCTCGAGCTGGTCGAGGCGGGCAAGTCGATGAGCTTCGCCGAGGCGTCCGCGATGAAACTCTACGCGGCTCGCGCGGCGGACGAGGTGTCGCAGGACGCCGTGCAGATCTTCGGCGGCAACGGCTACATGGCCGAGTACAAAGTCGAGCAACTCGCCCGCGACGCCCGCGTGCTGCGGATCTACGCCGGCACCGACGAGATCCAAATCTCCGCCATCGCCCGCGACCTGCTCGCCCGCTAAGAGGAGAGGTGCCGGGCGTCAAGTTATTTTTTGTCAGGTTATTCGCTGCATCGGTGCGGACGGGCCGAGTCGCTCAATAACCTGACAAAAAATAACTTGACGCCCGGCACCGCCTCAGCGGCTTCGCAGTTGCGGGGGGGTGCCGGGCAGGTTGCCGCGGTTGACGCCGATGCGGACCGGGACGTCGGGGCGCCTCGTGTCGTAGAGGACGAAGTCCGAGAGACCGTCGCCGTCGAGGTCGCCGAAGCGGACGCGACCGCCGGTGTCGAGCGGCTGGCGCGGTTCGCAGCGAGCGAAGCTCCGGTCGGCGCCGCCGAGACAGACTTCGATCGCCTTGCCGTCGGCGGAGCCGAGCAGATCGAGTTTGCCGTCACCGTTCCAGTCGCGTGCGAGCGTCGGGACGAAGCCGCGCGGGCGCAGCGTCTCGAAGTCGAACGGGATCGAGAAGGAGCGCTCGATCGACGGCTTCTCCTCGAAGCGCCCGGTTTCGCTGCCCCGGCGGATCTCGGCGCGGACGTCGATCGCGCGTTGCACGAAGATCTCCGCGATCTGGAGCAACCCGAACGGCATGAACACGCGCAGCCACTCGGGGCGGCCGTCGCCGTCGATGTCGACGAGTTCGTCGGCCGCGACGCCGCCCTGCCGCTCGAACACCTGATCGGGGTTCGCGAGGTCGAAGTTGCCGTTCCGGTTCAAGTGGATGCGCGTGCGGTTCATCGCGTGGGTCAGTCCGCCGCTCGCGTGCGAGATGAGCAGATCGGCGCGACCGTCGCCATCGAGGTCGCGCATGTCGCAGCGCACCGAGCCCGAGTTGCGCACCTGGTCTTCGAGCGACATCAGGCGCAGCGCGAGTTCGCGGTCTGGATCGCTCGGGAACGCGCCGTCGCTGCGCTGCCGGAAGATGCGCAGCGCGTGGCGGTTGGTGGCGATGACATCGCTCCGGCCGTCGCCGTCGACGTCGGCGACGTGGAGCGTCGGTACGTCGAAGTAGAGTTCGAGTTCGTTCTCGCCGAGGGTCGGTCCCGGGCGCGGCGGCACCAGATAGTTGGCGCGACCGCCGACGCGCAGCCGGCCCAGCGCTTCGCCCGACGCGCCGAGCAGCCACGCGTCACCGAGTCCGGGCACGAGCAGGCGCCCCTTGCCCAGTTCCGGTCGTGCGATGCGCAAGCGGTCGAGGCCGCGTTCGTCGGGGCGCACGGCGACGGTGGGCGGCGACGCGACGAGCAGCCTGCGCCACTTCGGTGTGCGAGCGGCGAGCGACAGCACGTCGATGCCGTCGCGTACCAGCAGCAGCAGCTCGCTGCCCCTTTCGTCATCGAGCTCGGCGAGGTCGTAGCTCGCGGCGTCCTCGGGGAGCGGCGCCGACCAGCTCGGCGCCGCCGGCAGCGTGCCGTTCGCGTCCTGGTAGTGGACGTGGATCTCGCGGGTCTCGTCGGGCCACACACCGCGGAACACGATCGCGAGCAACTCGGCACGACCGTCGCCGTCGAGGTCGACGATCTCGGCCGAGACGGTGCGGCCCGCGCTCGGAATCGTCTGGATCGCAAAGGGAAGCAGGGCGTCTTCCGCGACGACACTGCGTGCCGCGAGACATGCGGCGATCGCGAAGCCGCTCACGATCCGTCTGTGCATTGCGACCGAGAGTAGGGAGCGGATGCGTGCCCGCCACGCGCGATTCCATGACGTGGCGGCGCGGGGCTGGGCTAGCGTGGTCGCGGCGGGTGAACGGGGAGGCGAGAAATGGCCGGCGTCGATCCGCGCGTGTTCCTGGCAGAGGCGATCGATCCTGCCACTGCGCAGCTCAACGAAGCGATCGAGAAGATCCAGTCGCAGCTTCCGCCGATCCATCTACAGGAGCCGGCGTCGATCCGCGCGGCGCGCGAACGCGGCGAAGGTATCTGGGGACCCATCGTGACGGTTCCCGAAGCGCGCGTGCGCAGGATCCCTGGCCCCAACGGCGAGCTCTCGGTGCGTGTGATTGCACCCGAGTCTCCGCGCGGTGTCTACTTGCACTTCCACGGCGGCGGCTGGACGATCGGTGCGGCGCACCACTGCGACGTCGCGAATTTGCGCATCGCGCAGGAATGCGGGCTCGCGGTGGTGAGCGTCGACTACCGGCTGGCACCGGAAGACCCGTATCCGGCGGGACCCGACGACTGCGAGGCAGCGGCGCTCTGGGTCGTCGAGCACGCCGAGCGAGAGTTCGGCACCGAGCGCCTGTTGATCGGTGGCGAGTCGGCGGGCGCGCACCTCGCGGTGGTGACGTTGCTGCGCCTGCGCGATCGCCACGGCCTCGCCGCCTTTTCCGCCGCGAACCTGCTCTGCGGCGCCTACGACCTCTCGCTGACGCCAAGCGCCACGCGCTGGGGCGAGCGCACCTTGATTCTCTCGACGCCGATCATCGAGTGGTTCACCGAGAACTTCGTGCCCGAGCCGTTGCGCCGGCACCCGGACGTGTCGCCGCTCTATGCCGATCTCG
>Ga0315278_10004276_pt1 | contig 12860 bp, 12 predicted proteins | sample YL17G06_0_MG_FD_203880 | JGI IMG/M metagenome (GOLD analysis project Ga0315278, IMG submission 203880) | Sediment microbial communities from Yellowstone Lake, YNP, Wyoming, USA - YL17G06_0 | ecosystem: Environmental > Aquatic > Freshwater > Lake > Sediment | place: USA: Wyoming | collected...
CCTGCATCCCAGGAGGGTAGGGCGGGAAAGCGGTCACGTAACTGCTGATACAAAGTAGTGGGCAACAGGGGATTCTTGAAAAAACTTCCGGCATTACCAATCACCGCAGGATCTGGTAGTTTTCTCTGGCGCAATCGCATCACCGCGGCAAAGACATCGGCCAGGCCTTTGTTCCCGGTTGAAGATTTTTCCAGCTCAGCCGCGAGCCCGGAATATGTCACCTGGGCAGTGAAATGTTTTTTCAGAGTTAACCTTATCGAAGTGATCAGGTACCTGTCGGGTTGCATGGTTTTGAACAGGCTGTCGCGATAGCCGAGTAAACATTGTTGCTTGCTCAAAACTACCCAAGTTGCAGTATGCCAGTCCCAGGCGGTTACCGAGTCGAGCACTGAGGCCAATTCCACGCCGTACGCGCCGATATTCTGCAGGGGTGCCGCTCCGGCAAGCCCCGGGATCAGCGCCAGGTTTTCAATGCCGGAAAAGCCACGCGCGACGCTCCAGGCAACCAATTCATGCCAGTTTTCTCCGGCGCCAACTTCGAGCAGGATTCCCTCCGGGTTGTCCCCGATGATTGCAATCCCGCGGATACGGTTCAGATACACAATTCCCGGTACGTCCGTGACGAACAAGACATTGCTGCCGCCGCCCAGCACAAAATCATGCGCCGGATCGAGGCCGGGTGCTGACAAGAGGTCTTCTTCTGTTTCAATGGTAATGACCATTCCGGCCCGGGCGGAAATACCGAAGGTGTTGAGTCGGTCCAGCGGCTGGTTTTCGGCTACTTTCATTCCACAGACATGCCGTTGATCGCCTTGAGACACTCTTCCACGAGTCCGGGGCCTCGATAAATCATGCCGGTATAGAACTGCACGAGGTTGGCCCCGAGTTCCAGCTTGTGCACAGCATCCTGGCCGCAGGTGATGCCACCGACGCCCACCAGTGCCATTGTGGCTGGAAGCTGTTGGCGAAAGGCTTGCAGGACGCGGTCAGCTTTTGTTTTCAGCGGGCTGCCGGACAAACCGCCGCTTTCGCCGGCATGCGGCAAGCCGGCAACCCCATCCCGGTCAATGGTGGTGTTGGTCGCAATCACCGCATCCATGTGGTTGCTGGCCACCACCCGGGCAATGCCTGCAATCTCATCAGGCTGCAGGTCCGGGGCCACCTTCACGGCAATGGGAACCCGGCGTCCATGTTCCCGGGTCAGTAAAACCCTGCGTTGTTCCAACTGCCCGAGCAGATCATCCAGCGCGGCAACCGCCTGCAGGGAGCGAAGGTCTTTGGTATTGGGCGAAGAGATGTTTACCGTGATGTAGCCGGCCCAAGGGTAGACCTTTTCGAGACAGTGCAGGTAGTCTTCCGCTGCGCGCTCCATGGGTGTATCGGCGTTTTTGCCAATATTGATTCCGAGAATGCCATTAAAGCGATGCTCCCGCACTCGCTGCACGAGAAAATCCACACCTTTGTTGTTAAAGCCAAGGCGGTTGATCAGGGCCTGCTTCTCGGGCAGTCGAAAAACCCGCGGCCTGGGGTTGCCTGGCTGGGGGCGGGGGGTGATGGTTCCCACTTCCACAAAACCAAAACCCAGGTCTCCCAGGGCTTCAAAATACTCGGCGTTTTTGTCCAGCCCGGCAGCGACGCCAACCGCATTGGGGAATTCCAGCCCCATGCACTGAACCGACCGACCGGGAACAGCACATCGCCAGCGCGTCGCGCCAAGAGTATGAGCCAGGCGCAGGCTTTGCAAGGCAAGCCGGTGCGCCTGTTCCGGGTCAGTAGCGAAAAGCACTTTCTGGGCGAGCTGGTAAAGCATCAATTCGCTATTTGAGGATCAAAGATCAAACTTGATGCCCTGCGCCAGGGGTAATTCCTTACCCCAGTTGATCGTGTTGGTCTGGCGCCGCATATAGGCTTTCCAGGCATCGGAGCCAGATTCCCGTCCGCCGCCGGTTTCCTTCTCACCGCCAAATGCGCCACCAATTTCAGCTCCTGAAGTACCGATATTCACATTGGCGATGCCGCAATCGGAGCCCGTCGAAGACAGAAATTGTTCCGCGTGCCGCATGTCGTTGGTAAAGAGGGCTGATGACAGGCCCTGGCGCACATCGTTTTGCAGCGCAATGGCCTCGTCCAGCGTGGAGAAGGGGATGACATACAAAATCGGGGCAAATGTTTCTTTCTGCACCACTGGCCAACTGTTGTTTGCCTTGATGATGGTGGGTTCAACAAAGAAACCCGGCCGCGTCATCCGTTTTCCGCCACACAGGACCTCTCCTCCAGCTGCTTTCGCTTCGGCTACAGCTGCTTCAAACCGGCCAACACTGGAGGCATCCGTGAGCGGCCCCATCAGTGTTCCCTGTTCCAGCGGATCACCGACGCGGACCTGCTGGTAGGCGTTAACCAGCATGCCAGCCACCTGGTCGAAAACGGACTCGTGCACGAACAGTCGGCGAGTGGTGGTGCAGCGCTGGCCCGCGGTGCCTACTGCACCAAATACGATGCCAGGAATCGCCATTTTCAGGTCGGCGCTCTGATCCAGGATAATGGCGTTGTTGCCACCCAGTTCCAACAGGCTTCTACCCATCCGGGCGGCCACCCTGGCGCCGACCTGGCAGCCAATCGCAGTGGAGCCGGTAAACGACAGCAAGTCAACCCTGCTGTCATCAACGAATTTTTCGGCCAACGCATGGCCGGGTTCCATGAAGCTCAGGAAAATTGGCGGGAACCCTCCCTGCAGTAAGGCGTCGTTGCAGATGTTCTGTACTGCAATCGCACACAGCGCGCCCTTGGGTGAGGGTTTCCAGACAGTCACGTTGCCGCATATGGCTGCAATGAACGCATTCCATGCCCACACGGCAACGGGAAAATTGAAGGCTGAGATGACGCCAACAACTCCATATGGGTGCCATTGCTCATACATGCGGTGGCGGGGGCGTTCGGAATGCATGGTCGAACCGTACAGCATGCGTGACTGGCCCAACGCGAAGTCACCAATATCGATCATTTCCTGCACTTCTCCGTCGCCCTCAGCCTTGATCTTGCCCATTTCCAGGCTGACCAGGCTGCCCAAATCCGCTTTATTCCGGCGTAAAGCTTCGGTACACAACCGAACCGCTTCACCGCGCCTAGGCGCGGGTACCGTGCGCCATTCAGAAAACACGCTGCGTGCAATAGCGATGATCTCTTCGTAATCCCCACCCGATGCACCGTACACACGGGCAATGATGTCACCGTTGGCCGGGTTTATGGACTCAATGATTCCGCTATCGCGGCTTGTTGACCATTTACCCGGGCCAAAGCAGGCTCCGGGATTAGTTTGTTTTATTCCGAGGGCTTGCAGCAACTCCATGATTTTCATTGTCCTCTTTATCGTTGACCGCTGGCAAAAGCCAAGCTTGGTTTAGCGGGGCATTATCGCATTCGCCATTCTGCCGTGCACCCCGTCCGTGCGGAACAAGCTTGTGGCAGCTATTTTGTAGTCTGCGGGAACTCGGGCAAGAGGTCCCGGTCATAAAGGGCGTCAGATCGAGTTCAGTTCGAGACCGACCGCGGGGTTGGGTGGTTGCTCTTAGCGCACTCGACAATATCAGCATGGTATGCTCAACCAGGGAGCCGAAATACATGACGGCAGTCAGCAGGGTAACGCTCGAACGGGCGGATTCCGGGATCGCCCAGCCCACAGCAAACGCGGTGATTTTACAGCGTAAGGCAGAGTTGGAGTGCGAGCGCATGAGCGAAGCGCAAGTTGATCAGTTGTTGGTTGAACGGGTACAGAAAGGCGAGAAACATGCTTTCGACCTGTTAATCAGCAAGTATCAGCACAGGATCATCAGCCTGGTTGGACGCTATGTCCATGACCATGCTGAAGCACAGGATGTAGCCCAAGAAGCGTTTATCAAGGCCTACCGGGCTTTGCGCAATTTTCGCGGAGACAGCGCTTTTTATACCTGGCTGTATCGGATCGCAATCAATACCGCCAAGAACTGGCTGGTCGCGCAAAAAAGACGGCCGCCATCGTCGGATATCGATGCAGTTGATGCAGAACAATACGACATGGACAGCCGGCTGAAGGACAAAGCGACCCCCGAGAACGAGCTCTTACGCGAAGAAATCAAGAAAACCGTTTACGACACCATCGCGGAATTACCCGAAGACCTTCGTACAGCCATCGTGTTGCGGGAAATGGAAGGCATGAGTTATGAAGAAATCGCCGTCACCATGGAATGCCCGATTGGCACTGTCCGTTCGCGAATATTTCGTGCACGGGAAGCTATAGATGACAAACTCAGACCCCTGGTAGAGGGGCGGTGAAACCTGGCAGGACACTTACAGAAATGAACATAGAATCCAAAGAGCACCTTTCGTCCTTCATGGATGGCGAATTCAGCGAAGAAGCCGGGCGTTTCCTGGTTCGGCGATTGGGGGCGGACGACAGCCTGCGCAAGACATGGGCGCGGTATCACCTGGTTCGTGATTGCTTGCGCAACCAGGACGGGCAATTCGCCCGGAAAGACTTGCGCCATGGTGTGCAGCTTGCCCTGTCCGGCGAGTCACAGCTGTCTGTCGGCCCGGTGCGTAGCCCGGCTTGGCTCAAGCCGTTTGCTGGAGTCGCGCTGGCAGCCTCTGTTGCACTGTTCGCGGTGCTTACTGTGTCACAAAGTACCAAACCGGATATAAGACCTGTCGACGCCGGTTTAGCACAGGCGACACCAACTGAATCGTTCAAATCGCCGAATATCCTCGCTGTTCCCCCGCAGTCCCAACCGGTAAACCTGTCTGGAACAGTACATCCGGGAAATCAGAAAATGAATACCTACCTGCTACGTCATTACCAGGCTAGCGGTGAGTCCGGTGGCAGGGGATTTGTTTCCTTCGTGCCGATCCTTGTAGCCCCGTCCCAGGCCGGGCTTGTGCTTACAGCTGCACCCGACGCGCAAATCACAAAAGAAGGCGATTCAACCCAGCGATGAAAGTCCGCTTTTTGTTATTGGTGTTTGGTTCTTGGCTTAATGCGATACCGGTGACGGCGAGGTGCGACGACGATGTCTATCAATGGCTGGATCGCATGAGCGCTGCGATGAACCAGATGCATTACCAGGGTACCTTCGTATACGTCCAGGGCGATAACGTAGAAACCGTTCGTATTACGCACATGGTAGATGAGAAGGGATCGCACGAGCGCCTTATGTCTGTTTCGGGCACGCCACGGGAAGTGGTCCGTGATTCAGATGGTGTGCGCTGGATGTCAGGTGAAGACCGCACCGTGATAGCCGACTCCGCGGTCAGCCGCCCTTTCTTCCCGGAGCTGCCCATGGGTGGCGTAGCCGAAGCTGCGTCTTCCTACCGCTTTACGCTGGAGGATGGGCAGCGCATTGCAAGCCGCCACACGCGTCGTGTCGAGATCATGCCTCACGACGAATACCGATATGGTTATCGCTTATGGCTGGAAGCCCAGTCCGGCTTGCTGCTGCAGTGGGAGTTGGTCGGCACCAAGGGCGAATCATTGGCCAAGCTGATGTTCACCGAGCTTAAAATGGGCGCGGAGGTCGATCCCGGTGAATTGCACGCTCCTGCGGGGGACAAGACGGCATCTCTTTCAGGGCCTCCACCCGCTCCCGAGGGAAGAAGTGTCACCAACGAACCCGGTTGGCAAGCGGGACTTTTACCGTCCGGCTTCCGTTTGGCATCGCACAGGCAAAACGATACCGGGCAAGATGAAGTCTATGAGCACCTGGTTTACAGTGATGGCATCGCTGCGGTGTCAGTCTATGTCGAGCCGCGGGATAAGAACTCCGAGCTGGTTCAGGGCACAAGCGTGATGGGCACCACCAACGCGCTCATTCGGACTGTCAATGGGGAAGTTGTCACGGTCTTGGGTGACGTGCCAGCCGCCACCATCAAGATGATTGGTGAGTCTGTTCAACCAGTCCGGCATTGATTGATACAAAAACATCATGCTTGAACAGCAAGGCAGGATTCTTGAGCAGGTGGGCGGATTAGCGACCATACGTATGGGCCCGGTGGCAGGTTGCCCGGCTTGCGCTGCTGGAAAAGGGTGCGGTGCTGGAATTCTTGGGCGATTGTTGCAGCGCGATGCCGTGCTGGTGCAATTGGAAAATCTGACACAAGCAATGCCGGGTGATGTCGTGATCGTGGGCATCCCGGAAAGGATTTTTCTGAGCCTGGTGCTGCGCTTGTACTTAAGGCCTTTGCTGATGGGGCTTGCCGGAGCAGTGTTAGGGAACTACTTCGCGACGCGGATGACCAATCAATCGGGAATCGTTGACGGGTTTTCCTTGTTGCTCGGGTTCGTAGCCGCCGGACTGGGTGTTGCCTGGAGCCGCAGCTCTGGTAAAGAGCCAGGCGAGGTGGTGACTGGCAGGCAGTTGCAAGTGCTGGCCCAGGTGCAAGGCGACCCGGATTGTTCTGCACAGCAAGTTTAGTCTCCGAAGATTCAATTTATTGACATCAAAACCGATGCGAGGTGAAAACGTGGTAAGCAAATTTTTGATTAGATCCAGCGTGCTCCTGATAATGATGAGTGCAAGCACGGCATTTTCCGCAGTTTCCGGGCTGCCTGATTTTACCGGCCTGGTGGAAACGGCAGGCCCCGCAGTCGTTAACATCCAGGTGACGCAATATGGTCAACGTGCGCCTGCCAATCCAGGTAACGGGCAAGACCAGCAAATTCCGCAAGAGCAAATTCCTGAAATGTTCAGGCGCTTTTTTGACGTCCCCGGCAATCCTGGTTACGACCAACCGGACAGAAGTGGCGCCGGCTCCGGTTTCATAATTGAAAGTAACGGTTACATCATCACCAATCATCATGTGATTGACGGAGCGGACCAGATCATTGTCCGCCTGGCCGACCGGAGAGAGTTCGAGGCGACCCTGGTTGGATCTGATCCCGCCAGCGACGTAGCGTTGCTGAAGGTGGAAGCAGAAAATCTTCCCACCTTGAAGATCGGAAGTTCAGCTAAGCTGAAAGCAGGGGAATGGGTGGCCGCAATTGGTTCGCCGTTCAATTTTGAGCAGACCATCACTGCGGGCATCGTCAGCGCCAAGGGTCGTAGCAGCGGGGCTCAACAGTACGTTCCCTTCATCCAGACCGATGTTGCCATCAACCGGGGAAATTCGGGCGGTCCTCTGCTCAACCTGGCCGGCGAGGTCGTAGGCATTAACTCCTGGATTCTGAGTTCAAGCGGCGGTTACATCGGACTGTCATTCTCGATTCCGGTCGAGACTGCCATGGATGCCGTAGAGCAATTGAGGAAATATGGCAAGGTGTCGCGTGGGTTGTTAGGTGTCGTAGTCGGACCCGTGACGCGCGAGATGGCAGAAGCAATGAAACTGAACCGGCCCGTCGGCGCCCTGGTTAATGATGTTAGCCCCGATGGTTCTGCAAGCAAAGCCGGCATTAGGCCTGGTGATGTCATTCTGGCGTTTAATGGCACACCCATTGAGACATCTGGAGATTTGCCGCCGATTGTCGGTGCCAATCCGCCCGGTACCAAGGCAGAAGTGCTGGTCAGTCGTGAGGGTAAGGAAATGACCTTTGACGTTACCCTGACAGCATTGGAGCCCGGTTCAGCCGAACAGCAGTTGGCTGGTGAAGGATCTGCCCAGCAGAGTAATGCGATCGGCCTGGCTGTTGAAGACCTCAGTACAGACCAGCGGCGTGAGCTGGGTAATCCTGGAGGCGGCGTTCTCATTGCGAAGGTTGAAAGTGATGCTGCTTACCGTGTGGGCCTGCGCCCGGGTGATGTCATTCTCATGATCAATAACCAAGCGGTCAAGGATGTCGAGGGGTTTGAGAAGATTGTTAAGGGAATTACGCCTGGGAAGGCAATTGCTTTGCGCGTTTTCCGTGAAGGAGTGAGCAATTTTATTGCGTACACCCCATCAGCCAAAGAGTAAGCTATAATCTGCCACCCGGTATACAGGCCATCCGTTCCCTGAGGAGCGGATGGCCTTTTCCTGTCAGCCGCCTAAGTCAGCCGTTTAGGGCCATGAAGCAGTCGAACATTCGAAATTTTTCAATTATTGCGCACGTTGACCATGGCAAATCGACCTTGGCGGATCGATTTATTCAGCTTTGTGGCGGCCTGACCGAGCGCGAAATGTCCAACCAGGTGCTGGACTCCATGGACCTGGAGCGCGAACGCGGCATTACCATCAAGGCCCAGTGCGTAACGCTCAACTACACGGCACGTAATGGAACGACCTACCAGCTGAATTTTATCGACACGCCGGGGCATGTGGACTTCTGCTATGAAGTGTCCAGATCCCTGGCGGCTTGCGAAGGGGCATTGTTGGTTGTAGATGCGGCGCAGGGGGTTGAAGCCCAGAGCGTGGCAAATTGTTACACCGCGGTCGAGCTGGGCCTCACGGTCATACCGGTTCTCAACAAGATTGATTTGCCCTCCGCCGAGCCGGAACGGGTGAAGAAAGAAATCGAGGACATCATCGGTATAGAGGCCTCTGATTGTCGCATGGTCAGCGCGAAAACAGGGGAGGGGGTCGCGGACATTCTCGAAACCCTGGTGCTTGCGATACCAGCGCCCGCAGGCGATGCAGATGCGCCGTTCAAGGCCCTGATTATTGACTCATGGTTTGATAATTATCTCGGGGTTGTCTCGCTGATTCGTGTCGTTGACGGCTCTGTTGGCAAGGGCGACAAAATCAAGTTAATGGCTTCCGGAAATCAACACCAGGTGGAGCAGGTAGGCGTGTTCACCCCCAAGCGGGAGCAACGGGATCGCATCGGCGTCGGGGAGGTGGGGTTCCTGGTTGCCGGCATTAAGGACGTACACGGAGCGCCGGTTGGCGATACCATCACCCTGGCAAAAAGCGGTGCCGAGACAGCGCTGCCCGGATTCAAGAAAGTCAAGCCGCGGGTATTCGCCGGTTTCTTTCCAACTGATGCAGACGATTTTCCGGCGCTGCGGGAAGCGTTGGACCGTTTGCAACTCAACGATGCTGCTTTGCAGTTTGAACCGGAGTCGTCAGAGGCGCTGGGCTTTGGGTTTCGCTGTGGTTTCCTTGGCCTGTTGCACATGGAAATCGTGCAGGAGCGGCTGGAACGCGAATATGGCGTCGAGCTTATATCCACTGCCCCAACCGTAATCTACGAAATCCAAATGATGGACGGCACCGTGATCACGCTGGAGAACCCGGCCAGCTTACCTCCGGTCAACAAGATTGCGGAAATACGCGAGCCCATCATCGAGGCCAACATTCTGGTGCCACAGGATTACGTGGGTGCTGTTATTGGCTTATGTGAAGAGAAGCGTGGTCGCCAGCTCTCCATCCAGTATTTGGGAAGCCAGGTATCCATTCGCTATGAGTTGCCGCTTTCCGAAGTCGTACTGGACTTTTTTGACAAGCTAAAATCCGTAAGCCGCGGTTATGCTTCCTTTGATTACCACTTCGTCCGTTTCGAAGCGGGCCCATTCGTGCGCGTGGACGTAATGATAAATGGCGACAGGGTCGATGCTTTGTCGTTGATCATGCATGGTGACCTGGCCCAGCGGCGCGGCAGGGATCTGGCAATAAAAATGAAGGAACTGATCCCGCGCCAGATGTTCGACATTGCCATACAGTCAGCCATTGGTGCGCAGGTCATCGCCCGCACCAATGTAAAGGCCCTGCGAAAAAACGTTACTGCCAAGTGCTACGGTGGGGACATAACGCGCAAACGGAAGTTACTGGAAAAACAGAAAGCCGGTAAGCGGCGCATGAAGCAGGTGGGCAGGGTGGAGATTCCGCAGGAAGCATTTCTTGCGATACTGCAACAGGATACCAAGAGGTAGTTAACGTCATGATTCCAGATTTTGCATTGCTGCTCGTCATACTCACCCTGTTTTCCGGCCTGGTTTGGTTGGCTGACAATATGTTTTTCCGGCGTCGCCGCATGGATAAAGCCGTGCGGCAAAAAGTGCTTAAGCCACGGGACCCGGTCTTAGTCGAGTATTCCAGGTCCTTGTTCCCGGTGCTGTTAATCGTATTGTTATTTCGCTCATTCTTGTTCGAGCCGTTCAAGATTCCATCAGGATCAATGATTCCGACCCTGTTGGTGGGCGATTTCATCCTGGTGAACAAGTACGCTTATGGATTGAAATTGCCGGTTCTCAATACACGCTTCATCTCCGTGGGCGAACCGAAGCGCGGCGATGTCGTGGTGTTTCGTTACCCGGTTAACCCTTCAGTAAACTTTATCAAGCGCCTGGTCGGCCTGCCTGGAGATACGATCACGTACCGTGACAAACAGCTATTCATCAATGGCGAACTGGTTGCTACCAAGGACCAGGGTATTTATAGCAGTGCGGAGGTCAAATGTTCCACACCAGAATCGGATGCGCACCGCTCACAGGAGCAGCTTGGCGATGTTCAGCACGACACGCTGATCCACCTGGGGTCCCCGGGTCGCGATGGGCAATGGGAAGTTCCTCCTGGACACTATTTCATGATGGGCGACAACCGTGATCGCAGCAATGACAGTCGCGAATGGGGTTTCGTCCCGGAAGAAAACCTGATGGGTCGCGCAGTTGGAATCTGGATGAATTTTGATCTCAACCAGGGTTGTGGTGACTTTTCCCGCATCGGTGACGGCATTCGCTAGGATGGCACCTGCCAGGCCTTACTCGGAGGGGACTTTGGAGCCAGCCCGAAGTGACATGTCGTTGGCTGCGGGAAAGAGCTATAGTATGTCTGCTGAGCGATCGAAGATCCGCCGGGGTCAATGCCGGTTTGAAGCGAGGATATGGATATCCCACCAAGCAGACAGGTGAACGACTTGAACATCAAATCGAATTTTCGCAAACAACGTGGTTTGACACTGATCAGTTTTGGAATTGTCCTGGCGGCTGGCCTGTTTGTCGCCTACACAGGCATGAAAATTATACCCTCATACCTGGAATACCATGCGCTGCTTAATGCCCTGCAGCTCGTGCAAGAAGATCCTGCAGCAGCTGAAATGGCGCCTTCGCAGATCAAGAACAAGATCCTCAATAGCTTGTGGGTCAGTTACGCCAGCGACAATATTAAGAGCGAGCACATCCATATCAGTCGCAGCGAGGGTATCAAAATACGCGTCACATATGACGTCAGAAAGACGTGGATTGGCAACATCGACCTGATTCTCCACTTTGATAAAACGGTGACTTTGGTAAAACGGTGACGCTGAGACGATAGCGTGATTAATGCTCTACCGGGTGTTGACTACTACTTCAACAATGCTGATCTGCTGCAACAGGCACTGACACATAGAAGTGTTGGTCGCTCAAATTACGAGCGGCTTGAATTTCTTGGCGATAGTATCCTCAACATGGTCGTTTCCACCCGATTGTTCGAACTGTATCCCCTCGCGCCGGAAGGCGACCTCAGCAGGATGCGCGCCCGCATTGTGCGGGGAAAAACGCTGAGCGAAATTGCGCTTGAGCTGGGCCTTGGCCGACACCTCAATCTTGGCGAGGGTGAAATGAAGTCAGGTGGTTTTCGTCGCGCTTCAATCCTTGCAGACGCACTGGAAGCGTTCCTTGGAGCCATTTATCTGGACGGAGGTTACGCCGCCTGTCGCATGGTGATCGAAACTCTGTGTGACCCACTGATCAAGGCTTTGCCCGCTGCCGAGGAATTGAAGGATGCCAAGACCCGTCTGCAAGAATGGTTGCAAGCACGGGGAAGGCCGTTGCCTGCATATACATTGTTGCGGGAAGAAGGAGCCGATCATGCCAAGAATTTCCATGTGCAGTGCGGCCTTCTGGACAGTGATGCGAGGATAGAAGCGAGCGGAAATAGTCGCCGAAAGGCGGAGCAGTCGGCCGCAGGTGAACTGCTCAAACTCCTTACCGACCGGAAAACGGGGTGATGGAATCCGATGCAGTGCAAGCCGGGCAAACCCGCTGTGGTTACGTCGCGCTGATAGGTCGTCCAAATGTAGGCAAATCTACCCTGCTGAATCGCTTTGTGGGGCAAAAACTCAGCATCGTCACCGCCAAGCCACAGACGACACGCCAGCAAATTGCGGGGATCAAGACAACCGCGGAAGGCCAGGTAGTCTTCCTGGACACGCCAGGAATCCATCTTGCGGCCAAGCGCGCACTCAACCGTTACATGAACCGGATCGCGCGGGCAGCGCTAAACGGCGTCGACGTCGTGTTGTTTCTCATCGAGGCTGAGCGCTGGACCAAACAGGACGAACATGTGGCGCGCGCACTTGAAAACGTTGCAGTCCCCATCATTCTTGTGGTCAACAAGGTCGACCAGGTCGCCGACAAGACTCATTTGTTGGCATTTCTGCGGGACAAAGTGCAGAACAAGCCATTTGCCCACGTAGTGTTGATCTCGGCCAGGCAAGGCAAAGGCGTGGCAGACCTGGAAGCGCTGGTGATGCAGCACTTGCCGTTTTCCAAGCCAATGTATGACGAAGATCAGTTCACTGATCGCAGCGAACGGTTTCTGGCGGGTGAATTGATCCGCGAGCAACTGATGCTGCGCCTGAACCAGGAATTGCCTTATGCCCTGACCGTTGAAGTAGAGGAATTCAAGAGAACCCCTGAACTACTGCGGATCTCCGCAATCATCTGGGTGGAGCGAGAGGGTCAGAAGCAGATTGTCATTGGCAGCAGCGGGCAGGTGTTAAAACAAGTAGGTTCCAGGGCCAGGGCCGCACTGGAAGAATTATTCGAGCAGAAAGTTTTTCTTCGCACGTGGGTCAAGGTGAGTAGCGACTGGTCGGACAATGAAAAATCCATGCGTCAGCTTGGCTTTGATGAGTTCCGTGGGTGACCGATGCTGCGGGTAAGCCTGGAACCGGCCTACGTGCTGCACGGTCGGCCATACAGGGAAAGCAGTATCTTGCT
>Ga0315278_10004277_pt1 | contig 12860 bp, 13 predicted proteins | sample YL17G06_0_MG_FD_203880 | JGI IMG/M metagenome (GOLD analysis project Ga0315278, IMG submission 203880) | Sediment microbial communities from Yellowstone Lake, YNP, Wyoming, USA - YL17G06_0 | ecosystem: Environmental > Aquatic > Freshwater > Lake > Sediment | place: USA: Wyoming | collected...
TCGACAAGCTCCGCAATACGCTGCTGAAGGTCGCCGCGACGCAGGAGTTCCGGGACCAGATGGTGAGCCAGGGCGCGGTCGCGCAGACCAGCACGCCCGAGGAGTTCGCGCGGCTCGTCGCCGCCGAGCTCGAATCGATGGGCAAGGCGGCGCGCGCCGCGAACCTGAAGCTCGAATGAGCGCACCGGTCGTCGTCATCGGCGCCCATGCGGACGCGCTCGTCGCGGCGCACTCCCTCGCCCGTGCAGGCCGGACTGTCCTCGTGCTCGATACTGGCGGCGCGGATCCGGACGGGGCTGCGGGCTGGATCCCGCCGCGCATCGTGCGCGACCTCGGCCTCGCGCAGCGGGGCTTGCTGGTCGAGCGCACCGACCCATGGGCTGCGGCGCCGCTGCCCGATGGCGGGCGACTCGAGCTGTGGCAGGAGACGGCGCGCTCCGTGGAGTCAATCGGGCGCGTCAGCCCGCGCGACGCCGGCAGGTGGCTCGAGTTCTGCGCGCATATGGCACGCCTCGCGCGCGTGCTCGAGCCGCTGTACGCGGCCCCGCCGCCCGATCCGCTCGCCGACAGCGCTGGCGAGATCGCACGGCTCGCCGCGCTCGGCCTCCGCGTCCGCGCGCTCGGCCGGCGCGGAATGACCGACCTGATGCGCCTCGCGCCGATGTCGGTGGCGGATTTCCTTGACGACTGGTTCGAGAGCGACGCGCTGAAGGGCGTGCTCGCGGCCGGCGGCGTGATGCACCTGCACCAGGGACCGCGCTCGGGGGGTACCGCTTTCGCACTGCTCCATCGCCACGTCGGGAGCCCGATCGGCGTGTTCCGCCCTGCACGCTCGAATGTCGTACAGGTATTGCGCCAACTGCCGGGCATCGAGATCCACCGCGGCGCACCGGTCGAGCGCCTCGTCGTGCGCGACGGCCGCGCCACCGGCGTCGTGCTCGCCGGCAGCGAGGAGATCGCCGCGGCGTGCGTGGTCTCCGGCGCGGACCCGCGCCGCACGCTACTCGAGCTCGTCGAGCCCGGGTGGCTCGACCCGGAAACGATCCGCGCGGTGCGGAGCATCCGCGCGCGCGGCGTCGTCGCACAGGTGACGCTGACCCTCGACCGCGCGCCGGACTTCGGTACGCTCGTGGTCGCGCCATCGCTCGACTACCTCGAGCGCGCCTACGACGACGTGAAGTACCGCCGCATCTCGCAGCAGCCGTATCTCGAAGCGCGCGCCGACGGACAGGCCCGCGTAAACGTGCACGTCCAGTACGTCCCGTACGCCCTCGCCGATGGCGAGTGGGACGACGCCCGCCGAGCGGCGCTGGGACGACGAGTGGAGGAGCTGCTGTCGCCCCACCTCGGTGCGACGGTGGTCGACCGCACCGTGCGCTCGCCGCGAGACCTCGAAACCGCCCACGGCTGGCCCGAAGGCCAGGCGCATCACGCGGAGCTCGCGCTCGACCAGCTCGCGTGGATGCGCCCGACGCCGGCGCTTGCGCGCTACCGCACTCCCATCGACGGCCTATATCTCTGCGGTCCGGCGATGCATCCGGGCGCGGGCATCGCAGGGGCGGCCGGGGCGAACGCGGCGCGGGTCGTGCTGCGAGATTTTTGACGCCCTCTGGCCTCTTACCCCCCCGCGAGTGGAACCTTCCCCCGCGTCAGAATAGTTGTCGCCTCGATAGGGTTGGATAACTGGGCGCGATAGCGAGGTGACGAGATGGCGCGATACGGACAAGCAATCAAGGAGCTCGTGGTGACGCGGCGACTGCCGCCGAAGATCGCAGCGCTGGAGACAGCGGCGCGGGAAGTCGGGATTGCGGTGCACAAGCAGCTACGGGTGACGGCCGGCGACCGGCATGGAAGAATGAAGCCAGCGGACTACAATCGCGGGACTGAATGCGAGTCACGTATGCCAGTGTCACGTATGCCAGCGTAATGAACCAGGCGGAGAATAATATGAAGATGCTAAGACATTATTTTATTAGCAACAACCTGGACGATCTGGAGGTCTTCGAAGAGCAACTGGAAGCCGCCGGCGTTTCCACGCCGCAGATCCACGTGCTCAGCCGGAACGATGCGGACGTGGAGCATCATCATCATCTCCACGAGGTCCAGTCATTCATGAAGAACGATATGGTCCATTCAACAATACGCGGCGCCGTGGTCGGGCTGTGCGCTTGCGTGCTGGTTCTTGCCACCGCCTATTTCGCGGGCTGGACGAAATCCGCCGCCGGTTGGACTCCGGTCGTTTTCCTCGCTGTCGTGCTGCTCGGCTTTTGCACCTGGGAGGGCGGATTGCTTGGAATCCAGAAACCCAATCACAACTTTGCCCGTTTCGAACAAGCCCTGCGTGACGGCAAACATATCTTCTTTATGGATCTCGAGCCCCAGCAGGAAGCGGTATTGGAAAAGGTACTGAAATCGCACCCGCAAGTGGAACTGGCAGGAACGGGTACATCCACCCCGCACTGGATTATCGCCTTGCAGCGCAAGGGGGCGATGATTCGCCATTCGTGACCCTGGAGAACCTAGGGAATGTCTGAACAAGTTCGGGGATACCTCCCCCCACCCCTATGAATGAAGCTCTGAACAATGGCTTGTTCAGAGCTTCTCTAGGACAATTTTGCGGACGCCTGGCAGGCTGTTGAAAAACGTCTTCCCGTCGCCGCGCCAGCATTCATGGCGGATAACCTTCAGAGAAAAACCGGGTTTCAACAGGCCCTGAATTAGGGGGCACGGGTGTGGATCCCCCGAATTTCAACGCCCTACTAGGGTTTGCTCTAGACCTGAATCTTTCAGTTGCCGCCTACCGAACTTGCGCCGCCACCCCGGATCCTGCACTGAAGGAAGCTCTTGGTGTTGTTCGGGTTCTACCGGTTACTTCGACCGCGCGACGACATAGTCGACGGCGGACTCAGGATTTCTTCATCGAGTAGTGATGAACAAACCGGCTCTAAAATTCAGCATCATGACGACCACCGTCGCGCTGGCCGCGATGCTTGCGGGAGTGTGGCTCGCTGAAATATATCGTGAGCACGATTCGCGGGCCATGTTGCTGCCGGATCAGGTGATCACATTGTTTCCTGATCCGAAGCCACTGACCGCCTTTGCGCTCACCGATCATAAGAATCGGGTATTTGATCTTGCGAGCTTGAAGGGTAAATGGACATTCCTCTTTTTCGGCTTTACCCATTGCCCGGACATCTGTCCAACGACCCTGGCGGTACTGGCGCACGCGCGTGAAAACATCGCCAAGAATAAGGCTGGCACCGAAGATATCCAATTCGTCTTTATCTCAGTAGATCCAAATCGCGATACCGCCAGCAAGCTCAGGCAGTACGTGGAGTACTTCGATACGACCTTTCTCGGTGTGACGGGAGACAACATGCAGATCGGTAACCTGGCTGAGCAACTAGGCGCCGCGTATCAGGTTACGATCACACCGGGAATGGAAAACTATCCCGTCTATCACAGCACGGCGGTATTTCTGTTGAATCCGCGAGCCCGATATCATGCCGTGTTCACGCCGCCCCACGATGCGGAGGCTGTCAGCAAGCGGTTCAAAGTGGTGCGGGAGCTTGAAGCGGGCAATCCGACATGAGGTGGCGACACCCGGTTTTCGGCTGCCTGATCCTGGCGCTGACCCTTGTCCCCGCCGCGAGTGACGTGCCGAGCGTTTCCGTACGCCATGCCTGGGTCCGAGAGACCCCGCCCGGCATCACCATGACGGCGGGATACATGGAGTTGCGAAACAACACTTCACAGCCTCAAGTACTCGTGGCCGCAAGCAGTTCCGGGTTTGAGACCGTGATGATTCACCGCACCATCGTCAAGGACGGCATGGCGGGTATGGTGCACGCGTCGCAGATCGAGCTTGCACCCAACGCGAGTTTGATCTTTGCGCCAGGTGGTTATCATCTGATGCTGATGAACTCGAAACGGACACTGCGCGCCGGCGACCCGATCGTCATCAACCTGAAATTCCGCGGCGGTCTTGTTTTGGCGGTCGACTTCGAGGTCCGCAAATGAGAACCGGGAAACAGCAGGATCGGTGACCGCTACTACCGCTAGCTTGAATCGCGAGACGAGGTATCCCGCCTCGCAATGAGCGAAACTTCTGGAGTTCTACGGTTTCTGTCGCTTATTTCGACTGCGCGACCATGTAGTCGACGGCGGCCTTAACCTCGGCGTCGCTCAGCGCCGGGTTCCCGCCTTTGGCCGGCATCACTCCCGCGCTCCCCTGTACCCCATTGACGGCGCTGGCGTAGAGAGTGTCGACACCCTTGGCGATGGATTTAGCCCACTGGCCCTTATCACCCAGCTTCGGCGCGCCGGCAACGCCGGCGCCGTGGCATGCGATGCAACCCGCTTGGTAGACCTGTTGCCCGTCGCGGCTGGGCGGCGGTGCGGCCACCGCGCCTTTTACGGGCTCCCGCTGAGTTTCCGCCGAAAGGACGCTGACCTGGCCAACGGGTTTGATCCGCTCGGCCACACTTGAACTGGCACCCAACAGCGCGCCGCGATCCTGTTGGACTCGGCCGGGGACGTCGCGGTGATGCACCACAAGAACGAAAATAAACAGCATCAGCACCACGCTGACCCCAAGAAGGATCGAAACGTTCATCGCGTAGCTTTTCTTGGTCATTGGCAGTTCTTGTAGTAAGGAACAGAGTTCGACGATAGATGGGCTCGCCGCAATTCGATCTGGCTACGCTACAACAATCCCTTCACGAAAAAGACACCTCGCGTAAAAAAAGTGTAGTCCGCTTCAAGCGCTCCTATGCCCAAAAGTACCATCAGCAACAGCGGTGGGACCACGATGGCGTACATCAGGGCCAGCCGCTCCCACATCATGTGCATGAAGACGGCAACGATCAGCCCGGCCTTCAGCAACATGAACACGATGATCAGAAACCACCTGAGGTAACCCTGAAAGTGGAAGTAGTCGACCAGATAGGACGCGGTGCTAAGAACAAACAGCAATCCCCAGATCTTGAGATAGATGCCGATCGGATGTTGCTGGCCCTGTGCATGCGCCGCGATAGCCGGTTGTTGCCCCTGTGCGTGTTCCACGATATCCCTTACCAAAGGTAGAAGAGCGCGAAGATGAATACCCACACCAGATCGACGAAGTGCCAATACAGGCCCATGGTTTCGACGATCTCGTAGTTCCCCTTCCTGCCGGTCAAAAAGCCGGGCCTCTGGTGATCCAGATCACCCCGCAATACCTTGATCGCCACGATGATCAGGAATATCACGCCGATCGACACGTGCGTGCCATGGAAACCCGTGATCATGAAAAAGGCCGAGCCAAACTGCGCCGCGCCCATGGGGTTACCCCAGGGCCGTACTCCTTCGTGGATCAGCTTGCTCCACTCAAATGCCTGCATCCCGACGAATGTGGCGCCCAGTGCCGCGGTGATCAGCAGCAGGATAAAGGTCATCTTCTTATTTTTTTCATAACCGAATTTGACCGCCATGGCCATCGTCCCGCTGCTGCTGATCAGGACGAAGGTCATGATGGCGATCAGGATGAGAGGGATGCTCTTGCCGAAGAGCGTCAATGCGAAGACCTCACTGGGGTTGGGCCAAGGCACCGTGGTGGACATTCGCACCGTCATGTACGAGATCAAGAAACTGCTGAAGATGAAGGTGTCGCTGAGGAGGAATATCCACATCATGGCCTTGCCCCAGGGCACATTCTTGAACGCCCGCTGGTCGGAGGACCAGTCGGCGACGAGGCCTTGCACGCCTTCAGGCAGCGGGAGGGGTCCTGCCGTATTTGTCGGAATGGCTTGTGTCATGTGCTTTGGGCCCATTTACCTGATCCCACAGAGCTTCAATAAGAGGTCCAGATTATTCCCGGTAAACAGCAGACCAAAAAGGACCAACCAAACCAAGAGCAGGAAGTGCCAGTAAACGGTACACAGCTCCACGCTCTGCCTGATCTTCGCCGCGTCAAAATCACCCCACACTCTGGCGACGGTCCTGCCCCAGGCCACCAAACCGCCCAACAGATGCAGCCCATGCAATCCGGTGATCAGATAAAAAAACGCGATGGCAGGGTTGGTTACTTCAAAATAAACCATCGTGCCCAGCTGCCGCCAGGCCAGGATCTGCCCGAACAGAAAAACAACGGTGAAAGCGCCGCCAGCAAGCAGCCCGACTCGCATGGCGTCCATCTGCCCACGACGTACTGAGTACTGCGCCCATTGCAAGGCGACACTGCTCAATATCAGCACCAGCGTATTCGCCCACAACAGGCTTACTTGAGGCGCGGGACGCCAGTCCTCATACGCCATCCGGCCGCTATAGGCGATCACCAGAAGCATGAACAGGACCGCGACCACGACGAGAAAGACCCTCAGCGCAAGCCGCTTCGCATCGCCGTGGGGAACACTTCCAGCGTAAAGGTCATCGACCTTGCCCTGTTCAGCCGCCCAGGACTTGGCCATCAATTGATGGAACATGCTCATGTCGCTGGTTTCCCCGCCGCCTACGTCTGGCTGCGACTACGGGCAACCTCTCGCGCCGGGACGTTTTGCGGGATGAAGTCCTCGGCGGCGCCCGGCACGCTGTAGTCGTAGGCCCAGCGATAGACCACCGGCAAAGTCGCACCAAAATTGCCGTGCTTCGGCGGGGTGTCGGGGGTTTGCCACTCCAGCGTGGTGGCATTCCAGGGGTTGCCACCCGATGGTTTGCCCTTGAAATAACTCCAAATCAGGTTGTACAAGAACACCACCTGGAACGCGCCCACGACCAACGCGGCGATGGTGATCGCGACGTTCAAGGACGCTGCTGATTCCGGAATGAAGTTCGTGCCTTCGATTGCGTAGTACCGGCGCGGCACGCCCGCAAAGCCCAGGTAATGCATCGGGTAGTAGATGGCATAGCTGCCGACGAAAGTGGCCCAGAAGTGTATCTTGCCCAAGGTGTCGTTCAGCATGCGCCCGGTGATCTTGGGGTACCAGTGGTAGATCGCCCCCATCACGACCATGATGGGCGCAATGGCCATCACCATATGGAAGTGCGCAACCACGAACATGGTGTCGGAAAGCGGGACGTCCACGGTCACGTTGCCAAGAAACAGGCCCGTTAATCCGCCGTTGATGAACGTGAAGATGAACCCAATGGCAAACAGCATCGGGACCGTGAGGTGAATGTTGCCGTGCCACAGCGTCAGCACCCAGTTGTAGACCTTGATGGCCGTGGGGACGGCGATGATCAGCGTGGTGGTGGCGAAAAAGAAGCCGAAGTACGGGTTCATGCCGCTGACGTACATGTGGTGCGCCCACACGATGAAACTGAGGCCGCCGATGGCCACGATCGCCCACACCATCATCCGGTAGCCAAAGATGTTTTTTCTCGCATGGACACTGAGGAGATCGGAGACGATGCCGAAGGCAGGCAGGGCGACGATGTAGACCTCGGGATGGCCGAAGAACCAGAACAGGTGTTGAAACAACACCGGGCTGCCTCCCGTGTGTTCACTCTGCTGTCCCATCGAGACCAGGGCGGGCATGAAGAAACTCGTGCCCAGCAACAGGTCGAACAACATCATGATGGCGCTGACCAACAAGGCGGGAAAGGCCAACAGCGCTAGGATGGTGGCCGTAAAAATGCCCCATATCGTCAAGGGCATCCGCATCAGCGTCATGCCTCGCGTGCGCGCCTGCAACACCGTCACCACATAGTTCAAACCGCCCATGGTGAATCCGATGATGAAGAAAGCCAGCGAAACGAGCATCAAAATAATGCCCCAGGTCGCCCCCGGAGTGCCCTGCAGGATGGCCTGGGGCGGGTACAGGGTCCAGCCGGCGCCCGTGGGCCCGCCGGGCACGAAGAAACTCGCGATCAGTAACAGCACGGCGAATAGATAGACCCAGTAACTCACCATGTTGACATAGGGGAAAACCATGTCGCGGGCCCCGACCATCAGCGGGATCAGGTAGTTGCCAAACCCTCCCAGGAACAACGCGGTGAGCAGGTAGATGACCATGATCATGCCGTGCTGAGTGACAAACTGAAGGTAGTTGCTGGGGTCGATGAAAGAGAAGCTGTTCGGGAAAGCCAGTTGCAGCCGCATCAACCACGACAACACCAGCGCCACCAGGCCGATCCCGATCGCGGTGACCGCGTACTGGATGGCGATGATTTTGGCGTCCTGGCTCCAGATGTACTTGCCGATGAAAGTCTTCGGGTGGTAGAGCTCCATCTCTTCGACTTCGGCAGGCGGGGCGAACGCCGATGCGTCATGCGCAACGTATTCCATCACGGTCTCCTCTCCGCTAATTCTTGATCAGGCTCGATTCGTTTGAGTCGCATCATTTGAAGGTATTGATGTAGGCAACGAGGTCATCGATTGCCTGGTCGTCGTGCAGAATTGCGGCCATCAATACCATCTGGGGTCCGAACGGGTCTTGCGGATGGGCGCCGCGAACACCCTGTTTGAAATTTTTCAACTGAGTGACCAAATACCAATCACTCATGCCCTTCAGTCCGGGGGCATTCATCTGCTGTACGCCCCGCCCATCAGGACCGTGGCAGATGCCGCAGTTCACATAGCGCTGTTGACCGTTCTTCGGATTCCCCTTCACCGTGGCCGGGGCGGGATTATCCGGCAGCGTCCTGATATAAGCACTGACATTGGCGATGGCGGTGTCGTCACCCAGGGTCGCCGCCATCGGCGCCATCATTTTCCCAAAGATATCCTTGTCGTGTGTCCCCCGGGCGCCTTGCTTGTAATTTTTCAATTGCCGTTGCAGGTACCAGTCTCCTTGCCCACTCAATTTCGGTGCATGCAGCGCAGGATTACCCTCCGCTTGCACGCCATGACAGGCAGCACACACCGTATAGAGCGGCTTGCCTGCGGCAGCATCGCCGGCCGCCCGAGCTGAGGTTTGCGCGAACGTCGGCTGGCGGCTTAACCACGCCTGGAACGCGCGCTCTTCTTCCACCACGAGGCTGCCGCGCATGGTGAAATGCGCAATGCCGCATAATTCTTCGCAGAGGATGTCGAATTTCCCGGTCCGGGCGGGGGTGAACCAGACATAGGTCACCAAGCCCGGCACCAGGTCCATCTTGACCCGGATCTGCGCCACCGAGAAGTTGTGCAGGACGTCTATCGACCGGAGCAGCACCTTGACTGGCCTGTCAATGGGGAGATGGACCTCCGGACTTGCCACCAGGACGTCATCCTGTCCGTTGGGATCGTCGGGATTGATACCAAACGGGTTTTTATCGCTGACGTGCCGGGCATCGACGGTACCTAACTTGCCGTCCGCCCCGGGGAAGCGATAGCTCCACTGCCACTGCTTGCCCACGGCCTCAACCACCGCCGCGTCTTTCGGGACGTCGACGAACTTCGCCCATACCAGCAAGCCGGGGGCCAGCATGGCGACGACGCCCGCTGTGGTCAATCCGGTGAGCCACCATTCCAGCTTCTTGTTCTCGGGTTCGTACTTCGCCCGGCGCCCCTTCCGATGACGGTAGCGGATCACGCAATAAGCCATGAACAAATTGACGGCGACGAAGACAAACCCCGTGACCCAGAACGTGAGGCTGATCGTGTCGTCGATCGTGCTCCAGTTGGAGGCGATCGGTGTGAAATACCACGGGCTCAGGAGGTGAAAAAGAACGGAGCCAACGACCAACAAAATCAATACGATTGCTACGATCATAGCGGTGGCCCCGGTTGATCGGGCAGTATACCGCAGGCGATAATTGACGGACTGGAAAAACGCTGACCGAGTTCGGGGTGAGCCTCGGGTCGGGCGTGTCCGACATCAACGACTACTTCTCGCACAAAATCTTTCTGACCGCGGGCGGGCTGAACGTCGTGGCTCTCAATCCGTCGGGCGAGATCGAGTCGATCGCCGGCGCCGTGCCGACGATCCCCGGCCCCGAACCGTCCACGTACGCGTTGCTCGGCGTCGGCCTCGCGGCGGCCGTGGTGTTGATACGCCTGCGCTAGAATCCGCCGCTCCCAACCCCGGCGAGAACACGACGTGAACGATTCCCACCCGGCCGAAACCGCAGGCGCCCCGCAGGCGATTCTCACTACGCGCGACACGATCGCGATCATCGTTGGTCTGGTCATCGGCGCGGGCATCTTTCGCTTCCCGCCGCTCGTCGCGGGCAACAGCCCGGACGAGACCGTCTTCTACCTGCTGTGGATCGCGGGCGGCGCGATCTCGCTCATTGGCGCGCTCTGCTACGCCGAGCTCGCGACCGCCTACCCGAGCGCCGGCGGCGACTACCACTTCATCCAGCGTGCATTCGGGCGGACGCTGTCGTTCCTGTTCGGCTGGGCGCGGCTCGCGGTGATCACGACCGGCGCCATCGCCTTGCTCGGGTACACGTTCGGCGACTACGCGACAAACCTCCTCCGCCTCGGGCCGAACTCGTCGGCGATCTATGCGGCGCTCGCGGTGCTCGCGCTGACCGCCGTCAACCTGCTCGGCATCCGCGAAACGAAGGGCACGCAGAACGTGCTCACGACGCTCCTCGTGCTCGGCGTGATCGCGGTGATCGTCACCGGGGGGCTGCTCGTCGCGCCCGCCCCGCCCCCCGCGGCCGTGGCCGCGGCCGCCCCGAAGCCATGGATGGCCGGCGTGCCGTTCGCGATGCTATTCATCCTGTTCACCTACAGCGGCTGGAACGAGGCGGCCTACGTCTCCGCGGAGCTGAAGGAGCGGCGGAGCATGGTCATCGCGCTGGTGCTCTCGCTCGTGCTCGTCACCGTCCTGTACCTGGCGATCAACTACGCTTACGTTCGCGGGCTCGGATTCCAGGGCGTGGCGAAGAGCGACACCGTCGCGGCCGACTTGATGAAGGTCTACTTCGGTGCGGCCGGCGCGAATCTCATAAGCGCGATCGTCTGCCTCGCCGCACTCACGTCGATCAATGCCACCATCATCGCCGGCGCGCGGTCCAACTATGCGCTGGGCCGCGACTGGCCGCTGTTCGGGTGGCTGGGGCACTGGGACGACCGCACCGATGCCCCAAGGAATTCCCTGTACGTGCAGGGCGCGTTCTCGCTAATCCTCGTGGTCGCCGGCGCATTCACCGACCAGGTGAAGACGATGATCGAGTACACCTCGCCGGTGTTCTGGTTCTTTTTCATGATGGTGGGCATCGGCCTCTTCGTCCTGCGCGTGCGGGACCCGGGAACGCCGCGGCCGTTCAAGGTGCCGTTCTACCCGCTCACGCCGGTGATCTTCGTCCTCACGTGTGCGTACCTGCTCTACTCGAGCCTCGCGTACGTCAAGGGCGGCGCGTGGGCGGGCGTCGGCGTGCTGGCGGTCGGCCTCGTGCTGCTCTTGCTCGGCTCCGGGCGCGGCGCGCCTGCGGCGGGAAGGCCGTGATGGACCGCCGCTCGTTCCTACTCGGCGCCGCGGCGCTCGCCGCCGCCCGTCCGCTCGGCGCCCAGCCGGCGCAGAAGCTCGAGCCGTACCAGTATCCGCGCGAGCTCGACGTGCCCTACGTGCCGACCCGAGAGCAGGTCGTCGAGGAGATGCTGCGCATGGCGGACGTGAATCCCGGCGACGTCGTGTACGACCTCGGCTGCGGCGACGGGCGCATCGTGGTCATGGCGGCGGCGAAGTTCGGCGCGCGCGGCGTCGGCGTCGACATCGACCCGAAGCGGATCGACGAGGCGCGCGCGAACGCGGCGAAGGCCGGCGTGACCGACCGCGCCGAGTTCCGGCTCGGCGACCTCTTCAACGCGGACATCCGCGCGGCGACCGTCGTCACGCTGTACCTGCTGCCGGAGATCAACATGCGGCTCAAGCCGAAGCTGCTGCGCGACCTCAAGCCGGGCACGCGCGTCGTGTCGCACGACTTCACGATGGGCGACGACTGGCGGCCGGAACGGGCGCTGCGGCTGACGAACGACACAATCTACTTCTGGACGATCCCGGCGCGGTAGCAGTTCCGGACCGCCGCGATCGGCGCGCTGCGGCACGGAGCCGTCGATGAGCCGGTTCCTCTTCGCGACGCTCGGCTCGCTGGGTGATCTGCATCCTTATATCGCCGTTGCGCGCGCGCTGACGGAGCGCGGCCATCGCGCGGTGATCGCGACCTCGGAGGAGTATCGGCGGGACATCGAGACGGCCGGGATCGAATTTGCGCCCGTGCGGCCGAGCATGGCCGACGTGAGCGACTACCAGGCGCTGATGACGAAGCTGTTCGACGTGCGTCGCGGGCCGGAGATCCTGATTCGCGAGCTGGTGATGCCGCACCTGCGGGTCGCCTACGACGATCTCGCGCGCGCTGCGGACGGCGCGGATCTCCTGGTCTCCCACCCGCTCACCGTGACGCTCCAGCTGGTTGCGGAAATCAAGCGGCTGCCCTGGGTCGCGACCGTGCTCTCGCCGTTGAGCTTCATGTCGCATTACGATCCGCCGGTCATCGCCGGGGCGCCGTGGTTACGGCCGCTACGCGCGCTGGGACCGAAGCCGTACGGGCTGCTGCTCGATCTGCTCAAGTGGCGCGTGCGGGGTTGGGAGGCGCCGCTGCGCGACTTCCGTACGGCGCTCGGATTGGCGCCGTCGCGAAAGATGGCGATATTCGAGGGACAGTTCTCCCCGCTGCGCAATCTGGCGGTGTTCGATTCGCAGCTCGCGCGGCCGCAGCCCGATTGGCCGGCCAATCTGCGCATCTGCGGCGCGCCCGCCCATGACGGCGCGAAGCCGGACGCCGAGACTCGCGAGGACCTGGAGCGCTTTCTTTCCGCGGGCGACCCGCCGATCGTGTTCGCTCTCGGGTCCTCGGCGGTGTGGATCGCAGGGGATTTCTGGGACCGGGCTGCGGCAGCGGCGCGGCGGCTGGGACGACGCGCCGTCCTTGTGACCGGCCCGGTCACGCCC
>Ga0315278_10004279_pt1 | contig 12859 bp, 8 predicted proteins | sample YL17G06_0_MG_FD_203880 | JGI IMG/M metagenome (GOLD analysis project Ga0315278, IMG submission 203880) | Sediment microbial communities from Yellowstone Lake, YNP, Wyoming, USA - YL17G06_0 | ecosystem: Environmental > Aquatic > Freshwater > Lake > Sediment | place: USA: Wyoming | collected...
TCTTACCCTTAAAGACCGATTTGGGAATTTTATCCGACTCCATATAGTTTTCGTTGAAATGTTCTTCCATGAGAGCCCTTTCGAAATGGAATGACTTTATCAGCACCTGGAAAACTATCTCCCCGTTCGAAATATCGAGAACACTTGCAACCTGGTTATTGTCGCCTTTGATATCCTCCATCGGAGTATGGGAAAAAAAGCCTATATAACCATTTTTCGTCATATATTTCTGAGCATTAACTGCAATAATAATACTCAAAAAGAACACAAGTAAAATTAATCGTTTCATAATGATTCTAGTTTTTCTTCAACGTAAATACCCTTGATATATTGAATCCGAAATGGATGTCCCCTTTTTTCCACTGACCTGTTGTTTCTCCGATAAATGCTTTTTCTATCATACCAAGAGAGTTTGTGAATAACAATTGAAATACATGCCCCCCGGTTTCAATATCAACGCCAACCGATAAAGAGTTATAGATCTGCCGGCTCATATAGGTTTTTGGATTTACAACGTAAAAATACTCGGCATTCAGGCTTATTCTTTTGGTAAGTTTTAATCTTCCCCCTGCACCTAACGCAAACAGATCGTTCGGATCAAGTTCCGTTGTAACAAGATTACGGTGGACATAGGAAGGAGTTAATTGCAATGATAAGCCCTGACTGATTTTCCTTGCAATAAGTATCTGTCCCACATATGATAACCGGGATGAAAAATAATTCGCTCTTGTTTCGTCTGTCCATTTCATCGAATTAAGGGCAACAGACGAAAACAGTGAAAGAGAGACCGGCATTACTCTGGCGCCCGAAGATTGTCTCAATATTGTGAACTTGGTAAATCCGTCAAATGTCTTTTCCCACGATCCTCTTCCTATGCCAATCATCAACCACTTAAATATCCCGTACTCCAGGCCTAAATGAGTATTCGACTGGTCGAGGCCAAAAAGATTATAGGCCCCGGAATTAAGTTTTCCGAAACGGTGTGATATCCTGACATCAAGTTGTCCGGGAGGCATTTTCTCCACCGAATGGCCATTCATTATCCGGGTTGATTTGAAAGTAGCAGTTGTGTAATTTATTTCCTTTGGAGCGTTCTGATCAAGAATGTTCATCAGGTCATCCTGGGCAAAGATCCCTAAAGTAATAAAGGAGAAAAGACAGGCAAGGGATAATCGTCTCATATTATTCATGTTATAATTACATTTCAATTATTCAGGCATTCCTGTCCTTACCCAGATGTCCCATTGTTTTAATGAGCAGTTATTAAGTTTACCACCACCTTTGGGCATTGGATATGGACCGGTTTGTTTAATAGCAGCAGTAATACGAAGCTCATTAGCTACAACTTCATCATAACTGGTCAGGGAAACAGAACCTCCGGGTGCAGATCCGGAGTGGCAGTCTTTACAGTAATTTACCATTATAGGAGCAATTGTTCTGGTGTAAGTAACATATGTTGTATCGCATGTGAATGATGGATATAAACGCTCTTCATTGTCGTAATAGCATGAGATGAAGAATAATGAAAATATAAAAACAGTTGCAATATTTATATTTAATCGCTTCATATTCATGAATTAAATGGTTTTTAAAAATTCGCACCACTACCGCTAGTTGTCGGATTGCTAATCGGGCAAACAACATGATCTCCACGATTATCTCTTGCCCCCTGATCGATCCATAACCTTATTATTGTCCTGCTTTCCTGTGAAATAGGCTGATCGGGTGGCATTCTATTTTCGCCCCAGGTAGTAATTATTGCTTTGTAAGACATGCTGGCATCAGAATTACCGGGAACAACAGTATTGCGGATATCATTATATTCCTTAAGGATCAGTTCTGTTTCTCCTGTTCCATCGTGACAACCAGGAATTGAACACTTAGCAGCATAAATATTCAGGACATCGCCAAAACAGACCTCAGGTATATTCGAAATATCGGCTTGGTGAGTGCATGAGCTAATCCATGAGATGGTAGTGAAGATTAACAGCATCGTAAGTGATAAATAAACTTTATCAGGCTTCATAACAACTTAAATTATTGAAAAACTTATATAACAGTAAATATACTCAAATCCTCGGTTTTTATTATTAAGGGTGAAAGAATAAAAAGCATACAGAAACAGCATACTACAACTAGTTGCCAAACTATACTGTCCGAATAGTGGTACATGAACTAAGGCAATATTTTCAACACCCCCTGTCACGACGAAGGATTGACGGGGTGGTTGATTGCTGGTATTTTATTGGGTTGCATGGGAGCTTAATCCAGTGAATTTGAGAAGTATGTGTGCGTAACTCTCCCATCCTTCAAAAGGAGGGGAGAGTTAAAAAAACATCTCAAATTCATACTCAAAATTCGGAGTAAAAATATCACTCCCTAACTTTTCCTTTATTTCCTGAAGCGACCAGTATCTTCCTTCCTCAATTTCATCTTTGTTTATTACCGGTATCTTATCAGTTGTCGTCGAGAATGAATTAACCAGTTCCTTCTCATGGGGAGATTCCCAGATATATTTTCCCAGAAACTCAGGCACAAAATTATTCAATCCGAGCTCCTCTTCAGCCTCCCGCTTAAGAGCTTCAACTACAGACTCATCCGGACTTATATGTCCACCCACAGATGTATCCCATTTTCCCGGCTGGATATCTTTTGTCAATGCTCTTTTCTGTAAATACAGTTCTCCTCTGGAATTAAAAAGGTGAAGATGAACAACAGGATGAAGAAGCATGCTCTTCCCGTCGTGGCAGACACTTCGAAGCGCTTTGCCTATTGTATTCCCGTCTTCATCAACGATGGGGAACCATTCTTTCGGGTTAGAGTTTTTCATAATGGTGATATTATCGTAAACACACATTTTATAGTATTCCCGTCTTCATCCACAACAGTGAGAACATGATTACCTGAACCTGCAAATATTTCAATCTGGTGAATAAACCTGGTAGTTCCAATATACGTTTCATCAAGATGCCAGAAGATCTTTTTTGATGGGTTCCTGTGAGCAACTTCAGTGATCACCCGCGTTAATTCTCCGGTCTGGTCCCGGGGTATAAATATTTTTATGCCGGAGGTTGGATAGATGAACTCCATCACCGGATTGGTTTTGCTGACCGTACAGCCTTTTGCAACAGGTGGAAGAGTTTTATATTCAGCATGTTTCTGCCTGTAGAAATATTCCATTGCTGGCGGCAGGACAAACCACGATTCATTAATAATGTCGTCTGGTGAAACACAGTCCGAAGTTACCTGAAGAGTCTTTGATTTATTTAAATGTATGATCTGGTGATAAGGGCAGGCCTCGCTTCTTAATCCATTCACACAGGCAGGTATTTCAATGGTCTCCGGGCAATCGGATCCTGCACGGTAACCGCTCCTGGTGCAGACACGGATCATTGTCATATCCTCATTGGGTGTTTTGAACCAGGCACCGGACCCCATCAGGCCTACAAGATCGAACATCAAAGGTGCAGCCGCTGAAATACCTGTCAGTCCCGGCCTTCCTTCCCCGGTAGCGTTTCCCACCCATACACCTGCAACATATTTAGGAGTGGTTCCGACAGCCCAGCCATCCCTGTAACCGAAGCTTGTACCGGTTTTCCAGGCCAGATCAGGAGAAGAGGCGAAATACTGCCATCCCGATTCACTCTCGGGCCTGTTTACTTTCTGAAGCGCTTCATATGTAAGCCAGATTGATGAGGCGGAAAGGGGAGGATCAGGCTCTTCAGTCTTTAAACTATTCATATCCGGCTTCCTGATAAGAACCGGGGAATGATAATCCTCTTTGAAATATTTTTTTCCGGTCAGGTAGTTATTCAAAATCCTCGAGAGGGAGGCATATACTCCGGTGAGCTCCCATAATGATGTCTCACCTCCTCCAAGGATAAGAGAAAGGCCATAGTAATCAGCTGATTTATTGAAAGTTGTAAAACCGGTTTTGTGAAGCAAATAAAGAAACTTTTCGGGATTATATTTCTGAAGCATTTTTACTGCCGGTATATTCAGAGATTGTGAAAGTGCGGAGCCGGCGCTCACTGCTCCGCTGTAACTCTGATCGAAATTCTTTGGTGAGAATCCGGGAAACCGTGTAGGGACATCGGCTACGAGGCTATTTGGCAAAATGTCACCCGACTGCTGCATGCCTGCATAAAGGAGAGGCTTGAGGATACTTCCCGTACTCCTCAATGATCTGATAATATCAACATCTCCTCCATGCATCCGGGAATCCTCGAGAGTACTGTTCCCGACATAAGCAAGAACGTTGCCTGTTTCAACCTCGACTATCAGACAGGCTGAATTGAAAATATAATTTCCTGCAAGATCTTTCTGATGGGCATTTAATATTTCTGTTGCTCTCTCCTGGAGCTCAGGGTCTATAGTTGTTCTTATCATCTCACCTCTGTTGGTCATGAAAAAATGATCTGTAAGATGTGGTGCTTTAGAAGGCAGCGGTTTCGGTTCGCCCGGAAGTGGTTCATCAACTGCCAGTACTAATGTAACCGAATCAATCTGGTTTTTTTCAAAAAGTCGTTTGAGAAGTGCATCGCGCCTGGTTTTAAGTATCTCCTGGTTTCTTCCGGGAAAAACAAGCGCAGGAGAGTTAGGAAGAATTGCCAGGGCTGCGGCTTCAGCCCAGGTCACATCGGCAGATGATTTTCCGGTGTAACGCCATGCCGCTGCCTCCAGCCCGACAGTGTTTCCTCCGAAAGGAGCATTTGAGGTATAGAGCTGAAGTATTTTCTTTTTTGATCTGAACAGCTCCAGTTTTAATGCAGACAGCATTTCAATAATTTTCTCAGTGTAGCTCCTCGGTGTGTTTCCCCTTGAAATTCTTGCAACCTGCATTGTGATTGTGCTCCCCCCGCTTACTATCTCCCCGGCTTTGATGTTATTCTTCAAAGCTCTTAATATTGATACAGGATTGATGCCCGGATGATAATAAAACCAGTTGTCCTCAAATGTAAGCAGCGATTTTTCAAATTTTTCAGGAACCTGTCCCGTTCCTGGAAATCTCCACTGTCCGTCAGCGGCTATTCTTGCTCCCAGCATACTGCCATCATTAGCATCTACAACAGTTGAGAGTGGCGCCCTGAACCCCGGTAATGGTGAAAGCAAAACCGGAGTAATGAGTACTCCGGCTGAGATAAAAAATATTTTAAGTTTTTTATTCAATTTTCTGACCTGTTACTTTCACAGGATTTCCTGGATATCTTGAATAACAATTTGGTATGTACATCGCTTCGCACCAGACCGATGGCTGGTAAAACTCACCTTTATAAGCAGCATTCAGGATAAGGACGAAAGTCCTGGTTTGCCCCTGTGTTAAACTAAAAAAGGTATTCACTCTGTCATCCCTGAAGTCGCGCCAATCATATGTGCTTTCCTTGATGCCATAGTTTGCTTCAAACAACCGGGTGTTTTGAATCTCCCATCCCGAAGGAACCATTTCAGTGAGAGCAATATTTTCGACCATTGTGAACGTGTTATTTGTGACCTTCACAACCATCATGAAATCAGATCCCTGCTTCAGGTTTTTCTGATCTACAGGCTTAAGGTCCATATCCATATAATCGATCTTCATATATAACCCTTTATCTTCCCTGGCTATGTCCGAAACAAGCGGAATCCCTTTCCTTGTTAGTGTTATATATAGAGGTTTTTCTGAATTGTTTTCGACAATAAGTGAATTATTTTCATTGTTTTGCCTGAGATCTTTTGACCAGACCTGTTTCGAAAGGATCGTCTGTTCTGATTTGGTGCCGTTAAAAGTTATTTTCAATTTTGACGGACTGTTTTTATCACCCGGGATCGATTCTGTCCATTTCATATATGAAAAGAGGCCCCATGCAATTGACTGGGTGCTGTACCAGCCTTCATTATTGAAATTGTCGCAGATCACTTTCAAAAGAGGCAAAGCCTGTTCTTCATTTTTCAGAAGAGTTAAGGTATATAATATTATAGCTTTATCGCGCATCTCACTGCCATAATAATAATTGCAGTACTCCTGCTCCGTTCCTGTGTTCCTGACATCCAGCAGATCAGCTGAAACCTCCGGACGTCCGGTTGTTGCAAATGCTGCTGCAAGCAGCCAGCGCGATAACTGTGGAATTCCTGACGATTCCCTTAGCCTGTTCATAGCCCCTTTTTCAGGCTGACCGGCAAGAGCCAGGGTAAAGAGCCTGTATGCCTGATCGTTGGCCGACTGTTTATACCTTGTGTCAAATCGCCACTCCTGCGTGCTCTTCTTCTGGTAACTGATCCACTTCTGCCTGAACCCCGATGGTATACTGTATCCTTTTCTTTCAGCTTCAGTCATAAAATGTCCGGCATAGGATGTAACCCAGTTATCGGGCTGTGAGGAACCGGGCCACAAAGCTATTCCTCCGTTGATCATCTGCCTGGAAACAAGTTTGTTTATGGCTTCGGTTATATTCGCAGATGCCGAATACGTAATGGTTGCATCATTGCCCGTGAGATCGCTGAGCCACAGCTGTGGGAAAGCTGCAGATGTTATTTGCTCTGAACATCCATACGGGTAATCGAGCAGGTATTCCATTCTCTTCTCAAGATTGATTGAAGGAAGAGAAGAAACTGAAAGCAGGGAGGAATTTGATCCTTCTATACCGAATGGTTTAAAAATTGTTTCGAATTTTTCCCCCTGCCTGATCACTTTTGTTTCAACGCGTACTTCAGACGGGTTCGGACTTCTTACATCAATCTCCATATTATATGTCGAACTCTCTCCCCCTCCTGTTGCAGTGACACTTATTTTTGCCATTCCTGTTTTTTCACCTGCTGTAAAGGAAAACTCAGAATCCTTTTCGCCGGTACCGGAAACAGATATGCTTTTTGTTTTCTCCTCAAAACTGATAAGATCATTGCCTTCGGCTTTAACAGTGATATCTTTTATCCCCTCTTTCTGAATGAAAAGAGATATAGGAAGAGCCACTTTTTCGCCTGGACTGATAACCCTGGGTGCAGTTACCAGTAACATAAGCGGATCCTTAACAAAAACAGATTTTTCTACGATTCCGAACGCCCTGTCACTTCCTGCGATGATCATGGTACGTACCGAACCGGTATATTGCGGAAGAGTTAATGCATGAGTATTCGTTTTCCCTGCTGCAAGGTTAAAGGGGCCCAGGAATTTTACGACAGGCACAAATCTCCTCGCCTTATTTGCTGATTTATCAACAATAGCTTCATCTCCTCCTATGGCAAAAATCCTTTCAAGTGTTCCGCCAAAAGCCCCCAGAACAAAATCATAAAGATCCCAGGTCTGAACACCAAGAGCCTCGCGGGCATAAAAATACTTCCACGGATCGGGAGTCTTGAACCCTGTAATATCGAGCAGCCCCTCATCTACGACTGCCACGGTATAGGTCATTGATTTCCTGTTTGTTTCGCTGACCTTTATCAGGAATGGTTTTTGTGACCGTATCTCATCGTCCATCTCAATTTCAGGTGCGAGTCGTGTTTCCGGATCTTCTACCATTAACGGTACCACTCCATACAACCTGACAGGCATGTCGTTGGCACTCTGGGCATGGGGCTGAATTACTGTAACATATGCATAGATATTCGGAGCCATTTCAGATTTGGCTTTGAGTGAGACTACAGTATTACTTTTCACTGTATTTACCCGTATCTCTTCCAGAACACCTGACGAGTTTTCAAGAGTTACTATGGCCCTAGCGTTTTCAGGAGCCGGGAAAGAGAGTTTTATTTCGTCTCCGGCGTTATATTTTTCCTTATCGGTATTGATAGCGAGCAGCGTGGCGCCTTCGGTATTTCCCTTCATCCCGTATTCCCATGGCCAGTCGATAAGCAATATTTTTCCCGTGGAATGGCCGGCAGGAGTTGTGGCCCTTACCAGGTAACGGCCCCAGTCATTTTTATTAATGTTGAATGAGAAAGAGCCCTCTCCACCTGATGTCGTGATTGTTTTCCTTATTACCGGCTTGTAATTATTGTTCGAAATATAATAAGCGAGGTTTTCCTCGTCTGATTCCCACCACCATCTGTAGGAGATTTTATAAACGGTTATTTCAACTTCCGATCTGACCGGTTTGCCTTTTTCATCAACAGTTACCAGTTTCACCTCATTATCAGCATCTGTAAAAAGCATCCTGCTTTTCCCTTTCAGTCCGGGGAGATTAATCCCCACGAACACCGGGTACGGAGCATATTTATAGGTTGTTTGTGTAATGCTTTCATCACCACCCGGTTCCGAAGCTTTGGCAGTAAAAACGGCATTCAGCATTCCGGGCGCATTGATATCTTTCCCGGGATCAAACACAACGGAGGCATTTCCGTTGTCATCTACAGCATCCTTAAATATATTAACAGATTCTGAGTAGAATTCGCTTATCGGGTCATCAAAAACGTACTGTCCGTATTTTTCAAATTCGGTTTTTGTATGTTTCAGGATATACTCCACAGACGATTGAAGATTCTTTGCAATTGCACCGTTAAGCCACTTTACATTAAGGGTTCCTTTAGAAACCGGATCGGACCCACCCAGCATCTCTCCGGGGAAATTCAGGTTTATTTTCAACCTGTTTGGCTTGACAGTTTCAATCCTTATCCGTTTTGTAAATGTGGCTCCCCCTATCCTGAATTGAGCTTTATAGTTCCCTGTGACTGCGTCAGATGATGTTTTTGATGTGAAAACCAGGAGGTTGCTTCCGGCAGGTTTCTGCACCTGGTTGTCAACTCTCTGTTCAAGCGGATTAATGAGTTCGAACTGGACAGGATGCCCTTCCGGAAGATTGCTCTTCATATCTTTAATGAAGATTGAAAGGAAAATGGAATCGCCGGGCCGCCAGACATCTCTTTCGCCATAAATAAAAGCTTTTATGCCATTTTCCGGTTTGTTGCCGGCAACATCAAAAGAGCTTAATGAAAGAGACGAACCATCATTTGTTTTGAGGTAGTTCCGGTCTTTGTCCTTTTTTGCTATTATAAGAAAAGGCTTTCTTGTGCAAAATATTGAAGCCGATCCATCCTGGTTTGTGGTACCTGATGTAATAAGCTGCATCTGCAAATCGAAAACATCAATGGAAACTTCATTCAGCGGCAGTGCTGTAAGAAGGTCGTTTACCATCACATGCAGAATATTGTCATCGCCCTTTTTGGCCATCAGTCCTAAATTAGACGCAAGGACATTTCTTGAAACCCTTCTGTCGGGACTGTAATAAGCATCGTTACATGGATTATTGCGATCATTCCAGTCGAATCCGAACCTGTAGTATACATCATCCGCGCTGTCTCCGTAATAATTATCAGGATCGTCCCAGAATTCCTGGCTCATTTCTTCAGCCTGCTGAAGAGCCTCTTCATATTTACTTGCTTCACCAGGAGTGCTGCAGGGATAAAGGGAATAAGATCTTCTCATCCCAAGCTCAACTTTATATAGAACCCCCGGTTCAACATCAATATAATCGGCAAGATCGATTGTATAAAGATTCCAGGCCCCGCTATTCATTCCGGAACCTGTGACCAGATCAACTCTTCCGGAATAAACCGGTCTGCCGAAACGTTTTACGGAGTTATTGCCGTTTATGTCATTCTCCTGCAGAAAATATGGAAGGTTATTATCAAATATTCTGATAATCTTAAGGTCAACTGCTTTAAGGTTTGCAGCTTTGAAAGGGAAAATAAGATTTTTTGATGAAGGAAGAATTACACCGTTCCCTTCAGGCAAAATACCCGGAGGCACCGGTGTGAAGTCGAATTGTTTTGAAAATGAAGATGAGAGTGTTGCTCCTTTGTTATTCCTTATAGATGATTCAACATTCAGATCGGTCTTTCCCTCGAGCCTGTTGGCAGTGAAAATGCTTATAATATTTGAGTTGATATTTATAGTTGTCTCAGATGATGGTATGAAGTGGATCAGTCCGTCAGTCTCCTGTGAAGCATCCAATGGATCGGAAAATAAAATATCAATTCTCTGGCTCTCTCCGGGGATATTAACAATATCCAGTATTCTGAAATCGCCTGCTGGAGGAATATTTACTGAAGAAGAACCCTTCTCTTTTACTCCTGCCTGAGAGCCATCCCAGTTGAGTATGAGCTCCTGCGATTTGCCGGTTCGTTCAATACCGGTTACGGTGAATTTGTGAATCAGGTTTACCGAATGGTCCCAGGTCACATCCATCTTTTTCCTTCCCATTTTTGCAGTTAAGTAACTCTCGGCTTCTGAAGGTTCAATAAAATCGGATGCAACGATCTGACCATGCAGGAGATAGCTGTTTCCATCAGCATTCGGGCATTCGAGTGCCCCTAGTATAACGCGGAAATCTTTTTTGAGGGTCCGTATCCTTAATGGAAAAACGCTCAGTCTCTCTTTCACTTCCGCGAGTTTATTCAGGTTAAGTCCACCTGTATAAGTTTTTCCGGGATCGAGAAGCCGGGAAGGAGTAAAGACAAGAGTTGTTTCATCTTTCCATTCGGTTTTACCTTTAACTGGTGGTTCAAATACAAACAACCCTGAAGCTGATTTATCAGCCCTGGCTGCAAATACGGGTGTGAACCGTATCTCGATTGCCGAATTAGCCGGAACTATTCCGGAAGTATAGCCCGAAATATATTCGCTGAATCCTTTATCAAGAGGGATATTTGCAGGAACAGCTTCAGCAGCCTGACCTTTTAATAACCTGATTGGTTTATTATCCTTTGAACCACAGGAGGTTAGCACAAGGAAAACTAAAAGAATTAAAATGAGTTTTACAGCTTTCATTGTCGGGGTGTTTGATTTTACGGCGTTATCATCTCCGTCCTCAGTTTGCTGACATAATCGCGTATCTTATTGAGGGTTTCTACAGTAACAGTCATCTGGCTGCCTGTGGAACGGAAGACTTGCCTGGTGGTGTCAATTTCAAGATCGCCTTTTTTGAAAATAATGTCGAATGAGTCGAAATAGTTTTTAAGGTATTTCAGTTTTTTCGAATAATAGACAACAACAGGGTCGTCATAATAGTTTTTCAGGAAACTTAACAGGGTGGCCAGGGTGTATTTCTGCTGTGCAATTTTTTGGACTACTTCAGGGTCGGGTTTTTCCGGGTTATAAGCGAGTTGTGTAGCGATAAACATGGCTTCTACCCAGCCTCCCATTACCATAAGCCCCGCTGTACTCTCTCTTCCACCTTCCCTCAGATGAGTCTCCATTTTAGTGTATGCATCATTCATTAAGAACATTATTGTATCCGGGTCGGCAATATCGCTCTGGACCTTTTTGATAGGATCGGTAAGGAAATTATCGGGGATACCAAGCTTATTGCTCATATCACGGATAGTCATCATATAATCGATCATCTGCTGACCAATACCGAATACCTTAAGATATCCGAAATCTACTCCGTAAATCCCGGTATTGATTGAGGCTTTCGAGCTGCTCAGGTACTGATCCCTGTTGGAAATGGGATTTAGTGTAGCATTATTGTAGGGAATACCAAGCCTGTTAAAGATTGTACATATTTCTACCGGGGTAAGAATTCCGTAAAATATCTCATTCTTTGCTGTCGGAGCTTTACTCTGTGTGGTATCTGATTTATAGGTCGAAAAGGACGGGATAAAAGCGTCATTTTCTTTCCCTCCGTGTTTGCAGGAAGTGGCGGAGAGTAATATAGAAATTATCAGTAATGAAGGGATCTTATTCATTTTATATTAATTATCTGACCAAAATTAACAATAAAAATGAATCAGTTTAAATGGGGATGATAAATTCGATAAATCTCTGTGGCCTCTTATTCACATGCACTCACCTCCCAACCCATCTCTCTGATTTTTTATCCACTATCCCCCTTGTTTCGCCATTATTTTTGTCCCCCTACCCTCCTAAAGGGGGGCTAATACTCATTGTTTTAGGGAATTCCGTATATTTGTGATGTCGTTGCATTTTTATGAAAACACACATTTCCAGAATAAGCATGTTCTATGGAGCAGATTCCAGGACCTTAAGAGCTGCTGCTATACTGCGAAAGAATATGACATTAGCGGAACTGATACTTTGGAAAAGACTGAAAGACAGAAAAATGTTTAATACTAAATTTCGAAAACAACATCCTGTTTATATTTTCATTGTTGACTTTTATTGTCATGAATATAAACTTGTTATAGAGGTTGACGGAGATGTTCATAATAATGAAAAATCAAGTGAATATGATTTAGGTAGAACAGCAGAACTTATCAAATTTGGTATAAGAGTGATCCGATTTACCAACGAAGAGATGATTTATAATATTGATTCTGTTGTAGCAAAAATCCACCAAACAATAACTGAATTAGTCCCCCTTTAGGGGGAAGGCCGCATAGCGGCAAGGGGGCTCTACACACAGAACAAAGCTCTTTAGGGGGTGGGGGTCCTACAGCAATATCCTGTTCCCCAGTTTCCTTGAAATTAACCCCAGTACAACACTAAGATTTGTATATCTCTTTTGTAACAGGAGCACTTTCTCCGTATCATTGGCTTTCACTGCCTCTTCAAGAAGAATCATGATCTCCTTTCTCTTAATCATTATCTTATCGCTCTTGAATTTAAGTACTGCATCACCGACAATCTCCTTCAGCTTCATCTCCTCAGTCTCAACATAAGTCTGCTTGTCTTTCCATATCCTGCTCAGTTCGTGAGAGTCTGCCAGAAGATCAGCCGAAAGACTCGATATCTCCGGATCTTCATGCTTAACAAACTGTTTATCACCCGTAATAAGCCCGTGTTCAACATGAAACCGGAAATCGGCAAAGATCTTTGAATACACCCTGTCATCAAATAGAAGATCGTCAGAGGTGATTTCCCTGACGATATAGTCAGATACAGTCACCATCTCCTCCTTGCCGTCTACATTATTTATTATTCGTTCAA
>Ga0315278_10004280_pt1 | contig 12857 bp, 22 predicted proteins | sample YL17G06_0_MG_FD_203880 | JGI IMG/M metagenome (GOLD analysis project Ga0315278, IMG submission 203880) | Sediment microbial communities from Yellowstone Lake, YNP, Wyoming, USA - YL17G06_0 | ecosystem: Environmental > Aquatic > Freshwater > Lake > Sediment | place: USA: Wyoming | collected...
AAGAAAGTTACAGAAGGAGAAGAAATAAAACGATATGGCTATTACCATTTTTAATAGTGCTGTTTTTTAACATATTTTATTTTAGGCCGTTTACTCGAAAGGCATATTTAGATGCCTTGAAGTTTAAAGATAAAAAGGGAGCATTTATGATTTATGGATATAACTTATTTGGGCTTGTGTGCTTAATCGTATTTATTCTAGGAGATAAATAAAATGGTTACTTATCATGAACTATATGAAGTAGAAGCAGTTTATATAACGGATAATGCTGTTACAGGCGTATCTACAGAACAACGGTGGTACACTACTTTTGACTTAGCCGAAATCGAGTCTTACGCGATGGTTCTTCAAGAGGATGGTGAACCTTATGCGGATAGGTGCGAGGTTATTTTTAAGAGCGGCGTAGCTTTATTTATAGGTGTTCCATATGAACAATTTGGGAAAGTTCTCAAAGAATATATTAAGTATCAAAACAGTCTCGATTACAATGCGAAGAGGTAATAATGTCTAAAGCTACTGAGTTCTTCAAGGAAGGTCTTCTTCTAGAAATTAAGCATTACGGTGGTAATATTGTGGAATATGCTGTAGTGTTATCCGTAAACAACGGGTTTCATCTCTGGCGTTTTGACCCGCACATCGGTATATGGGTAAGAGAAGTTATCAGGTACAGCTTGAAGGACGTGTTTAATATATTAGAGAAAGCAGTTAAAGATAACCCTAAAATGGAAGATGATATATGTTCTTAACAGAAGAAGAAATGGCCTTTTCGAAAATAAAAGTACTACATAATCCGAAAGTAGGGCAGAAATACTTTTGTATTGCTTGTAAACTAGGTGGACTTACTATAAAAGAAGATATTTTTGTAGATGATGCAACAGATCAATTACGGATAGAGAATCATAATATGTTTGAATCTTACGGTGATGCTAATATAATTCTCAATGAAATTAATAATATTTTTAAGTGTTTAGGAGATAAAAAATAATGGCAATGGTAGAAATACAACCGTTAATAGATGCAGCAACTAATGAACTGCAAGTAACATTAAATTACACTAAGAGGTCCGGAGAGCTTGTTATACACACTATAGGTATCTACGAGATAGGTCCTTCTGAAAAACACGGCGGGCAAGAAGTGGTCTGGGGTTGGGATGTCACAACCAACGATCATATTAGAGCCTTCTTATTTGAAAGTATTAATAGCTATGAAGTACTTGCGGCTCCATTTTTCCGACCACAACCGTATCCTATAAAGATAAATGGTGTTATAGTAAAACCTTAATGTAGGTGATTTATGAACTGGACTTTAATAAAAGAGAAATATCCGAAGGCACATAAAAAACTTGGGGAATGGCTGGACTGGGATAAGCATTTAGAAAAATATCAACATTTGTTACATAACGATAGAGACCTCTACGACTTCTTTGATGAGCAGGATTTGATAATTGAAATTAGTTACTTCCCTGAGCAGGGAGAGTTCGCATTTGATATAATGAAATATGGTATGCCTAACGGTTGCAGCTTGATGGGTAATGATGTTGGTATTAAAACCCGCACCGAAGCAGAAGAACAAGCCTTTCTTAAAGCATTTGAAATATTGGAGGATAAATTATGAACTTAGGAGATAAACCTTGTTATCCAACAGTAGAGAGAGCTGGCATTACTTTTCGAGAACGTTTAATAATAGCATTGGCAAGTAATCCTAATATAACAAGGAGCGGTTATAAAATGGATAGTAAAACAGAGAGTCTTAAACCAGATACTGAAGATTTGTTTAATTATGCTGACGCAATCATAAAAGAATTGGAGAAATTATGAAACTATTATTAATCATCGACGGAGAACGTAGAGAAATTCCTGTACACGCTTTTGAAATATCTTATAACAAGTATGAAGAGTTTGATACTGTTATCATTATTGACACCCCTGCTGCTATCCAAAACAAAGTTGTTGAAGCTACTGATGTACGAAAACCTTCTGGTAAAGGAATACTAGCGAGGGATTCTGATGTTTCCGAAACTGTTATATTATCAGACTTCTATATTGATAATGCTAGTAACCCTCTTACAACCGCGCGTATAGATCGTGAAGTAGCTGTAATGGATAGTGCTAACGTTATTGCTAATGAAGATTTTGTACAACAAAACATAGTAGTATCTTCCGATTCCTTCGAAAATGATGATATATTTAACCTACTTGGCATGATACCCGCTGCGTGTAATCAGTTGGTTGAGCGTGAAAAAGTAGCAGTGGGTGACCATTATTTATATATTGTAGAAGAACCATATCTAAAAAAGGATGATGAAGAAAACAAATATAAAATTATTGAGAAGATTTCCGTTGTTAGGCGCGCAGTGGAAGCTTCTGAGCAACCTAAAGAGTAATTTAAGATTTACATCAGTTAAAACAGCTGATTTATATCATAATAAACTTTTTACAGTAGTACCAAGAAGTGTAGATACTAAATTAGGTATTTTTCCTGATGATCAGGGGTTTAGTAAAAAGACCGTCTTACTTTGGGACAACGCACAAGATTTAATACGCTTTTCTGAGGAACGCTACAAGATGTTAGAGATAATCATTCCTGATGATATTAAGCACACCGACCTCCGCAAGGTATTAAATGCGGTTTACTCCCTCCCTTTTATTTCCAACAAGTGGAAAATCGAAGAAATCTCTTCACCACCGCAGTACGTTCAATAACAGATAACGTGTATATTATATACAGTAATCAACTACTTAAAAATAGAGGTTTATTATGTCAACAATAATTCGGATATCGCAACATCACAACGATTTTGAGGAAGAAGATCTTGATGAGGAGGATGCGTATAAGGATATAGAAGATTTTGAAGATCTTGATGATGAGGATTTAGACGGTGAAGATGATGGTGACATAGAGGATATAACTATACGGATAATAACGCCATGACGAGCACTTCAGACTTCTTGAGTCGTATAGCCTCTGTAACGGATTTGTTAGACGAAGATTACGGTGATAAATATACTGAAGTAAAGATAGGCGACATAAGAGCAACGACAGAGAAAGCAGCACTCATTCAATTAGAAAATCACACCGATCATATCTGGACCCCCTTTAGTGTACTAAGATGTGACGAGGAAAGTAACATTTATATAGCTACCTGGTTTCATAACAAAAGTTTTTAACAAATGCTTGAGGTATTATAAAATGAAAAATCTAAGTTCATATCCAGTAACATCCAACTGAAGCTTATAGTCAATTAAATTAACACATTAGTCTCAATTATAGTTAGCAATTTGTTTAACAAAAGGAGATAATCTATGCAAAAGAAAGATAAAATTTTAATAGCTCTTATATTAATAGTAATAGTATGGATTGTTGGTTTGTTTATTAATATTAGTGGAACATTTTCTGGTGGTAACAATAATCTTAATAAGATGACCACGCTATCATTAGATAACTATCAAGTGGGCTATATGATAGAATCTGGTGATTTCATGCTGTGGAACCGTAAAACAAACACTATTGATTATTGCATCAAAGACTCTTTGAGCAAAACTATATATCTTCAGATTATGAAGGTAGATCAGTTGAATTATAATCAGTATTTCGAAAAATCTAAGGAGAAAAAGAAATGAAGATAATATACTATATAATTACAGCAACCATATTATTTCACACATCCGTTGGTAATATGGTAAATCCAATGACACGTGCAGCTAGTCCAGTTGATAAGCCTGCAATTTTAAATGATTTACTTGAGAAGTCGCCCCCATGCGTTCAGTTATTCTACTACACGAAGTACTACTGTAAAATATACGGTGTACCAGAACGTGTTGCTTTTAGAATATTACGGCAGGAAACTGGCTACAAAGGCCCCTCTCATCTTACCTATAAACCTTCACAGACATCATCAGCGTATGCTTTAGGACCTTGGCAAGTTTTATTTTCTACAGGTAAAGATGTGCATGATGATTACTTTCCTCTTACAAGGGAGTTACTACTAAACGATATACAATTGAATACTAAAATAGGTATAAAGTATCTGGCATGGTTGTATAATCAACCTAAATCTTACGGTGACTGGGAGAGAGTAGCTGGTTTCTACAATACTGGCTATTGGCAAGTAAATGGGTATGCGCAATATGCAGCTTCGTAGAGTTACGTGTATATGAATAGTATCAAACAATAGGAAATATTAGTATGGATATAGATCTTAACTCATTTAAACGCCGTAGTATTCTGACAGATTATGTGGGACCAAAACACGTTATAGGTATTACTGGTATTTTAACCGCAGGTAAAAGCACCACCGCAAGGGCTATGAAATTTCTACTTGAACCTTTTTGGAACGTACATATTATGTCTTTCGCGTATGATGTAAAACGCATAGCAAAAGAATTTGGTTGGAACGGAGATAAAGACGACAAAGGTAGAAAATTATTACAGCTTATTGGCACGGAGGTAGGCAGAGAATACATGCCTGATATTTGGATCCGATATCTTATGATGAGAGCGCAAGAAAGTATAGATATTACGCAGAAGGAAAAAAATGTTATTATCATTGATGATTTACGTTTTAATAACGAAGCAGAATGGCTCAAAGAATATTACGCGAGTTCTATTATCAAAGTAGAAGATGCCATAGAAGGACGCACAGGTGTAGATCATATTTCTGAGAAGGGTATTGATAGTAAGTATATTGATTTTAATGTTTTTAATGATATGAATGCGTTTAGCTTGGTAAGGGCTGCTTATGCTATACTTAATACGATAGGATTAAAGACACTTTCTGTTACGGTTGGTGAGTAATGCAAGTATTAACAACACCGCCCGCACTTACTAAGAAAGAATTTGTTACGTCTAAAATAGAACTATTGAAAATAATGTTAAATTTGTATAAGTATTTTATGAAGCATTCTGAGTATTTTTCATTAGATATATCTGAAGAAATAGAAGAAACCGGTTATGCGTTAGATAAAATCAGACTTAGGTTAGAAACAACAGATGCTTATTTAAGAGAGAATAATGAATTACACAGCTCATAGATCACGTGTAGAAGGTTATTTAACTATTAGGGGCGTAAACTTTGGTTATTCTAACGGTTCTGATCTAAAAATAGTGTACGAGAAAAACCCTTATTTTATAGTACGTGTAAAGGGTGGTAGTGATTGGTCCGGTAGAGGAGAGACTACATATTATCCGTCATCTTATTATCTCTGGAAGGTAGTAAAAAAGTATAAAGATAAGTATGGAGAAGATACTTACGAGTTAGAGACTATTGAAGAGATTGAAGCCGGTAAAAAATGGAAAGAAGCGGTAAATAAACTAATTAAAATGGCAGAGGATAACAAAAATGGTAGAAGTAGCCACAAAAAAATGTAATTGTATATGGTGGGCAGTAGGTGCTATTGTTGTTGTAATTGCAGGTGTACTTCTTTATATGTACACACTTACCCTACAGAAGAATCTAGAGATAGCACGTCAGAATCTTGCTGCAGCTAATGATTCAACGCGTTATTACGCAACCCAATATGGAATATTCTCTCAAAGATATGCAAATGTAATTACTGAGAAGGATAGTCTTGTAGGGATTTTAAGAAAGCAAAGCAGAGAACTAGTAGTATACCAAGAAGTTACTGCTCAGTTACGTTTACAGCTACACGAGGCGCAGTCCCACGTAACGCAAATCGACGAGAATACCTTAATGGCGCCTCTCTATAATACATATAGTGATCCAGGATTAGTTGTAAGTATTTATGATACCGTGACACTTAAGAGAGCAAATTTAGAATCACCTTGGATTGCTTATAATAGTCCGTCGTTAGAAGCACTGATGTATTATCGTATGGTAATTTTTAGAGATGAACAAGGATTGCTTACTGGTTCCGTAGAAACACTCTCTCCCTATCTTAAAGCAACTAAGCTTTCTACCAGTATTGTGGATAAGTATATTCCACCTTCTTGCACCGATGAGTTTCCTAAACTATTTGGTTTATCTTTAGGAGGAGACACGCAGTCAGCTGATATTGGAATGCTTTTACGGTTAGGGGTATGGGCAGTTAACCCTTCATATAAGTTTATAATGCAAGAATACGATGATTTTACTCCAGAATGGTATGACCGGTTGCGCTTAAATATTGTATATTTTGTATGGTAGATTAACATGGCAAAAGGTATTTTAGAATTTGATTTGAATGATAATTTTGAGGAAGAGTTGTTCCGATTAGCTGTAAAAAGCAAGGATTTGTACTTTGCTATACAGTCTTTTGATAACCATTTACGCGAAAAAGCTAAATATGGTGACGACGCTATTGCTGAGAAGGTACGACAAGAATTACAAGAGCATTTAGATGAATATGGCATAACTTTAGATATGTTATCTTAAACAACGTGTATTTTAATGATATGTTAAGAATTATTAAACAGGGCAAATTATACAAAATACAACAACTAGTTTCTGCTAATATGTTCCATTCTGAATATTGGGAGACACTTACGTACGAATCTGTTGCAATGGATGGTGCGGGTAGTAATACAGAAGAACACCGGTTTCTTACTATAAAAGAAGCACGTCTGTTTATAAATGAACATTCCACAAATCACCAGCCCATTGAGATTATAGAAATCATAATGAGTGATATTAAATGAAAAAAGGGCGTTTTATTGAACTGCTTATTGCAGGTCTTATATTTGGGATGTCCTGTTATGATTTCTTTTGGTTAGGACAAGATATAACGGTTTTTAGGGCGCTTATGATTATATTATTATGCATGGATTTCAAAGGTGTAAGCGATAAATGATCGAAGTTTACACAAAAAAGAATAAGAGGTATGGCTCTTTTAATACTGATGATATTAAAGCTGTTATACGTAGACTCTCTCAATTGAACATATTAAATGCTATTAAGTATTTCATAGTTAGTACAAAGGGTAAAATACATACTTACTGGTGTGCAGATTGTAAGAAGAGATCTTACTTTGAGGGAGAAATACTTTCTAGTAATAGTATCATCTGCGCACATTGCAACACAGATAATAGGTTATACTTTGTAGGATTTAAACAATCAGAAAAGCAGGTAAAATATAAATATGCACTTTAAATCATCCTCGGAACTTAAACTAGGAGATATTTCGGTAGCTCTTACAGGGTTAAAAAGCGATAAAGTAACAATTTGTGATCTGAAAGGTAAAGATCTAAAATGTGCCCAGTGTATGCTTCCTTTACAAGAAGGCGAAGATATCGTAGTACTGACAGATACTAAATTTTTAGATAATGAAGTAGAGCTAGACGGGCAATTACAAATAGTGCATATTATGAATGATTCGGGGCATTGTTGTATTGAGGACTACATGGCGAGACTTACTTCAAAGTATGAAACTCTCATTAACCAAAGGGTTCCAACCAACGGTACAGCATCGGTACAAGAAACTGTAGTGGTCACCGAGAAATAATCCTATTTTTATTCATATTTATAGGACAAAAGATATTCTATAAATATGGATAAACTTTCATTTTCTACATTTTCTTGGCAAATACGAAAGCTACTAGTATATAAGCACGACGCTTACGCCTATGCTATGGGTATTGTTATGTCCAGAACATCGACAGGTACCTATAAGGTTAAACGTATAGATACAGCGGGTCACCCCGATGCGCTCTTTAGAATACTTGAAGTAGATAGGCTTGAACCGGACAGCTATGTAGAAGGCCTGTATGATAGACATCCTCCAAAGGGTATTGACGATGTAAGAGAAGAGGATATAATAAAGACATATCCGTTACCCCCAATATTTGAAAAGTTTGCATCCGATGTATATTTTGATAGCTCTCCAGCTCAAGACATTCCACCTGAAGATCTTAACTTTACCAGACCTATTGATGACAAACAACTGCGTAGAACCAATCCTAAACGTTACGATAAACGACAAGATTGGTATTCCGAAGCACCCGATAGTGATTTGGTCAATAAATACGATAATGCGATACAGGGTGAAAGCTCGCTGAAGCTTGGTTGGCAACTTCCTGTAAAACATAAATATAAAATAAAGATTATTACCAGTTCTTACGGTAATTCAAGTGCTAGACAATCGGTTAAGATACTTGCAAGTTGTCTTCTTGATGCTTACGCAAAATTTGAAGATTATGATCTTGAAGAAATTGCAGAAATAGCCGGGAAAACTGTAGACGAGCTCAGAGACGATACTGTATTTTTAGAGAATGTGGATTTTGAAGAGTATGATCACGATTTTAGTCAAAGTTGGATAATCATAAAAGATGGTGTTCAGATATATCCAAACGAAACAGAAGTAGAAGATGAAATTTATATAGAAGCATCTTTAGATTGGGAAATAGAAAATGTTATTAGTTACGGTGCGTTTGATGGTTACGATCTAGTCGGAAAGCTTATTCAGAAAACGTCTTCCAACGTTGTACAAGAGGTACTATCTTATAAGGATTTACCGCAAAATGTTAGGACTTTTATAAAAGATTACTACCATAATGAATTAGAAGAGTTTCCAGAACTGGTTGCGCATCTAAATTCTTTAAGAGTATACGGTGCAGAGAGACCTCGATTTTATGATGATAACGTAGGCGCCGAATACTTTGATAACGAGAATCTTATACTTTCATATATACCATTGGAAGATCTATTTGGTAAATATTCAAGAGGTCTTGTACATGAAATAGATCACGTTGTTCAATATTACTTAAAAGGTATCGGTAAAGAAGCTTCCATTCCTAATGTTAATGATCCGAAATACTATTCTGATAATAAGTTTTATATTCAAGATAAAGCAGAGATAAGAGCAAGAGGTGCAGAACTTGCTTTTGAAAAAACAGCTTGGAAGATACACAATGATAATATTTTAGATATATGTAATGAGATGCTCCACCGTGAAGGTAAATGGCTCGTTCATAAGTATGTAGATTACCGAGAAATTTCGTTTGACCAAGGATACAAGTTATTTACAGAAGAAGCAGGTAGAGGTCCAGGAGCGTGGCGTTCTCTTAGAAGTGATAAGTTTTTTATACTAGAGCGTGTATTCCAAGAATCTTCTACTCTGTTGAGAGCAGCATGGGATTTGTATCGTTTACGCAACGGTGTATATGAAGAACTTGAAGCAGGTGTGTTTCCAGGATCTAATTTAGAAGCGTGGCTTAATAGCAATACAGCTAGTTTAAAGTTTTCTTGGCAGATACAAGATACTAATTTAAGGATAGGAGATCATGTAATTACTATAAAAGAAATAGGATCTGTAGGAGCTGTTATACCCGTAGGAGACGAAGGAAGAGTTACTTTTATAATAGACAAGGAAACTTCTGGTTCTAGCGATGATCAAGCGGGTATTGAATTTAAAAGCGCCCCTAATTTTAGATGGTATATTAAACAATCAGAAGCTTATAAATATGTAAAAGTTGTTGATAATCTTAAAACTTCTGATCTCAAAGACAAAAATGAAAAACTTTTTAATGAACGTTACCAGAACTATGGGGATGACGGCGGCAATCTATTCTGGAGCGATACAACAAGCCAATATGCGCGTTTTAAGTTACTTTCACAAGTTGGTACTTTTGATAAGGCTTCTGTACTTGATGTTGGTGCGGGTTTCGGTGATTTCTTGGATTATGCACAAGAATATGGTATCAAGATAGGGCTTTACGTAGGAATTGACATAATTCCTGCCATAATTGCAGTAGCGGAAAGAAAACATCCTTACGACAGGTTTGAAGTAAGAGATGTGGTAAAGACACCTTTTGGTGATAACGCATTTGATTTTATTATAGGTTCTGGTCTTTTTGCGCTCGAAGACGCTCAATGGGAGCAGTCTGTTTTTGATATGATCAATGCGATGTATAAGATGGCTATCAAAGGTGTCGCAGTTAATTTTCTATCAGGTAACATTCTTAGTAAAGAATTCAGGACGACTACAGAAGAAGAAGTTTTGAGTATAGCACATAAAGTAACAGATAAAGTAAAAGTGGTATCTAAATTAGATGATGATATTACTTTGTATATGTATAAGTAGGAGTTTTTAGATGGCAGATTCTACATTTATCCAAAAAGTGATTGCTCTTTTAAGGGCACGAGAGGGAAGACCAATCAACACAGCGGATATATCTCAAATGCTACAGAGTAGCGGCTATCCTATTATCACACCAGAGGAATTGACATCTAATCTTCAACAGATGCAGCAGCAGGGATTTATATATCCATCACAAGGTTATTGGTATCCTACTTATCATGGCGCTACTTGGGGGTCAGAGGAAGGTGTTGCTAAAGGACGTAATCCTGATCGTTCTTATAATACGCTTGCCGGTAAGTACAAGACCGTAACTGTAAAAGATAGACCTAAGTTCGTTAAAGAGTGGGATGCGGCTATTCGAAAGTATTATGAATTTTTTACGGAGAACCATCCAGAATACAAACTTGCTATTGATTGGTTAAACGCTAGCAAACCTAATTTTGAAGAATTTATAAAAGATGTTATGGCTATTCTTCTCGGTATGAATATGAAGCATCCTGATATTAAGTATGAAGGGGAAACAGATTATAATATACCGGAGGATTTAGTAGCGGTTGAACATGCTATGAATGAGTCTATGATGAGACTCGCTGCTAACATGAAAGACTACGCTGATAAGGTAGTAACTCCCAAGGATTATAGAACAGCCTACGATAAAGTAAATGAATTAGCAACTACTATACAAGATAAGTTTTTACGGGAAATAGTAACAAAGGCGCCTGCGGGTACTGTTATATCAGAGAGTAAAGTAAAAGATTATGTAACATCTTCTATAAAGAGTGTCCTTCCAAAGAAGATATCTCCCGATATGTTCTTTACCGTTATAATAGGAAAGCTTTCTCAGGTAAGTGTAGGAACACAATATGGAGTATTTCTTTTTAATACGAAAGGTTCTACTGTAACAGATGTAATGCGTTATAATGTACTTAACGGTAGTGATAATGTATCTATTTGGAATACTTTCGTTTCTACAGGCACTTCCGCTCTTAGCAATTACGATAAGATAGCAAGTGCTATTTGGACAAGTTTAGTTGCAGATACTCTTAGTTTTACTCCATCAAGAGGAACTGGTCTTAATCTAAGAGGAGTTAAAATTACGGAGTGTTCTTTTAAAGGTGCTTCTCTTAATAACGCGGATTTTTCTGATGCAACCATAACAGGATGTGATTTTAAAGACTGCGCTCTTAAAGATACAGTTTTTAAACCATCTAAGTTTACAACAAATATTATAACACGTGCTGATTTTGAAGGAGCGGTTGTTTCAAAAGATATTGACTGGGAAGCTAATAAAGGGATGCCTAAGAATATTGTAAGTAGGGATATATCTTTCGATAAAGAGGAGCTAAAGAATATTATACAGGCTCCACGGCTTTACTCTCACGCATTTCCTTTAGAAACGGAGGATGAGAAGGTAGCTACTGATCTAGTTTATTGTCTTAAAGCATATCTTGATAATATTAAATTAGCTAAATCTCTTCAATTAGGTATTCAAAAAACAGCTGGACTTGACGATGACACAAAAGGACAACTACGTAAGTTTTTAGAAGATCCTAGCGTCATACCCTCATTTGATTACGGTGGCAGTTTAATACAGTGGCTTATTCATAGAAATAAGATAGGCGAATTAGAGCAAGCTGGTTTTAATAAGAAAGAGGTAGGCAGTCTTTTCGGGGCTGCTTCTAACTTAGAAAGAGCACCTAAGAAGTCTCCTGCTGACGAGATAAGAGAGAGAAGAGAGAGGTTAACGCAAACGTTTTCTACCTCATACAGTGGAAGAGATAGTTTACCGAAGGATGCTTTATTACAAGTATTAAAAGAACGACAAGAAGGTAGTTTATACCAATGGGTATCTTCTTTACCTAACGATATACCATTTAAAGACATTACTACTATATATGCCTCTTTGTTAACGTCTTTAAAACATGCGTATGTAACTCCTGCAGTTGCTGCTACTGCCCGTAGATATCAACCTATGCCTTATGTTGCACGTATGAGCGATTTAAAAAATGAGCATGGGTCTCTTGCAGGTAGTGGTACACAATTCGGTATAGGATTGATGCCAGTATATGCACTGATGCCGCCTGACGTAGCAGATGATATAAAAAATGTTATGCATCCGGATGGCTCTACACACATGCACCATGTTTTTGCTTTCTCAAGATTATTTCCTATGGTGTACACCGAAATGCGAAGTAATTCAAAAGGAAAGATTATAAAGAAAGTATGGGTTATAAGTGAGATGCAGTCTGATCCTTATCAGAAAGCAGGAAAGAGTGATGAAGCTTCTAATACACACGTTGAAGGTAATGAACGGAGAAATACACACAAAAAGAAATATAAAAATGAAGCTGATTTAGATAAAGCTATGGCCAACTTACGTAATCATATGAGTAATTGGTCGGAGAATTTATTGAATGCTATAGTTGAGCAAGCATCTAATCTTGATATAGACGAAGTATGGATGCCGCGTGCTGTAGAAGTAGATATGAATAATAGAAGCCTTACTTCAGAAGCAGTAGAAGAAACACCTTCTAAGAGAGCCGGATTTTGGTGGAAATATTACGACCGTGCTGCTAAATCACTTGGTGGTGAACTAAAGAACGTAGGTGTTCAAGTAACTTTAGACCCAGGCGGTTACAAAAGAAAATCTAGTTACTTCTATGTTATACCCGTTAAGAAGCAGGTAAAAGAAGCTAATCTAAAACTCTCTTGGCAAGTACGGCCAGAAGAAACGAATCCTGCTGAGTTAGTAAAAAGATTAGCCGATCCTAATTGGCAGGATACTGTTGACTACGGTACAGGACAAGCATACTTAGAAAATGATACTAATGGTTATTGTATTTATAT
>Ga0315278_10004283_pt1 | contig 12855 bp, 11 predicted proteins | sample YL17G06_0_MG_FD_203880 | JGI IMG/M metagenome (GOLD analysis project Ga0315278, IMG submission 203880) | Sediment microbial communities from Yellowstone Lake, YNP, Wyoming, USA - YL17G06_0 | ecosystem: Environmental > Aquatic > Freshwater > Lake > Sediment | place: USA: Wyoming | collected...
ATCTTTCCTCACCTCTTCTTCACCCACCGGGACAAGCCCGGTGGGGCTCTCGGAATCCAGACGCCACCGGCATCGGGCGTTGCACGCTCATTGAGTCGCCGGAACTGGGAATCATGCCGCCCTTGACTTTGTCGGCAAAAATAAGTAGAATTGCTGGTGAAGATTGTAAGGGCGGCTAGCTCAGTTGGTTAGAGTGCCTGCTCGACATGCAGGAGGTCACAGGTTCGACTCCCGTGCCGCCCACCATCGTGAAGCCCCCGCAGGCAAAGGCTTGCGGGGGCTTCTGCTTTAAAATGCGTGATGCCCGTCAGGCCTCGGCTGTGCCGCGGTGGGTTCGCCGGAAGCGGGTGAAGACGTGGCATGGAACGACGCCGCAAGACCGCAGGGTCTGCCGCCGGTTCCGGAATGCCCCCGTGTTTGACTTTTCAGCCTGGTTTGGCTATACTACATATGACAATTAAACCGGGGTAGGAAACGTCTATGCGCACTTTTGCTTTTGCCGTTCTCGTGGGCGCGGTGCTGGCCGGTGTGGCCCTCGCCGCGGACACCGCCATGCCCGCCTTCAAGTCGAAGGATGTGTTGTATGCCAAGATCAACCTCACCGCAGACGGAGAGAAGAGCCTCATCCTTGCCCTGGACAAATCCGGGTCGAGCTACGACACGGTGCATGTGGTGCCGAGGGGCTTCGCGGCCGGCATCCAGACCGAGCGCGGCAAAGTCCAGCGCATGGGTAGTGCCAGGAAAAGTACAATCGGGCCTGTCTCCCTCTCGGCCTACACCAAGTTTTCCGACAATGCCGCGATGATGCCGAAGGCCATCACGGTGTCTTATTATGACTACGGTGCGATGGAAGAGAAATACGCTTCAATGAAAGGAGTGCAGGCGGAATGGGTCGTTGCGGTGGCAACCAACGGGGCGAAATGGGAGTATGGGTTCAGCGGCCGGGTTGAAACGGCTGCGGACGAGGGCGGTGCACAGGCAATCACGCTTGTGCCGAAGCTGTCGTTGATGCTGACGGCGCAGCAGCCAAAAGACCCGAAGAAGGGCACGGGCAAGGTCGCCATCGAGGCGGGTGTGGCAGTCCAGGCTGAAGGCAAGCGGGTCTCCATCACCAGGAACGGGGCGCAGGCCAGTGTCGGCATGGCCATTACCAGCCCGGATGGCAAGAGCACGCGAAAGGCGAGCGGGCCGCCCGACAAATTCAGTTTTGGTTGAGGAGGCCGGTGCAGCTACTCCGTGGGAGTGGCAGCGAAAGGATCGTACACCGTCACGGCGACAATGGATGCCGGCCCCTTGGGCGGCGAACTGAAGAAGACGGAAACGGTTGAAGTGAAGTAATGAAGCGTGCAGTGACAATCGCGGTTCTTGCCTGCATCATCCTGTGCGGTGCGCAAGCATGCACACCTGGCTGACCAAAGGCATGCGCGTACTCCGTTGGAGTGCAGAAAGGAGCGAGCGGGGCGGCCTTGCAGCCGTAGCCTGCTCGGTCGGTCATGTGGTTTTCCCGCGGGGATGGGCGGCAACGCCCGTCCCCGCTTCCTTTTCATCACCCGGGGCACGGCGATGAACGACCATAACGACGTTCTGAAGAACCTGCCCTCGGTTGACGAACTGCTCCGGTCGCCTGCGCTTGCCGGTGCTGCGGCGCAGCATGGGCATGAATCGCTTGCCGATGCGGCCAGGTGCTCCGTGCAGGCTGCACGGGACAAACTGCGCGCAGGTGTATCGGTTGACACGGGTAGTGACGCACTCGCTGCGCATGCATTGGCATTGCTCGAGGACCGGGCACGCCCTTCCCTCCAGCCCGCTATCAATGCCACCGGCATCCTGCTTCACACCGGGCTTGGCCGCGCGGTGCTGCCCGAAACGGCCGTGGCTCATGCGCATGAGGTCATCGCGGGCTACTCGACGCTGGCGATCGAAGCTGAGACGGGCCTGCGCGGCTCGCGCGATTCCCACGTCCGCGGCCTGCTTGCCGAGCTCACCGGCGCCGAGGACGGCACGGTGGTGAACAACAATGCCGCGGCGACCATGCTCATCCTCAACACGCTTGCCCGGGGCAGGGAAGTGATTGTCTCGCGCGGCCAGCTTGTCGAGATTGGCGGGTCGTTCAGGATGCCGGATGTGATGGCATCGAGCGGAGCCGTCATGCGCGAGGTGGGCACAACCAACAAGACCCATCTCCGCGATTACGAGGCTGCGATCAACGAGTGCACGGGCGCCATCCTCCGCGTCCACCAGAGCAACTATCGGATTGTCGGCTTTACGGACGAGCCGTCCATCGAGGAACTGGCCGGGCTCGCCTGCCAGTACAATCTCCCGCTCATTGACGACCTGGGCAGCGGGGCATTGGTGGATCTTGCCCGGTTCGGTCTCGAGCGCGAGCCGCTTGTCCGCGACAGCGTTGCCGCGGGCGCGGAGGTCATCTGCTTCAGCGGCGACAAGCTGATTGGCGGGCCGCAGTCGGGCATCATCGTCGGCAAGAGCGCCCACATCAAGGCGATCAGGAAGAACCAGCTCATGCGCGCGTTCCGCGTCGGCAAGTTCACCATCGCCGCGCTCGAGGCGACCCTGCGCCTGTTCCGCGATCCGGACAAGCTGACGACCACCCATCCGTTCTACCGGATGCTGGCTCAGCCGCTCGAGGAACTCGCCCGGCGCGCACAGGCCGTGGCAACCCGCGTGGCGTGCATCGGCGACGTGCGGGTCGAGGATGAAGCTGCACAGGTGGGCAGCGGGTCAGTGCCCGCGCAAAGCATGCCGACCAAGGTGCTCGCCATCAGGCCGTCAAGCGTGACCGCAACCGAACTGGCAAAGAGGCTGAGGCTCCACCGCCCGCCCGTCTTCGCCCGGATCAGCAAGGATGCCGTCCTGCTCGATTTCAGGACAATCCAGCCGGGTGAGGATGAAATTGTGGCAAAGGCTGTGGCGGAAGCAATGAAACAATGAAACTCACCACAGAGACACAGAGTTGAGAAGGAATGATGAAAGCTGAAGTTCCAATGGTGGAATCGGCACGATGCCGTCCCTATTCGCATGCTGGCAACCGGCAAACTCGATTGACAGGAGACGGAATTGGGCCGAACACTGGATATCCCAACTCCGAAAATCATCAAGTCATCAAGTAGGTAAATGGTCGATCTCGAAAAACGAAGGCGGATCATGCAGCGGTCAATCAAGCTCGGCCACTGCATCTGCAATCCGAAGCAGCCGTGCCCGTGCCCGATGTTCAAGGAGCAGGATGTCTGCATGTGCGCGGGCGAGCGGCCGAAGGACAAGGGCGCTCCTGTCCGGCTGACCCAGATGGTCGAGAATGTCGGCTGCGCCTCGAAGATCAGCCAGGCGGACCTGAAGAAGGTGCTGGCCGGCCTGCCCGATATCAGTCATCCGGATTTGCTTGTGGGCACCAACACCTGCGACGACGCAGGCGTCTACCGGATTGGCAAGGATCTTGCGCTGGTCCAGACCGTTGACGTGTTCACGCCGAACGTGGACGATCCGTACACCTTTGGCCAGATCGCCGCGGCGAACTCGGTCAGCGATGTATATGCCATGGGTGGCACGCCGCTGACAGCCTTGTCAATCATCGCGTTCCCGATCGAGAAACTGCCGCACCGGGTCATGACCGAGATCATCCGGGGCGGCATGGACAAGCTGAAGGAGGCAGGCGTGACCGTGATTGGCGGCCACAGCCTCAAGGACGCAAGCGAGGTCAAGTTCGGGTTCGCAGTGACCGGCTTGATCAACCCGTCGAAGATTGTCGAGAACAGCACTGCGCGGCCGGGCGATGTCCTGGTGCTGACCAAGCCGCTTGGCGCGGGCATTATCTCGTTCGCACACCAGATCGGCAAGGCAAGCGCGGCGGCGATGAAGACCGTTGCGGCAAGCATGGCGCATCTGAACAAGACCGCGGCTGAGCTGATGGTCGAGTTCGGTGCGCACGCGGGTACGGACGTTACGGGCTTTGGCCTGCTGGGCCATGCAAGCGAGATGGCACGGCAGAGCGGTGTCACCATCGAGCTGTGGTCCGATGCAATGCCGGTGTTCGAGGGCGCACTCGAGCGTGCACGGGCGGGCGTCGTCTCGGGCGGCATCGAGCGGAACCGCGAGCATGCCGCACAGTTCGTGACATTTGACCCGGTGGTGCCCGAGGAGGAGCGGGATCTGCTGTACGATCCGCAGACCTCGGGCGGCCTGCTTGTGGCAATGCCGGCGGGGAACGTGGAGAAGTTTGTTGCGGCGCTGCATCGGCGCGGAGAGCGTCATGCGGCGGTCATTGGCCGAATCACTTCATCATCGAAAGGAGCCATCATGGTCACGCGGAAGAAACCGGCAAAGAAGGCGGCAAAGAAGTCAAGTGCGGCATCGTGCTGCTGCGGGCCCGAGGACACCTCGTGCTGTTGCGCGCCCGAAACATCTTCCGCAGCCACCGGCTCGGAGTTGCCCGAGATCTCGGACAAGATTGAGGCCCAAAACACGTTCATGGCCTTCATGAGCGCCACGCTGACCAAGGGCTCGCTTGACCGGAAGACCAAGGAGCTGATTGCCATCGCCCTGTCGTTGTATGCCAAGTGCGGCGCATGCGTGAAGATCCACATTGACCAGGCGCGTGCACACGGCATTGCCGACAAGGAGATCATCGAGGCATTGTGGCTCGCGGTGGCTTTCGGGGGCGCGCCGACGCTGATGTTTTACGAGACGCTCAAGGAGGAGCTGGGCCTGTGCCCCCCTGCCCCGGCAAACATATAGACTATAGTTGACAATGATATCACATTATGATAGACTATAGTTGGCACGATTTATGTGTACACATATTATGTGGAGGATCAACCATGAACCTTACTCTTGCGATTGACCAGAAGCTGGCAGTCGAGGCGCGGGCATACGCCGAGCGCCACGGCACCACACTCACCAAGCTGGTGCGCGCCCAGCTTGCCGCGGCTCTTGGACGGAAGGATCGTGCCGAGCTCGCCCGCGAGTTCGTCCGGCTGGCCAAGGCCCATCCGGGCACGCCCGCGCGGAACTTCACGTTCGACCGGGCGGCCACCCATCGGCGTAGCACACCATGAGCAAGCAGTTCCTAGACACCAACATCCTTCTCTACGCGCACGACCCGCGTGATGCGCGCAAGCGGCGCTGTGCGACCGAGAGAGTCGCCCGCGCGATCGACGAGGGCACGGGCGTGCTCTCGACCCAGGTGCTCCAGGAATACGCCGTGAACGCACTGGCCAAGTTCCACCTGGCCTCCCCGGTGGTGCTGCGGCAACTTGCCATCCTGGAATGCCTCGAGATAGTCACGATCGACGCTCCATTGATCCGCCGCGCCGTCGAGCTGTCGGCGTTGTATGCCACGCCGTACTGGGACGCCTCCATCATCGCCGCCGCCGAGGTTGCCCGGTGCGCCACCATTGTGTCCGAGGACTTCAACAGCGGTCAGTATTACGCTGGAATCCGGATCGAGGATCCCTTTGCCGCCCGCCCATGACCACGGACCAGCCACAGTTGATCATCGGCACGGCCGGCCACATTGACCACGGCAAGAGTTCGCTGGTCAAGGCGCTGACCGGGACCGACCCGGACACGCTGCCCGAGGAGCGCGAGCGCGGGATTACGATCGAGCTCGGCTTTGTCTTCATGGACACGCCCAATGCCGCACGGCAGATCGTCTTCATTGATGTGCCCGGCCACGAAAAGCTTGTCAAGACCATGGTCGCCGGAGCTGCCAGCATTGATGCGGCATTGTTCATCGTCGCCGCGGACGAGGGCATCAAGCCCCAGACGGTCGAGCACCGGGACATCCTCCATTTGCTCGACATACCGGTCGGCGTCATTGCGCTGACGAAGAAGGATCTGGTTGATGCCGCGCGGATCGAGGCGGTCAGCCGCGAGATTCGCGCGTTTGCCCACGGCACATTTCTCGAGCAGGCTCCCATCATTCCCGTCTCGGCCGTGACGGGCGAGGGGCTCTCCGAACTGCGGACAGCCCTCCACGCCTTGGGTGACAAGGCGCGGGCACGGGTTGACAGCGGAGTGTTCAGGATGCCCATTGACCGCGTGTTCACGATGCAGGGCTTCGGCACCATTGTTGCCGGCACGGTGTTGTCCGGCGTGGTGAAGGCAGGGGACCGCATCGGGATTTTCCCTGCCCGGCTCGATGCGCGGGTCCGCGGCGTCCAGGTCCACCGCGAGAAGGCCGAGGCGTCGTCGATTGGCCGGCGTACCGCGCTGAATCTGCCTGATGTGAAGAAGGAGGAACTCCATCGCGGCCAGGTTGCCGCGGCGCCCGGGTCGCTTGTGCCGACCGAGCGGCTCGATGTGCGGCTGAAGCTGTTGTCGGGGTGCGGCGCACCCCTGAAGCACCGGGCACGAGTCCGCCTTCATCTCGGCACGGCAGAGCTGATGTGCCGGGCGCTGCTCCTCGATTGCCAGCAGCTCGAGCCGGGCAAGGAAGGGCTTGTCCAGCTCGTGCTCGAGTCGCCCTCGGTCGCCCTGCCGAAGGACCAGTTTGTGATCCGGTCGTTCTCGCCCGTACAGACGATCGGTGGCGGCGTGGTGATTGACGCGGCGCCCAAGGCTCACAAGCGGTTTGACGACGAGGTCCAGGATCATCTGTCGAAAAGCGAGCAGGGCGAGCGCGAGGCGCTCGAGCAGGTGGTTGCCTCGGCGGCATTCGCGCCGCTTGCCCCGGCGGAGATCGCCGCGCGCGCAGGCGGCAGCGAGGCGGTCGTGCAGGCGCTCATCAGCGCGGGCGTTGCCGCAGGCACGCTGGTGGCCGTGGGCACACCCGCGCGCTACCTCCACCGCGAGCAGTTCGGCGAGCTGGCCGCGCTCATGCTCCGCGCAGTCAAGTCGTATCTTGCGGCGAATCCGTACCGGATGTTCATGCCGCTGGCCGACCTGCAGTCGCAGATGGCAAAACTGACTGACAAGCGGGTGACCGAGGCGCTGGTCCAGGACGCAACCAAGACGCGCTCGCTCGTTGTACGTGGCAGGAAGGTGACACTGCCCGGCCACACCATTCCGTGGAAGCGAGGAGAGGCCGAGCTCGCCGCGCGGATCGAGCAGCTATTCAGGGATGCCGGCTATGCCACGCCGCTCGAGCAGGAGGTCTGTGCGCAGCTTGGCGTGACTGCCCATACGTTTGCGAACATAATGAACGCGCTGCTGGACAGCGAGGTTCTTGTCCGGCTCGACGACAAGGTGACGTACCACGCCGGGACCGTGGCGAAGGTGCGGGATGTGGTGACGGCCCATCTGAAGATGCAGCAGACGCTGACGGTGGCCCAGTTGCGTGACCAGATGAACGTGACGCGGAAGTACACGCTTGCACTTCTGGAGTATTTTGATAACATAGGGGTGACGAAGCGCGTGGGCGACGCCCGCGTGCTGAAATAGAGCAGAGAGATGAGCACGATGCTCCAGAACAGGGGAGGAACGCGGGCAGGATGCCCGTGCTCCCGCTTTGCGCCGCAGGCGCCGTGGAGTGCGGGAGCCATGCTCCCGCTTTCATCCCGGAAGCCATGCTTCCGGGCAGAGCGGAGATCATCGTACGCCGCGCATGGCTCGGCTGTGAAAAGCGGCAGCACCATGCCTACCGGCAGGCAGGTGGCTGCCGCACTCCATAGCGGATTAAGAGCGGAGGGGCACGGGTCCCGGTGGGTCTCCTGGCCTTCAAAGCCAGCGTGGGGCTGTCATGGTCCCGGGTGGGTTCGACTCCCACGTCCCTCCGCCACCTTTTCTTTTTTCGCTTCACGAAAAAAGGAGGTCGGCTGCGCCGACGCGGAGCAGAGTCTTTTCCAGTGGAAGAATGCGGATAGAGGCACGGCGGTCATAGCATGCTCTCGGATGTAAACAGAAAGAAGCTTCAGGCGTTAGCCGCACGGCTGCTGAACAACACAGGCAGGCCGTCAGTGTTTGAACGGCCAGCGTGGTATCTTGTTGTTGCGGCGGTCTGTCTGGTAGCTGCGCTGACCTCTTTTCTCTCATTAAAGCACTGTGGCGGGTGGATCGTGGTTTTTTCCACTTCTGTCACGGTGACTTTTGCCTTGGCGCTTGGAATGGCAAACGGTTGTGCAGTTCGTCAGGTGATAGAACAGCGGGTCGCGTTCTACTCTATTCTCTCGCTCAAGACTGGGGAATGGGACGTTGCAGACATGATTGTCAGGCAACGTGTGCGTACGAGCAAGGTGTGCAGCGATCCGGGATTCACACTGGCCATGGGCATGCTGTTCAGAAAATACAAGCTTGTTGAGGAATCTCGCGCATTGATTGCACGGGCGGTTGCGATGAATCCCCAATTGTCAGCCATTGACCCTGATGCAGTGGGCATGTTGACCATGGAAGATCTTGAGCTTGTTTCCCGGGATCTGGTGAAGACCATTCAGCAATCCAGGCCCATGTACATCGTGTTCCGTATCTTTATGAGGTATCTGGGCGATTCCACCGTTGACAGGTTCATAGACACGGTTATCGCTCGACAATTTGGGTTCCAGAAACCCGTCAACCAACAACCATAACCAAGGAGACCACGTGAACACATCCACTGTGCATATCATCGTATGCATAATCATGGCCGCCTGTATGGCGGCTGCAATTGACCCGCCCGCTTCCTCGACCAGCATCAAGCAGGAGGTGAAGATCGAGGCGAAGGTGCCGCAGGCGGTACCGGCGCCCGGTGCACCTGCCGCCGTGCCGCTGGCCAATGCCGAGGCGTTCAAGGCGGGTGCCATGTACTACAACGCCATGCCTTCGGCACCCGCAAGTGCGGCCACCGCTGTCAAGGTGATCGACAGCAAGCGGGACATTGATTATGTGAGCAAGGTGTACAAGCTGAAGAACAAGGGCATCTCGGCCGAGATTGCCTCGTATCTCCGCACCATGGTCAACAAGGCGCAAGGCGAGGTGAACGTGTCGGTGAACGCGACCAACGAGGAGGAGTTCATCATCGTAACCGCGCCGGAATACCAGTTCGCGTCCGTCGAGCAGATGATCGGGCAGCTTGACAACCCCGGCACGAAGTTCTACTGGGACGGTACGGTGCTCGGGACGTACAAGATGAAGCACCGGCTGGCGTCCGAGATCAGCCCGCTGGTGGACGAGATCCTCAAGAGCCGTGATGGCGCTGCATATGTCGACGACAAGGTGAACATGATGTACTACTACGACTCGCCAAGCTATTACGAGGGCACGGTCGAGTATATCCGGCAATTCGATGTGCCGCCCGAGATGGTGCGGATCGAGGCCCAGATCCTCGAGGTCGAGATGGGTGATGACTTCAATTTCGGCCTTGCGCTCGAGCAATGGAAGGAGATGCTGCCCGAGTCGGTCGACATGCAGCTTGACTTCCAGCAGTCGCGTGACCGGGCTGACCTGAACATGGATCCGGGCTCGTGGGCGCAATATGCCGCGCAGAGCATTTCGATCAACGGCATGCATCCGAAAGCCATGGCCAACATGATCAACTATCTCGTGCGGAAGGGCCATGCAAAGGTGCTGTCGCGGCCGACCGTGGTGGCCGTGAACGGCGAGACGGCGACGATCGAGTCGCTCGAGACGGTTGACTACAAGGCCTACACGGCCGAGAACGCGGAGAACCAGGCAACGCCGCTTGCCAAGAAGACGCCCCTGGGCGAAGTAGGCATCTCGCTCAGCATCCTGCCTGCGATCGGCACCGAGTCGCTCACCCTCCGGATCAATGCCTCTGTCAACAGCCTCGTCGGCTGGACCACCAGCAGCGAGCCCATCATCAACCGCCGCACCACCGTGGCCACGGCCGTACTGAAGGATGGCGAATTGTTCACCCTGTCCGGCCTGCGCAAGGACTCGATTGTCAAGACGGACGAGCGCGTTCCCATCCTCGGCTCGATCCCTTTGATCGGCTATGTCTTCCGGCACGAGGTTGACACGAAGAAGACGGCAGAGATCATCGTCTTCCTCACCCCGCACACGGTGACGGCCCAGAAGAGCGTCCAGGACCGTGAGCGCGCTCTGCTCGATACGACGCACAGCGACGTGAGCACTCCCGCGCGGAAAGGGCTCGACACCTTTGTCGACCGTGTGCTTCTGAACAAGAAGCCATAACTGTCCATGATTCCTGAACGCCCCGTGCCCCGCGGCACGGGGTGTCCAAGAAGGAGACTGCCATGAAACTCACCTGTTTCTGGGCGCTGGTCGCCCTTTATTGCATTGCCATGGTGCTTGTCGGCTGGGTGATCCGGCGGCGGCGCGAGCAGCAGCAGTTGTCGGGTGAAGTCCCGCATTTCGAGTTCTGGATGGCGCAGCGGCAGATGCCTGCCTGGTGGCTCGCCGCGTCAATAACCGCCGGCTGGCTTATGCTCGGCTGGATCGGCTTCGGCATGTCACAGATCTACATGTACGGCGGAACGGGCCTGTGGATCCTGCCGATACCGTGGCTGGTCCTGTGCTTCATCATCATCGCCATGGCGCCGCTGGTGCGGCGGCTGGGCGCGGTAAGTGTGCCCCAGGCCCTCCAGCAGCGGTTCGGCCCGCAGCTCCGCGTGTTTGCGGCCTTGTGCTCGTTTCTTGTCTTCATCTCGTGGACGCAGGCGGAGCTGTTCATGGCTGGCACGCTGATGAGCCCGTTCCTCGGCGTCCCGCCCTGGGCCTGCATGGCCGTGGTGGTCGTGCCGATCATGATCTATACGTACCAGGGAGGCTTCCGCGCCAATGTCACCACCGATGTCCTCCAGTTTGTGCTGATGATCGGCTTCATGCTGGTACTGGCGGGCACGGCGCTCGTGGGCGCCCATCGCGCGGCGCCGGAGGGGATGGTGAAGGCGCTTGCGCAGGCAACACCGCCCTTGTCGGCGAAGGGCGCGGTGTTCACTCTTGGCTTTTTGGGCTGGCTGTTCCCGGCGATGCTGTTCATCGGCTACCTGCCTGGCTGGCTGATCGAGCAGGACCTGACCGTCCGCCTGCAGTCGGCACGCAGCACGCGCGATGCCCGCGTCGCTGCATGGTGGGGCTTGGCGTTGATCGGCATCTTTGTCATCGTCCTGCCCGCGCTCATCGCGTTCTGCGCCTTGGTGGCCTATCCGCCAGTGAACGGGGCGGCCAATCCCGCCGTGGATGCCCAAGCCTACAGCATCGTCTCCGCGTTCATCGGCACGTTGCCTGCCTGGCTTGTCGGCTTCATGATTCTCGGAATCGTTGCCTGCCAGATGTCAACGGTTGACACCTTCGCGAATGTATCGGCAATGCCGCTGGCCTATGATTTGGTTGATCCGGTGCTGAAACGGCTGAACATCCCCTGGCGCACCCGGCTTGGCTGGGCGCGCTGGGTGTCCGTGGCGGTGCTGGCCATTGCGCTTGTGCTGGCCATGTGGAGCACGTCGCTCCAGGACGTGTATTATATCTCCTCGGGCGTATTGTCGGCGTCAATCGCCGTTCCCGCGTTCTTCATCTTCTGGAAGCGGACAACGCTGCCTGCGGCATTCGCCGCCTCGATTGCGGGATTCGTGACGACCATTGCGGGCTTCCTGTTCGAGATGAAATGGCTCCAGGCTGACGAAAAGGCCGCGCACTATTACAAGGCCGTCCTGCCTGCGTGGCTTCATGGATCTTACATGTACAACTATATCGCCGCGGGCGTGCTTGTGTCAGTGGTGGTGCTGGTGGTGGTGAGCCTGTTGTCACCCGCGCCTGCGCCCGAGAAACTGGCCAGCGTCCGGCCAAAGCCCGTTGACGGCTATGACGAATTCCTAGCCTCGGCGTTCTCCAAGAAGGAGCGCGACTGACGGCAGCCACCAGTGCTGAAGAGTGTCGTATGGCCTTTGAGGCTCAATGCGACTTGCTGCGTTTGGCCGCATCGCGGCGGCGAATGCCCTCAGCGATGTCTATGCCATGGGTGGCACCCCTTTGACGGCGCTTGCGCTGCTGTGCCTGCCGCGTACGCTGCCGCGCGAGGTGGCACGCGACATCCTCGCAGGCAGTCTGCCCTTGTTGGACGGCGTGCTTGGTCATGCCAGCCTCGGTCTTGTGCCGGGCGCGGCGTATGCGAACCGCATGCATTACGGATTGCGGGTGCTGTTCGATCCCAATATTCCGCGTGCCATGCAGGACGTTATGTTCGATCCGCAGACATCCGGCGGCCTTCTCGTTTCTTGTCCAAAGGATCATGCCGGCGAACTGGCCAGCCGTGCGCACGCGGCGTTGGACACGGCGCATGCCGTTGTCGGCCGCGTAGTCGAGCGCCGAGGCATGCACGACATGGTCGTAGTATCCCAAGACGCGCAATAAGAATCATAAGGACGACAGAAAGGTTATCTTATCGTAGTGAGTGCGGGCATCGTGCTGGCCATTGCGGCGCTGGTGCTGGTCTCGCTGGGCAATCCGCCGAACATGGGATTGTGCATCGCCTGCTTTGAGCGTGACATTGTGGGCGCGCTGGGCCTGCATGATTTCCGGCAGACGGCGTGGCTGCGGCTGGAAATACCCGCTATCCTGCTGGGCGGGTGTCCGCTCAGGCAACTTGTGCTGGCGGGCAATGGCAGCGCCGATGCCGCCGTTGCCGTGCTGGGCATGATGGCTGGCACAGCCCTGGCCCACAACTGCAACCTCGTCAAGGCTGCCTCTCCCTACGGCAAGGAGGCCGTGGTGGCATGCCTATGCGTCGCCATCGTCATTGGCTGGATTAACCGCGATAGACAGGAGTGAGCATGATCACCATTGATATGACTGGGGTATCGACCTGCTTGCCTTCAGCGGCCACAAGGGCCTGCTCGGCCCACAGGGCCTCGGTGGCCTCGTCGTGGGCAAGGGCATCGGGCTTGACACCTTGATTGAAGGCGGTACGGGCAGCATGTCCACGGACGAAACACAGCCCACAATAATGCC
>Ga0315278_10004286_pt1 | contig 12853 bp, 13 predicted proteins | sample YL17G06_0_MG_FD_203880 | JGI IMG/M metagenome (GOLD analysis project Ga0315278, IMG submission 203880) | Sediment microbial communities from Yellowstone Lake, YNP, Wyoming, USA - YL17G06_0 | ecosystem: Environmental > Aquatic > Freshwater > Lake > Sediment | place: USA: Wyoming | collected...
TTGGTATTTTTTTCTCTCTGGATCGAAAAAGGTCTCGGCCTGCTGGTGACCGGCTTCGTCCCCTCGCCCCTCGGGCACGTTACCCGTTACACCCCCACCGGGCCGGAAGTGGCCATTGCCATCGGTATCTGGGCCATGGGGTTCCTGATTATCACGGTGCTTTACAAGATTTTTCTCTCCGTCAGAGAAGCGGCAGAACTGGATTAGAATACGTCAACCGTGCAGACGTAAAAACGCCTCATGTCGATTCAAGTCCCGGCCTCGGCACCATATAAATCAAGCTTGATCATAGACTTCTTCTGAACTCCACAACCGGACATTTTAGCAAAACATGCTTGAGTTGCATCTAATCCTCAACAGTCTTTTTGCTCTTGATATGCAACTTCCATTTTAATACATTCAACTCATCCCAAAACGAGTTCTTATCAATAAATTATTTGATTGTAACCGGTTAGCAGTGATATAATGTTTACAATGAATTCTCTTAGGGCGAAAGCTTCCGTGTCAAAATAGGGAAAGAAGGATGGAATCACAAATTATGGCAAGGCTAATCATCACCAGAACAATTCAGGCATTTGTAATCTGCTTTCTATTATCTCAGTTCTTGATTGGAGCGCAGGCTCAAGATGCACGGAAACAGGATATTCAAAGGCAGATGGGAAGTCTTGTAAGCCTTCTCCAGCCCTCTGCCAAGCAGAAAGTTTCCCAGGCAGCCCGGGTACTGGAGGATAAAATCTTTTCTTCTACCAGTAAGGTTGATTTTTATGCATCTTCGGTCTCAGCCATCAAGAGCCAGTTCGGAGATTTGTCCTCTCAAGATATTGATGCGCTTGTTTCCTTGGTGATGTTTGAGGTCATGAAATCAGAGGAAGAAGCTCTAAAAGAAATCATGGATGAAATGCATAAAATGAATCAAGTGAAAGAGAAGCAGCGAGAATATATAGAAAGCATGAAAAAGCAGAAAGCTTCCTACAAAGAAAAATTAAAAGAATCACGCGAGAAAGCCAATACGCCACAATTAACACAGAATAGACCTGCCATGGCAAAAATATCACGAGAAATGGCCGCGACCCGCCGCCTGAACATAAAATACACCAAGACACCTAAACTGCCTCCCCCTAAAGACGTGCGACAAATGTCAGCTTCTCAACTGGAGGAAGAAATCCGAAATACAGAAGAAAACATTAATTCTCTTGGAGACATGTCAACGTTACAGCAGATCGAGCTACAAGACGCGCTGCAAAAGGAACAGCAGTTCATTCAAACGATCTCAAATATTATGAAATCTCGGGGCGATACCCTGAAGAGTATCATTCAAAATCTCAAATAAGCCATTCCAGAAACATCCTGTCTTTTATGCACAATTAAAATTTCTTTCTTTCAAGTAAACTGCCCCGCAGCAGAGCTTCCTAATCAACATTTCAATCAATAGTAAATACAGGATATGTTACGTATAGGTAGGTGTAATCGTATTTTTCAAATCCCATTCATCTATACAGGAATCCGGAAATAAACAATCGTCATACTCTATTACCGTTCATCTACAAAAGAACGCAGGGTATTCCCGGCCTTCTTGCTCAGGTAAGCAACGTTATGTTACTTGAAAAAAAGGAGTGCTCTTCCCTGGCCATTTCCGAAAACCGGAGGAAACTGACTGTTCCGGAAATCAAGGTATTCTGACGGCAGACGTTAAATAATATCAATATTACTTTACAAAAAAAGCGAAAGAAGATAACTTTACTTTCGCTTCAGAGATATCCTACAGGAATTCAGCATGATACAAAAAACTGGTTTTGATAATGAGAAATATATCCGGGAGCAGACAACGGAGATCCTGGATAGGGTCCGGCGCTTCGACAACAAACTTTATCTTGAATTCGGAGGAAAGCTTATTTACGACTATCATGCAGCAAGGGTCCTGCCGGGCTATGATCCCAATGTCAAGATGAGGCTCATTCGTGAACTGAAGGACAAGGCGGATATCCTGCTTTGCATCTATGCCGGCGATATCGAAAGAAAGAAGATCCGGGCGGATTTCGGCATTACCTATGACTCCGATGCCCTTAAACTCATTGATGATCTGAGAGGGTGGGATATCGAAGTGCTGGGCGTCGTGATCACGCGCTATGATCATCAGCCGGCTGCTACGCTCTTTAAGAACAAGCTGGAGAGAAGAAATATCCAGGTTTTCACCCACAGCTATACCAAGGGATATCCTACTGATGTGGAATTGATTGTAAGTGATGAAGGTTACGGCGCAAATGAATATATCCAAACGGGTAAACCTCTTGTCATCGTCACCGGGCCTGGTCCCGGCAGTGGGAAATTGGCTACTTGCCTCTCTCAGCTCTGCCATGATTATAAAAGGAACATAAAATCCGGATATGCCAAGTTTGAAACTTTCCCCATCTGGAATCTACCTCTCAGACATCCCGTAAATGTAGCTTATGAAGCCGCCACCGCGGATATACGTGATTTCAATCTGGTTGATCCTTTCCACCTGGAAGCCTACGGCAGGATGTCAGTCAACTATAATCGGGATGTTGAGGTTTTTCCCGTTCTCAAGAGAATCCTGGAGAAGATAACAGGGGGCGAATCATTTTATAAATCCCCCACGGATATGGGGGTGAACCGGGCCGGCTTTGCCATTACGGATGATGAAGTTACGAGGGAGGCATCCAAGCAGGAGATAATCAGACGGTATTTCCGTTACCGTTGCGAATATGCTATGGGATTTGCAGACAGGGAGACTGTCCAGAGGGTAGAACTATTCATCAAGGATTTCAACCTTAAGCCGGAGGATCGCAGGGTTGTTGAACCGTCACGCGAGGCAGCCCGTGCTGCACAGGAACAGAACAAGGGGAATGAGGGTATTTTTTGCGGAGCAGCCATCGAACTTCCGGACGGGACTATTATCACCGGCAACAATTCTCCTCTCATGCATGCGGCATCCAGTGTGATCATCCATGCCATCAAGCATTTGGCAGATATTCCAGGCAAGATCAAGCTGCTGCCGTCCTCTATCACGGATGCCATTAGAAACATGAAAACGGAGATCCTGAATGAGAAGTCCGTCAGCCTTGACTTGGAAGAGGCTCTTATCGCCCTTAGTATCGGTGCGACAGCGAATCCTGCCGCGCAATTGGCTATCGAAAAATTGAAAAATCTTCAGAAGTGCGAAATCCACATGACCCACATCCCAACACCGGGCGACGAAGCAGGCTTGAGACGTCTTGGCGTGAACCTGACAAGTGATCCCAACTTTTCCTCGAAGGACCTCTTTATTTCCTGAGGCCAGTCAAACTTGAGTTAACCATCAACTGCTTACAGGTTATGAGTGGCCAATGCGATCTCATCTGGAAGTGTGTCACAGGTTTACTTTCAGACCCCTGTCCATCAGGTATTGTTTTACCTGTTTGATGCTCAGGATTCGATAGTGAAATACCGATGCCGCCAGGAGAATTTGAGCGCCTCCACGGACAACACCCTCATAGAAATGCTCCAGAGTTCCTGCACCACCTGAAGCAATTACCGGCACACTGACTGCGTCTGAAATGGCCCTCGTAAATTCCAGATCATAACCCGCTTGTGTGCCATCTCCATCCATACTTGTCGGTAGGATTACGCCTGCACCCAGTTTCTGGCATTGCTTTGCCCAGGCAATGGCGTCCAGGCCGACTGGTTTTGTGCCACCGGAAACAACCAGTTCAAACCCGGAAGGCATCTCTTTATTCCTTCTGGCATCAATGGCAACTGCTACCCTTTCAGGGCCGAATTTCTCTGCCGCCCGCCTTACCAGATCCGGGTCTTTGACTGCGGCGCTGTTCATGGAAATTTTGTCAGCACCGGCTTCGAGGACCATTTCAATATCACCAAGAGAGGAGATGCCGCCGCCTACTGTTAAAGGTATGTCAATTATGGAAGATACATTTTTGACCCATGTGAGTCTCGTCTTTCGGTTTTCCAAGGTTGCCGCGATATCCAGCATGGCCAGTTCATCGGCGCCTTCTTTCTGGTAGAAAGCAGCATTTTCAACGGGATCACCTGCATCTTTCAAATCGACGAAATGTATCCCTTTCACAACACGTCCATCTTTCATATCCAGGCACGGCATGATCTTTACTATGCTCATAATGTTTCCTTTCTATATGTTGTTTATTGATCCTTAACAAAAATCCGACATTGACCGGTTGACTATTGCGTGGTCTTGTATAATTGCTCTTTTAAATCTTGACTGCAACTATGCAAAAAATTGTTTATATTGTCAAACAGTTAAAATCATTGAAACAACGGAACGAGAAAAATATTAACTGTGTGATTCTTTGACCAACCTCAGGGTTTGGCTACGAGAGCCCCTCGGGCGCATCACCCGCTACACCCCCACCGGGCCGGAAGTGGTAATTGCCATCGGTGTCTGGGACATGGGGTTCCTGATTATCACGGTGCTTTACAAGATTTTTCTTTCCGTCAGGGAGGCGGCGGAACTGGATTAGAATACGTCAACCGTGCAGACGTAAAACGCATCATGTCGATTCAAGTCCCGGCCTCGACACCATAGACATCAGGCTTGATCATAGACTTCTTTCTTATCCCCTTGATTTCTTTTTTCATAGTAGATTTCTTGTGTAAATGCTGATAATCATAACAAGGTGCTTTAGGTCTATGATTAAGAAAAATGATAAACTATATTAGACTTACATAAGTGTACTATGGCTTTGACAGTTAAGAATTTGATAATAATTGGTGATTCAAGGTGTATGAGAGAAGTTACGGATGAGTCAGTCCATCTTATCATTACCTCTCCACCATATTGGCAACTTAAGGATTATGGGGAAGATAATCAGATAGGTTTCAATGATACATATGAAGAATATATAAACAATCTTAATTTGGTGTGGAATGAATGCCATAGAGTTTTACACAAAGGTTGTCGTTTATGTATTAACATAGGTGACCAGTTTGCTCGTTCTGTTTATTATGGAAGGTACAAGATTATTCCTATACGTACAGAGATAATAAAATTTTGTGAAATAATTGGTTTTGATTACATGGGAGCTATAATTTGGCAGAAAGTCACTACATGCAATACTACCGGTGGGGCAACAATAATGGGGTCTTTCCCATATCCGAGAAATGGCATTCTTAAGATTGATTATGAATTCATATTGATTTTCAAAAAATATGGAAGTTCACCGAATGTCAGTAGAGATATTAGAGAGCAATCGAAATTGACACAGGAAGAATGGAATCAATATTTCTCTGGACATTGGACGTTTCCAGGTGAAAAACAAAATAAGCATTTAGCTATGTTTCCTGAAGAGTTGCCGAGGCGTCTTATCAAGATGTTCAGTTTCATAGGTGATACAGTTCTTGATCCATTTTTAGGGAGTGGAACAACATCACTGGCATCTAAGAATCTAAACAGAAACTCTATAGGATATGAGATTAATGGAGATTCTTTATTTGTTATAAAAGACAAACTCGGGATTCAACAAAACACTCTTTTTGAGGACGCTGAATTTAGTATAATGAAGCAAGATAAATCTGAAATAGATTATAAAAAAACAATTAAGGAGTTGCCATATGTATTTAAAGACCCTGTAAAGTTCGATAAAAAAGTAGATCCCAAAAAACTGAGGTATGGTTCAAAAATAGATAACTCTGGGAATCACATAAGGGAAACATACTATTTGGTAAAAGAGATTTTAAGCCCAGAAATAATAATACTGAACAACGGATTAAGGTTAAGATTGTTAGGTGTAAAGGAAAAAAAAGAGATAAATGGAGAGGCTCTAAAGTTTCTTTTGGAGAAGTTGAGAGGGGAGAAGGTATTCTTGAAGTATGACTCTATAAAGTACGATGATAACGGGAATCTGTTATGTTATTTGTATCTTCAGAATAAGACTTTTATAAATGCTCATTTAATAAAAAACAAGTTGGTCGAAGTTGATACTTCATTAGATTACAAATACAAATATAAATTTCTTCAATTAAGAGGCTAAGATAATGCCAAAAGAATGGATATTGAATCAAGCTAACATGAGATGGGGACTTAACAAAAAGAATAGAGTTGGTGCTGTATCGGATGAAATAAGAAAGTGTGCGCCAAGAGCGCTTCAGGATTGGGAAAATTATTATTATGGAAATGTTTATCCTAAAGAACATCTCGAAAATTTAGGAAGGACTCTTTACATAAAAATTACGGAGGTATGTCAGGCTGAAATAGAAAGTATAACAGAAGAGGATTGCATAGGTTTCGTTATTAATTTAGTTATAAATAGAACGTATGACGGTTATAAATCCGAAATTCAGACGATTTATGGTCAACTTCAACATATTTTGAATGTGAAAATTGAACCCGCGCCTGATGAATGGGATAGAGGATATAATGTTGATTTTTTTATTAAGGTTAAAAGTAATTATATCGGATTACAGATCAAACCTGCTGGGTATGCGTATATTCCTCAGATTATAAAGGAGTTAGAATTTCAAAAAAGTACGCATCAGAAGTTTACTGAGAAATATGGGGGAAAGGTATTCTATATAATATCTATAAAAGAAGATAAGGTGAAGATTATTAAAAATACAGAAGTCATTGAAGATATAAAAAAAGAAATCCAAAGACTGTCAAATTGAGAACAAATAAATTAATTATTCTTGTCTGGAGATCGTTGATCAAAAGACTGTATGGCGCTTCGAATGCGTGATAAAATATTACCATCCGTTTCTTTCTCTTCTGCAGAGACAAGTAGTTGAAAGGCATCGTGAGAACCAATTTTTCTTATGGCATCTATTGCTTTTATTTTACTTGCTTTTCTTCTATGAGATAACATTTTTTCAAAAATACTTAGTAACTCGTCTTTTTTATATTTTCCCAAAGCTTCGATAGCTCTCTTGTGTATACTATGATCGGGAATGTCATTTTGTATAATCGTCTTGAGTACTGGAATGGCTTTATCGTTTTTATATTTTGCAAGAGAAATTGCCGCAATTGCCCGGATTTTCCACAGTTTATCGCTAAGGGATTTTTCCAATAATGGAACTATTTTTTTTGAATTTATAGAACTTAAAACCATGATAGCAACGAGTCTAACTTTATTGTCGGAACACTGAGAACAAGATATTATTTCATCTAAATATTTATTCTTATTCTCGCCGTGTAGAAGTATATATAAGCCGATTTCTTTTTTTTGAAAAGTCCTACTATTCAAAAGTTTTCTAATATGGTCGTTAGCACATATATTATTCATAATATAAAAAATACGAATTTCTTTTGCACATTCAATAATAAATTAAATAATAATTCAAGTGTAAAAATTAGGAGTGATAGAAGCAAGTAAACTGTAATAATCAACCTCTTCCCGGACAGTCAGTATCTCTCCGGGGGCAGGTCACTCTTTGGAAGCTGGTTTCGAGGGCTACGACGAATGCGTGGAAGATTGCGGGGGAGAAGAACCCGCCGATGTGGATGAGAAAGCCAAAGACGAGGATGGGCAAATTACAGGTACACCATACTTAATTCCAGCCCGAACTGTATCAGCGTTCACGGGATAATTGAGTATGATGTTCCCACAACAATCGGGGCGTGAGTTACACAGCGTGGAAAATAGCAATTCTCTGAAGGATGTTTCGTTTTCTGAAGAATTATTGGAAAAGCAGATAAATGCGGTGCTTTCAGATGCACTTGGAAGTATGTTCAACGACCCGAAAATGAAAAAGACAATCGAAGAAGGGGCAAAGATTAAGAAATAGTGCAACACCAATGAAGAGAAAGGAGGAAAACAGGAGATGGCAAAGGCGTCTACCAGCAAAAAGAAACGGACTGCAAAGAAAAGTGTGAAGAAGGCGATGGTGAAAAGCAAGATGTCTGTTGCGAAAAAAAATGTAAAGAAAGCGGCACCAAAGGGAAAGATGCCAGTGGCGAAAAAGGCCTTGAAGAAGGCGGCGCCCAAGAGGAAGAAACCGGCTGTGAAAAAGGCCGTGAAGAAAGCAGCACCGAGGAGCACAAAGCGGGTGGTAAAAAAGGCCGTGAAGAAGGCGTTGCCCAAGAGGAAGAAGCCGGTTGCGAAAAAGGAAGTGAAAAAAGTGGCACCCAAGGTCACAAAGCCGGCGGCGAAAAAGGTTGTCAAGATAGCGCTACCAAAGACCCCAGCACCGGCAGTAAAAGAGGACATGAAGGCCACAGTTGTCGAGAGACCCCGATGGCCTGTATTGAAAAGCGGACCACACCTGGAAGTGCTTGGAAGATGGGAATTCTCAGTTTGGAATCCAAACATTGCCGCGCTAAGATTTTTGAAACCTAAATAAGGGATATACGACCGGCAATCACATAATGATCACCGGTAGAGCGGTTCGCATAGATTGTTAGGACTGCAACTGGACTAATTCATATCTGCAGCCGTGGTTTGGCACATGTGAAACTGGCCAACCAAGATCTGCACCCGGCCATTTCTTTTGCCTTAATGGGCATTTCTTGCAGGCAGCTTGACAATTTCTATTGCTTCGTATCTGAAAATCTGTAAAAATCTGCCCATCGGTACTTTCTCACAGTCTCAATTAAGGCGTTATAAGTGACATGAGAAAAGATATTAGAGATAAGCTCCAGAAATCAAACTTCGATTTTATCATTCGGAAGATTCCTTTTTTGTCCTGCCTCTCAGAAGATGAATTAGCCAATCTGAGGAAGGATGTCGTTGAGAAACACTTTAAGAAAAATCAGGTCATTCTGTACGAAGAGGATACACTCAATTATCTCTACTTTGTTTATTCCGGCAAGGTGAAGGTCGTTCAGCTCAGCGCGGAAGGCCAGGAGAGAATCGTTGCTATTAGAAAGAGAGGTGACTTCTTCGGTGAGATGGCCATACTCGACGGCATGACCGCACCGGCCACGGTCGTTGCTATGGAGGAAACAAGCGTCGGATTCATCTCCGCAAAAGATTTTCAAAGCCATCTATTGCAGAATAGGCAAGTACTGATGGAGATTATATCCATGCTCTGCTCACGGTTGAGAGAGGCATGGCTGATGCTCAAGGTGTTGAGCTTTGCCGGCGCAGAGCAGCGGATAAGAGTGATGCTGAAAAATGTTGGCGACCAGTTCGGGGTCAAGGATCAGAGAGGAATAATTATCAACTTAAGACTCAGACACAAAGATATTGCCGAACTTGCAGCGACCGCGAGAGAAACTGTCACCCGCTCCCTCAAACGATTTGTTCAGTCGGAAGAGATTGAAATTTTAGAAAACAAATATATTCTTCTGAAGCCCGCCTTTTTCAAAAAGATTGATCTTTAAAGAGTTCCCGGCAACTTCTCAGCGCTGTTGCGCTTTCAATTCCCCCGGCTTGAGCATCGCGTAAGCGAAGCGCATCAACGGTGTCGGCACATTTTTCTCCGCGCCCATGCGCACAACGACGCCGATCAACGACTCCAGCTCGGACGGCTTCCCGGCCTCCACATCACGCTGCATCGACGGCTTTATGCCTGGTGCGCTGCTGTCAATGAAGGCTTGCGTCTTGGCGAGTATGTCGGCATCAAGTTTCACGCCCCTGGCTCTCGCTACGGCCGCCGCTTCACCGATAGCCTCGCCGAGCACAGCACGCGCTTCCGGCACACCGCGGTACTCACCGAACGTCACGCGCGTCAGGCTGCCCATGGCGCTGACGGATGCAATAAAAACGAATTTCGTCCACAGGACTTTCAGGATATTGTCGCTTACTTCAACTGCCGCGCCGGTTTCCTTAAGCAGATCGTAAACGGAAGTCAGCCGCGGTGTCGTCTTTCCGCTGAACTCACCCAACGCGATGCGGCGGAATTCACTGTACTGGCCGATCACGCCCGGCGCTTCGATTGCTGCGGAAAGCCACGTAGCTCCCCCCAGCACGTGATCCATTCCCACCACCTGGCCGATGCGATCTGCCGCGTCTACGCCGTTCTGGAGTGGAACTACCACTGTGTCCTTGCCGACCATGGGTTTGATCGCCTTTGCCGCTTCGTCGGTCTGATACGTCTTTGTTGCAAATATTATGAGGTCAACAGGTCCGACGTCAGCAGGTTTGTCAGTTGCCTTGGCCTTCGATACTTGGAAATCACCGTGGACGCTCTTCACTTGCAGGCCTGTCTTGCGTATTGCCTGAAGATGCGCACCGCGGGCAATAAACGTCACATCCTTGCCGGCCTTCGCAAGCAGCCCTCCGTAGTATCCTCCAACTCCGCCTGTTCCCATGATTGCGATTTTCATATGCACCTCCCAGATGACTGACGACGATTACATCGTATCAGCTATTGTAATACATAAATAATTTTTCACAAATAGAATCTTAGAACTTGATCAGACATTAAGCAGTCTTAAAATGTTGTGACATACGATATTTTCGAAATCCTCTTTCCCAAGGTTCATCCCTTTTACTTCCTGAAGCTCGCCGCCGGGCGTACCGAAGGGGAAATCGCTTCCGAAAAGGATTCTCCTGCTTCCATACCTGTCCATGAATTGCGCAATCTCCCGTCCCGAGGCAAGCGCCGTATCGGCATAGATAGTTTCGTCATCCCAGATCCCTGACTTGAAGAGTGCGGAAAAGCCGCCGTTCAGTCCCCCCATGTGAGGAATGATGATGGTGGTTTTTCCATTGACTCTTCTTATGAAAGAGCGGGTGTTCGCGAAAGATTCTTCCAGGACAATGGGAAGCTTCAGACGATATGCCTCCTGCAAGAATACCTCACAGAGCGGATCATCGTAATGATAAACCGGTTCGTATTCGTGGCGATGCCACTTAATTGCCTTGTAACCTTTCTTCAGTTCATCCTTCCTGAAGTCGTTCCATACAAAGTAATAGGAAAAGAAATTCTCGTGGGTTCGCTGGATGTCCAGCACATACTGGTTGGCTTGCTGCCTGCAGGTGACCCAGGCGAAATTGTCTTTGAAGTCATAGTCGTACCGGTCATAGATATCTTCGACGGGTGCAAAAAGGCATGCCCCCTGGATTCCGGCAGAATCAAGGTATCTCTTGATGTCCTCAAAGGGCAGATTGGAATTCTGGATACCGCAGTGCATATGGGAATCAATAATTTTTGTACTCATCTATCATTCCTTAAGTCCCCTTTTCATAAAGGGGGTGAGAAAGAAAGCAAGAAAACGTAAAACCCCGTCCTCATGTGAATTCGAGAAACGGGGTCTTACGGAAGAGCAGGGAATCACAATTATCAGACTGAATCTAAGTTACTTTTTTTTGGCCTTAGCAGCAGGCTTTTTACCGGCTTTCTTCTTGGCGCCCTTTTTTGCAGATGCTTTCTTTGCTTTCGCTGCGGGCTTTGCCTTAGCCTTTGCTTTTTTCTTCGCCTTGGCGGGGGCCTTCATTTTGACCATTTCCTCATCACAGCAAATAAGTCCACCCACTACACAGCCGCACTCTTCGTCTACGACGATGACAAGGTCGCATACTTCACACGTCAAATAATCTCCTTCTTTCAAAGTTGCCATTCTCTTCACCCTCCTCTAAAATTGTTTTTTCCCAGTCCCAGTGAGACCGGCTCAGTAATCATATACAAGTTATTTTATATTACGCATGATGATTGTCAAGACATTATGCAATTTATTTTTTGGGAAAAGATCCTGTGCGCTATCAAACTCTACGAGTATGCAAAAAAATGTTCTGCTATGATGATTGTATGTTTTTCACAAAATCGTTGATAACTGCCGCGATTATTGACGGCTGTTCCATAGGGATGAGATGTCCCGCATCTTTAACGATAACGTGAGAGCCCTTCTTCAGCATGGAGACAATCCGCTTGAAGTCGACAAAGTTCTTAGTGTCACTATGCTCTCCCTCGATGACAAGGACAGGACACGAAACCTCAGGCAGCAGAGGCCACGGGTTATATTGCGCACCGCCCATGAAGAGACCTGCTTCCATTTCGGGTTTACAGACCAATTGAAGCCCGCCCCCCTCTTTCGGTTCCATGCCATACGCAACATAGAGCTCAAGCATTTCATCGTTCCATTTCTTGAAGAGCTCTCTCGATCTGAGATAGTCCATGGCCTCTGACTCGTTCTTCCAGTAGTTCCTCCGTTTAATTGCCAGGGAAGCCAGGGGATGGTCTTTTACGGTAATTTTGACGCGATAGAAATCATCGGAGAGGAGGATGGGCTCTATCAGGACCATGCCTTTTGCTTTTACGGCGTGGGCCGCATTTGCAATCGTGCAAATAGTCGCTCCCATAGAGTGTCCCACGAGGAATGCATCGTCGATATCGATGCTGGCCAAAAGAGCGGCAATGTCTCTCGCAATCTTTGCCCAGCCGAGACCGCCCTTTTCAGGATCTTCTATCCGGTAGTCGCACATATACGGGGCGATGATCCTGTATGATGGATATAATTCTCTTGCGATAGGGTGCCATAGCCAGGGCGTAAAACCCGTCGCGTGAAGAAGGATTAGTGTGGGCCCACGGCCGTCATATAAGAGATACGGCAGGTCGGTATTACCAACATCCTGAGTCATCAATACGGGCATCACCGGGCCCTTCGCGGTGGCAGGCATATCAATATCCCCTTCCTTCCATTATGAGCAACTGACACTATTACCTCACATCGATATTATCAATGCAAGAAATTTTGAAGCTCTCCGCAGCAAGCTGCGGAGAATCTTCGATTCTTATGGAACAGTAGTTCGTCATTCGCTCGCTACCGAATTCAATCCATCTCGCCAAAAGAGGGAACGATTCTCAAGAGGCGGGCAAATGTGAATGCCGCTATGATATAGAGCAAGACGGCTATCAGAATAATGGATTTAAAACCCCAACTAATGGCGATTAACACTGTCGCCGAACTTCCGATAACGGAGAAGAAACCGTTTATGCTCCACGC
>Ga0315278_10004291_pt1 | contig 12845 bp, 11 predicted proteins | sample YL17G06_0_MG_FD_203880 | JGI IMG/M metagenome (GOLD analysis project Ga0315278, IMG submission 203880) | Sediment microbial communities from Yellowstone Lake, YNP, Wyoming, USA - YL17G06_0 | ecosystem: Environmental > Aquatic > Freshwater > Lake > Sediment | place: USA: Wyoming | collected...
CGTCGGTGGGCACCTACATCGCCATGGTCGTCCCGCTCATCATCTCGCTCTTCGGGGATCCGATGGACACCCTCATCCTGTTCATCTTCTTCACCGCCTGCCAGCAGTTGGAGAACTACGTCCTGTCGCCCCGTATCACGGCGAAGACGATGGAGCTGCACCCGGCTATCGCCTTCGGTTCGGCGATGGTCGGAGCCGCGGTAGCGGGACCGATAGACTCCTCGGAAACCGGTGGAGGAGGTCAGCCTGACCGATGACATCAAGGCTCGCTGGCGGCAGTTCAGACGCGACCGCCTCTCTCGCAAGGGTCCCGCGTGACAGAACCTCCCGGACCCGCCGATAACCCGGACCCGGTCGACGGGATGCACGAGAGCCGATCCGAACGTCTGGGGCGAACCGCACGACAGGGAGCCGAGCGAGCCAAGGTGATCTCCGCCGACCTCGCGGAGCGTTCGGAACGGGCTCGCGGGCATTACCGCTCCGTCGACACGGCCTTCGTGGCCCATCAGCGCGACCGACGGCTCGCGGGCGGACTTCTGGCCGGCGCTCTGGCTTTTCGGATCTTCCTGCTTCTGCTGCCGCTCGTCCTCGTGTTCGTCGCGGGCTTCGGTCTCTACAGCCGGAACGACGCCGCCGGTGCCCCATCGGCGGGTCAGCGGATGGGACTTACCGCCTACACGGCCAACATCGTCGATCAGGCGACGGCGGAATCCTCCACGGGCACTTTCGTGGCGCTGGGCATCGGACTCGTCGGCATCTTCTTCGCATCGCGTTCGACCATCAAGGCGCTCAGGGTGATCCACGCGCTCGCGTGGCAGTTGCCGATCCCCAGACTCAAGGCCGGGTGGAAGACCGTCCTGGTCTTCTCCGGTGTGGCCACCGGGTTGTGGCTCTTCGCGGCGGCCACCGGCATCCTACGGACCGCCGGCCCGCTCGGGCTCCTCGCAGCTCTGCTGCTACGAACCGCCTTCTACGCGGGACTGGTCGCATGGATGAGCGCGACCATGCCTCACCCAGCCGAAACGGGGTTCCGCGACTACCTTCCGGGGGCGGTCGTCGCGGCCGTCGGACTCCAGGCCATGCAGTTGTTCTCCGAGATCTACCTCGTCCACAAAGCGCAGAGCTTCTCCGCCCTCTACGGCGGACTCGGCGTAGCGGCGGTGCTCCTTCTGTGGCTCTATCTCATCGGACGGTTGATCGTGGGTGCGGCGATGGTGAACGCGACCCGATGGGAACGCCGCCAGACCGAGGGACCGACACAAGCAGCCGCCGACTAGACTGCTGTCCTACTGAACGGATGGCTCACTAAGACGGAGGCAACAGATGCTGATAATCGCGATCCTCGTGTTCGGCATGGGGGCAGGCTGGGTGGCACAGATGATCCTCGGAGAAGGGAAAGGCAACTGGGGCCAGGCTCTGGGCGTCGGCCTGGCAGGCTGCTTCGTCGGCGGGGCGCTCGCCAGCCTGATAGCGGGCGAAGGGTTCGCTCTGAAGCCGAGCGGCATCATCGGCACGATCGTCGGCGCCGTGCTCGTTCTTGCCATCTGGACGCTGATAACGAAACGTAAGGCCTAGCTCGAGCGCGACGACTTCTTCGCTCGCCCTCGCCCGAAGGCGTCGATCCGCCCCCAACGCCCGGGGATGTCCAGTAGCTCGAGCCGACCGAACCCTTCCGGAAGCGCCGGATCCACTATCAGGTGATCGCCGATCGGCTCTAGGCCGAGCATCGTCCTGAGGAAGAGCAGCGGGGCTCCCGTCGACCAGGCCTGGGGGCTGCACGCCGTCGGGTACTGCACCGGGTACTTGGTCATGGACCGCGGATACCCTCCGAACGCTTCCGGTAGCCGACCGCCGAAGAACCGCGCGGCGTCGAGGTTGCCCGCAGCAACGCGGGCGGCTTCCTGCTTGAAACCGTAGCGACGGAGCCCCCACGCGATGAACGAGTTGTCGAACGGCCAGACCGTTCCCACGTGATAGCCGATGGGGTTGTACCTTCCCTCCCCCACCGCCATCGTGCGGATGCCCCAACCCGAGAACAGTCGGTCTCCCATCAGATGTCGCATCACCGAGCGCGCCTTCGAAACGTCGACGATCCCGCTCCACAGCAGGTGTCCGTTGTTCGAGGTCAGGGAATCGACCTGGCGTCCGTCGACGTCGAGCGCGACGGCGAAGTACCCGCCCTTCGCGATCCAGAAGTCCCGGTTGAACCGCCGCTTCAGATCCGCAGCTTCCTTCTCGAGTCTCGTCGCCAGCTCCGGATCCCCCCAGACCTCGCGGGCGAGTCGAGCGCCGCGCACCTTGGCGTCATAGGCATAGCCCTGGAGCTCGCAGGTCGCGCGTGGGAAGCCGGGGAGCTCTCCGCTGCTGTAGGAGATGGAATCCCAGGAATCCTTCCAGCACTGGTTCTCGAGTCCCGTCTCTTCGTTGCGTCGCTTGTACGCCACGTAGCCGTTGCCCTGCAGGTCCGCGTACTCGTCGATCCAGTTCAGCGCGGCTCGCGCCTCGTACTCGAGGGACCTAACCAGTTTCGTGTCGCCTGTCCACCTGTGGTACTCGTCGAGCAGGACCACATAGAGCGGAGTCGCATCTGCGCAGCCGTAGTAGGGCGAGTGCGGCCTCTCCTCGAACGCGGTCATCTCCCCGAATCGCATCTCGTGCAGGATCCGACCCGGGTCCTCGTCACGGAAGTCGTCGCTTCGCGTGCCCTGCCGCTCGCCAAGGGCCATCAGCGTCGTCGCGGCGAGTTCGGGCGTGAACGGCAATGCTTGAAGGCTGGTGAAGATGCTGTCCCTTCCGAACATGGTCATGAACCACGGAAGGCCGGCCGCCGGAAGCGAGTGACCCGGGAGCGTCTGGGTCGAGAATCGCAGCGCGGCCAGATCCACCAGGCTCCGCTGATACGTGACCCTCAGCGCGTCGTCGTCGCATTCGAGATGCGGTGCCTTCTCGACCCACTTCTCCAATCCACGCGCCATGCTTGGCCGTCCGGTTCGACCACCTCGCTCTACCTGCGAGCCGGCCGCGATAGGCATGCCCGCGCGCACCTCCAACTGGGTGCTCCATCGTCCGTGAGGCGGGATACTCACCGCGAACGAGAGCCCGCCCTTGTCGATCTGCGCCGGCTCAGACGAGGAGATGAAGGTCTCCCGTCTGAAGGTCTCCCGCTGGTACTCCAGCACCAGTCCGTCTGGTTCCACGCGGCTCGCGTATTTGCCCTTCTTCTTGAGCGCATCCTTCACCTCGAACAGATCCGCGAAATCGCTGTCCGCATCGACCCTGAGCGAGAACTTCGCCGGCTTCTCGTCGTGGTTCATGACGGTGATCGTTTCCGAGAACCCAGCGCCGACCGAGCGGAACCGGATCACGGAAAGCTTGGCGTCGATGTATACCGTGCCCGTTCCCGGGACCAGGAAGAACCGCGTCTCGTAGTAGTGCAGGTCGTCGGTGGACAGGGCATTGAGGCGCTGCCCGTCGATCGTCAGGACCCACTTGGAAAGGAACCTGGTGTCGAACGAGAACAGCCCGGTGGGATCCGTCAGCGTCGCTTCGATGTCACCGGATTCGTCGCTGACGACGAACGTGTTCCCTTCGAGGATCTGCACCAGGCCGCCGCTCATGGCTTCACCCCCGCTGCGCTGGGTGGTGCTGGGAACAGCCTCTGGAACAAGATCACGAGCCCGAGGTCGCCCTCGCACGTTGCCGCGCCTCGAAGCACAGCGGCCAGCGCGTTCGCCCTACCCGTCACCATCTTGGCGAAGAGCGGCCGTTCGGCCTGGATCGTGGCGTCCGCCTTGCCGTCTTTGCGCGAAACGCGGATGTCCCCGGCGCGGATGGAGACCTGCCAATGCTCGACCGCCTCTCCGTTGGAGATGTCGAACCGAACTGTGCCGGATGCTCGCTGCAGCAGCGGCTCGTGTTGGCGTCGCGCGAGATCCTCGAAGAAGAGTTCGATCGGGTCGGGCTTCTTCCTGGTCGCGTTCGATGAGGTCAACGCCGCCTCCTTGTCTGGACTGGAACCAGCCTAACGCCGAGGGCTGGGAGGCGGCGCCTAGACCCCCGAGGTGGCCTTGATCCCGCCATCGGCGATGGCCTTCTGCAGCAGCGCGAAATCACCCTCGTTCTGGTCGGCGTAGGCCCGCGCGAACTCTCCCAGCGCCACGTCGAACGAGGCCGAGTTGCCGAGGTAGGAGGCGATCGCGATGCGGTCCCCCGACCGCGCGTGCGCCCGTGCCAGCGTCCACCCGCACAGGCGCGTATAGAGTTCCATCCCCCGTGGGATGATCCGCTCGAGGTCAGCCGACCCCTTCCAGTCGCGCAGCTGGCGGATGTAGAAGTCACGCTCCACACCGTCGTAGCCGGTGACGTGCTGCCAGCCGAGGAAGATGTCGGAGGTGGCCTGCATCAAGCGCTGACCCTCCACAACACGCTGCCCCGCATGCTTGACCGCGCTCTTCCCGACGAAGCGCTCCAAAACCGATGCCTGCGCCTCCTTCATCTGCAGGAACAGCGGATCGTTGCCATCGCGGCCGAGGAACAGCCCGATGAAGGCGCGCGTCCCCACGCTACCGACACCCACAACCTTGCGTCCCATATCGACGAGGCGGAACTGTTCGAGCAGGTGGCGGCGATCGCTCGTCAGGGTCCGTCGGTACCCTCTGAGCATTCCCCGCAGCTGATCGAGGAGTGCATCCCGCTCCTCGCCGGTGAAGAGCTTGTCCATGGGAACGATCAGCGGCGGATCGTCGATGATGCGCGGTTCCCCGTTGACGTCGCGAACGAGCTTGGTATAGGCCTGCATGGAATCGTGGGCCTTGGCGCGAGCTACGATTTCAGTCGTCCGCTTGATCTCCTGCTTCGCCAAGGATCCGCGAAGCTCCGCGAACGCGCTCTCTATGTCGAACCGGGCATACCAGACCTCCAGCTCCGTCTTCGACGCGAAGGACGCCATGGACTCACGGTAGTTGCGGCCGAGTTCGCTCAGGACACGGGCGCGTTCCTTGGTGGAGAACCCACGGTGACGACCGGCGATCTCGAAGCTCGCGGCCATCCGTTTCACGTCCCATTCCCACGGGCCCGGAAGCGTCTCGTCGAAGTCGTTGAGGTCGAACACCAGCGCGCGCTCGGGAGAGCCGTACGCACCGAAGTTCGCCAGGTGCGCGTCGCCGCAGAGCTGAACGCGCAGCCCCGAGGTCGGCGTGGCGGCGAGGTCGGAGGCCATCACCAGGGCCGCGCCGCGGTAGAAGGCGAACGGCGACGCCGACATCCTCCCGTAGCGGATCGGCAGGAGTTCCGCCACACGCGACGCCTCCTGCTCCCGGAGCAGTCCGACCGGGTCCCGACCCTCGGAGGACGCCAACTGGCCGTGGGACGAGCGGGGTGCCGCCTTTCGGGCCGCGCGCCCGAGCGCTCGACGTTGCTCGACGCTGGGATGGCCGACCACGTCGGCTGCAGGTTCCGGTGAGGAGGCCTTGGGCTCGGAGGGGGTGGAGCGTCGCGGCTTGGAGTCCTTCGTCATCGGTTCCTCCTGGCTAGGTTTCGGAGCACGTCCGAACACGATACTTCAGCAGGCGCGGTCGGACACCCTCGCCCGGGCCGAGCGCCTTATTCACTAGGATGCCCTTGGTGGAAGCTGCGCGGACGACCCTCGGCGTCATCGACATCGGGTCGAACTCCGGCCGGTGCGTGGTCTTCGAGCTCGCCCCGGGTGGCCACATCCACGTCGTTCGCGACTCACGCGCGCCTCTTCGCCTCGCTCGCGAACTCGAGGACGACGGGTCCCTGTCCGACGACGCTATCGAACGCTCCCTCGACGCTCTGCGCGATTTCCGCTCGGTCCTCGATGGAGCCGACACTCCTTGGATCCTGGCGGTCGCGACTTCGGCGGTGCGGGAGTCCTCCAACGCCAAGCTGCTCGTCGAGCAGGCGGCCGCGAACGGTCTGGACCTTCGCGTGATCAGCGGCGAAGGCGAGGCTCGGTTCGCTTTCATGGGAGCGGCCTACGGTCTGCCCGTCCACAACGGCCTGCTCATCGACGTCGGCGGCGGAAGCATGGAGGTGGCACGTTTCCGCGATCGCGCTCTCGTCCGAAGCTGGACACTGCCGCTGGGCGCCCTGCGTCTATCCGACGACTTCCTGCATTCCGATCCACCGTCCCGCAAGGAGCTGAAGCGACTGCGCGACCACATCGCCACCGTGCTCGCCGACGCGGATATCCCGAACTTAGCCGACGACGAGGTGCTGGTCGGCACTGGCGGAACCGTCCGTAACCTCGCGAAGATCGACCGGAAGCGCCGCGCCTACCCCATCCAGCGATTGCACGGCTATGAGGTATCGGTGGGAGGACTCGACCTGATAACGGCGTCGCTGGCGGAACACTCCGCGCTCCAACGCGCGCGGATGGCGGGGCTGAACCCCGACAGGGTCGACTCCATAGTAGGGGGAGCCTTCGTCGTGTCCGGCGTACTCGAGCAGGTCGCGGCGGAAAGCATCCTCGTGTCCGGCCTCGGGCTGCGGGAAGGCGTCGCGCTCGCCGAGATGGGAGTCGAGCAACTCCCCGACCCCGTTCGCGTAAGGCAGGCATCTATCGCAGCACTCGGCTCTCGCTTTACGGGATGGTCTCTCGAGCGCGCCGAGCGCGCCGCGACGCTGGCGCAGTCACTGTTGGACGCCGTGGCTCCGGACTTCCCCGAGGAGATGCGCGGAACGGTTCGCCAGGCGGCCCACATGCTGGAGATGGGCGGCAGCATCGACTTCTACAACCGGCAGGATCACGCGGCGCAGCTCGTTGCCGGCTCGGACCTGCTCGGCTTCTCACATCGCGGCCTGGCCCTCCTCGCGGCTCTCATCCACTTCTCCGAGTCAGACCGCTTCCCGATGAAGTCCAACCGGCCCCTGCTCGGCGACGAGGATCGACCGTGGCTCGCACGGGCCGGCGTCGCTCTTGAACTGGCCGATGAACTCGACGCCCGCTTCCCCCCTAGCGCCACCCTGGTCCCCGAGTGGCGCGTCGAGGGCAAGGAGGCCCATCTGGTGTCGCCGGTCCCGCCCACCTGGGCGCCCCGGGAGGTCTCGCTGCGGTTCAAACGGGCCTTCGGTCTGCGACTCGTGATCCCCCGGGCCTGACCCTCCGCGCCGCCACGACCCGCCGAGACGGGCTGGTCCGAAACGGCCCCGGGGCACTAGGATGGGTCCGTGGACGATGCGGCCCCGCGCATGGTTGCCCCCCCTGCGGGGCGCTCCCTCGACGAACCCGGCCGATATGTGAACCGGGAACTGTCGTGGCTGGAGTTCAACGCGCGCGTCCTCGCCCTGGCCGAGGACAAGAACCTGCCGATCCTCGAGCGGGTCCGCTTCATGGCCATCTACAGCCGCAACCTCGACGAGTTCTTCCAGATCCGGGTGGCAGGGCTGCGCGAGCAGATGGCTGCCGGCATCATCCGCCCCTCGGTCGACGGGCTAACTCCGGCCGAACAGCTCAACGCCATCCGCGAACGCGTCCGTACGCTCTCCAGCCGGCGCAACCGCATCCTGACCAAGAACATCCTGCCCAAGCTCGCATCTGAGGGCATCTACCTCGTGGACTGGGACGAAACCGCCAAAGCCGACCGCGTCGCGCTGCGCCGCCATTTCGAGGAACAGATACTGCCCATCCTCACACCGCTGGCGGTGGATCCGGCGCACCCGTTCCCTTACATCTCCAACCTGTCGATCAACCTCGCTGTCGTCGTGCGCGATCCGAAGTCGCGCCACCGCCGTTTCGCGCGAGTGAAGGTGCCCCAGAGCCTTCCGCGCCTGGTGCCGATCAGGGATGGGTCCACGTTCATTCCGACGGAGCAGATAGTCGCCGCGCACATCGGCGAGCTGTTCCCCGGCATGGACATAGTCTCCTGCTACCCGTTCCGGGTGAGCCGCGACGCAGACATGGACGTCGAGACGTCGGAGGCGGACGACCTGCTGTCCGCGATCCAGGAGAGCGTCCGCAAACGGCAGCGCTCCCCCCAGGCAGTGCGTCTCGAGATCGATCCGACGATGAGCAAGTCCGTGGCCGCCCTGCTGCTCGAGGAACTCGAACTCACCCCGCAGGACATCTACATGACCAAGCCGTTCCCCGGCGTGGGCGACCTCTTCGAGATCGCCAAGCTGGACCGCCCCGAGCTGAAGTTCAAGACGTGGCCCGCGGTGACCCAGCGGCGCCTCGCTCCTGTCGTCAGCGGCGAGCGCAGCATCTTCTCCGTCATACGCGAAGGCGACCTCCTGGTGCAGCACCCGTACGACTCGTTCGAGACCTCGGTGGCGGCGTTCCTGGACGAGGCGGCGCGCGACCCCGACGTGCTCGCGATCAAGCAGACGCTGTATCGCACGTCGGTCAAAGACAGTCCGGTCATCCGCTCGCTCGTCCGCGCAGCCGAGAGCGGGAAACAGACGCTCGCGATGGTCGAGATCAAGGCTCGCTTCGACGAGCAGGCCAACATCGGATGGGCGCGCATCCTTGAGCAGGCGGGGGTCCACGTGGTCTACGGCGTTGTGGGCCTGAAGACCCACGCCAAGCTCTCGCTCGTCGTCCGCCAGGAGGAGGGGGGCATCCACCGTTACTGCCACATCGGGACCGGCAACTACCACCCGGTAACGGCGACTACGTATGAGGACATCGGGTTGCTGACCGCGGATCCCGAGATCGGGGCCGACGTACAGGACCTGTTCAACTACATCACGGGTTACAGCCGCCAGGACGACTACCGTGCCGTGCTCGTCGCACCGCTGGCGCTGCGCAACAGGCTGGTCGAGATGATCGAGGAAGAGGCTGCCGCCGGACGCGACGGCCGGATCGTTCTGAAGATGAACAGCCTCGTGGACCCGGGCATGATCGATGCCCTGTACGCCGCATCGAAGGCGGGCGCGCGCATAGACCTGCTCGTGCGAGGAGCGTGTTGTCTACGCGCCGGCGTGCCGGGACTCTCGGAGAACATCAGGGTGCGCTCGATCGTCGGCAAGTACCTCGAGCACTCACGGGTGTTCCGTTTCGGCAGTCAGCGGCGTGGTGCACGGTACTTCATCGGCTCTGCGGACCTCATGCAGCGCAACCTCGACCACCGGGTCGAGTGCGTCACTCCGATCAGAGACCCTGCTCTCACAGAACATCTCGAGGAGATCCTTCACATCGAACTTGCCGACGACACCCTCGCGTGGGAACTCGGACCGAAAGGCTGGTCCAAGCTTCCGTCCAAGAAGGGCATCAACGCTCATGTCGCCCTTCAGGAACTGGCCACCACTCGCAACGGCTACCTTGGCGGAGGCGGAGGCACATGAGGGCCGAACGCGAGATCAAGCTGGCGGCCGCACCCACGTTCGCCATGCCGGACCTGGCTTCACTTGGCGAGGACCTGGTCGTCAGCACCGCTCCCCCGGAACGCGCCACCACCACCTATCAGGACACCACCGACCTCCGCCTTGCCCGCGCCGGTGTGAGCCTGCGCTTCCGTACCGGCGAGGGCTGGACCGTCAAGCTTCCGGGAACGGCCAAGGGCTCCATGCTCTCCCGCCCCGAGATCGCCTTCCCCGGAGACGAGTCCGTGCTCCCCTCTGACGCCCGAGAACTGGTGCTCGGCTACACGCGGACCGCAGTCCTCACAACCGCGGCCCGCCTTCGCACCGTGCGGAACCGCACCTTCATCGACAACGCGGAGGGCACGCATCTGCTCGAACTGGACGACGATGAGGTGTCGGTCCTCGCCTCCGGCAACCGCATCGCGGCTCGTTTCCGCGAACTCGAGGTCGAACTCACCGAACACACACCCGCCGACCTGCTCGACGCCGTCGTCTTCCGGCTCCGCCAGGCTGGGGCCGCGGAACACGACCCCATCTCCAAGTACGCGCGAGCGCTCGGCCCCCGGGCAGCACAAGCGCCCGACGTCGTAGAGGAGCCCTTGCCGCCCCGTCCGACGGTCGCCGATCTCATCCGCCACGCCCTGACCGCGTCGGTAGCACACCTGGTCCGTTGGGACCCCGTCACCCGGCTGGACCAGGACGTGGAAGGCGTGCACCAGATGCGCGTCGCGGCGCGCCGGATGCGTTCGAACCTGCGCACCTTCGCGACCTACGTCGATCCCGACTGGGACGCCGCGCTTCGCGAGGAGTTGGCCTGGATAGGCGGGGTGCTAGGCGCCAACCGCGACGCGGACGTTCGGCTCGAACGACTCCGCTCGCGCGCTCTTGCGCTGCCCGACCCGACCATCGCGGACCCCCTGCTCGAAGCGCTCGACAAGGAGCGCGAGGTGGCGCACCACGAGGTTCTCGAGACGTTGCGCAGCGACCGCTACCTACAACTCCTCGACGCGCTGGTCGAAGCGACCCGCTTCCCGCCGCTCGCGGCAGCCGCCGAGGGCCCCGCGTCGGAACTGACCACCGCGGTACAGGGCCAGTGGGATTCGCTCCGCACTCGGGTCAAGCGCAACGAGAAGCCGCCGACCGATGCGGAACTCCATCGCGTGCGCATCCACGCCAAGCGCTGCCGTTACGCCTCTGAAGCCCTCGAACCGTTGGCGGGCAAGGATGCCAAGGTCTTCGCCGCCGCGGCGGCGGACCTGCAGACGGTGCTCGGCGACCACAACGACGCCATCGTCATGCGCGAGTGGTTGCACGGCGGCGCCGCGGCCGACGCTCGGTCGGCGTTCGTCGCGGGCGAGCTCGCCGGATTGGAACTCGCCGAAGCGGCGACCGCCCGCAAAGCCTGGCGCAAGACGTGGAAACGCCTGAACGCCCGACGCGAACCGCAGCGGTGGAAGTAGACGTCGTTCGAGCCGCGGGCGGCGTAGTCTGGCGCACCTTCCGAGGCCGACGACAGGTCCTGATCGTGCACCGCCCTGCCTACGACGACTGGTCGTTGCCCAAGGGCAAGCTCGACGGGGACGAGACCGAGGCGTATGCCGCGGTTCGCGAGGTCCAAGAAGAGACCTCCTCTACATGCAGTCTCGGCCGAGACCTCGGAACGATCGCGTACGCCGACTCGCTAGGTCGGCCCAAGACCGTCCGCTTCTGGCAGATGCAGGTGCGCGAGGGCAAGACCGAGCCGGCCAACGAGGTCGACGAGGTGCGTTGGGTCACCTTCGACGAGGCCGCAGGCCGTCTTTCCTATCTCCGCGAACGCGAAGTGCTCCGCCGCTTTCAACCTCCCCCCGCGCCCGGCGAATCCGCGACCGTCTACCTCATCCGTCACGCCAAGGCCGGTGACCGCACCCTGTGGAGCCTTCCCGATGATCAGCGCCCCTTGAGCGACCCCGGCCTGCGCCAGGCCGAGGACCTCGCCGACACACTGGGCGACATCCCGCTGGCGAAGTTAGCGTCGAGCCCGTATCTGCGATGCACGCAGACGCTCGAACCGCTCGCACGTAGCCGAGACATGGGCATCGAGACCACCGACGCGCTTGCCGAAGGCGCCGACGCCTCGGAAGCGCTGGCATGGCTCGCAGAAGCCGCCCGCTCCGGGTCCTCCGCAGCATCAACCCACGGGGACGTCATGATGTTCGGCGTGGAGGAACTCCTGGACGGGGGCGTCCGCCTGCGCGGCAACAAGGTCGCCTTCAAGAAGGGCTGCACGTGGGAACTGACCGTCGTAGACGGGGTCTTCACGACAGCGCGGTACAGGCGTCCGCCCAGATCCGACCGCTGACGCCGACCTGCCCTGCTACGCGCCCGCTTGCTCCAATGCGTCGTAGATGACCTTGGATTGGGCTTCGGTTAGCGCGTGGGTGAACTCCTTGCGCGAGACGACGTCCTTCGACCGTACCTGTGCGATGACCTCCCCGACAGGATCTGGCTCGCCGATCACCAGCAGCGCGGAGCTGTCCGGTGGCAGCGCGTCGTGCAGGCTCTGGATGAACTCCGGGGAGAGCAGCAACTCGTGTCGGTGGTCACCACCCATGGAGGCTCCGACACCGGCTCCGCCGGCCAGACCCGCAAGCAGTCCGATCGGGCCGAAGAGAAGAGCACCGGCGGCGACGCCTATCGCTGCACCCGTGGCCGCGTGTTGCCCGACGGACGGGCGATCGGAGAAGGTGTTCACGCTGAACTTGCCGTCCGCGTGATGCTCGAGCACGGCCATGTCGTTCACCATGTTCAGATCGCCGACCTGGGTAAGCCCCTTCACGACCCCTTCGGCCGCCGTTGCTCCCTCGAACGTCACCACCCCGACCGCGTAGCCCGGGCTCATCGCCGGTGTCATCATCCCGACCTCCTATTCCTCCCGGCCGCTCAGGCCGGGTCAGTCCTTGGCGGCTTCCTTGACCTTCTCCACGCTTTCCTTGTCGGCCTTCTCCTTGTCAATCTTGTCGGCCTTGGCCAGCGCCTTCTCGACCTGGGCAACCCAGACCTCGTCGAAGATCGCGATGATGCCCGAGCTGTTCGGCGGCAGCACGTCTTCCACGTTCTTCTTGATCTCATGCTCGCGGTGGTGGGACATCAGTCCACCGACGGCGGCACCGCCGGCGCCCGCCACGATGGCGGAAGCGATGATGGACGGCGGGAATATCAGGCCGAGGACGACTCCGGCCGCAGCTCCGACCATCGAGCCCTGAGCCACCTCGTGGGCGTTCTCCTTGACGGAGATCTTGCCTTCGGCATCGCGGCTCACGAGCACGGCAACATCCATGAAGATGATGCCTCCTTTGACGAGTTCCTTGAGCGCGTCGAAGTCCGCCTGAGCGCTGTCCGCATCACCGTATGCGGCGATGTAGAGATCCACTGGCACGTCGTTGCTCATCCTCTTCCCCTTCCTGTCGGTCAGAGGCCGACGGTCGTTCGCGGGCGCAATCCGAATCGCGCGATGCAGACAACCCTACCCGGAAGGGGGC
>Ga0315278_10004293_pt1 | contig 12841 bp, 8 predicted proteins | sample YL17G06_0_MG_FD_203880 | JGI IMG/M metagenome (GOLD analysis project Ga0315278, IMG submission 203880) | Sediment microbial communities from Yellowstone Lake, YNP, Wyoming, USA - YL17G06_0 | ecosystem: Environmental > Aquatic > Freshwater > Lake > Sediment | place: USA: Wyoming | collected...
TCCGCCGAACGCAGGCTGGAGCAGCACCCGGACTGAGGGTCGGGGTGCGGGCCACGGCTCGACGCGGTTTGACGGACGCGCGGCGGCGGACCTACCGTCCGGCCATGACGGGGGATGCCGGAGGGCAGGAGCGACGGTTCGGGCGCCTCGCGGATGTCGCGGACAGCGGCGTCACCTACGGCTCGTACCTGCAGATCCCGGGGCTCCTGGGGCTCCAGCATCTTCGGTCCGATCCGCCGGTGCACGACGAGCTGCTGTTCATCGTGGTGCATCAGGCTTACGAGCTGTGGTTCAAGCAGCTGCTGTTCGAGCTCGGTTCCGTGCGCGACCTCATGACCGAGGGCGAAGGCGAGCGCGCGCGCCACTACCTCGTGCGCGTGCACGCGATCGAACGCGTGCTGATCGAGCACATCCAGGTCCTGCAGACGATGACCCCGCAGGACTTCCTCGAGTTTCGGAAGCTGCTCACGCCCGCGAGCGGGTTCCAGTCCGCGCAGTTCCGCGAGTTGGAGTTCGTGAGCGGCTTGAAGGACGCGCGGTTCCTGGAGGACCTCGCCGCGGCACCCGAGGAGCGCGAACGGCTGCAGCGCCGCCTGGACGAGCCGACGTTGTGGGACGGATTCTGCGCGTTGCTGGAAGGCGCGGGCCTGCCGATGCCGGTGGGCGACGAGCCCGAGCGCGAGGCATCGCTCGTCGCGATGGCGCGTGAGCACCCCGACCTGTTCGCGGTGAGCGAGGGTCTGCTCGATCACGACGAGGCCGTCGCTCAGTGGCGCTACCTGCACGTCTTGATGGTGGAGCGTGAGATCGGGGCGAAACGCGGGACGGGAGGGAGCAGCGGCGTAGGCTACCTGCGCTCCACGCTCGACAAGCGGTTCTTCCCCGAGTTGTGGGGCCTGCGCAGCCGCCTGTAGCGGTGGCGCTATCATCCGCGCAGATGGACGTCTCCAAACTGCGTGCCTCCGCGAAGGCCTCGTCGTTCACCGAATCCGTGATCCGCGACATGACGCGGCGTTCCGATGAGCGCGGCGCGATCAACCTGGGGCAGGGGTTCCCGGATTTCCCGGCCCCGCAAGTGTTGAAGGACGCGGCCACACGCGCGATCGCCGAGGATCACAACCAGTACCCGGTTACGTGGGGGGTGCCGGCGTTCCGGCGCGCGATCGCGGCTGCGTACGCGCGCGACTACGACATGGCGGTGGATCCCGATACCGAGGTCTGCGTCACGTGCGGATCCACCGAGGCGATGATGGCCGCGTTCCTGGGCGTGCTCGATCCCGGCGACGAGGTCGTGTTGTTCGAGCCGTTCTACGAGAACTACGGGCCGGACGCGATCCTGACCGGCGCGGTGCCGCGGTACGTACGGCTCCGGGCGCCCGACTGGTCCTTCGACGAGGCGGAGCTGCGCGCGGCGTTCAGCGATCGCACCCGCGCGGTGGTGATCAACACGCCCAACAATCCCACCGGCAAGGTGTTCACGCGCGCCGAGCTGGAGCTGGTGGCCGGGCTGTGCGAACGGTTCGACGTGGTCGCGATCACCGACGAGATCTACGAGCACATCCGCTACGACGGCGCCGTGCATGTTCCGATGGCCACGATCCCGGGGATGGAGCGGCGCACGATCACGATCAGCGCGCTGTCGAAGACGTATGCGGTGACCGGCTGGCGCGTTGGGTGGGCCGTGGCGCCGGAGCCCCTGATGGCGGGGATCCGCTCGGTGCACGATTTCCTCACGGTGGCGGCGGCCGCGCCCCTGCAGATGGCCGGCATCGATGCGCTGGAGCTGCCCCCCGCCTACTTCCTCGCCATGGCCGCGAGCTACGCCGAGCGCCGCGACACCATGATGCGGATCCTGAAGGAGACAGGGTTCGAGGCCCAGGCGCCGTCGGGCGCCTACTACGTGATGGCGGACTGCGCCCACCTGGGCCTGGGCGACGACGTCGCGACCGCGCTTCAACTCGTGGAGCAGGTCGGCGTCGCCACCGTGCCGGGCTCGTCCTTCGTGTCGCGGCCCGAGGACGGTTCCCACCTGTTGCGGTTCGCGTTCTGCAAGCAGCTGGAGACGCTGGAAGCCGCGGGCGAACGACTGCGGTCCCTTGTTCAGTAGGCGTTGCTCATCGCCGGTAGGTTTGACCGCCACCATCGGACGGGGATAGGGTCCGAATAGTTAGGAAAGTTTCCTTATGTCCGGGGCCCGAGGCGCCCCGGGGAGTTCGAGGGGGGAGTCCGCATGTCGTCACCGACCAGTCTCGTCCGAGTGACCATCGTCGCGACCGCGATCGGCTTGATAGCGGCTGCGTGCAGCAGCGGCGGTAGCGACTCGAGTTCCCCTTCGGGGGCATCGGGCTCTGCGGCAGCGCCGTCGGGTGAGATCACCTTCTTGGTGTCGTCGACGCCGACCGTCGACAACCTCATCAAGTTGATCCCCGACTTCACGGCTCAAACCGGGATCAAGGTGAACGTCGCGAACATCGACTACGACGCGATGACACAGAAGGAGACGCTCGACCTGCGCTCGAAGACGGGACAGTACGACGCCTTCTGGGTGGAGGGAACCTTCCTGCCTCGCTACGTGGGACAGCTGAACGGACTCGAGCCGATCGCGGAATATGCGACCTCCCAGGGAGTGGACCTTCCCACGTCCGACTTGGCGTCCACGCTCGTGGATAACTTCTCCGTGGACGGCACGCTCTATGCCATGCCGTTCGAGAACACGTTGATGATGTCGGCCGTGCGCGACGATATCTACCAGCAGGGCGGCCTCCAGCCGGCGACCACTCTGCCCGACTACCTGTCCAACGTTCAGGCGCTGAACGATCCTCCGACGGTGTACGGCACGGAGATCATGGGGCAGCAGGGAGAGCCGGTCTTCTACGAGTGGGTGAATTGGCTGTGGGGCGAGGGAGGCGACCTGTTCGACAGCGCTGGGACTCCCACATTGGATACGCCGGAGGCCATCAAGGCGACCGACGATCTCCTTACATTGGCGAAGAGCGCTCCCGCGGGTGTGGCGAACTACAGCTGGGACCAGGCGGCCACGTCTTTCGCCACGGGGCAGGTCTCCACGGCGGTGCTCTTCTCCGACCAGACGCCCGGGTTGCTGGATCCCTCGAACTCCAAGGTGATCGGGAAGTGGAGCTACGTGCCTTTCCCCGGCGACAAAGCAACGGCATTCGGCGGGTACGCGTGGGCGATGAACGCTTCCTCGAGCAATAAGCCCGCTACGCTGGCCTTCATCAAGTGGGCGACCAGCGCCGAGGTGTCGAAGCAGCTCGTGCCGGACGGTTCCTCGCCACCGCAGACCTCCGTGCAGACGGACGCAACGCTGCAGGCCAAGTACCCCTGGTTGAAAGCTGAGGCGGAAGCCTCCTCGCGCGCGATCGTGCCCATCAAGAACACGGCGTACTTCGACCTGGTTGACGCCCTATCGACCGACCTCAACGCGGCTCTGACCGGGAGCATGACGCCGGACGAGGCCATGGCGGACGCGCAGTCGAAGTGGGAGGAGATCCTGGCGTCGCAGTGATCCGCGTCGGGATCGAGGCATGAACCAGATCCTGAAACGAGGAGCGCCGGCCCGTTCGGGCCGGCGCTCTTTCGTGGCCCGTCACAAGGAGGCGCTCTCCGGCTTGGCCTTCATCGCGCCGGCGGCGGGTTTCCTGATCATCGTGATGGGCTACCCGATCGTGTATCTGGTGCTCCATTCGTTCAACAAGGAGAACTTCGCGAACCCCGACGCGGGGGCGACGTTCATCGGGCTCGGCAACTACGCGAGCCTGCTTCAGAACCACGAGTTCTGGCAGAGCACGCGTACCACCGCGCTGATCGTGGTGTTCGCCGTCGCCTTGGAGTTCCTCCTCGGATTGCTGTTGGCGCTCCTGTTGCAACGCGTGCTCGCGGGCCGCCGCGTACTGATCGCCTTGATGCTGATCCCCTCGATGATGATGCCGATCGCGGTGGGACTGATGTGGCGCTACATGCTCGACGACACGTACGGGATGGTGTCCTACTACCTGAGTCGTCTCGGGCTGACGGGGACGGATGGGCTCGTGAAAGGGTCCATCCTTGGGACGTCGCACTCCGCGCTCGCCGCGATCGTTGTCACCGACGTCTGGGAGTGGACGCCGTTCATGGCTTTGATCTTGCTGGCCGGGCTTCAGTCGTTGCCGACCGATCCCTTCGAGGCCGCCGCGGTCGACGGCGCGAGTCTGTGGCAGGAGTTCCGTCACGTCACCATGCCGCTGCTGCGTCCCGCCGTCACCGTAGCGCTGCTGATCCGCATCGCCGACGCCATGCGGATCTTGGACATCGTCTTCTCGATGACGAACGGCGGCCCGGCCAACGCCACCCAGACCACCCAGCTCTACACCTACCGAACGGGATTCGAGCAGTTCAACATCGGGCTGGCGTTCGCCCAGGTGGTTCTAGTCGTGAGCGCCACGATCGTCGTCTGTGCGTTGATATTCAGGCAGGTTGCCGGTGACAGGGTGGCGCGATGACCACGCTGGTGCGGAGTCGCCGTCGCGCAGGATGGCTCGCCACGACCGGCGCCTTCGCGATGGTGGGTCTCCTCCTGGTGCCCGTGGTGTGGACGTTGGAGACCGCGCTGAAGACCAAGGTGCAGGCGTGGTCGCTCCCGCCCCACTGGATCTTCGCGCCCACCCTCGCCAACTTCCACAAGGTGCTCTTCGAACAGGGCTTCGGCCGGTACCTGCGCAACAGCGCGGTCGTTGCGATCGGCACGACGATCGTGGCCCTGACCCTTGGTTCTCTCGCGGCTTACGGCTTCGAGCGGTTCCGTTTCCGCGGGCGTCAGGGTGTGTTCTTCGGGTTCCTCCTCGCCTACATGATCCCGGAGATGGCGATCGCGCTTCCCGCCTACCTGTTGGCCGTCCAGCTCCATCTGCTCGATTCGTACATCCTATTGATCGTGATGCACGCCACCTTCGCGACCGCCTTCGCGACGTGGATGATGCGGGCGTTCTTCAAGGAGGTTCCCCGCGAGATCGAGGAGTCGGCCATGACCGACGGCGCGACGAGGCTGGGGGCATTCCTGCGGATCTCACTTCGCCTGGCGGCGCCGGGGTTGGTGGCCACCGCGGTCTTCTGCCTGATCTTCTCGTGGAACGACTTCCCCTACGCGCTGGTCCTCGCCGGGCTCAAGACACAGACGCTGCCAGTGGCGGTCGGATCCCTGAAGACGCCGGCGGGCACCGCTTGGGGCGGGATCATGGCCGTGACCGTGGTGGCGTTCGTGCCCACGGTGGTCTTCGCGTTCATCGTCCAGAAATGGCTCGTTCGAGGATTGACCTTCGGTGCCGTGAAGTAGCGATCGGCGCGCAGGGTCCGGGCGCTCCATCGATCAGGTCTGCGAACGCGAACCTCGTGAGGTCCCGTGACCATGGGGTCCCTTGCCGTCCCGAGGGGGGGCCGTGGGCCGTACGGTGGCGGTAGGAGACCGGGAGGTTCCCATGGCGCCGCGCGGCGTAAGGTCCGATCGGGATCGGGTGCGGATCCGGAGATTCCTGAGCGAGGCTCGGGGATCCGGGTTGTTAGATGAGGCCACCTTCCGATCGCTCTCGGACTCGCTCGATCGTCCCTTCCCCGTGCCGGTGCCACCACGACCCGACGTCGTGGCCGCATCGAGTGTGCCGTCGACCGTCGTTCCCTTCACCCCAGGACCGGTCGGCGCACCCGTCGGTGCTCTCGCGCCGATCAGGCGCGTCCCGAAGCGGCCGGCGTTCAAGGTCCGAGCGCCCGCAACCGTTGAGCCTCCGGCTTGGCGTGCCTGGACCGGTCGGATGCGCGAGATGGTCGCCTCCGACGTGGCCCTGCACGGCCTCGCGTATCTCGGTGTGTTCTTGATGTTCACCGGGGTGTTCGGATTCGTGGTGTTCGCCTTCGGCGGGCTGGATCCGCTCTGGCGCCCCGTCGCAGAGGCGGCGATCCCTTCGGTGTTCTTCGCGGGGGCCTGGTTCCTGCGCAAGCAGCGCGCTCCGCACGTCGCCGACGCTCTCCAGTTGCTCGGCGGGCTCACGTTGCCCATCGTGGCCTACGCCTCGTTCGTCGACGACGGCGCCGTTCCGCCAGACCCCGTCGGCACCTCGCTCGTCGTGGCGCTCACTGCCGTCTCACTCGCAACGGCCGGCGTCTACTACCTGTGGTGGCGCCGGCACGAGGAGTCGCCCCTGCGCTTCTTGATCGTTCCGATGCTGTGGATGTCCGTGTGGGCCATCGGTGTCTCCCTCGGTGACCCCATCGTGGATGGGTTCGAGATCCGGCAGCCGAACGCGGCGCAGATGGCGCTCTTCACGCTCGCCGTTGCCGTGTCCGGCGCGTTCGCGCGAGCGGTTCCGCGCTGGCGACTCGCGCGGCCGACGCTCGTGGCGGTCGGCCCGGGGCTCGCCCTGGGGTACGGGCTCACGATGGCCGCTGCCTCGGTTGAGGGGTGGCCTGCCTGGTCGATCGCCCTCGCCGGTGCGGCCGCGGTCGCAGGGATCGACCTGCTGGGGGCCACCTCCTCGCGATCGAGGATCACCTACTTCCGGCTCGCGCAGGTGTTCGTCGCCGCCGCCACCACGCTGGCGCTCAGCGAGCCCCTCGGTGCGCCATGGGCAGGGGTTGTCGGCGTCGTCGTGGCGATCGGACTGTTCGAGCGGTGGCGCCGAACCGGCTTGGCTCCACCTGAAGGCTTCGCGTTGGCCGTCGGGTCCGGGCTGGCGCTGATCGCAGCAACCGGCGAAGGCTGGCCACTGTTGGTCGCGTGGAGCACGGCGGGACTCTGGCTGCACGTACGTCAGCACGGCGCCGAGGAGGGAGAGGCCACCTGGATGCGACCCTCCGCCGCGATCGTGCCGATCGGTGCTGCTGCGGGTCTCTTCGCCGTGTTCGACGGCGATACCGCCGTGCTGGTTGCGGCGCTGGTCGTCGCGGCCGCTGCCGCCGTCTATCGGACCATCGGCCGTTCGACGTTCGAGGCCTGGTGGCTCACGGGGGCCGCCGCGGCGATCTCTGTGAGCACCGCGGTGGTCGCCGCGATCGACGGGACCACCGTCACGCTCGGTCTTGCGTCGCTCCTCGCGGTCGCGGTTCTCGCGGTCGCGCCGCGCTCCGCGCCCTTGCGGGTCTGGTGCGCCACGGGCGCGGCTGTGTGGTCGGCTGCGCTCTGGATGGAGATCCTCGGCCTCCCAGACAGCGTGCGCGCACCGGTCGTCGCCGTCGTGGGGGCGAGCGTGGCGGTGGTCGCCACGCTCCTGCGACGGCCGATGGCTGCCCACGTCGAGGCGGCGGGGTCCGCGACGGTCGCGATCGCCGTCGCGGCGGGGTGGGCGACCGGTGGGGAGCTCGTCGCGTTGACGGCGTGGACCGTCGTGTTGTCCTGGTGTGCTATCGGCACCGAGCGTGCGCGTGATCCGCTGATGGCCGGGCTGTCCAGGGTCGGTTGGATCGGCCCGGTGGCCCTGTGGTTGCCTATGGTGCTCCTGGCGGCGAGCGTGCCGGCGTTGGTGCTCGAGGCGGGTCATGAGGCCGGATGGATCGACGGGCCGGTGTCCGCCGGCACGGCTCTCGCCGGGCTGGCGCTCGCGGCTGGGGCGTCCACCTGGTTCCTTGCATCGCTTCGGCGGCCGGCTCGCGTCGCGTCCGATGCCGCCGTGCTACTCGGCATGGCTGCTCTCGGGCTGACGCTCACCGACCCGTGGCCGTTCTGCGCGGCGGCGTGCGCCACGATCGCCGCGGTGGCGATCCTGCGGCCCGCCGTCCGGCGCCCGGTAGACGTCTGGCTGGCCTGGGGGGTCTCCGCACCCTTGACGCTACGACTCGCCGAGGTGGCGGGCGTGCCCGATGACCGGCTCTTCGCCGTCGGGATCTGCTGGGGCGCCCTCGCGCTCGTGGGAAGCCTCGCGGCCGACGACGTGCTTGCCGGCCGTCGCACCTCGGGCGAAGGCGTTCGGACCCCGTGGCTGCTGGCTCCCGCCGTCCTGGGCGCGGTGGGCGTGTCCCTCGGGATCGTGGCCGCGGTCTCACAGCCGGTAGACGTCCAGGCCCCGTGGTTGCTGGTCGGCGCCGTGGTTGCCCTCACGGTCGCGCTGCAGTTGCGGATCGGCGCGGTGTCCGGGCTCGCGTGGGCACTTGCCGCGATCGGAGGAGCCGAGCTCGCGCGCGAGGCGCTCCGCCAGGATCCGTGGATCGCCGTGGCGGTTGCCGTGGTCCCGGCCGTGATCGGGGTGGCCATGCGTCGGCGTGAGCCCGAGGGCATCGAGATGTGGCGGCGGTGGAGCGCGCCCGCGCTCGCCGCGGCGCATGCCATCACGGTCGTGGGTCTCGTGCTGGCCGTGGACGTGGACGACGTGGCGCCCACCTGGCTCGCCGCGGCCGCGCTCTCCTTCGCCCTGGGCGTTGCGATGCGCGGGCCGGCCTGGTTCGTGGCGGGCGACGCCCTCGCACTGGTTGCCGCCTACGACCTGGGTCCGACCTGGTTCGCGATCGCCCTCGGTTTGTCCGCTACCGCGTCGTGGCTCGCCGCCGCTCGGTCCGTCGACGTGACGCGGGGGGTGCTGCAAGGGGTCGGCGTCGCGTTCTGGGCAGCGGCCTGGTCCACGACGATCGAGGCAGCGGGGTGGGCGGACACGTCCGCACTCCGTGCGTCCGCGATCGCAGGGGGGGCGATCGCGCTGGCCGCTGCGGTCGCGGTAAGGAGCCGACGGATCGCCGTGGACTGGCTCGTTCCCCTTGCCGTGCTGGCGGCCACCGGCGTCGCGTGGAGCGTGGTGGGCCTGCACACGGCCGGGGCGACCTCGGGGGATGCGTGGGTACTTGCCGGGGCGCTCGGGGCCGTCGCCGTTTCGCTGGCGATGTCCGCATCGCCGGCCCAGCTCGAACTCCTGCGTGACGCCGCCTCGGTTGCCTTGCTCGCAGCAGGCGCCGAGATCCTCTTCGCGCTCGACCCGACGATCGCGCTCGCCGTTGCCGCGGCGGTTACGGCCAGCCTGATCGCGCTCGGCGTGGCGCTCGTCCTGTGGCGCGCGTCACGTCTGACGTGGGTTCGTCCGCTAGTGGTACTGGGCGCACTCGCTGCCGCAGGGGCGGTACCGCTCGCGTCGCTCGCATGGCCGACGCGCGCCCCGCTCGTCGCGGCCCTGCTCGCGCTGGCCGCCGAGTCGGCCGCCGCAGGGCTCCTCTTCCGAGGTTCCTGGTTCCTGGGCGCGGCTCCCGTGCTCGCATGCGCTTCCTGGCTCACATGGGCGAGCTCGTCCCTCACCGGTGAGCCGATGTGGTTCACGGTTCCGGTGGGCGTGACCGTCCTCATGGTGGTCGAAGTCATCCGGTGGGACCGTCGGCAACGTCACCAGGCCGTGAAGACCTCGGAGCTGGTGGAGGTGGAGCTGCTAGCCATGGCGTTGGTGCTAGGTGTCGCGCCCGTCCGGATCGTCATGGCGGAGCCCTGGGCCGGGCTGGCGGGCGCCTGCCTCGGAGTGGCCGTCGCCGCGTGGGGCGTTGAGACCAGGGTCCGCCGCCGGCTGTGGGCGGGCGTCGCTGCCGTGGCGGCGTGCATGATCCTGATGGTGGCCGTTCCGCTCGTTCGCTACGTGCCGGACATCGCCGGCTCGATGCTGTGGCTCGTGCTCGCCGGCCTCGGTGCGCTGGTGGTGGCGGCCGCCACCCTCATCGAGCGTTCGCGGCCCCGGCTTCGTGCCGCGATGCACCATCTGCACGATCGGTTGGATGACTGGGAGTAGGGAGGGCGTCGTGAACGCAACGAAGCTCCCGTTCCCTCCTGAGGTCCCGCGGGAACGCGGTCGCTTGATGCCGGCTCAGTAGGCGAGTTCGAGCGCGCCCGACAGGAACACCCGGAACCCCTTGGGCTGGGTGCCCGGCAGCGGCGTCACCACCGCCGGATCCGATCCGAGGTCAACCAGCGAGATCGATCCGTCACGGAACCGGACCGCCATCTGCCCCAGCGCCCGGGAGACGCTGTAGTCGACGACCTTCCCCACGATCAGAGGCGACGTCGTTCCCGAGGCCAAGTCGATCTTCACGAGGCCGCGGACGCTGTGGGGGCGCCAGCTCCAGGCCACCAGTGTCTTGGGATCGAGCCACACGGGACGGAGCAGCGCCCGGGTGCACGTCGCGGGCGCCACACGCCGCGGGTGCGAGCCGTCGACGCCCATCACCCAGATCGATCCGGTGCAGGACCGCTGGCCGTCCTTCTTCGTGAAGGCGATCCTGGTTCCCGCAGGGTTGAACGAGGGATACGACGAGTTGCCATCCGTGGTGAGCCGGCGCACGCGGTGACGATCGGTGCGCGCCGTCCAGATGTCCCACGCGAACAGATCCTGATCGTTGCCGTGCGTGACCGCCACCCGTCGACCCGAGGAGGAGATCGCGAGGTTGAGGGGGATCCGGTTGGAGTCCGTGAACCGGATCAAGCGACGGTCGGTGCCGGCGGCGACGTCGTTGAACCACACGGAGTTGATCGTGGGGTCGCGGTCGCCGGCACCGGCGGCGTTGCCGTCGGGCAGGAACACCACACGCGTCCCCCGGCCGCTGATCAAGGGGAAGAACGCGTCACGGATCGTGAACAGCGCGGTGCCCGTGACGGCATCCGTCCCGATCATCTTGCTTCCGCCACCCGCGGTGGGCCGCGCGGCTGCAACGACACCGCCACTCATCGACTGATACGGAGACCGGTTCGCCCATGAGGCGGTGACGACGCCATCGAGCGCGGCGGCCCTGAGCGCCCCCGTGTTCGTGTCGTAGGAGATCCGGGGGGGCAGGGCGGCTCCCGCCACCGGGGCGCCCACCACGACGGCGACGGCGAACACCAGCGCGGCCATCGGGGCGATCACGAGGCGGGAGCGGCGCATGGCCTCAGTATGCGCCCTCACTCAGAGCGAACCCCAGAACCGACCGGGCGCCAGGATGCCGGCGGGGTCGAACGAGGCCTTGAGTCGACGATGGATCTCGAGGCCGGGGACCTGGGTGTCGCCCAGGCCGCCGGGCCCGCGGACGGCGGGTGCGATCCCGCCCAGGTCGGCGGCGCGCGCGCGGATCGCCGCGAGCGGCTCGGGTCCGTCCGCTCCGATCCACGCGAGCCCCACGCCCACGAGGGCCTGCCAATCATCGATGCCATCCACCAACTCGGCCAGGCGCGAGGGTGCGACCGCGGCCTCCACCAGCGTGACGCCGCCGGGCCGGCCGGGCGCCACGCCGGTGGCGAAGGGACCGAGTTCCCGAGCCGCGGCCTCCTGCGTGGCCACCTCGTCGCGCCAGCCTTCCAGGCGAACGCCCACCACGTCCGGTCCGGCGAGGATCTCCGAGGCACCCGGGAGTTCCTCGAGCGCCTCGAGGGCGAGCGGCAACCCACCGGTGGGCGCCACCAGCGTGACCGAGGTTTCGGGGAGCGGCCGAACCTTGAGCGCCACCTGCGTGATCACGCCGAGCGTTCCCAGGGAGCCGGTGGCGAGCCGATGCACGTCGAACCCGCTCACGTTCTTCACCGTGCGTGCGCCGCTCTTGATGAGGCGGCCATCGCCGGTCACGAGCTCCATCTCGGCCACCGTGTCGCGTATGTGTCCGACCCGCAGCCGCCGCGCCGAGGAGACGCCCGCCGCGATCACGCCACCCACCGTGGCGTCCGTGGGGGCGTCCACGGGCCACTCCTGAGCGTGGGCGCCCAGCAACCCAGCGAGCGCGCCGCATCGCAGTCCCGCCTCCACGACCGCGAGCATCTCGGCTGGTTCGTAGGCGATCACGCGATCCAGCTGGGTGGTCCAGAGCTCGGTGTCCGTTTCGCTCGGGTTCCCTCGATCCATGTGCTGACGCCCGCCCACGACGAGGATCCGCGTGCCGGAGCGTGATGCCGCCCCCACGGCGTCCGCGAGGTCCGCGACGGAAGTGGGGTGAAGCGTCACCCGGGCCTCAGATCCACGATCCCTCCGGCAACGACGACGCGTCCGCGCGCGCATCTCCGGTCCCGGCCGCCGCCACCGCGTAGTCGCCGCAGCGCGCCCCGTCGGGCAGGACCTTGTGCGGGTTCATCCGCCCGGGCGGATCGAACGCCGACCGGATACACGCCTGCGCGTCGAGGTCCTCGGCCGAGAACACCAGCGGCATGAACTCGCGCTTCTCCACGCCGATCCCGTGTTCGCCGCTGAGGGCGCCGCCCGCATCGATGCACAGGCGCACCAGCTCCTCGCTCGCGCGAAGGACGCGTTCCATCGTGCCCGGGATCGTGCGGTCAAAGGAGAACAAGGGGTGCAGGTTGCCGTCGCCGGCGTGGAACACGTTCGTGACGATGAGGCCGTGGCGCTCGGCGATGGCGTACACACCGGTGAGGATCTGTGGGAGCTTCGTGCGAGGAACCACGCAGTCGTGCAGGTGGTAGTGGGGCGCGATCTGTGCCACCGCACCGAACGCCGACTTCCGTCCCTTCCAGATCAACGCGCGCTCCGCGTCATCGGCCGCCACCCGGATCGTGCCGACCCCGTATGCCACCGCCGCGGCCTCCACGGCGCGGGTCTGCGCGGCTACGGCCTCGGGGGCGCCATCCACCTCCACGATCAGGATCGCGGCGGCGTCGGTGGGGTAGCCGGCATGCGCGAACCGCTCGGCGGCCACCACGATTCCCTGATCCATCATCTCCACCGCGGCGGGCACTACCCCGGCGGCGATGATGGCCGAGACGGTCTCGGCGCAGTCCTCGACCGAACCGAAGTCGAGCAACAGGGTGCGGACGGAACGGGGGAGCGGCGTGAGGCGGACGCAGATCCGGGCCACCACGCCCAGCGTGCCCTCGCTGCCCACCACCACCCCTCGAAGGTCGTAGCCGGGGGCCTCCGGT
>Ga0315278_10004295_pt1 | contig 12840 bp, 16 predicted proteins | sample YL17G06_0_MG_FD_203880 | JGI IMG/M metagenome (GOLD analysis project Ga0315278, IMG submission 203880) | Sediment microbial communities from Yellowstone Lake, YNP, Wyoming, USA - YL17G06_0 | ecosystem: Environmental > Aquatic > Freshwater > Lake > Sediment | place: USA: Wyoming | collected...
GGAAGCGTCGCAGCACCTCGATCAGGTAGCCCTCCTCGAACTTCCGCCCCTTCGCGGTGACGAGCTGCACGAGCACCTGACCCGTGTTGCGTCCCTCGCGCATCACGAGGTGACGCAGGTAGCCGCTACCGGCTGCCTGGTCGTACGCCTCGAGCTTCTCTTCCCGCGCCCACGCCTGCACAGCGTCGCGGATCGCGTTGCCGAGGTCGGTGGTCAACAGGCAGACCTCGAGCGCGAGCACCTCGTCCCAGCGGCCTGCGCGATGGAACCCGAGCGCAGGCCCGGCCGGCGTCTGCGTGAACGAGTACTCGAGCTTGTTGCGGTACCCGTACTGGGACGCGGCGGGAACGATCGGCTCGACGGGCGGATCTTCGATCCGCCCGAGGCGCACGAGGGCATCGCGTACCTGCGCCTCCTTCGCCTCGAGCTGGCGCTCGTACGCGTAATCCTGGAAGCGGCAGCCACCGCAGGCGCCGAAATGCGGGCACGGCGCAACGACCCTGTCGGGCCCCGGCGAGAGGACGTCGAGCATGGTCGCCTCGGCGAAGCCTCGCTTCACCTTCGTGACGCGGGCCCGCACGGTGTCACCAGGCAGCCCGCGACGGACGAAGACGACGAATCCGTTCAGGCGCGCAACACCGTTGCCGCCGTAGGCGAGCGAGTCGACATGGAGCTCGAGCTCCTCACCGTTCGAGACTGGGGCGGCCATGACGAGCCAGGGTAGCGGCGCGCGCGGGATCGGCCGTAGACCGTTGCGTAAGAACAGCGGATGCGCGCCCCGGCAGCGGCGGCGATACTCGGTAGATGGACGCGATCGCCGCGGACCGGCTGACGAAGCTGTACGGCACCGACCGGGGTGTGACGGAGCTCACGTTCGTAGTCGACGAGGGCGAGGTGTTCGGCTACCTCGGGCCGAACGGCGCCGGCAAGACGACCACGATCCGCCTGCTGCTCGACCTCGTGCGACCGACCTCGGGCAGCGTCCGCGTACTGGGGCTCGACCCCCGTCGCGACAGCGTGGCGCTCCGCAGCCGGCTCGGGGTCGTACCGGGCGATCTGCGCCTCTACGAGCGGCTGACAGGCCGTGAGATCGTCCGCTACTTCTCCGCGCTCCGCGGAGCCGTGCCCGGGCTGGAGGTCGACGCGCTGGCCGAGCGGCTCGATGCCGACCTCGACCGGCCCGTGCGCTCGCTGTCCAAGGGGAGCCGGCAGAAGATCGGCCTGATCCAGGCTCTGGTGCACCGCCCCGAGCTGCTCATCCTCGACGAGCCGACCTCGGGGCTCGATCCGCTCGTCCAGGAGCAGGTCCTCGATCTCCTGCGCGAGGCCGTCGCGGAGGGACGGACGGTGTTCCTCTCGTCGCACGCGCTCTCGGAGGTACAGCGGGTCGCCGATCGGGTCGCGATCATCCGCGATGGCCGTCTCGAGCTCGTCGAGGACGTCGAGTCGCTTCGCGCCCGCGCGCTCGGCCGGGTCGTCGTCTCGTTCGCGCAGCTGCCTCCCGCCGGTGCGTTCGACGGGATCCCCGGCGTTCGGGAGACCGGGCGGCACGGGACGGTCGTCACCCTCGCCCTCGACGGCCCTGCCGACCCGCTCGTGAAGGCGCTCGCACGGTACGAGGTGGTCGGGCTCGACAGTCACGAGGCCGATCTCGAGGACGTCTTCCTCGCGCTCTACCGGGGGGCGGGCGGTGCTGGGTAGCGTGTTCACGAAGAGCCTGCGCGACCTGCGCCGCGGCCTCGCCTGGTGGTCGGTCGGGCTGGTCGGCATGGTCGCGATGATGGCGGGCGTCTACCCGAGCATCAGGGACAACCCGGCCCTGAACAAGCTCGTGGAGGACTACCCGGAGGCGCTGAAGGCGTTCATCGCGTTCGGCGGCTCGGTCGACTACGTCTCGGGCGCCGGCTATCTCGGGATCGAGCTGTTCTCGTTCATGGTGCCGCTCCTCTTCGTGATCGCCGCCGTCGCGAGCGGAGCCGGGGCGATCGCCGGTGAGGAGGAGCGGGGGACGCTCGATCTCCTGCTCTCCCAGCCGGTGACACGCCGGCGGGTCGCGACGGCGAAGCTCGCCTCCGCGGCGGTCGAGGTCGGTGCGCTCATGGTCGTGCTCTGGCTCGCCCTCTGGGCCGGGGTGATGGTCTTCGACATGGGCGTCTCTGCCTGGAACCTGCTCGCCGCGTCACTGACGGCGGGTGCGCTCGGGCTGGCGTTCGGCGCGATCGCATTCCTCCTCGGCGCGGCCACGGGACGCAGGACGTTCGCGATCGGCCTGACGGCCGCCGCGGCGGTCGCCGCGTACCTCGTCAACGCCCTCGCCGCGCTCGTGAGCGGCCTCGGCCCGGTGCAGAAGGCATCGCCCTTCTACCACTACGCGGTCGGCGACCCGCTGCGCCAGGGCGTCGCGCCGGCACACCTCCTGATCCTGGTTGCGGTCGCGCTGGTCGCAGCCTTCGCCGGCATCGTCCTGTTCGACCGGCGCGACCTCCACTCGGTCTAGCTGTAGCTCTCAGATCAGGCGAGGACGCTCACGTAGACGGACCGCTCGCGCGGCCCATCGAACTCGCAGAAGAAGATGCCCTGCCAGGTGCCGAGAGCGAGCTCTCCGTCGTCCCGCAGCGGCACCACCACGCTCGGTCCCATGAAGGCGGCGCGGATGTGGGTCGGTGCGTTCTCCTCACCTTCCTCGACGTGTTGCCAGGCCCAGCTCGACGGCACGATGCGCTCGAGCGCCGTCTCGAAGTCGCGCGCGACGGCCGGGTCGGCGTGCTCGTTGATCGTCACCCCGGCCGTCGTGTGCGGGACGTACACGAGCGCTGCCGCGCCGCGTTGCCCGGCCAGGGCGTCCTGCACGAGCCGTGTGATGTCGACGAGCTGGCTCTGCCGCTCGGTCTTGAGCCTCAACTCGACCATCGGTGGCGCTAGAGCGCCCCGCCCGCGGCGGGCGGCGCACCGGCCTCGAGGGCGTTCTCGCCGCCGGACTCCCGAGCGAGGTAGTCCTCGACGAGCATCACGTTGTCCCTGAGCCGCTCGACGACCTGCAGCAGCGCCGACATGGAGGACACCTCTTCGCGCTGCTCCTGGAGGAACCAGTGCATGAACTGCTCGGCGACGAGATCACCTTCCTCTCTCGCGGTCACCGCGAGCTGGGAGATCTGGGCAGTGACGCGCTTCTCCTGATCGAGGGCGAGCGCGACGGGCGCGACGTCGTCCGCGAAGGTCACCTGCGGCGCCGCGACGGCGGGGACGACCACGTCGTCGTCCGAGTCGAGGAGGTACTGCACCATCATCATCGCGTGGTTGCGCTCCTCGACCGACTGGCGGTAGAAGTGCGCAGCGAGCTGGGGGAGCGTCTGGGCGTCGTAGTGAACGGCAATCGCGATGTACTGCTGCGATGCCGCGAACTCGTACGCGATCTGCTCGTTGAGTTTCTCCTGAAATGTGGACATGACCTGAATCTAGCGGCCCGGGCTAGCATCCATCCATGGCAGGTATCCCTGACAGCCTCAAGGGCCGCAGCTACACGCGCGTGTCGGACTGGTCGCGTGACGAGCTCGAGCTCGCCCTCGACCTCGCCGACGAGCTCAAGCAGGAGCGGCTCCGCCGCAAGGAGCTCCGCGTGCTGCCGGGCCGGACGATCGGGATGATCTTCCACAAGCCGTCGACGCGCACCCGGGTGGGGTTCGAGGTCGGAATCGCAGAGCTCGGCGGAATGGCGCTCTACCTTCCGGCCGCCGATCTCCAGCTCGCCCGCGGTGAGAGCTACCGCGACACGGCGCTCGTCCTCTCCCGCTTCGTCAGCGCCCTCCTCATACGCACGTTCCACCAGGCCGAGATCGACACGTTCGCCGAGCACGCGTCGATCCCCGTGATCAACGGGCTCACCGACCTTGCACACCCGCTCCAGGCACTCGCCGACGCGATGACGATTCGCGAGCGGCTCGGCGGCCTCGAGGGCGTCCGCCTCACGTATCTCGGCGACGGCAACAACGTCTGCCACTCGCTGATGCGACTGGCGGCCCTGTTCGGCATGCACTTCACGGCCGCGTGCCCGGTCGGCTACGAGCCGTCACCTGTGGTCGTCGCGGCCGCGCAGGCGGATGCCGCTGCGAGCGGCGGCTCGGTCAGGCTCACGACCGACCCGCTCGAGGGGTCGGACGCCGCCGACGTTCTCTATACGGACGTCTGGACGAGCATGGGCCAGGAGGAGCAGCGCGCGCAGCGGCTGCTCGACCTGGAGCGCTTCAGCCTCGACGGAGAGCTGCTCTCGGTCGCGAGCCGCGACGCCGTCGCCATGCACTGCCTTCCGGCGCATGTGGGCGAGGAGATCAGCGAGGACGTGCTCTACGGGCCGCGGTCGCTCGTGTGGGATCAGGCCGAGAATCGACTGCACACCCAGAAGGCCGTGATGGCGCTCGTGATCCGGTAGTGGTCGCAGGGTGACCTTCGACGACCACGTCAAGGCGGCTCTCGACTCGTTGCCGCCCCGCCTCGCCGCTGCGCTCGACAACGTCGCGGTCGTGGTCGAAGACGAGCACCCGGACGACCCCGACCTGTTCGGCCTCTACGAAGGCGTCCCACTGCCCGAGCGCGGCGACATGGCAGGCGCGCTGCCCGACCGGATCACGATCTTCCGGCTGCCGCTCGAGGACGAGTTCGCCGACCCGCAGGAGCTCGAGCGCGAGATCCGGATCACCGTGCTCCACGAGCTCGGTCACTACTTCGGCCTCGACGAGGACCGCCTCGCCGAGCTCGGCTACGAATGACGCAGGCGCTGACGGCCGTCCTCTGGATCTCGCTCGCGGCCGGCGCGTTCGCAATCGTTGCGTTTCTGTTGCGCCGCCCCGACTGACGGGAATGCCGGGGTCCGGGTCCGCGTTGGACGGAGCATGAACATCATTGCGACCATCCATGCAGAGATAAACGAGCTCAGTGAACGACGGTCCGAGCTCTGGTACCGGCTATCGGACGGCCGGAACCCGGAACTGGTCCAGCAGATCAAGGAGCTCGACGAGCAGCTCGACGCCCTGTGGAACGAGCACCGTGCAGCTCGAAGCCTCATTCGCTTCGGCGAACGGGAGCAGATCGTGAAGCGGGCCCGGGCCGAGGAACGTCTGGAGCGCGCAGCCTGACGCGACTTCCGGCGGGGGTGCGGCAGGGTTGCGTGCGCCCCCGCCGTACAATCGAGCGATGGCGTTCAAACGACGTGGTGAGCCTGCAACGATCGACGACGAGCGCGCGGCCCTGCGCGATCAGCACGCTGCGCTCGAGGATCTGAAACGCCAGCTCGCAGAACGGGTCGATGCCGTCCGCGAGCGAGAGCTCGAACTTCACCACGCCCTCACCGAGGCCGGAAGCTCGCGGAGGGGATCGACCGCGCCTCCCGCTCGGCTCTCGCCGGCACCCGTGCTTGCCGATGCAGGGGTCGATACCGGCGAGGACGCCCTCGAGGCCGAGCAACGCGAGCGAGTCCTCCTCGAGCGCGAACAGGCGCTCGCGGAGCGGGAAGCGCTCTCTGCGGAACGGGAGCGCGAGCTCGAGGAGCGGGCCGCTCACGAGCTGCTCGCCGAACGTGAGAGCGAGCTGGAACCACGCAGCGATGGGCTTGCAGCCACAGCACCGCCGACCCCTCTTGAGCCGGAGCCCGAAGCCGACGCCACGCGGCTCGCCCAGATCGAGGCCCGCCTCGCCGAGTTGCGCGACGCCGAGAAGCTCTTCCTCCGCACCCGCGACGAGCTTGCCGCTCGCAGCGAGGCGGTCGCAGCCCGCGAGCGCCTCGTCGCTCAGAAGGAGCGCGAGCTCGACGACCGCGACGACGAGAAAGGCCAGTGGGCGCCACAGGAGCTCTCGGAGATGGAAGCGCGCCTACGCCGGCTCGAGCAACAGCAGCCGGGCGAGCAGACGCTGGGCTTTTCGGGCGGGCTGCGCAAGCTCGGAGAGGGAACCCGCTCGCAACGCGGCGGCTGACGCCGCTACCCTGTAGGCGCTCGGGGCGTTAGCTCAGCTGGGAGAGCGCCGCCTTTGCAAGGCGGAGGTCGCCGGTTCGATCCCGGCACGCTCCACCAAAGTCTCCTGCACGACCGCGAGGCCCGTGATCCGGGTCTCGCGTCGTTCCTCCGGTATCCCCCGACGCGCCGTGAAGCGAGGAAGTAGCGTAGTCCCCGTGGCCAGGGAGGCACAGCGGAACATGTATGTCGTACAGGTGCTGATCGGCGCGGCGGGCGCGGCGTGCCCTGGCCCGCTCCGGAGGAGGCAGCGCTCATGGTGACGCCAGAGGAGCTGCGCAACGTCCCCCTGTTCAAGGATCTCGAGGGACCCGATCTCGAGTGGCTCTGCCGCGTGATGGCAGACATCACGCTCAGCCCCGGCGAGTACGTCGTGCACGACGGTGACCCGCCTGCGCTCTTCGCACTGCTCGACGGCCAGGGCGAGGCGGTCAAGGTCGTCGACGGTGAGGACAGGGTGATCGGCAGACGAGAACCCGGGAACCTGTTCGGCGAGATCTCGATCGTCCTCGGAACGCCGCACCCGGCCGGATTCCGCGCCGTCGACGAGGCACGCGTCGTCAGGCTCGAGCCTCACGACTACCACGCGCTCGCTGCCAATGTTCCCGAGATCGCCTCGCGCGTCGGTGGCCTCGCCGCAGACCGGATTGGCGGCCCCAAGGGCCTCCAGGCGCTCGCGTCGTCACCGACCCCGTACCGGGCGATCGTCCTCGGGCACCGTTGGGACGCTGCCTGCGCGGATATCAGGCGCTTCCTCGATCGTAACCAGATCCGGTTTCGCTGGTTCCAGCCGGATATCCCCGCTGAGGCGGAGGAGTGGTGGGGGCCACTGCCGGCCGAAGGGGACTACCCGGCGTTTCGCGTCGTCAACGGGAAGACCGTGTTCAGGCCGCAGCTGCGCCGGATCGCCGAGTTGCTCGATATCGCGACCGAGCCGCTCGCTGCCGAGTACGACACGGTCGTCGTCGGCGCAGGCCCGGCCGGCCTCGCCGCGGCGGTCTACGGCGCCTCCGAGGGGCTTAGCACGCTCGTGGTCGAGCGCGAGGCGCCGGGCGGTCAGGCGGGCACGTCGTCCCGGATCGAGAACTACCTCGGCTTCCCCTCGGGCGTCTCCGGCGACGACCTCTCGAAGCGAGCGCTTCAGCAGGCGCGCCGGCTCGGGGCCGAGATCCTCGTCACGCGCTGTATCACCCGGATCGACGCGGGGGAGACTCACCAGGTGCACCTCGACGGAGGTGACGTCGTGCGAGCGAAGACGATCATCCTCGCGTGCGGGGTCTCGTGGCGTCAGCTCGAGATCGAGGGCTTCGATCGCCTCGTAGGCAAGGGGATCTTCTACGGTGCTGCGCGCAGCGAGGCCTCGAACACCCACGGGCTCGACGTCCAGATCATCGGAGCGGGAAACTCGGCCGGCCAGGCGGCGATGTTCTTCTCCACCCATGCCCGAAGCGTGACCATCCTCTACCGCGGAGACTCCCTCGAGAAGAGCATGTCCAACTACCTCGTGGAACAGATCGCGAAACGGAAGAACATCCACACGCGGTTCCACACGGAGGTAACGGCCGCGCACGGCGACGGTTCGCTCGAGGCGATCGACGTCCGCAACTCGGAGACCGGCGAGACGACCCGGCTCGAGTCCGGCGGGCTCTTCATCTTCATCGGCGCGGACGCCGAGACCGCCTGGCTTCCGCCCGACATCGCACTCGATCCCCGCGGCTACGTGCTCACGGGGGCGGACGCACGCGCCGCCGAGTGCTGGGCGCTCGACCGTGATCCGTACCTCCTCGAGACGAGCGTCCCGGGCATCTTGGCGTGTGGCGATGTCCGCTTCAGCCCCGTGAAGCGGGTCGCCGCGGCGGTCGGCGAGGGCAGCATGGCGATCGCCTTCGTGCACCAGTACCTGAGGGAAGCCGGGACCCGGTCCGACGGCGCGTAAGGCCTCGCAAACGAACACGGCCACGCAGGACGCGAGGTCAAGGGAGCCTCGACGAAGCGCTCAGGCCCGCCGCCCGACGTCAGGCAGGCGCCGCAGCTGGGTCGCTCAGGTCCTCGAGCTTGCGCTGCATCGCCTCGGCGAGCGCGTTGAGCCCGCTGAGGGGGCGAATGTAGACCGACATCTCCTGCACCCTGCCCTCGCCGTCGAAGCGCAGCAGATCGATACCGTCGAGCTCCCGGTTGCCGACCGAAGCGCTGAAGGCGAGCATTGCGGTCTCGCCCGCCTCGACCTGGTCGGTGTAGCGGAAATCCTCGAACACTCCCGCCACGGCCGTGAGCAGCATCGCCACCGCTCCGCGTCCCTCGTACGGCCGGAAGACCGCGGGGCTGCGGAAGGTGACGTCCTCGGCGAAGATCTCCTCGAACGCGGAGAAGTCCTTGCTCTCGGCCGCTTTGCGGAACGCGTCGCTCTGCATGCCGGCACGCTATCCCAACCACTTTCACTCGTGCTTTCTGGGCGCCGCACACCCGCGTCGGAACGCGTGAGCCTCGACACGGGCTCGAGAGCCGGCCCCGTTGCCAAAGGACGCTGAGGTCTAGACGGTGGCTGGGTCACGGCCACTCGCCTCTATCCGTCGGTCCCTGCGGTGGCGATCGCCGCACTTCTCGTCGGCGCCATCTTGCTGTTCCTGTTCCCCGTGCCTCGGGCTCCTGCTGCCACACGAGCACAGCCGCCGGGCGTCCACCTGACGACTTGCTCGCTGAACGGGCCGCGCTGGACGATCTTCGACGCGCACGGTGGATCGAACCCCAAGCAGATCGGGGCAGGCACGCTCTACCGGGTGTCGGTTCAAGTCTTCAACACTCCGGGGAGCTACTCGTGCACCTGGGCAACAGCTGCTGTGAAGAGGATGTTCCCGGAGATCACGAAGCGGCCGCACACCGCAGTCGTCCTTCGTAGCGGGCCTCCCGACTTCGTCTGCAGATCGTCCGGAGAGGGCCCACCCGAGACCGGCGCAGGCGGAAGGTGCACCCGCGCCGTGAAGGTGGGCACCGGGGTCCTCTTGATCTGGCAGTCCGTCGGCCTACACTGACCCGGCACCGAACACCGTCTGCGCCTGGAGCGACGCGGTGCCATCTGGTTCAACGCGAACGACGACGTACCTGACGGCAGCTGCTCGCGGCGGCGGCACCGCCCCGGCGGCTAGGCTCGACCCCATGACCCAGACCGCCCTCAAGGCGCCTGCCGACGGTTTCGTGTCCGCCTTCCCGGACACACGTTTCGACGCGATCCTCGTTGTCTCGTTCGGCGGGCCGGAGGGCATGGACGACGTGATCCCGTTCCTCGAGAACGTGACGCGGGGGCGCAACGTCCCGCGCGAGCGGCTCGAGGAGGTCGCTCATCACTACGAGCTGTTCGACGGCGTCAGTCCGATCAACGCCCAGAACCGCGCGCTGATCAACGCGATGCAGGTGGAGCTCGGCGGGCGGGGAATCGAGCTGCCGATCTACTTCGGCAACCGCAACTGGGATCCGTTCCTCGCCGACACGCTCCGGCAGATGGCCGCCGACGGCGTCGAGCGTGCCCTGGCCTTCTTCACCTCTGCCTACTCGTCGTACTCGGGCTGCAGGCAGTACCGCGAGGATCTCTTCAATGCGCAGCAGGCTGTCGGGCCGCAGGCCCCCGAGGTGCTGAAGACGCGCGTGTTCTTCAATCACCCCGGCTGGATCGAGGCAAACGCGGACCACGTGAAGGACGCTCTCGCGCAGGTCCCCGGGGGCCGGAGCGCTCACCTTGCGTTCACGGCACACTCGATCCCGATGGCGATGGCGCGCGATTGCCGCTACGAGGATCAGCTGCGCGAATCGGCGCGGTTAGTCGCGAAGGCCGTCGGAGCAACCGACACGGCGCTTGTCTACCAGAGCCGCAGCGGCCCGCCGCACGTGCCCTGGCTCGGCCCGGACATCCTCGACCACCTCCGTGAGCTGGCCGGGCGCGGGGTCACTGACGTCGTGATCTCACCGCTCGGGTTCGTCTCCGATCATCTCGAGGTGCTGTTCGACCTCGATGTCGAAGCGCGCGACACGGCCGCCGAACTGGGACTGAACCTCGTGCGAGCGTCGAGCGCCGGGACGCATCCGGCCTTCGTGGCGATGATCCGGGAGCTGATCGAGGAGCGCCTCGGTAAATCGGCGGAGAGGTCGGCGGTCGGCCGTCTTTCACCCAGCCCTGATGTCTGCCCGGTGGACTGCTGCCTGCCCGGCACGGGACGCCCGAGCCCCTGGGCAGGCGTCACACCGGTGACTTAGGCCGGCTCTTCCTCCACCCTCACACTGAACGCGAGCCGCCAGTCCTCGTCGCCCTCGCCGTCGATCGAAAGCCGCCACTCGTAGCGGCAGCCCGGCTCGAGCGGCAGCGGGCCGGAGTTGACCGCGAGCGGAAGCTCGAGCGGCGTCCCCGGCTTGATGCCTGCCGGACGGCCCACTTCGAACTCGACGTCGTCGAGAAACACGATCGGCCGCTCCTCCCCCTCCCCACCGCCCGGCATCGTGACAGGCTGCCCGTCGGCGTCGATCAGCTCGAGCCGGAGGGTGTGGCGACGGTTGGCCTGGTCCCACGGCACGTGGACGAGGATCGCGATCCCGAACGGCGTCGGGTCGGGACCCGTCAACGACCAGCCGCCGCCGACCACCGTGAGCTTGCCGTCCGCGACCTGCGCGAAGTCGGCAAGAAGCATCGTCACCTTCACGGCGTGCACTCTTGCACACGCCGGCCCCGTCACGCAGAGTCCACGTTCAACCCGTCCGCCTCCGCGGAGGAGTAGATTGAAAGGGTGGAGATGGAGGTATTCGTGAACCCGAAGACCGGCGACGAGGTCCGTCCTGGCAAGTCGCCCGGGTTTCCGCGGGGACTCGTCCGCCTCACCTCGAAGGGGCCGGGGCACCGCTGGCGCGATTCCGACGGTGCGATCTGGGTGGGCGGAGACTTCTGGTACAGGAAGGACGTCAAGCGCGGGTCTGCGCCGGTTCCACTCGAGCACTGAGGTTTCGGCGGCCGCCCTCCCTCGTTCGTTAGGGTCGGATCATCGCCGCGCCTGCACGCGGCCACCAACTTCGTCGAACGCGAGGAGGACCCGGAGATGCTCAAGCGCCTGTTCTTTGCCGTGCTGGGATTCTGGCTGTTGAAGAAGTACGTGCTTCCCTACTTCGACGGAAGCCGCGACCAGGCGGCGAGCGGAGACCAGTAGCGAAATCAGCCGGCGCGACCGACGAGCGCTGCAAACCGAGAGCGATCGTCGAGCGAGACCGGGAACAGCGGTGAGAAGACCACCGCTGCCGCGCCGGGTGCGCAGCGAGCAGCCACGGCGACCGCTGCCTCGAGATCGACGACCTCCATCGCCTCGACACCGCGTCGGCCGAGAAGATCGGCAAGTCGCGGAGCCGCGTCCCCGAACAGGATCACCATGCAGGCCGCGCGGACGACCTCGTCACAGCCACGCTCGAGTTGCACCTGTTCCTCCGCCGTCGCGTGGACCGGGCCGCCGCCCGCGTCGAGGAGACCGCCGGCGATGAGGACGATGCTGCCGTCCCGCTGCGATGCAAGGGTGGCTGCGGTCTTTAGCGGCGTGGCAGCCATTCCGTCGTCGACGACCGGGACGCCGCCGAGCGTCCCTGCCGCGTGCGCTCGCCATGGAGGAGGGGACGCCGCAAGGATCCCCCGGCTCACGTCTGCCGGGCCGGCTCCGGCGGCAGTTGCGATCGCGGCAGCCGCAATGACGTTCGCCGGGTGCGCCGATCCGGCGTGGAGCGGACCGAGCACCGCCTCCCCGGCCGATCCAGAGAGGACGAGGCCCCTCGCTGGATCGAGGAAGGCTCCGCGTTCGACCCGATGCTGCAGCGAAAACGCCCGGAGGTCGGCCGGGGTCGAGTCGGCGAAGCCCGCAGACGCATCGTCGGCGTTGACGATCAGGAGGTCGCCCGGGGATTGGTGCCGCGCGATCGTCTCCTTGGCCAGGCGGTAGCGCGCGAGGTCGCCGTGCAACTCGAGGTGATCGGGCCAGAAAGAGATCACCGCTGCGACGGTCGGCGACGAGCGCATGAACGCGAGGTGCGAGCTCGTCAACTCGAGCAGGAGGAGCGGGGTCGGCCCGTGCCGGTGCGAGATTCCCGCCGCACGCCTCGGCGGTAGGTGCTCGAGGAGGTCTGCTGTCGGCCAGAGGTTGGAGGCGCGAGCGCCGCGGCTCACGACCGCCTCGATTCCGGCGCACCGCAGGATAGAGGCGACGAGGCCCGTCGTCGTCGTCTTGCCCGCTGTACCGGTGATTCCGATGCTCGGCCCGTCCCAGCGTTCGAGCATGAGGTCGCCGAGGCACGACACACGCGTCCCCTGGGCGCGCAGCCGCTGCACCCGCGGAGCCACCTCGGGCGTCCAGACATCGAGGTATGCGACTTCTGCCGGACCCGGGTCGGAGTCGAGGTCGGCATCGGGCTGTACCTCGATCCCGACTTCGCGCAAGGCGTCGGCATTCCAGGGCGCACCTCGTGCACCCGCGAGTCGCACCGGGAAGCCCTCCCCGGCGAGCAGGCCGGCAAGCGCGATTGCGTCGGGGTCGAACCCCTCGATGAGAACCGTCACCCGGAGATCATCACCGTTTCTCCGGCAGGCTCATGGACGTAGGCGCGCATCACCGCGAGCCTGTCGGAGCCGGCGCCAAGTAGCAGCATCCGCTCGAAGGGCTCGCAGAGCAGATGGGGACGAGGTGGAGGGACGAGGCAGGCGACCGTCCGGAAGCTGCTCCATTCCCAGTCCTCGGCCCGGTCGACGAAGCCGTGCCTGGTCGCGTTCCGGAGGACGTAGCCGCAGGCACGGTCGAGATGCTCCTGGGTCAGGATCGGCCGCGAG
>Ga0315278_10004296_pt1 | contig 12831 bp, 11 predicted proteins | sample YL17G06_0_MG_FD_203880 | JGI IMG/M metagenome (GOLD analysis project Ga0315278, IMG submission 203880) | Sediment microbial communities from Yellowstone Lake, YNP, Wyoming, USA - YL17G06_0 | ecosystem: Environmental > Aquatic > Freshwater > Lake > Sediment | place: USA: Wyoming | collected...
AAGCTCACGGTCGGAAGACGGATCCACATCTCCAATCATCAGTTTGTGTTTCTTGAGCAATTGAACTGTTGCCGGCAGATCGAGCACCACGTCTCCGGAGCTGAATTCCTTGTCCAACGCATTCGGCTCATGGGCTTTCGGATCGCGTAACTCAGGAAGCATGGGCAGGATCGCATAGTACTTGCCCCGCGCTACACAGTGATTGGCCTCTTCCTCAGAGATCAGGATCTCGTGTATTTTTTCCCCAGGTCGGATGCCCACCACCTGGATTTTGATATCTCTTTCTCCTATCAGTGCTTTCGCAGTGTGCATCACCGTCGCCGACGGCACCCTGGGAATATACGTCTCGCCCGGCTTGGCTTCCTCCAATGCCGCGAAAACGGTGTCGACCGCTTCATCCAGGCTGAGGAGAAAGCGAGTCATCTCAGGTACCGTGATCGTTATTGGCCCTCCATTTCGGATCTGCTCATGAAAGAGCGGAATAACCGATCCTCGTGATGCCAGAACATTCCCGTACCGCACGCAAATGAAACGTGTCTTAGGATTCAAGATATTTGCGGATGTAATGATCCGCTCCTGGATCGACTTGGTCATGCCCATCACGTTCACGGGTTTGCATGCCTTGTCCGTGCTGACTGCCAGAACCGTTTCAACAGGATAGCCGTTTTCTTCAATAGCGCGCACAATGTTTGACGCACCGATACAGTTCGTCAGAACCGCTTGGGTTGGGAAATACTCACAAGAAGGAACCTGCTTTAGAGCCGCCGCATTGATGACCATATCCGCACTCTTCACGGCAACGCACAAGCTCGCATAATCCCGCACATCGCCGATCCTGAATTCGAGCACCCTCATGAAGTTCTGATAGATCACTTCGTCGGTGGCGGCTCGCCGATTGAGATACGACATACGCATGTCATGCTGCTTGGCTTCATCCCTTGAAAAAACGATAACCTTCTTGGGCGTACCCAGTTCACCGGTCAGGACCCGTCGTACGAGAGTTTTTCCCATGGAGCCCGTGCCACCTGTCACAAGAACGGTTTTTCCTTCAAAAATCATTTTTGCACCTCTTTCAGACTCATGCTCAACTCCCCAATCATCTCTTCCCATGTTGGTGGAGTGTAATTGAATTCCGTGCGAAATCTCGTGGAATCCAGACTCCGGTCAAGTCGGGGCTCTTCCGTGGGTGTGATCTCAATCCTTAGGCCCATTTTCCTCTTGATGAGTGTGAGCAAATCGAACTTGCTGATGGGATCGCTCGATACATGGTAGAGCCCCCCTTTTTCAGGATATTCCATCAGGATTTTCTCAATGATTCGGCTTAATTCGAGGGTGGTGAACCCGCTGAACAGAGCATTCTTAAAGCCCTGGACACTTCCCCTCCGGGACAGAAACCATTCCAGCAATCCCTGGCTGCGAGAAAGTTCTCTGCCGATCATAGAGGTCCTTAAGGTCACACAGTGGCTGTCATATACTTCCCCAAGATACTTTGTTCTTCCGTACAAATCTTCTGCGTCAGATCCGTCCGTCTCCTGGTAGCTTCCTCTCCTCCCCGAAAAAACGCAATCCGTGCTCATATGCACCATGCGAATACCCATAGCCCTGCAGAGACCGGAAAGTCTGTGAGGGAAAAGGGAATTGATTTCCAGGCTCGGAATACTCTCTTTTGCTGTGGACCTTTGCTTCACGATGCCGACCGCATTCACGACCGCCTCTGCGCGGAACTCTCCCAATACATCAATGAGGAGATCCATGGAGCCCACCTCAATTCCCTCGTAGGCATTCTCAGCATTGAACAATGTAAACTCCTTGTAGGATGAAAGCCTCTGTCTGAGGGTGACACGGACATCGTGCCTGTTGCCGAGGGATTTGAAGAGCTGATGCCCCAGCATACCGTCCCCTCCTAAAATGAGAATTCTCATCTGCCGACCTCTTCTTTCATCCAGCGATCCAGTTTATCTAACAAGGTACGCCTTTCAAAATGAATTTCAGAATACTCTCTTGAAAGCCGCCCCATCCTTTCGAGGTCCGATTTCGGCATTCCATACATCTTCAAAATGACCTCGGCCAAAGCACCCGCATCACCGGCAGGCACTGTCACACCCCCTCCGGATTCCTCGATCACCCTTGCTCCTTCCCCGTCAAGTGCAGCCACAATGGGTCTCCCGCAGGCGAGATAAGATTGGATTTTTGAAGGAATCGTGATTGCGAAGACGGGATCTTTTTTCAGGGTCACAAGGAGAGCATCCGCTAGGGAAAAAAATCTCGGCATAGCCTGTTCGGGGTATCTGCCCAAAAGATGAACGGTCTTCTCAAGCCCACGCGCTCTGATTCTTTCTTCGGCCCATGATCGCATGGGCCCGTCCCCCAGGATAACCCAGTGGATATCCATCTTCTGCTTCAGTTTCTCGGCGGCCAACAGGATCGTCGGGATATCCTGAGCCCTGCCGATGTTTCCCGCAAATAGAACTCGAAATCCTTGAGGCAGGAGATTTCGCTCCGGAGCGTCAGGGTTGACGAATGCGGGCTTGTAGACCTCCTGAGCACTGTTTGGGAAAAACCGGATCCTTTCTCTTGGCACGCCTTTCTTCACCATTCCGGGGACAAAAGCTTGAGACTGCACTAGGACCCGGTCACATCTCGAGTAGATAAATCGCACCAGACGATCCGTGAGTTTCAGGAGAAAGGCAGAACGAACCATTCCTGTCCCGGCAAGCGTCTCCGGCCAAAGGTCTTGAACCCATATCCATACTGGAGTTCGTTCCAAAGCTTTGAGCACCAGCGCAGGAAGGCCAACCGTAATGGGAGAGGGCTGATAAACAAAAACCAGATCCACTCTCTTGCGAAAAAAGATGGGTACAAGAAGGCATGCGGATAGGGCTAAAGACCAATAGTATAGCACCATCCGGATTGCATTCCCGCTCCCCTTGGGGACCATGGGAACCCTGACGATTCTTATTCCTTTGTAATGGTCTCTTCTTATCGGGAAGGCCCTGTATCCGGGATAGAAACGCCCCTCCGGGTAATTCGGCATGCCTGTCAAGACAGTGATGTCATGCCCTTTCTGTCGAAGCCCCCTCGCCAGATCATTGATGGGGAAGTTTTCAGGCCAGAAGTACTGTGAGACAATCAATACTCTCATTGCCGGGCAATTTCATATACCCTTGACAGGTATTCTCTCGCATCCATCACCGGCAGAGGCTTTTCCGGCATCTCCAGAAAACGCTTTACGGCGCGGGCGATTGAAACGGGTGAGCCTGGATCAAAAGTCGCCTCAGGGTCAACAGCATCTCGCACATAATCCCTCTCAGAAGCGAGTATGGGTAACCCAGCACATCTTGCTTCAATCAGTGGAAGCCCTAAAGATTCAAAATCAGACGGATAGATCAGAGCGAGCGACTCCTTATAGACCCCCTCGAGATCATGAGCGGATATGCTTCCCAGGTTGGTAACGTTTAGATCCAACTTTTTGATTTTATCTTCGATCCAACCGCAAAGGTCAGAAAATCTATTTTTGTCAAGCGTCAGATAAAGTCCTGGCCTGATCTCTTTCATGGCGAGCAAGGCCCATGCTTCCATCAGGTTGCGATGATTCTTGTGGGGCTCACCGGAGGCGACATAAAGGAAGCTCTTCTTCACCTTCATCGTGTCACAAGGAGTATAGATCACCCTCGTGTAGCTCTTAGGGTCCTTTGAAAAGGGGAGGACGGTAGAAGGCATGCCCAAAATCTGGCGCACTGTCCGCTGCATAGAAGGAGTCTGAACGATGAAATGGGTGACGTTTCTTTTTCCCCATCTAAACCAGAGACGTTCCAGTGTGATTCGGAGCCGATGGAAAAAGGGGAATCCCTTTAGACTTCTTGGCTCAACCAGATACCGGTTTTGTAGGAACAGCAATACGTTCCCTCGCAACCTGAAAATAGGAGGGAGGTTCCCAAAACATAGAACGATATCGCCGCTGCCCACCATCCCTCGAAGGCGCCACTCACACCAAAACCGCGATAGAAGTGTGGGGTTTATCCTATAAATCGAGACGTTCTCAGGCAACCTCTTTGGAACGCTTAGCCGCTTGTGTACCAGAAGACTGACCGGAACGGATCCATCCAGAGCATCCAGAATGGCGGCAAGAAGGACAAGCCCTCCACCTACGTGCACATTGGGTGCATGGATGACGAGACTCACATTCATCAGAGTGCGCGAGCCACAACCATGAGTGTCTCACCCCCAAGAAAACGAACTCCCCAGTCTTTGCTCATGGAATAGGCCAATCGTCTGGGCAAACTGGCTAATTTCAATTTCCACGTCCTTTGTGGAGATGTGAACGCGGCTCCAGTGTAACACCATTTCAACATGTCGTAACCGCAATCCTCTAATAGTGCCAGAGCCAGTCGCTTTGTAAAGTAATGAATGTGCCCAACTTTCGTGCGGACCAACATCAGCGGTTTTTAACGCATAGCATTTAGGGCTGAAAGGTCTATTGAGATGTGAAAAACAAATGTTTCGGCATAATTCCTCAGCCGACCAAGAAAGTTGAATGGGTCCTGCAGATATTCGACCACGTCCAGCACAAGCAAGATGTCAAATTGCCTCCGATTGAGCACAAAAAAATCTCCTATCTCAAAATGAATTTCAGCCCATGTGTGCTGGTTCCAAAACTTGGCTGCATCGGGAGCAATGTCATACCCGAAGAGTTCCGCTTCGGGAAACGTGTGGTGCAATTCTGCGAGAACACCTCGGGCTCCACACCCCACCTCACAGATCGATTTCGGACTACATTCTAAAGCCTTCAGTATGTCGACGACTTTTTCTGCCTTCCAAGGGCTATCCTTTATATCCCAAGCGGGGTTGTGCAGCAGGTAGGCACCAGTGGTATATCTGTCATGAGGTGATTTCAAAAAATGACCCTGTTATCTATCAACTGGGTTTTAAAATAGATATTGAGGGATTGGAAACCAAAACTTGGAGGAGAGCTGAAATCGGACCAGGCTGTTACCTGAATCGCACCCATAATCAAGCACCAGGGCTCCCTCCGGACCGCCGGTCGCCATCAACTTGATGTGGTCGAAGAACTAGTCGAACTTCATACACTTATGGCTGTTTGTTTGTCCTGTAAAATCCATGTTTTACCTTTACCGGTCTATTTTGCGAAGTATAGTCACCACCTCCATCGGCAAAATCTTCTTTAGCCATCTGTTCCGCAAAGAGATAAGCGCTACCATGCCCCATGAAAGCCAATGCCTAAACCGCATCCAAATGTAAAGCACACGCGAGCGAGCTACATCGCTAGGAGAGAGTATGGACAGCTTTATGTCAGGTAGCGCCCGCTCCAACACATATTGGACAAAACTTCGATACGTGTACTGCCCCGATTCAACAATGTCACGGTGGGCTCGTTCGGTAATTTCGGTTCTCAAGGTGTCTTGCCGGACGAGCTCCATCAATTGGTCAACATTGCTAAAATCACGTTTGAGTTCAATGTAATGCTCCCCTGCTTTTAAGATGCCATTGTAGTCACCCTCAATCAATATCTGACAAGTACGTGTCGCGCAAGCCTCCAGATGCCGCGGTGATATCGCGTACAATTCTAGGTTCCCGTCCAACCGTGGAAAACAGGCAGCTTCTACTTCCTGAAAACTGGCCTCGGGATGGTGCTCCAGGTATTCCAAGCTGCTTTCCCATATGCAGCCATCCCGATCCAAGAGGCTAGCTCCACTTTCAACCCCAAGTGTGTATTTGCAGCGCAACAAGAAACGATACCAATCGTCGCCTGCCAAAAAATCCTTCGCCTGACTGGAAATGTCGGCCACTACTCCGTACTGTTCCGCTTTACGTTGGAAGGTCTCGGCCAGTTGCGATTTGAGTAGCCCTTGACGGCCAAATGCTGGAAAGTATCCTGTGCGATAGCCAATGTCAATCGACCGTTCTGATATCTCTTGCGCCATTGAGGCGATCCTGGCCGGAATTGTTTCTTCAATATAACCAGGCAAGACCCGAAAGAACTTGGTTTTCTTGAAATCCACATTCGAATAGATCACTGGCCACTGTGAGTCGGAAGCCACTGAGAATACAATATCTATCTTGAATTCATTGATGAAATTACAAAGCCAGTCACTGTTATTGCACTCGTCTTGCGGCAGAGCAATCTTGACAGCTTCAATTGACTTGAGTGCACGCGCCCGATTAAGGCCTTTGCGTGCGACCTCTCTATTCCACCGGACTCCCAAAAAAAACCAGTCATACACGATCAAATCAAATGGGATATAATAAAAGTATCGAGGCACGCGCTGCACAGCCAAGTTCAAATAAAAGCACCGATGCCCAGAGTATTTGTGAAAGGAAAGCAAATGCTCCCTTTGGAAAGGCCGCAAGAAAAATGTCGTACTGTAGTAGACAAATAGAATGTTACGCATTCTCTCTTCGCGAGACCTTTGAATTCTTCGAAGTGGACACAGACTGTCTGAGGCGAAGCCAATTTTCGCCAAGAATTCTCGATTCATGTTCCCTTGACTACCCGTGAGCTTTGAATTTTTATATGTAATGCGCAGTGACCTAAGGAAAGCATTTTTTGTAAGAAAATTGTCCTACTGGTCCATCTTTACCTATTCTTTCTTCAGATCTCTTATCGTTTTGATCCCCTTTTAGATAGGTTATGCAAAGGTCTTTTTACGTCAAAGTGGGGACAGCGTTGAAAGGCCTCCAACCAGTCGTTAGAGTATCCAGCTCGGGACGTACCCACGTGGCTCGAATTGAGGACCAGTGTTCGCATTATTTGGGACTAGCTAAGAGAAACGAGATGTTCGTGCTTGCGCATCGTTTTTTCGATAAAATCGAGATGGTCTCTCGTCCAGTCAATAGTTTTTTGTAAGCCCTTTTCTAGCCTTGTCTTGGCCTCAAATCCTAGCCTTTGCTTTGACTTCTCCGGACTGCCAAAGCGCTTGCCGGATCGATCCCAATCTCTTCTTGGTAGGTAATTCACCCGACTCTTATTGTCTGTGAGCCGATTTATCAAATCAGCAAGTTCCTTAATCGTTATTTCTGAGCCACTTGCCAGATTGTAAACGTCCCCCCCTGCACCCCGTAGGGCACAGAGCATCAATCCTTCAACGATGTCCTCCACATAGATAAAATCTCTGGATGCGATGCCGCTGTTTTCCAGAGGTAACCCCTGCCCCTTCAAGGCCTTATAGATAAATGTTGGTGTAACGTTGCGCCAGACAGTAGCTGGTGTCCCTCTCCATTTGCCAGCTCCAAGAACCTCACCGGGCCCATAAACATTCTGGAACCTAGCTCTCACCGCAGGAAGCCGGTGCTGCTTATGGAAATAGACTGCATAGAACTCGCCCACGATCTTTGAAATAGAATAGGGACTGTCCATCTCTAAAGATATGGGATCATCTTCTCGTGCAGGCCTCGCGTTTTCATACGTTTTTTCGGCAACTGCACATCCAGCGCTTGAATAAACCACCTTTTTTACTCTCCGAAAGTCTTTTATCCAGTGGAAAAGCTTTAGCGTCGTGATCAAGTTGTTTTCGTGATCAGCGAGCGGATCGCAGATTGAGCTCTGGTTGCCATGGTAGGTCGCCAAATGAAACACGTAATCATATTCGTCTTTGATATTAATAAGGATGTCGTCGTCCGCAATAGATCCCTCGCAAAAGCGCACTTTTCGAGTTTCAGGGATGTTCTCACGCTCCGAAGACAGAAGGTTATCTACCACAACAATCTTCTTCGCCCCTGCATTCAGAAGTGCCCTCGTCAGATTGCTTCCAACAAATCCGGCTCCCCCTGCAACGAGGACCTTCACATCTTTCCACGGATACCTCATTTCTTACCTTCAACCTCCTTGAGATGAGTAAAAGTCTGGGTTATTCCAAAATCTCGGTAGTATTCAATGGCCTTCTCGATACCTTCCTTTAACCCTGTCCTTGGTTTCCACCGGAAATCTTGCTGCGTCTTTGTCGGGTCTAGCAGAATGGTGTATGCATCGTCAGGATTTCGTTCCCTAACCTGGACTTCTTCATCCAAGGAAATCCCCAGAGCCGCCACAGTTTGGTCAAACAACTCCTTAATGGCGAAGTCCAATCCTGACGAAGCATGGTAATACCCTCTTTCCCCTCGCCCATCCAGTGCCATTAATACAAGACCGACAAAATCCTGTACATAAATGAAGTCCCGCCTCGTATTCATGACGAAACATTTGAGACCATTCGTCAGCCGGTAATAGAAAGTCGGAAGAGGCCCACTCAAATTGCGGGGACCGTAAGCATTTGCCAGCCTGAAAGAAATGAAGTCTATACCACTCAACGCAATGTACTGCTCGCCTGCCGTCTTGCTTATGGCATAGCTGCTATCTCCGGGTCGGATAGGGTGGCTGAGGGTAATCGGTTGCTCCAGCGGCCTTACCCCGTAACATAGGGATGTCTGAAAATAGATCAGGCGTTTCACGCCGCTGTCCACCGATGCCTGTGTCACAATGGCGCTCCCCAGACTGTTTGTCCTGATGTCTTCTTCCCAATTATTCGGGTCCTTGTACGACGCCGCTGCATGAGCTACATAATCAGGTTTGAACTCCCTGAAAAGGCGGTAGACAAGGTCATGATCAGCTATTGTTCCCTCAACTACCTTTAAATTAGGATCAGGCTTTAAGTTGTCTCTTCGACCTGTGGAATAGTTATCGATGATTAGAACCTCGCTTCTTCGCTCAAGCAGTTTGTCTGCCAAATGGGATCCTATGAAACCCGCCCCACCCGTAATCAAAACTCTCATAATACTTCACCCTCCCTGAACTTTTTGAACGTATAGGCTTTGTCATGGAACTCCTGATGCCACAATTCCAATGACAAGAGTCCCCAGACTTTCCGCGTAAATTTCCCTTCTCCGATCATAAGATTCCGGATATCAAAGCTGGGATTGAGATAATCCCGCTTCCGAGCAGAACTCTCACAAAAAACATCCGTGATGAACTGATCGAGGTCCCCTTGCATCCATTCTGAAAAAGGTACGGGAAAACCCATCTTGTTTTTCCGTTGCAACACTCCTTCGGGTAGGTCCTGCGTGAAACTTGTCTTCAATAAGTGTTTTAGCTCTCCATTCTCGAATTTGACATTCGAAGGAATCGTGGCTGCCAATTCCACAAGGGGATGGTCCAGCATAGGCACCCTCGACTCCAAACCGTGCGCCATGCTCACCCGATCTTCAACATGGAGCAGCGCGGGTAGAAGCGTTTTAAAGTCAAAGTGCGTCATGCTGTCGAAGTAGGATTCACTTTCAACGTTTGATCCCCAAAATATCTCTTTAAAGGTCTCGAACGCGGAGTAAGGCTCCAGGAGTTCCCAATTGATTTCTCGCGCAAGCCCGTTTGCCCGGTTTACCAGCCGAAAGTACCGTTTGTCCCTTTCTTCGAATAAACCCTCTTTCCAGAACTCCTGCAATAAAGGTTTGTAATTCCTCAATGATGAAAGATGGGGAATGATGGACTCGTAAGTGACTACAAAATTACCGCTGTGCATGGTGCCCTCAATGGCCCCCTTGATGCACTGCTCGAAGTACGACATCAGATATCTTACATATCCCCCAAAAATCTCATCTCCTCCGGTCCCACCTAGAACGACTTTGAGTTGCTCGCTTGCCAGCTTGGAGACCACATACTGGGCAAAGGATCCCGGCCCGGCCACTGGTGTATCCAGATGATAGATCACGTTCCGAATGCTGGAGATGAAGTCGGCGCTTGTGATCTGTCGTTCGTGGAGCTGTATATTGCAGAAACTTGCCACCGCCTTCGCGTATTCGGACTCATCGTACTCCGAGCCCGCTGAGAATGTCCCATGAAAGGCATGGAACTCACCTTCTTCTTGGATTCTTCTTGCCAGTGATGCCACAACGCTCGAATCAAGCCCGCCACTCAGGTACGACCCCACAGGCACGTCACTTCGAAGATGAACTCTAACAGAGTCTAAAAGAAGGTTGTGAACTTTCTCCTGAAAATACCGTTTCGTGTGGTGCCAGTCCAGGTGGTATTGAACTTCCCAGTACTTTCTTGTCGTGATGCTTCCATTCCTAAGGCTGAGGGTATGCCCCGGCATGAGCTGCTCAATATCCCTGAATAGAGTTTTGGCTCCCAAAGTAAACTGGAACGCCAGGTAGTCTTTTAGCCCGCTGTAATCCGTAGCGATTTCTCGAACAAAAGGGAGCAATGCCTTCATCTCCGAGGCGAAAAAAAATCCTTCCGAGTTCATGGTGTAGTAGAAAGGCTTAATCCCGAAGCGATCGCGTGCACAGAAGAGCGATTGATTCCGCTGGTCCCAAATAGCGAATGCAAACATGCCTCGAAGATGATCTACACAAGCTTCTCCCCACTTTTCGTAAGCGCGAAGGATGACTTCTGTGTCCGAAGTCGTCCTGAAAATCTCAACACCCAGCTCTTGCCTAAGCTCTATATAATTGTAGATCTCGCCATTATAAGTGATCACAAGTCCGCCATCTGACTGCATCGGCTGCGCCGCTGCGTCCGAAAGGTCAATAATCGTCAGGCGACGGTGCCCGAAACCCAACTGCCCTTGCTCATCTATCCATATTCCTTCAGCATCTGGCCCACGGTGGGCCTGCAGCGTATTCATTGCCTTAAGCCATGCTTTAAGAGTTCCAACTCTCTTTGGCTCCGTAGATACAATCCCTGAAATTCCACACATAACTAAGCTCCAGTTCCTATTCTTTTGAAAAACGCTGTGGATCAAACACGCGGTGAATAAACCCTAGCACTCGCAGGATTTGTCACTCTGAAAATCGCCTTGCCTCCGGGAGGTTAAGGGGCTCCAGGGTCGAGGCATTGGAAATAGGCGTCATTCTGGTCGTCCTCCTTCGTTAAACCAAGCTTCAGTGGACACTAGCCATATTCCAAGATCAAGGCATACTGAAGAATTGTCGGAAGGGCATGCGTACACAACGCATCTGTTTCCTCCAAAAGAATACTTGGATGCTTTATCTCGATTCCGTTGCTCTTTCCGTATACAGGGCAACGGCCTTTTATCTCATGTACCGTGACTTCCAGCATCATTCTTCCTTATGGTGCAGGCATTGCCGCACTCCACCTTCAAAACTCCCCTCTTCATTGAATCCAGCATAATCGTACGGTGGCTTGCAAACAGCACTCGCTCGTTACTCTCTTGGGTATGATCATATTATCACAAAGCTAGCCGTTTCATCACGGTCAGCTTTCTCCAACCTAGCGACGGGCGTGGAGATGGCCCCCCAACCTGTTTTGCCTGTAGCGACGGTATCTCACCACAAGAGGCTTGAGCGGCTTTGTTATGAGCGCCTTCCCGGGGTAAGGATAATACCGCATCATTTTCAGGAAGACCCGGAGATAAAATTGGATGCGCCCCCTGGCAAGGGTTTCAGTTACCCGTTTTGCCTGTGTTTCGTCGATCCCCGGGTTGATACCTTTAGCGAGCAGATCATGGTCGAAGCCATCGATGAACGCCTTATAGCTGTATTTTCCCGAGGCGATCAAGTCCCTGTATGCGTTTTCCGTAAGCTCTTGCCTCACATTCCTGTCTCGGAACAGGCGGATCACCTCATCTAAGTTCGAAAAGTCTTTCCTCAGGGGAAGGTAATGCACCATGGGCTCCATAATTGCAGAGTATTTGCCCTCAAAGAGGATCTGGCAGACCTTGAAGGCCGCTGCTTCGAAGTGACGGGTGCTGATCGTCCGGTAATAGATATTTCCTTCCCAGGGCTCAAGAATCCTACTCGAAACATCTTCAAAACTCAAACCAGGATTCTCAGAAAGCAGTCTTTCGCAATCTTTGCGAACCTTATCCTGGAGATCAAAGATGGAGACTCCTGCCTCGACTCCGAGAACAGCACGGCACTCGGCGAGAAACTTGTACCAATGGTCGCCGTAAAGTCTCTGATTTTCTTCTGTCCCGATATCAAGCTTCAGCCCTAGGTCCCTGCCTCGCTCAAGGAAAGTATGCGCTATTTCCGTCTTTTCCTGCGCACCTTTGCCCATATAATACATGACTGGGCGACTCCGATATCCGATATCGATGTCCCGTTCCCCATCATGCTTGTAAAATCTCTTCTCTTTATCCAACAGCTGATCACTGACATAACCTGGAATCGTGTAGATAAATGACTTCGCTTTCGTAAACTTTCCATATACCTCCTTGAAATATTCGGGCTCCAAAAGCGTGTAAACGCAGTCAATACCACATTGATTGATGAAATCAAAGCGAGACTGGCAGAAATGGTATTCATCTTGGAAAAACGCAATCTTATAGCTACCTTTGCTTTCGGCAAGGTAGCGCAGGAACTGGTTGCTCAACTGGAGGTAGGGCCAGTAGCCGAAGAGCGAATAGTGAAGGAGCACAATCCGGAATCGGAGATCCCGCAGCCCAGAAGGAAAGCCTCCTTCTGTGTTGATTGCCCAAGTTCTGAAACGCGAATCTCGGAGGAAGGCATCGACGTGTTCGTGAATCATCGGAGCATTTTTCATCAGGCGATGGTGGTATACAAGCAGGATTCCATTAATCATATCGTCTTGCATGCTCATTGGCCCTACATTTTCTTGGATGGCTTCCGGTAAGCCAAAAGGAGACCCGCCATCGGGGTTAGGAAAACATACCCCGGTAGCCCGATTGACCTGAGACCACTTGACCCTTCTCGTGTTGAGCAGCCGCCGATAGTTCCGCGGCCATATTATAAACCTTGCCTTCCTTTCATAGGATTCCCGTTCCGGCTCAAGGCACCTGAGGATCCGGGCTTAATGGATGCAGCAGGAGTCTATCGATTCTCTCCTTTTCTTACGATTACGTTAATTTCTACTGCAGG